>Ga0190275_10002488_pt1 | contig 13237 bp, 14 predicted proteins | sample Popmic550T_FD_133745 | JGI IMG/M metagenome (GOLD analysis project Ga0190275, IMG submission 133745) | Populus adjacent soil microbial communities from riparian zone of Yellowstone River, Montana, USA - 550 T | ecosystem: Environmental > Terrestrial > Soil > Riparian zone > Trees stand | place... | reverse complement strand
TCGACCAGGTCGCCCGCCTGGTCGGCCGCGGCGAGAGGGTCATGGTCTTCCTCCGCCACACGGGAAGCCAACTTCCGCAACGCCTGCTGCGGCTCATCCGAGCGATCACGCCCCGAGTCGCCTTCCTCGACGCCTCAAAGGTGCCCGCGCGGCGCCGCAGTGCCTGGATCGACAGCAACGTCATCCAGGCCGGCTGCCAGGTTCTGATCGTCAATCCGAATGCCGTCCGCACCGGCCTCAACAACCTGATCTCCTTCACCGCCGCCATCTGGCACGAGCTGGACCTGTCAGCGACTACCTATCGGCAGGCAAGCGGCCGCCTCCACCGGATCGGGCAGACCAAGCCCGTCACCGTCTGGGTCCCCTTTGTCGCCGGTACCGCCCAGCAGACCCTCTTCGACCTCGTCGCCCGCAAGCTCTCGACCTCTCTCCTGGTCGACGGACTTGATCTCCAAGCCGCCCTCGAAGCCGCCGGAGCCTCCGACGATCAGGCACAGGCGACCAGCGCGGCCATGTCGATGGGGCAGGCGATCTACGCCTCTCTGACCGGCCGGCGAGCTGCTTAGGAAGCGCCCTTCTCCGCCCTGAGTCTCCCGCCCCCCACCGCTGTGGTGCGGGGTGGACTCGGGTACGGCGCGGCAGAGTGCCGTCGGTCTTGGTCTCGCGGTCCTTCGAGGGAAGAGGCGAGGAGGGGGAGAGAGTCAGGTGTTCTGGTGCCGGTCCCCTTCCGGGCTCCTGAGTCGGAGACCACGGCAAAGCGTAGGCCAGGGCCGGGCTTTCCCTCCAAGTCTCCGGACGTGCGTCCTCCGGCCGGCGGAGCCGGCACCTTGGAGCGCCCGGACCTCTGGCCTCCTCGCTTGTCCGTGGCTCACGAACTTCAGGCCCCGAAAAGGAGACCAGCGATGAACACCACCGACAACCCCACTACCATCACCCTCACCGGCTATCTCGGCAAGGACCGCGAGACCAAGACCACCGCCACCCGGACCGAGATCCGGACCTACACCGAGTACAACCCCGTCATTGACGGCGACGAGGAGCGGGAGGTCGAGATCACCCGCGGAGGGCGCGAATATCTCCTCCTCAACCTCGCCACCCACCAGGGAAGGGAGGAGCGCCGCTCCACCACCTGGCACACCCTGGTCGTCTGGCACCCGGAGTGGCTCTCCGGCGTCCGCCTCGCCCGCAAGGGGGATTGCGTGACCGTCACCGGCAGACCCGAGATCTACCGCTACACCGACAGCACCGGCCAGGAGCGGGTCCTCAATCGCTTCGTCGTCGAGACTTTCCACTTCAAGAGCCTCCAGACCCCGAAGATCCCGTGACGGGGAGGTCCGCCCTCCCCCTTCGGGGCGGCCCGCCGCTTTCAGACCGAAGATCCCGTGATGCGGAGGTTCGGGGCCCCTCCCTCCAAGGCGACCGGCGTAGCGGCAGGTCTAGACTGGGTTGTGAGTATCTCGGCGAAGCGCTGCGGGACGAGTAGTTTGCCAGCGCGAGTCTGCAGCCCCATAGCCGTCACGATCATCAAGACCACATCGCGATCGTAGAGGGCGAGGGCTTGCGCTCCTCGCCGGGCTCACACACGCCCGCTGCGCGGCGGCGTTCATCCGCTTCGTGCTATGCTAAAAGGATCTGCCTCCTCGCGCTCTTGGATGAATACAGAAACCTGCATAATGTCCCTGTCCTCATGAGCGAATCTTTGTCTTCCCCGACCCAATCCGCTTTGCCCCAGGGGTCTATAGCGGAGTCTCCGCCCGTTCGCTACATGGGCACCAAGCGACTCATTGCTCCAATTGTGGGAAGAGTCATCCGGGAGCATTGCCCCAGAACCTCGCGAGTCTCGGATCTCTTTGCAGGCCTTGGCAGCGTGACTACAGAATTAGCCTCAACTCATTCGGTAGCGCTTAATGATGCCCAGAGATTCACCGGTCCCTTAGCGCGGGCCAGATTTCTCAACTCACCCCGCTCACCCTTGGAGCGCCTCGTGCCACAGCTTCGCGAGCTTTTCGATGACGCTTTGCGCGAGCTACAGCGGATCTTCGCTGATCGTCTGTGCACAGAATCTGCAGCATTTATCAAAGGAATTGACGCTGTCCGTGAATACTTAACGTCAGCTCCTCATGTCGGCAACTTTCCGGAATTCCGTCGATCGGCTGCTGAGGCCGACCGGTCCGAAGGCAAAGAGCATTACCGACTAACGACATTGTATTTCTCAGGGGGTTACTTCAGCACCCAGCAATCCATGGAACTCGATGCTCTGCGCTATGCGATAGACCAGTTCCCCGATCTGAAGGACTGGTTGCTCGCGGCATGGATATCTGCCGCAAGCACAATAATCAACTCTCCAGGTCATACGGCTCAATACCTGAAGCCCTCAGGACCTGCCGGATTTGCCCGCTTCAGTCGACAATGGCGGCGTTCAGTTTGGCACGAATTTCTCGCGAAGCTCGCATCAATCCAACTAGTAGGAACGCACTCTTGGAGAGCAAGGAATACCGTACATCACACTGAGGATCTCGCTGCACTCTCTGACCCAGATCTTCGCGACGTAAGGTTAGTTTATGCAGACCCTCCGTACACAAAGGATCAATATTCGCGCTATTACCATGTATACGAGACCATGTTCTTATACGACTATCCCGACGTGGAGGGCAAGGGCAGGTATCGGAAGGAACGGTTTCGATCTCCGTACTCCCTACCTGGTCAGGTTCTCCAAGCCTTTAGCGCATTACTGGGTAAAGTGGCAGAGAGTGGCCGGTTTTTGGTGCTCTCATATCCGTGCCACGGCTTATTGTCGCGTCGAGGTCATGACTTGGACGAACTCTTGGCGTCATATTTCTTAATCTCACGCAAGATAAGTTTCCCGTGGCGGTACTCCAGCCTAGGGGCGGCCAAAGGCTCCCGATTCGTGGAAGCCCATGAGCAGATCTTCTTCTGCGTCCCTCGCTGATGGAGCGCGATAGTATGAATACCTTAGTCCGAATCGCAGTAGTCAGTGACCTACACTGTCACCCTTTTCGCAATGATTCGCCATCCTCCTTCTTAACGTCAGATGGGCTCAGGAGGCCCTCGGGAAAACACCCAGTCGAATCTCTGGCAAAGTTAGTTCAAGAAGAAAATCTCCGCACAAATCTAGTGCTCTGCCCAGGAGACATTACTGACCAAGTAAACATTCAGGGCTTACATTCCGGCTGGGAGTATCTAAAAGAAATTAAAGAACTCCTAGGAGCAAGCGATCTGCTTACAACACTCGGAAACCATGACGTGGATTCTCGGCACCTACATGACCCAGACCCCTTTCAGCTAGCAAAGGGAATTCGCCCACGAGAATTCCCTCTTGGGGCCGATTCGTCGCGTGACACGTTTTGGGGAAGAGGATTTTGTCTCTATGAAACGAATCATTGCCACGTTCTCATTCTAAATAGTGTCGCGGGGCATTTTAGCAATGAACAGGCGAAGCGGGGATCCTTAAGTATGCCCCTTCTCGAAGACCTTAAAAGGCACCTGTCTGAATGCCAATTATCTGTACCAAAAATAGCAATGGTTCACCATCACCCACTTCCACATGAGCAACTTGGCCTTGGCACACAGGATTTAATGGAAAATGGTGAAATACTCCTGGAAATACTCGAAGACTTTGGCTTTTCCTTAGTCATTCATGGCCACAAGCATCACCCCAGAATACGGTATTCCCCCGCAAGCTCCTCAGGCCCTACTGTTTTCGCTGCCGGCAGCTTCTCGGCCATGAGTGCTCAGCTACTCTCCAGTACCCGCAACTTGTTTCACATTATTGAGCTATATGATGAGGTTCCAGGCTGCCTCTTCCCAGGAACCATTCGGTCATGGGAGTTCAACTATACTCGAGGATGGACAGATCCCTCGCCCAAATCCGCTGACTTTCCTGCTACTGCTGGCTTCGGATATCGAGCCAGCCCTCAAGAGTTGGCCTCACGAATCGGCAAGTTTGTCGGCGATTGCACGGACCGAGTGGTCCCATGGGAGGAGGTAGCCAGAGTGTTTCCCGCTGGGGAATTCCTACTTCCCAGGGATCTTGAAAAGCTAGGAAGACAGCTTAAGGACGACTATTCGGTAGAACTCTGGCCGCATCCTCCTGACCGGCCAGAGCAGGCAATAAGGATGAGGAGGTGAGGCTGTGACGAACAACAGGCTCTTCATCGGTGCCGAGAAGGTCTTTAATGCGCGCAATCTCTCGCCGGAGCGCGTGGCCCGAACCTTCATCGCTCCTCAGGACTTCATAGACCTCTGCCAGGAGACTCATACAGTGGTTATGGGGCCGCGCGGGAGCGGCAAGACCACTCTACTCAAGATGCTTACACCTAGAGCGCTAGATGCTTGGGCGGCTCCTCAGGCGAATGAAATTCGCGAGGAGATACCATTCGACTCTATCTATATTCCAAGCGACATCCACTGGGAGGAACAGCTTAGATCGCTCTCTGCAAGCCTCGCTCCTCGGCTGGATTACGTTGCCTTAGAGGGTATTTTCTCCCAGGCCGCTGTAACCGTCAATATACTACTAGCTGTTATAGATGCAATGTTTGATGTGATCAAGCTAAGGAAGCCCGAGGCGGCTCGCCCCATGGAAGACTTCCTCGAAGTTATTATTGACGGCTGGAAGCTAAAAGGCGTTCCTCCCATAGCGGGAGCAGTTCGAGAGTCCCTAGAAGCACGGTTCAATGAGTTATTCATTTTGTTTCGCCGGCTCGCTTCTGATATAACTAGGCCATTCGAGCAGGAAAAATTGCCGGATTGGGTATTCTTGGATTATTCTGCGGCTACGCGACTTGCGTGCACGGCTTTCGATAACACGTTCCCAGAGCGGGCCGGCCGTAAATGGGCTCTCTGCTTCGACGAGCTTGAATTGGCGCCGAGCTGGCTCCAGAATCGCCTGTTTCGCGAGCTTCGCAGTACTGATCAAAGATTTCTGCTCAAATTGAGCACCAGCCCTCTTCCAACCATCGGAGAGGACGTTTGGGCCGCGCACTCCGAAGATTATGAGGTGATCAGGCTCTGGCCGCACAAGAAGGTTAAGGCCCGAGATTTTTCAAGCCTACTAGCATTAGCGATCATTAGGGAGCGGTTAGGTAACGAGCAGGGGCTGGCAGAGCTTCTGGGGGGGTCGACTGTCGCTAGCGGGGACGAGGAAAGCTACTCCCGTAATAGCCCGACGTGGCACGTGTTTAGGGAATTAGCAGAAAAGGACCCAAGCTTCCGGGCTTTGCTAGAGAAGCATGAGGTCGACCCGCAGAATCCCGTCACCAATAAACGTCGGGTTGGAGACCAAGTATTAAGGAAGGCGAAGCCCCTGGCCCACTTCCGGGCTGCATGGCTGACTGGTGATAGCTTGGCGGGGCAACGACGAGTGAGAACAAGGAAACGACCCCGCCTCTACCACGGTGTCGAGGATGTCCTAGACATTGCAGACGGAAACCCACGTTGGCTAATTACGATTCTCAGGCAGCTCCTCCGCAAGAGGGAGGAACATCCCGAGCGTGCTCTTCCTCTTCCTGCCGAGGAGCAAGAGGAAGTATTGGCGCAGACATCTGAATTATTCCTCGGCTTTCTTCGAACGCTGCCCAATCCAAGAGGAGGCGGGGTGCTCGGGATCCCGCTTTATGAGCTGGTAGAAATTCTCGGCACGGCATTTGAAGAGCATATCTTGAACAGGCCATTCTCCCTCAACCCCGTCGGTACAGTAAGAGTAGAACTGGCTTTGCCGGAACCGCTACTTAATTGCCTTCGTTGGGCCGCCGAACAAGGCGCTCTCATAGTGATGGACCCAGTAGAGCAAGGGCTCGACAAAGGAATCGAGGGCCGTAGGCTTCGTCTTACTTTCCTCTTGGCTCCCTATTTCAAACTTCCGTTGAGAGCCTACAAAGAGGCACGGCTGACAACCTGCCTAAGAACAGGCGGCCTAGAGGAGAGCAGGCTGAAGCAAATGGAGCTAGGTTATGCTTGAGAGGCCGATGCGCGTTACCGAAATTGAGGTTTCGGAACTTAAATCAAGCCCGATCGACTTATTCCTCGTAGCCTCAGGCTATGAAGAGAGATGCACCTTCGCTGCAAAATCTCTGGCTCATCTGGATGTTCGCAAAAAAGTAGCGCTTGCCTTCACAGATCGGCGGCAGGAAATCTGTAGGCTTGAAAATGACAGAGGACTGATCGAACTTGGTTTCGAAATGGTCGAGGCAAGCGGGTCAAGCGGGTCTGCCGCCGTTGATATGATAAGAGAGGTCGTCAGTGAGCCACGTAGCGACCCCTACCACATTGTCGTTGATTATAGTGCCATGACCACGGTCTGGTATGCATCGATTGTAACCTACCTGTGCCGGCACGCGGACCAAGATATAACCGTTGACTTTTTGTACGTTCCCGCTGAATTTGCGATACCTTTGCCGGCTCAGCCCAACAAATATGTAGAAGCATTGGAGGGCTTTTCTGCCTTATCGTCCCCAGAGAGGCCGACCGCGTTAGTTATCGGCCTAGGGTATGAATCAGATAGGGCGCTTGGGTTGGTCAATTACGTTGAACCTGCCGTGACAGTCGCATTCTTGAGTGATCCAGCACTCGACGCGAACTTTGTGGATTCTACTGTGGAGGCGAATCGGCCCCTGCTGCGGACACTTGGCGAAGAGCATGTCGTGAGATATCCTCTCGGAAGCCTACGTGCAACGGCTAGCCTATTAGAGTCATGTTGTTTAGGTCTCCTGAAAGAACACAGAGTAATCCTTGCGCCGTTGGGCCCAAAGCCACTCGCTCTTCTGTCAATGCTATTGGCTTGTACTCATTCGGGAATTGAGGTCTGGAGAGTTAGTGCGGGTGAAAAGGGCGCCGTTAAAAGCCGAAAGCCCTTGGGCAAGATCCTTTGCGTCAAAGTTGACGTGGGTGCCTGGTCCAGTACTCCTCCGAAACTCACGGTAGGGCCTGAATACTAATGCCGGCCCTAGCAAAGCACACTGCACAGGTACAGGTCGGTGCATTAAGCGACCCTGCGACAATGTGAAGGTAGGGCTGTAAGCCGTGCATGGCACAAAGCTGCCACGGTGGAACTGGCCAGCCAGCTGATTGCCCTGCTGAAGCGGGCCTGGCATCGTCCTCACCCAAACCAAATTCCGCGTGCGGCATGCCGGCCCCCCGGTACACCGACCTCGCGTGGCGTCCAGGCCGGGGCGGAGGCCACGGGATCGGCCTCGCGGATCCCGGGCTCGTGAACGAGTATCGCACTCCGGCAGGAAGGGGCATGGACGCTGGACACAGAGTAAGCGTCCGTGCGAGTCCCTGCTGCCGCTCCGGCGACAGGCTGACGAGGAGTTTTTCCTCGATCAGCGTGTTCCTTCGTGAGCGGGTCTTTCCCGTTCCACATTCGTTTTCGTTCCAAGAAGCAATGAAGCGGCGGGGGGGTGCCGGTGATTTCATTCCGCTATTCAACCGACTCCTTTCGGGTCGATTTGACGATGTCCTTTCGGGGGTGAAGGACATCGCAAACGAACCACGAAAGGAGAACGGCAATGAACAGCGTGAATCTGATTGGGCGTCTTGGGCAGGACCCGCGAATCGATGAGGAGGGACAGAAGTGGGCGTCTTTCTCGCTCGCTCTCAACCGTGTCTACCGGAATGACAGCGGCGACAAGGTTGAGCACACCGACTGGATCACCATCGTGGCGTTCAATGGCCTGGTCCGCAGCGCGAAGCGCCTGAGCCAGGGAGACCGGGTCGGGATCGAGGGCCGGTTGCGCAGCCGGGTCTACGAGAAGGACGGGGAGCGCCGGACCGCGGTCGAGGTTCTGGCCGATCGGATTCACTTCCTGAACCTCAAGGACCGGCCCGAGGGTGTAGCCGAGGAGGAGGAGGAGCAGTAGCGGCCATGCCCTCCCGGGTGGGATCCGGCGTTTTGGGTCCCACCCGGGCCTTCTGCACCTTGTCGCAGCCTCTGAATCCGGAGCCTAGGATGAAGCAGCTCACTCTCGATTTCACCAAGCCCCAGCCCGACGTGCGCTTCCGCTACCGCTTGGAACTCGCCGAGGAAGCCGTCATTCCCTACGACGAGGAGGTTCGGCTTTCCCGGCCCGGAGAGGTGGCGCGGTTTCTCTTCCACCGCATCTTCGAGCGCGAGCCGAGGGAAGTGTTCGTCGTGCTCTTCCTCGACGCTCAGACGAACCTGATCGGCCACCATATCGCCTATACCGGCGGCCTTCAGCACGTAACGTCCGATCCCCGGCAGATCTTCGTTACTGCCCTCCTCCGCAACGCTGCATCGATCCTCATCGCGCACAACCATCCGAGCGGCGCGACTCAACCGAGCCATGGCGACAGGGCCGCCACCGAGCGTCTTGCCGAAGCCGGCGCGCTCCTGGGCATCAGGCTGGTCGACCACCTGATTATCGGCCGGGACGGCCGCTGGACATCCCTCAAACCCACCTCCGGCCTCTGAGCCTCTGTCGCCCCTCCTGTCCTCAGGTTGTCATTCGCTGCCCCTTCGCCGGTGAACGACACCCGAGGAGAGATGCGATGACCGACCTTCCGGTACTCACCCCAGAAGCAGCCGAAGCTCTCAGACAGCGCGGCCACGAACGCATCGCGGCCCGCCGCGCCAGGGCCGGGCAGTACGCCAACGCCCACCCCTGCCCCCTATGTCGCGATCTTCGCCGCTGGGCAGCGTTGGCTCGCAACGCTTGGCTATGCCGATCAATGGGAGGCTTCGGAGGATCAGGCGGAAGAGGCCGGGCAGGCAGTGTCCCGGGCCTTCAGCTCCTTGAGGGAGGAAGTAGGGCCTCGGCGGGCAAAGACGAATGGATGAACCATTCGTCTTGACTGCTCGGAGGCAGGCATGAAGGTTCATCCCAAGGTCGAGGAGGTTACCCGGAGCATCCTCGCGGCGTTCGAGGAGGGACGCCTACCAGCAGCTCTCGCCCAGACCTTTCTCAATTTCTCGGATTCTCCCTGTGCGAAGTGGAGCATCTCCAACCGCCTCATCGTCGCCCTAAACGGCCACTACGACGCCCGCGGCTTCCAGCAGTGGAAGGGCGTCAACCGCTCGGTCCGGAAGGGCGAGAAGGCCTTCCACATTCTCGGACCGATGATGGTCAAGGCGAAGGAGGCGAACCCCGACCGGGGCATCAAGGAGGGCGACCCCATCCTCGTGGGTTTCAAGGCCATTCCAGTCTTCGGCTACGAACAGACAGAAGGTGAGCCGCTGCCGCACGAGTCAGAGAATCGCCAGTTCCTCGAAGCTCTCCCCCTCGTCGAGGTGGCGCGCCATTGGGGCCTCGATGTGGCCGCGGGCCAATACCCGGGCACGCTTGGCTATTACGTCCCTGGCCGCAAGATCGCGCTTGCGGTCTCGAACCTCTCGACCTGGACACACGAGCTGGTCCATGCCGCTGACGATCGCCTGGGAACGCTCGACCAGGACGACAGAATCGCCAGCGAGATCGTCGCGGAGCTCGGGGGCGCGGTGCTGCTCGAGGCCCTCGGCCGCCCAGACCAAAGCGACCGCGGCGGTGCCTTCGGCTACCTCCAGGACCAGTGCGCCCAGGATGGACGCGACCTCCTCACCGCCTGCCTTGCCTTGGTCGAGCGTGTCCATGCCTGCGTGCAGCTCATCCTCGACCAAGCCGCCGTGGTCGGGGAGAGCGAGCCCCTTCTCGGGGGTGAGGTCACATTCGCTCCCGAGCAGGTCGAGGGGGACCCGCAGCAGATCGGCCTCTTCTGATAGCGGCGACCCTCGGACCACGGTAGCGCCCCGCCCTCTTGGCCGGGCGCTACGGTCCCTCGGGGGCGCAAGATCTTGCTCTCGTGGGATGCAACCTGCCCAAGTTCCCCCGAAAAAGTAGCACTTCGGATAGACCCAGACTACCCGCAGCGGTGCGGGCTTGCACTTCCGCACATGTCGGGATATAGGAAGCGGCGCGTATGCTGCTCAGGCGATTTTTCCGATGGCACCATCCCAAGTCGCTGGTCGGGCGTATAGGAGAGAGTCAGCTTGGAGATTGTTAAGCGCACTACCGTTCTCGAAAAACCGCATGGTCTCGCCATCCTGACCGCAGACGAGGGCTCCTGTCCTCTCGATTCTGGCCTCGATCTTTCCGCGGACGATGCCGACTATGACGCTCTCCTCAAGCGGCTCGAAGGACGCGTCGCATCGCTCCGCTCGGACGTTGCCAGCGAGCATCGCGCTGGCGCTGTGCTCTGGGCAGAACTGGAGTCCCTGCTGCACGAGCACCGTGCTCTACTGGTCGCCAACGTCCCACGCTTCGCTCGTTGGGGCCTCTATGATCGGCTCGTCACCGAAAGCACGGAGCGGCTCTCCGACGAACCCTTGGACTCTCTTTATCTTGCAGAGCTTGCCGAGGACATCGCCACGCGACTTCCCGCACGCTATGGCCCGCTCCGTGCCGACTACGAGGTTAGTGCTCTCCTGGTACAGGCCAACGCCTCCCGGCGGCTCCGCAACTTCACTAGTGCCGGCCGCCTGATCGCGGCCGCCCGGGAGCGCCTCAGTTCCTCCTCAGGCGATCCCTTAGTCAAGGCCGCTCTTCTCGAAGAGCGGGCAGCGTTCCACAAGGACGTTGGCGACCTCAGCCGCGCTCTCTACGACCTGGACGGAGCTGCACGCATCCATCGCGAGATCGGCAACCGGGTCCAAGAAGGCGAGCTTCGCCTCCTGCGTAGCGACATCTTGGGCGTGCTTCGGCCCATTTCCGGTCTGGAGGAGTTGGAGCGGTCCCTTGACCTCGTCAGCGTTGACGACTCTCCCTGGATCGAGCTTGAGGCGACTCACTGCCGGATTCGCCTGCTGGCCGAGATCGGCGAGCCTTGGCGCGCCTGGGACCTCCTGGAAGAGAGTCGCCCCCTGTACCGAGGGTTCGAGCAGGCAAGGGTACGAGCCATGCGTCTTTGGCTCGAGGGCCGGGTCCTGCGCGGCATGGGAGATTTGGAGGAGGCAGAGATCCGTTGCCGGCGCGCGCTCATTGGTCTCGGCCAGCTCGGCCTCACACGCGAGGCCCTACGGTGCAGCCTCGACCTCGCCGGGGCAGCTTGGTCCATCGGTGGACATGTCAATCAGCGGCGCGCGCAAGGAATCCTCGCCCGAGGCCTTTCCGAAGTCATCGCGCTCGGCTTCCAAGACGACGTCCAGGCGCGCTGGACCTGTTTGGCCGTCGCTGGCGTCGCCCCCACACTTCAGCGGCATGTTGTCGATGGCCTCCTGCGCAATTGGTCGCGTACGCGAGCTGTTCCCGCCTCACATCTTTTTCATTTTTGAGTTTCTTCTCCGCAGCGGCATGCTTTGCTTACGCTGTCGCCGCGGCCCGCCTTGCTGTTCGCACTTTCCCAACTTTGCGCGGCGTGCGCCGCATGGCATTGCACGCGGCGCACGGTTGCCGCGCCTTGCCCCCCTTGCCTGCTCGGCTTGGTGCGACTCGCATATCTTGCTCTGCTTTCTTCACACCCTGGCCCTCGTCGAGCCCTCGCTGCCTGCCTTGCTTGCCTTGCATGCCTTGCATGCCTTGCATGGGTTGCATAGGTTGCATGGGTTGCATGGGTTGCTGTCTTTCCATGTGACGCATGGTCCGCAATCCTGCCCCCTGCGCACAAGCTGTTCTTGTCCGAAGGGGTCAGGGTTGCGTCGCCAGCCATAGTTGTCTAACCTTTCCTTGGTTAGTCTAAGTTTGTCCAATACGACCAGAGAGGAAGGTGGCTGATGGCGCGCGTCGTAGCAATTGCGAACTTCAAAGGTGGGACGGGGAAGTCCACCACCGCAGTCAACCTCGGGGCCGCGCTCGCGGAGCTCGGGCACCGCATCCTCCTGATCGACCTCGACCCCCAGGCAAGCGCAACCGCTTGGCTCGGAGCGCGCGACGACGATGGCCTGTCGCTGTTTAACGCCTTCGTGAGCCCTGATGGCGCCCTGCTCCCGCTGATCCGCTCAACCCCGGTCCAGGGGCTTGACCTGGTAGCAACGGGCAAGCAGTTCCTGCGCGCTGAGCGCGAGCTGTTGAGCCTGCCCGGACACCAGAGTCTGCTCAAGGGACTCGTCCAGCAGTTGCCGCTACGGTGGGACTTCGTCCTACTCGACTGCCCACCTTTTCCCGGCACCGTCACCGCCAACGCCTTCGGCGCTGCCGATGAGGTCCTCGCGCCCGTCGAGGCCTCCGGCATGGCCCTCGACGCCCTCGCCGAGCTACAGACCAATGTTCAGTTCGTGCGCCGCGGGCTCAACCCGCGGCTCCACATCTCGGCGGTCCTGCCCTGCCGGGTGCGCCGCACCACCCGGCTCGGGCAGGATGCCCTCGCCTTCCTCGGCGAGCATTACCCGCACCTGCTCCTGGGCATTGCCATCCGCGAAAGCGTCAAGGTCGCCGAGTGCTGGGGACATGCGCTTCCGGTCACGGCCTATGCTCCCCGTTCGCCCGCAGCGGACGACTACCGGCAGGCGGCCGTGCGGTTCGCCGCCCGCGAGGTCACTCATGTCGCGGCGTAGCGCGATCGGCGGCGGCGTCCGCCCCCCCGAGAGCGGCCCCATGGCGTTAATCTACGGAGACGTCTCGACACCTCAGGAGGGCAGCACCCCTCCGTCCTCCGAGGCCACCCCGGTCGCGGTGCTTTCGGTGCGGGTGGAAGCCGACCTCCTCGAGCGAGCGCGGGACCTGGCTTACTGGGATCGCCGCACCCTCGTCGAGATTGTCGAGGACGGTATCCGCTCGGCTGTCCTTCAGTACGAGGAGGAGCAGGGGCCGCTCGCCGCCCGGCCGCGGCGAGGCCTGCGCGGCCGGCGCCCCAGCGCGCCGGCGAGGCACACCTGAGCGATGGCAAGCCTGCGTCGACTTGATCCTGCGCTGCCCGCCATCGATCGTGTTCCAGCGGTTCTCAGGAGCTTTCGCCTGAGCCGCGGGTGGTCGCAGGTCTACGCCGCGGCAGCTGCCGGGCTCAATCCGGGGGCGGTGACGATCCTGGAGCTGCGCCCTCGCCAGCTTCCCTCGTTTTCTAAGTACCTGCGTGCACTGCGCTACGACCTGGCCGACGTTCAAGCCGCGCTTGACCGGCCGACTCGGGTCCATTGCCCTCCGGTCGACCCACCTGGCCTCCTCAGCGCCCGCCGGCCTTTCCCTGATGCGGGCAAGCACCTGTTCGCCCCCCGGCTCGTTGGTCCAGCCCTGGCACTGCTCTGTGCGGACCAAGGCGTTACAGGTTTCAGCATCCGCCAGTACATGGCAGGCGC
>Ga0190275_10002487_pt1 | contig 13242 bp, 11 predicted proteins | sample Popmic550T_FD_133745 | JGI IMG/M metagenome (GOLD analysis project Ga0190275, IMG submission 133745) | Populus adjacent soil microbial communities from riparian zone of Yellowstone River, Montana, USA - 550 T | ecosystem: Environmental > Terrestrial > Soil > Riparian zone > Trees stand | place... | reverse complement strand
TGCCCGACGACGTGTTCGCCGATGCGGTGGTGACAGTCGACGGCGAGCAGCTGGCGGTCCCGTCATACACGCGCTGGTGGCTGTCCACCCACCCGGTACTGGACGGGCAACGTCCCGACCGGCTCCGCCACCCGGAGGCCGATGAGCTCACCGGACTGTTTGACGCTGCCGGCGGTCCAGCCGGCCCGCTGCGACTCGTGCGGTGCCTGACCACGATCGATGACGTCCTCGCCGACCCCGAGACCGCCATCGAGATGCTGGCGCGACTGGGCGAGCCCGAGCGGACCGTGAGTGCATCGGTCCTGGCCGACGTCTACCCGCGTCTGGCCCTGGCTCTGGACGGCATCGAGGCGGATCCGCCAGCCCGCGTCCGGGTAGCTCCGGACATGGTCGTCGACCGTGACCAGGCAGTCGTCCTGGATGCGCCACACCTCCTGCCGCTGCTGGACAGGACGCCAGTTCCAGCGCGAGATTTCCAGGCCCAGGTAGCCGATCTACTCGATCTTCCTTTGGCAAGCGAACTTCTCAGCGCAACGGTCACGTCAACCGCCACGACCGTGTCGAATTGGTCGGACGTCCCGGGTGCCCGCACTGCGACCAGGCGACTGGGTCTGGAGTCCCTGCCCGGCCGCGTCGCGTTCCACGATCGGCTTGTGGTTACCGGTGACCAGGTTGTGTCGTGGTGGCCAGCGGAAGGACTCGACCATGTGCACACAGGCGCCGGACCGGACGCGCTGGGACGCGCGCTGGCCTGGCGGCACGGCGCATGGTCGCTGCGCGCAAGCCTGGCCGAGGCGTTCGCCCGACCTGAGGATCGAGCGCGCCTGGCCGCGGAGGACTCGATCGGCTGAACAGGTGAGCGCGTTCCACAGTCAGCCACCTTCCCCTGCCGGCCATCGCCTATCTTTGGGGGTGACCGGCACTGCATGTGCCAGCAGGATTGCTCAGGAGGGAACATTCACATGTGGGGACTGATCCTGCTACTGCTCGGCATCTGGCTGGTCGTCATCGTGCTCGGAGCGTTGATCAAGGGCCTGTTCTGGCTGGTGGTCGTCGGCGCGGTTCTCTTCCTGGCCACCGCCGCCTACGGATGGGGCAAGAGCAAGCTCGCCGGTGGGCGCAAGTCGATCAACTCCTAGCCGAGGCCGGAGTTTCAGAGGTCCTCGTACTTTGCCCGGGCGAACGCGAACAGGCCGTAGGCCAGAAAACCCAGCGCTACAAGGGTCAGCAGGATTCGACCGAAGGGCGCAGTGACGATCAGTCGCAGGGCACCGTCGAGTCCGGTTGACTTGGCTGCGTCGAAGGTGATCGCGGCATAGCCGAGGATCGCGCCGACCAGCGCCAGCGAGACTCCGTCGGCGATGTAGCCGACCACGCCCACCTTCTTGACCGCAGATCGCACCCCGGAGGTCATCCCCTTGTTGATGTGCTTCAGAAACTTCTGGTCAAGACCTTTGACGACGTGACCGATGCCGACCCCGATCATGACCAGCCCGGCGACGACCACCAGGAACTGACCGAAAGGCAGGGATAGGACGCCGGAGGTTCCCTGCTGCTGCTGCGCGGCGTCGGAGGAGTTGCTGCCGGTCGCGGCATTGATCGAGCTGACTGCCAGCCCGCCGTACACGACGCCCTTGAACCCGGCGGTCAGGCGATGACGCAGTCGCTTCGTGCCGTCCTCACCACGAAAGCCCCAGATCGCCTCGCTGAGCTGCCACAGCACCAGAGCGAACAGCCCTCCCGCGATGATCCAGAGCAGCACCCGGCCGAGGGGGTCGTCGGCCAAAGTCGCCAGAGCGCCTGACTGGTCCCCGCTCTGCGCTGCGCTGCTCCAGGCCATGTTCAGCGCTACCCAGGCCAGCAGCACGTGCACGATGCCGTAGGCGACCAGACCCACTCGGGCCAGACCGGCCAGCAGCGGACTGGACGCAGCGGACTTGCCCACCCGGTTCGCCTTCTTGGCGCCCTGCTTGATCGATTCCGTCATGTCGTCCCATCGCCTCCGGCTGCGTAGGTCATCACATGCTCGAGCCCTGGTCGGGTTGCCGGGACGCACGCTGCCTGCCGAGCCTACGGCGCACGGTCCTGGCCAGAAATGAACGACAGACCGCGGTGGCTGAGTGTCACCTCCATTGGATAGGGTGCCGCCCGATGAGACTCGACGCGCGATATCCGACCCGCCTCGCCTTTCTCACCATCGGCGTAGTCGCCGCTTCGGTGTCCCTGATCGGACCCGCATTCGCCGTGGCCCCACCGGACAGCGTGGTTTTCATCAACGAGATCCACTACGACAACATCGGACCTGATGCGGGCGAGCGGATCGAGATCGCCGCGCCGGCAGGGACCGACCTCTCGACCTGGAGCCTGGTGCTCTACAACGGCAACAACGGCGCCCCGTACAACACCACCGCCCTTACCGGTGTGATGCCCGGCGCACCTTTGACCTTCGGAACCGAGTTCGTGGACTATCCGCCGGACGGCATCCAGAACGGCGCACCGGATGGGATCGCCCTCGTCGGGCCCGACGGCGTGGAGCAGTTCCTCAGCTATGAGGGCACCTTCACCGCAGTGGGAGGCCCGGCCGACGGCCTGCTGTCCACCGACATCGGTGTCGCTGAGACCGGCACTGGTGCGGCAGGGAGCTCGGTGCAGTTGGTCGGCAGCGGGTCGACCTACGGCGCATTCACCTGGCAGGCACCGGCGACCGCGAGCTTCGGTGTAGCCAATACAGGACAGACCTTCGGCGCCGCCCCTCCGCCTCCGCCCCCTCCGCCTCCCGGGCCGTGTGCTGTCTCACCCGATGTGACGCCCATCTCCGAGGTCCAGGGCAACACCGACACCTCACCGTGTGCCGGGGCCGTAGTGACCGTCGAAGGCGTTGTCGTCGGCGACTATGAGGGACCCTCACCAGCCCTGCGGGGTTTCTACCTGCAGGAGCAGGACCTTCAGGCAGACGCCGACCCGGAGACCTCCGAGGGCATCTTCGTGTTCAACAACAGCGCCGACTCGGTCAGCCTCGGTCAGGCCGTGACCATTGCCGGCACCGTCGCTGAGTTCCAGGGCCAGACGCAGATCTCGGCCACGAACGTGGTTGTCGGGGCAGCCAACCAAACGGTCACCCCCGTACAGGTCAGCTTGCCGTTGCCCAGCGCCACCTTCCTCGAGCGCACCGAGGGCATGCTCGCCGTGATACCGCAGACGCTGACGGTGACCGAGACCTTCCAGCAGGGTCGTTTCGGTGAGATCGTCATGTCCAGCGGGGGACGGCAGGCGCAACCGACCAACGTGGTCGAGCCCGGTGCCCCCGCCCAGGCCCTGCAGGCCGCCAATAACCTGAACCGGCTCAAGTTCGACGACGCCCTGCAGAACCAGAACGCCGACCCGATCGTGTTCGGGCGCGGCGGCAACCCGCTCACCGCCGCCAACACCCTTCGTGGCGGCGACACGGTCACCGGAGCCGTGGGCGTGATGACCTACACCTGGGCCGGTAACGCAGCATCGGGCAACGCCTACCGCTTGCGACCGGTCGGGGACCTGTCCGACAGCGGGCTCGTACCCGGCGGAGTCGTCCCCAACTTCGTGGCAGCAAACCCCCGACCAGCCACCCCACCCGCAGTCGGTGGCCGGCTCCAGGTCGCCGCGTTCAACGTCCTCAACTACTTCCTCACCCTGGACGCGGGCGACAACCAGTGCGGGCCGACCGGCTTCACCCAGGACTGCCGGGGACCGGAGACCGCTGAGGAATTCCAGCGGCAGCGGACCAAGTTGCTGGCTGCGCTGCTCAAAATCGATGCAGATGTCCTCGGGTTGATCGAACTGGAGAACTCAACCGGAGTCGAGCCGCTTGCCGACATCGTGGCCGGCCTCAACGCCGAGGCGGGTGCCGGGACCTACGCCTTCGTCGAGACAGGCACGATCGGCACCGACGCGATCAAGGTCGGCGTCATCTACCAGCCGGCCAGGGTGACCCCGTTGGGCGCGGAAGCCATTCTGGACAAGACCGTCGACCCACGCTTCGACTCGGACAACATGCGGCCGACGATGGCGCAGAGCTTCACCGAGAACGGCACCGGTGAGGTCTTCACTGTCGTGGTCAACCACCTCAAGTCCAAGGGTTGCGACGCTGGTTCGGCCCCTGCCGACACCGACCAGGGCGACGGCCAGGGCTGCTTCAACGCCATGCGGACGGCGGCCGCCCAGGCGCTGCGGGACTGGCTGGCCACCAGGCCGACCGGCGCTCAGGACGACGACGTACTCGTCGTAGGGGACCTCAACTCCTATGCCAAGGAGGATCCGATCGACGTACTGGTCGACGCCGGATATGTCGACCTCGCGGCCTTCCTGATCGGGCCAGAGGCCTATTCCTATGTCTTCGACGGCCAATGGGGCTACCTCGACTACGCGCTGGCCTCACCGTCTCTTGTAGACCAGGTGACCGGCGCAGCGGAGTACCACATCAACGCCGACGAGCCAGCCATCCTGGACTACAACACCAACTTCAAGTCCCCGGGGCAGATCGACTCGCTGTTCGCACCGGACGAGTTCCGCACCTCCGACCATGATCCCGTGCTGGTTGGCCTTGCCCTCGACGACCTCGTCGTTGCCCCGCCACCGCCGCCTCCTCCGCCACCACCACCACCTCCTGGATCGCCAGTGCCACCACCACCGCCCAGCGGCGGCGTGGGGGCGCTGCCCAAGACGGGCTTCGACGGCTTCGGCCTGGTCGGGGTCGGGTTCGCGCTGCTACTGGCCGGAGCGGGAGCAGTCCGGGCCGCACGTCGGCCTCTGACCGGCTGATCAGAGGCCGCGCGCGCTCATAACGCGCGCTCATAAGACGTGCAGCGACGGACCCGCTAGGGCCGCTGAGCGCGCGCCGGGCCAGATCAGATCGATTTGCGGCGGTGCGTGCGTTGCTGCTTGTCGTTGGGGTGCAAGTTCATTCCAGTGGCATTGAGGTGATCCTCGCCCGTCCGCTTCGCGGCCTTGGCGTTCTTGGCCTCCAGAGCTTGCCGAAATGCGTCGCGGGTCTTGTCGTCAGCCCCTACCGGCTTGGCGTGCTCCTCGGCACCGGATGCGTCCTTGCTCGGCTTTGAGGCAGGGTTCTCTGCGGCCATGTCGGGCTCCTCCCGGGGCGGTCACGTCGATGCGGGCCGCGAATCGTTTCGGAAATGATCGTCGTGCATCCCATCGTTCCCTATGCCGGGCGGCGTTGGCTTGGGTTGCCCGGATCCTTGCCCGGTACAGCCTTGTCTCATTTCTCGAGGACTCCTGTGCACTACCGATCGGTATCCCGTTAGCGTTGCCGCCATGTTGGGTCTGCCCGAGGGAATCCGGGCCTGTCTATTCGACGTTGACGGGGTCCTCACCGAGACGGCGATCGTGCACCGCGCAGCGTGGCGGCGAACCTTCGACGCGTTCCTCCAGGAATACCCCGATCTGAGCCCCGATCAGTCCGCGCCGTTCAGCGATGCCGATTACAACGCGCACGTCGACGGCAAGCCACGCAAGGACGGCGTACGCGACTTCCTTGCATCCCGGCATGTGACCCTGCCCGAGGGCACCGCCCAGGACGGTCCGGACGCGGGCACGGTGGCCGGCGTCGCGAACCGCAAGAACCAGATGGTGCTCGCCGAACTCGACGAGCACGGGGTTACCGCCTACGAGGGGTCGCGGCGATACCTGGCGGCCGTCCGCGACGCCGGACTGCGGATAGCTGCAGTGACCGCCTCGGCCAACGCCGAAACCGTGCTGGACGCGGGCGGCTTCGCCGAGTTCATCGAGGTCCGTATCGACGGCGTCGTAGCCGAACGCGACCACCTCAAGGGCAAGCCGGCCCCGGACCCGTTCCTTGCCGGCGCGCGGGCGCTCGGCGTCGAGCCCTTCGAGGCGGCTGTCTTCGAGGATGCCCTGTCCGGCGTCCAGGCGGGCCGAGCGGGTGACTTCGGTTTCGTCGTCGGGGTCAACCGGGTCGGTCAAGCGCAGGCGCTGCGTGAGCACGGAGCCGACATCGTCGTGGATGACCTCGCCGAACTGCTCGAGGATGTGCCATGACCGATAGCCCCGCGGCCACCGTCGGCTCCGGTCCGAGCAGCACGCGCCTCGCGCGCTGCGCGCACCGGCCGGTCCGCTCCTCCCTCGCTGGCGCTCGGTCGATGCTCCCGGCCTCTCGGCGGCACTCGCTGGCGCTCGCTGCGATCCTCACGTCCGGCAGCCGCTCATGACTTTCGCTGACGAGACGCGGCACACCGACTTCTCCGACACCTGGAAGCTGCGTGAGATCGGGTTCGATCCGAACCGCCTCGGACACCTGGAGTCCCTCTTTGCTCTGTCCAACGGTCACATCGGCCTGCGCGGGAGTCTCGAGGAAGGTGAGCCGCGGCGGCTGCCGGGCAGCTACCTCAACGGTCTGTACGAGGAGCGCGTGCTGCCGCACGCCGAGGCAGGCTACGGCTTCCCCGAATCCGGCCAGACGGTGGTCAATGTCGCCGACGGCAAGCTCATCCGGCTGCTCGTCGGCGACTCGCCCTTGGACCTTTCCTACGGTGAGGTGCTGTTTCACGAGCGCACACTGGACCTGAAGACCGGCATCCTGCATCGCTGCACCGAGTGGCGTTCCCCGAACGGTCGCGCCGTCAGGGTGCGCTCGCAGCGGCTGGTCTCGCTGGTTCGCCGCTCGATCGCTGCCATCTGTTACGAGGTCGAGCCGATCGACGACGAGGGCGATCTCTACGTCGCAGTTCAGTCCGACCTGCTTGCCAATGATGATCACGGCGGGGCTCCCAGTTCCGATCCCCGGGCCGCTGCTCGCATTCCTCCGCTCATCAATGACCTGGCGGCGGGCAAGGATGCCCGCGCCGTGCTGGGTCACGTCACCGCCAGCAGCCGGCTCCGGATGGCTGTGGGGATGGACCACGAATACGAACTCCCGGATCGCTCGACCACGTCTCTGGACGTCAACGCTGACGTCGCTCGTTTCACGGTCACCGCACGGCTGCCGGCGGGGTCGAAGCTTCGGCTGGTCAAGTACCTGGCCTACGGCTGGTCCAGCCGACGGTCTGCGCACGCCATTCGTGATCAGGTCGAGGGTGCACTTGCCACCTCGAAGTTGTCCGGTTGGGACGTACTGGTCGCCGAACAGCGCAAGTTCCTCGACGGCCACTGGGCCGCGTCCGACGTCGAACTCGAAGGCGACGACGAGATGCAACAGGCCATCCGGGTCGCGATGTTCCACGTCCTGCAGGCCGCAGTACGGGCCGAACGGCGCGCGATCCCGGCCAAGGGGCTCACCGGTCCCGGATATGACGGTCACACCTTCTGGGACACCGAGAGCTATGTCCTCCCGGTGCTCACCTACACGACGCCGTGGGCCGCGCGTGACGCGCTGATCTGGCGACACTCGACCCTGGACAGCGCAAGGGAACGCGCCGCCCTCCTCGGCCAGCAGGGTGCGGCCTTCCCGTGGCGCACGATCAACGGTGCCGAATGCTCGGGATACTGGCCTGCGGGCACGGCCGCGTTCCACATCAACGCCGATATCGCCGACGCCGTGGCGCGCTACTACGGGGCCACCGGCGACCAGGACTTCGATCGCGACTATGGCGCCGAGATCCTTATCGAAACCGCCCGGATTTGGATGTCACTGGGACATTTCGACTCCGACGACGGATTCCGGATTGATGGGGTGACCGGCCCCGACGAGTACTCCGCGATAACCGACGACAACACGTTCACAAACCTGATGGCTCAGCGGAATCTGCGCGAGGCTGCTGCAGCAGTCCGCCGCCAGCCCGAGGTTGCCTCCCGGTTGGGTGTCGACGCAGACGCCGTTGCATCCTGGGGCGCCGCGGCGGATGCCGTGGTGATCCCCTATGACGAGCGTCTCGAGGTCCACCAGCAGTCCGAGGACTTCACCTAGCACGACGAATGGGATTTCGCGCGAACCCCCGCTGAGCACTACCCGCTGTTGTTGCACGCCCCGTACTTCGAGCTCTACCGAAAGCAGGTCATCAAACAGGCAGATCTGGTCATGGCCATGTTTCTGCGAGGCGATGCCTTCACTCCCGAGCAGAAGGTCCGCAACTTCGCCTACTACGAGGCCCGTACGGTCCGGGACTCATCCCTGTCCGCGGCCCAGCAGGCGGTGATCGCCGCGGAGGTCGGTCACTTGGAGCTGGCCTACGACTACTGGGCAGAGACGATCTTCACCGACCTCTATAACCTGCACGGCAACAGCGTCCAGGGGCTACATCTGGCCGCCCTGGCCGGGGCATGGACGGTCGCGGTCTGCGGGTTCGGCGGCATGCGTGATTACAACGGCCGGGTCACCTTCGCCCCCCGGCTGCCACCAAAGCTGAGCTGCCTGGCGTTTCGAATCCTGGTCAACGGCCGGCCGATCACGGTGAAGGTCGGCAGGTATTCGGCCACCTATCACCTCGTCGAGGGCGAGCCTTTCACCAGCGACCACCACGGCCAAGAGTTCACCATCGCTGTCGACGAGCCGGTGACGCTGCCGATCCCGGCGGCACCCGTTGTGGAGCCGGTAGCCCAACCCAAGGGTCGCGAACCCATCCACCGGGACTGACGCAGCGCACGGACGTCGGGCAGGCGCCAGCGGCAGACCGACCGGTCAGTGCTTCCAGCGGGTGAGCGCTGCGACTTCCTCAGGAGAGGACTCGGCAAACAGCTCCATTTCGAACCGGCGCAGTTCGGCGATGGTGGTGGCGAGTTCCACCCCGAAGGCGCGACCCAGCGCGGGCTCCTGTTCGAAAGCAGCCACTGCTCCTTCCAATGACGACGGCAGGGGTTTGATCCCGGCCGCGGCCCGCTCCTGCGGGGAGAGCGCAGCCGGATCGATGCTCACCGGTGCGGGCAGTTGAGCTTGCTCGGCCAGGCCGGCCAGCCCGGCTGCCAACAAGGCGGCCACGACCAGATACGGGTTCGCCGTGGCGTCCAGGCATTTCACTTCGAGGTTGGCCGATTGCTCTCGATTGCCCACCGGTCCGGTGACGTACCGCAGGGCTGTCTCGCGGTTCTCCAGCCCCCAGCAGGCGAAGGCGCCGGCCCAGTGCGAGGGGATCAGCCTCAGGTAGGAGGCCACGCTCGGCGCCCCGACAGCGAGCAATGCTGGCAGTCGGTCGAGGACCCCGGCAGTGAACGAAGCTGCCCTTGTTGAGAGTCCGTACTCGCCGTCACCGCCGGTCATCACGTTGGCGTCGTCGGCCCACAGGGACAGGTGCACGTGGGCGCCGTTGCCGACGCCCTCGGCCATCACCTTGGGCGAGAAGGACGCCCGAAGCCCGTGTCGCAGGGACACCGCGCGGATCGTTTCCCGGACCAGGACGAAGGTGTCCGCGGCGTCGACCGGGCTCTCCGCGCTCACCGAGATCTCCATCTGACCGGCGGCATACTCGGGGTGCAACTGGTCCACGGAGACCCCCTGGGCAGCCAGCGCCGCGAGCAGGTCGACACAGTAGTCCGACAGCTCGGTGATCCGGGTCATCCCATAGGCAGGGCCCTTGCAGGCCGCCACGAAATCATCGCCGTCGCCCACACTCACTGCCCACTCCACCTCGAAGGCCAGGTAGGCGGCCAGTCCGAGCTCGGCCAGGGCACCGACCATGCGACCGGCCAGCAGCCGAGAACACTGCGGGTGGGCAGTGCCGTCCTGGTCGTAGCGATCCACCGGGGCCCAGGCCCACCCGGGTTGCCCGGCCAGGACGGTGAGCCGCGCGAGGTCCGGGTGCAGACGAAGATCACCGACCGGGGACCCGGCATAGGTCCCGGACAGGATCATGTCGTCGAGTCGGAAAGCGTCAAAGACCGGAGACATGCCGACCCCCCAGGCTGCCGCGGAGGCAAGCTTGCTCACCGGAACCGACTTCACCCGGGTGATCCCGGAGTTGTCGACAAAGGTGAGGGCAACTCCGTGTACGCCGGCGTCCTCGAGCTCGCCGAGCAACTCCGTTGCCTGCTGTTCGCGTGCGCTGCGGTCCTGGATGTCCATGGTGGGATCTCCTCGGTGAGGCGTCCGGGTTACGGCAGACCTTAGGCTTACCGACAGATCGGAGACCGGACAAACTGTGGGGTAGGTGCACGTTGAGCTTGCAGTCCACTGTGGACGAGCTCTTGGTGGTGGATCATCACTGCCATGGCCTACTGCGGCGGGATGTCACCCGGGCTGAGTTCGAGTCGCTGCTGACCGAGGCCGACAAGCCAGGCCCGTTGAATCACACCCTGTTCGACTCACAGATCGGCTTTGCGCTTCGCCGCTGGTGTGCACCGATTCTGGATCTCGAACCGCATGCAGAGCCCGAGACCTATCTGGCGCGCCGTGCCGAGCTCGGGCATGCAGAAGTGACCCGTCGGCTGCTGCACGAGACAGGGACCGGGACGTTCATGGTGGACACCGGTTTCGTCCCGGAACCGATTCTCGACCCTGCAGAACTCGCCTCGGTGGTCGACGGGAGCTGCTTCGAGATCGTCCGCCTGGAGCAGGTGGCCGAGGGGGTGATCGCAGACGGGGTGGAAGCTGCTGGCTTTGCTGACGCGGTCCGGGAGCGACTGGCGCAACGGACGGTGACCGCCGTGGGCGTGAAGTCCATCGCGGCCTATCGCGCCGGTCTGGACCTGCCCGGCCGGCGGCCGGCCGAGCTCGATGTGGCGCGGGCTGCGGGTCGCTGGCTCGCTGACCTGGAGGCAGGTGGGGTGCCTCGCTGCGCGGACCCGATCCTGCACAGTTTTCTGGTTTGGACCGGGATCGACCTCGGCAAACCGGTGCAGGTCCATGTCGGGCTCGGTGATTCCGAGACCAACCTGCGTCAGGGCAACCCGCTGCTGCTGACGCCGCTGCTGCGTGCGACAGAGGGTCGCGGGGTTCCCATCATGCTGTTGCACAACTATCCCTTTCACCGTTACGCCGGTTACCTCGCGCAGGTCTTCAGTCACGTCTTCGTCGATCTCGGGCTGGCCACCCATAACCTCGGGCGAAGCTCCGGGCGGGTGATCGAGGAACTGCTGGAGCTTGCGCCGTTCGGCAAGGTGCTGTTCTCCTCAGACGCCTTCGGCCTACCCGAGCTCTACCACCTCGGCACCCTGCTGTTTCGCCGCGGGATCTACGAGGTTCTGCGCAGCGGGGTCGTCGACGGCAGCTGGACGGAGACCGACGCCGAGCGCACGGCGGCGATGATTCTGGCGGGTAACGCCATCCGGGCCTATCAGCTGGACGAGTTGTGATCCCCAGGCCAGTCCGCGCTTTTCCACAGCGTTGTGATTCGGGCTCTTGCGGTCCGCCTGGCGAACAGACTCTCCGGCATGGACAGCACACCCAGAATCCGGCTCAGCGGGCCCGCAAACCTGATCGCTGCCGTGCCACATCTGATCGGCTTTCCACCCGAGGAGTCACTGGTGTTGGTGGGGTTGTGCGGCCCGCAATCCCGGCTGGGCCTCACGATGCGCGCTGACCTTCCGCCGGACGAGCCCGATCGCGTTCCCGATGTGGCCGAACTCGAGCCGCTTGCCCAGGCGTTGCACAGCGACGGTGCCTCGGAATGCTTGGCCATGATCATGACGGAGACACCTGACCGGGATGGGTTGTCTCCCTATCTGGACCTGGTGGCGAATCTGGACGAGGCGTTGTCCATGCGCAACGTCGAGGCCAGCGACATCGTCCTTGTCCGGTCCGGTACGTGGCGGTCCTACCTTTGTGTGGACCCGCAGTGTTGTCCGGCGCAGGGCTCGGTCCTACCCTCCCCGTCGGGTGAGCTCGCGGCCTACGCGGCGTACTCCGGCGCCGTGGTCCGAGACAGTCGAGCGGCCCTGGTCGCGTTGCTTGCCCCGGACGGAGCGGCGGTCGCGGCAACCGAGCGGGCTCTGGACCATGTGTGCGCCGAGATGGCCCAGGCGTCGGCATCGGGCGCCTCGGAGGCCTACCGGGAGCGGATAGAGCTAGTCATCGATCGCCGGATTCGGTCACTGGCAGCCGGGCATGCCGGGACTCTGACCCATCGGGATGTTGCGCGGATCTCCGTTGCGTTGATCGACCGGCAGTTGCGTGATCGGGTAGCCGGGCATTGCCTGACCGACTCGGCGGCCGCTGCGGAGTCGCTGTGGATCGACCTGGTCCGTCGCTTGCCCTCGCCACTGGACGCAGCTCCGGCGACCTTGCTGGCTCTGAGTTCGTGGGCCCGCGGTGACGGGGCCATGGCCAATGTCGCCCTGGAGCGGGCATTGGACAGTGATCGGCACTACTCGCTGGCCCAACTCGTGCGCACCGCCCTGGATCACGCGTTGCCCCCCGGAACGGTCCGAGAGATGCTGACCCATCCCGCTGCGCGGGCCGGCTAGAGAAGTTCGGGTCGCTGCCACGGCTCCCCGAGCACATGCTGGGCGAGAAAGGCGAAGACCGTCTCGTACCAGATTGCGGCGTTGCCGGGGGTGAGCACCCAGTGGTTCTCGTCGGGAAAATAGAGGAACTTCGACTCGACGCGGCGCTTGCGCAGGTCGTACCAGAGCCGAAGAGCCTCTCCGATCGGAACGCGGTAGTCCTTGTCGCCGTGAATCACGAGCATGGGGGTGTTGATCGCGTCGGCGAACTTGTGCGGAGAGTTGGCGTCATATCGCTTGGGGTTGGTGAGGGGATCGCCGAACTCCTTCTCCCAGTGGTAGGACGCGTCGGTGGCACCGGTGAAGCCGTCGAGGTGCCACAGCGAGGCATGCGTGATGATGGCGTCGAAGCGATCGGTCTGGGTGGCCACCCAGTTGGCCATGTAGCCGCCGAAGGATCCACCCATCGCTGCAGTCCGCGTCTGGTCGATGTCCGCTCGCGCCTCAGCCGCGTCAGTAGCGGCCATCAGGTCGGTGTAAGGCGTGCCGCCCCACTGCCCCCAGCCCCGCCGGACGAAGTCCTGGCCGTAGCCATCGGATAGCGCGGGATCGGGAAGCAGCACGGCGTAGCCGCGCGCCGCCATCAGCCATGGGCACCATCGCCAGGACCAGGAGTTCCAGCTCATCAGCGGCCCGCCGTGGATCCAGAGCAGCAGCGGCGCAGGCGATCGGTCGCTCGCACCGTCGGGCAGCACCAGCCAGGACCTGATGGTCGCCCCGTCGCCGGTCTTGGTCTCTATCCGCTGCAGCGTTCCCGGGAGGCGGTCGATCACCCCGGGACTCGGCAGCCCGACAGCGACTTGATCGGGAGTGCCCGGATCCAGCCGAACGGGTCGTGGCGGGGCGTCGTATCCGGCCCGG
>Ga0190275_10002486_pt1 | contig 13242 bp, 9 predicted proteins | sample Popmic550T_FD_133745 | JGI IMG/M metagenome (GOLD analysis project Ga0190275, IMG submission 133745) | Populus adjacent soil microbial communities from riparian zone of Yellowstone River, Montana, USA - 550 T | ecosystem: Environmental > Terrestrial > Soil > Riparian zone > Trees stand | place... | reverse complement strand
TCCCGCGGTCTTCGTGGAAGAGCATGTGGCAGTGGTACACGAACAGCCCGGCCAGCCGCGGGTTGGTGTACACGAAGCGCACCCGCACCCCGCCGCCGCGCGGCAGGAACACGGTGTCGAGCCGCTCCTTGCGCGTCACCGGCCGCCACTCGGTGGAGGCGCTGTCGCGCTCGGCCACCACCAGGAAGTCGCCCTGGTGGATGTGGAAGGCGTGCAGGTCGTCGGAGTCGTTGTTCAGGTCCCACTCCTGCACCCGGCCGATGGCGATGGTCTTGTCGATGCGGCTGGGGTCGTAGGTGATGCCGTTGATGTAGAAGAGCGAGTCCTGCGTGAAGTTGAGGGTGTCGCGCTCCACCTGGGCCGCCATGCGCAGCATGCGGATGGTGTCGGCCTGCTCGGGCGAGCCCTGCGTGGTGAGCGCCACCCGCGGCGCGCGGAGGTTCGCCCGACCCTCCACGGTGATCCAGCCGAAGGTCACGCGCGGCATGATGCACTCCGCCGTGGCGCCGTTGGCCGGGTTGCGCAGCACGGCCTCGCTGTACAGCTCCAGCGTGTCGTTGGCCGCGGGCGCCGTCACCAGCACCTCCCAGCGGTTGCCGGGGACGCTGTAGATCGAGTCGGTCACGTACTGCTCGGCCACCGCGTTGCCGTCGCGGGCGATCACGCGGAAGGGCATGCGGCCGCCGCGCACGCTGCGCACCTTCAGGTTGAACACGCGGTCCGAGCCCACGTTGGCGATGCGCCAGAACTGCTTCTCGCCCGGGCGCATGGTCATGTGCGTGAGCGGCTGGCCGTTCATCAGCGGGTAAGGCTGGTTGGGGCCCCAGCAGCTGTTGAACCCCTGCGACGTGTCGAAGTACGTGAAGTCGCGGAAGACCAGGTAGCGCTCGGGGATGTCGCTGGGGTAGCCCACCTTGGCCAGCACGTCGCCCACCGAGATCGGCCCCGACATCCCGCGCTGCAGCTGCATCTGGCTGATGCCGTGCGGGTGCGGGTGATACCAGTACAGCCCCGGCGAGATCGACTGCGGGAGCCCGAACTGGTAGTGGAACGAGCTGTCGCGGCCGATGCGGATGAAGGTCACGTTGTCGGCCGGGGGCATCGGCGACACGTTGAAGCCGTGGTAGTGGAAGTTGGTCCACGACACGAAGCCCGAGTTCGCCGAGTCGGGGCGCAGCGAGTTGCGCACCACGATGTCCACCGAGTCGCCCGGGTCCATGCGCAGCAGGTCGGCGTTGATGCGGCCGTTGTACACCACGGTGGGCATCACCCGCGGCTTGCCGCCGGGGGACCCGCGCAGCACCCCGTCGCGCGCGGTGATCGTGGCGCGGAACACGTCGTTCGCACCGGTGCGCACGGTGACCGGCGCGTTGTAGGGCGCGCCCAGGTAGCGGGGCGGCGTGGGAGGGGTGTCCTGCGCCTGTGCGCGCGCAGGCGCAATGAGCGCTGCACAGGCCGCGGCCATGGCGGCCGCGTGGAGAACGTTGGAGCGCATGTGGGTCGTCCGGTGAGGAGGGTACGGGCGGGGCGTGCGCCCCGAGTGGCGTGGGCGGCGAGGCGCGCGGTGACGTGAATGCGCCTGCTCACCACAATCGTACCGTGGTCGGCGGCAATCTGCAACCATTTTGCGTTGCAGTTTGAAAGAATGGCACCTCGTGATCCCTCGCGCCGGCGCGAAGACACGCCGTCCAGGTAGGATATACCGGTTCTCAGGGCACGGTGCGGAGATGAATCTCCTGGGGTTTCACGCAGAGTCAGCAGAGTCAGCAGAGTCGGCAGAGAACACTGTGGAGAACCCAGGCAGTTCTGCTGACTCTGCTGACTCTGCGTGAACCTGCGGTTCCAGCGCCCTCCACCCGCATTCCCGCCTTCTCCCGGAATTTCGGGAGAAAGGTCCGCTTGATGAGGGGCCCGTCAGTGCATCATGCCGTGGCCCCCGCCGGAGGGGTTGGCGCACTGGGCGCTGGCCGGCCCCTTATTGGGGTCGGGGTCGTACAGACACAGGTTCTGCATCATCCCGCGGTCTTCGTGGAAGAGCATGTGGCAGTGGTACACGAACAGCCCGGCCAGCCGCGGGTCGGTGTACACGAACCTCACGCGCACCCCGCCGCCGCGCGGCATGAACACCGTGTCGAGCCGCTCCTTCCTGGTCACCGGGCGCCACGCGGTGGAGCCGCTGTCGCGCTCGGCCACCACCAGGAAGTCGCCCTGGTGGATGTGGAAGGCGTGCAGGTCGTTGGAGTCGTTGTTCAGGTCCCACTCCTGCACCTCGCCGATGGCGATCGTCTTGTCGATGCGGTTGGGGTTGTAGGTGACCTTGTTGATGAAGAACGAATCCGGGTTCTGCGTGAAGTTCATCGTGTCGCGGTGGACGGTGACGGCCTCGCGCAGCATGCGGATGGTGTCGGCCTGCTCGGGCGAGCCGAGCATGGTGAGCGCCACCGGCGCCGCCGGCGAGCGCAGGAACCTGAACGAGGTGATCCAGGCGAAGGTGACCCGCGGCATCACGCACCCCGCGTCGCGCCGCACCGCCTCGCTGTACAGCTCCAGCGTGTCGGTCGGCAGGATGGGCCCCTTGACCAGCACCTCCCAGCGGTTGCCGGGGACGAGGTAGATCGAGTCGGTCACGTACTGCTCGGCCACCGCGTTGCCGTCGCGCGCGATCACGCGGAACTGCATGCGGCCGCCACGGGTGTTGCGCACCTTCAGGTTGAAGACCCGGTCCGATCCCACGTTGGCGATGCGCCAGAACTGCGTTCCGCCCGCCTCCATGGTCATGTGGGTGAGCGGCTGGCCGTTCATCAGCGGGTACGGCACGTTGCTGGGCCCCCAGCACGACGCCGTCGGGCTGTTCGTGCCCACGTACGAGAAGTCGCGGAACATCAGGAAGCGCTCGGGGATGTAGCTGGAGTAGCCCACCTTCTCCAGCACGTTGCCCACGGAGATGGGGCCCGACATCCCGCGCTGTACCTGCATCTGGCTGATGCCGTGCGGGTGCGGGTGGTACCAGTACAGCCCCGGCGAGATCGACTGCGGGAGCCGGAACTGGTAGTGGAACGAGCTGTCGCGCCCGATGCGGATGAAGGTGACGTTGTCGGCCGGGGGCATCGGCGACACGTTGAAGCCGTGGTAGTGGAAGTTGGTCCACGACACGAACTTGTAGTTCGCGGAATCGGGCCGGAGCGCGTTGCGCACCACGATGTCCAGCGAGTCGCCCGGATCCATGCGCAGCACGTCGGCGTTGATGCGTCCGTTGTAGACCACCGTGGGCATCGTGCGGCCGCCGCCGAGCAGCCCGCCGTCGCTCGCGGTGATGGCCGCCCGGAACACGCCGCCCGCGCCGGTACGCACCTCCGCCGGGGCGTTGTAGGGCGCGCCCAGGTCGCGCGGCGGACTGGGGGGTTCGTCCTGCGCCTGTACGCGAGATGGCGCAATGAACGCGGCACAGGCCGCGGCCATGACGGCCGCGTGGAGAATGCTGGAGCGCATGCGTGTGGGTCCCGGATGAAGGAGGGTGCGAAGCGGGGAGGAACGTGGGGCCGCGGAGCTCGAAGGAAGGCAGGGAGATGGGCGGCGGGGCTGGGCTTCGCAGCCATACCATAGCCCACCCGGGGACAAACTGCAACGAATTGATGATGCAGTTCAGCCGGCGCGCGTGCCGACCGCGGGTCCCCCGTGGGGAGACGAGGGCTCGCAACCGGGGGATGAAGAAGGGGATGCCGCGATTTCGGCATCCCCTTCGTCTCACGGTCGATGATGATCTCCGCCGGGAGATGCATCCACTCGCCGGTCTAGCTTCCTCCGTCGCCCGATTCCGTCGCGGCGGGGCGGGTGCGGTCCCACAGCTCGCCGCGCGCGGCCCAGAGGAAGGGGAAGAACGACGCGCGCACGCTGGCCATCCGCTCCAGGAAGCGCACGCCCGTGGTGTGCCCCGTCCCCTCCGCGTCGGGCCCGATGGTGCGCTCGGCGGTGCGCGCGTGCACGAACCGCCAGATGCGCACCTCCTCGTCGTACTCCAGCAGCGCCTCGGCCAGCAGCACCAGGTCCCAGTTCTCGGCGCCGGCGTGGCTGGTGGCGTACGCGTCGGCCGGCGACACGCCGCGGCGGTCGTACAGCGCCTTCGCGGCGGTCGAGACGGAGGGCTGGTCCCACAGCTCCGCCAGGCGCGGCGTCCACAGCCCCACCTGCGGGCCGGCGACGTCGCCCTCGCGCGGCTCGGCCTGCAGGTAGCGCAGGAACTCGGGCTCGCGCGCGCCGGAGAGGATCTCCACCTGGTGCCACTGCCCGCTCTCGCCGCCGCTGGCGGGCACCAGGTGGTGGCGGAAGGCGTAGAAGCCGCCCAGCGTCATCGTCTCCAGCACCCGCATCATCGGGTTGAACATGCGCACGATGGCGGTGCAGCGCCCCATCAGCCACGTGGCCATCCCCGCGTCGTCGTTCTCGAGCGACTGGACCACGCGGGGCAGGTCGGCGATGAGCTGGCTGAACCACAGCTCGAACGCCTGGTGCGTCACCACGAACAGGTGCTCGTCGGGGTGGCGCACCTGGTCGCCGCGCGGCTGCAGCGCGAGCAGCTCGTGCAGGTTCAGGTAGCTGCAGTAGTGCGTCTGCCCGGGGTCGGCCAGGCGGTGCCCGCAGGCGAGCGTATCCACGTGTTCGGCTTGGGGTTCGGTTGGATTCGGCAACGGATCGGACCGGGCGCAACTTCGGCCCCCGCCCCGGCCCCGTCAAGCGCGCGCCGTCCTCCTCCCGCCGTCGCGCGCCCGGCGCATCGACGCTCGAGGAGATTGATGGCCTCGTCTCCAATCGCCGATCATCGTTCGGAACTGGGTCCGACAGAAGTCTCTCACAGAGGGCACAGAGGACACGGAGGACGGCAGAAAAACTCTGTGACCTCTGTGTCCTCTGTGAGAGCCAACTCAGGCCGGAACCAGAACGATGCCCTCGAAAGCGGTGTGAGCCGATCATCCCGAATCGACCGAAATTCCGACTGGACTGATCGTCACGCGGAGCAACGGAAAACGCGGAGGGAACGGAGGATGTGCCGTCCTCCGTTCCCTCCGTTGCTCCGTGTGACCCTGCTGTTCGACGGATTCGTACGACTCCCCGCAGCCTGTCGGGCTACGCGGCCGCCGCCATCTCCGGCCGGCGCTGCGGGTGTTTCGCGGCCTTTCGCGGGATGGTGCGTACCAGGAGGCCGGCCGCGAGGAACGGCTCCAGCGCTTCGGTCGCGTCGGCCGCGGCGCCGTCTTGCAGGGCCCCCAGCAGGCGGCCGGACGCGGCGTCCAGGAGCGTGACGCGGCGCACGCCGCCGCGCAGGTCCAGGAGGAGGTGGAACTCTCCCGCGGGGACGCCCTCGTACGGCGCCGGCGCCTTGCGCAGCAGCAGGGGGAAGAGCGCGGACGGGTCGTGGCCGAAGCGCACCACGCGCACCATGGGATGCGGCGTCACGGGGCCGTCGGGCCAGTGCGCGGCCCGTCGGGCGGCGCGCGCCTCCACCAGGCGCCGGGGGAGGAGCGCCAGGTCGTACTGCGCCTGCTCCAGCAGCATCACCTCGGCCAGGAACGGCACGTCCAGCCACCCCTCCTCCACCGACGCCAGGACGAAGGCCGAGAAGCGGCGCAGCTCGCGGCGGGTGGCGATCGCGGGGGTGGGGTGCGCCGCGAAGAAGCGGTCGGCCACCTCGCGCAGCCGCCCCTCCAGCAGGTGCGAGGTGAGGGGGAAGGTCTGCAGGATGCTTCCCAGGCGGTTGGAGCGGTAGAGCGTGCAGTTGACCGCCATCCCCCGCTGCCCCGCCACCGCGGCCAGGCGCCGCGTCTCCAGCGACGTCAGCTCGTAGGCGGCCAGGGCGGCGGCGCCGGCGCCGGCGCCGCGCACCGCCTGCACCAGCGCGGGCGATGCGGCCAGGTCGGACAGGGCGCGCTGAAAACCGAGCAGTGACATGCGTTTCTCCCGCTTCAGTGGTGGCGGTCCCAGGCGGCGCGCGCGCGGCGCAGCTCCTCGTTCACACCCTCGTCGCGCATCGCCGGGTACCAGGTCTCGCCGAACTCGAAGGTGATCGCCGCCAGGTTCGGCGCGGCGGCCACCACCTCGTCCAGGAGCTCCCACACGGCCTGGGCGACGGGGCCCGAGTGCGAGTCGGTGTACATCCCCGCCATCTCCGACCCGCCGGCGATGTGCAGCTCCACCACGCGCGACAGGTCGAGCGCGAAGACGAAGTCGCGCGCGTCGAAGCCGTGGTTCACGGCGTTGACCACCACGTTGTGCACGTCCAGCAGGATGCCGCACCCGGTGCGCGCGGTCAGCGCGTTCAGGAACTCGGGCTCCGTCATCTCCTGCTCGGGGAGGTCCACGTAGTAGACGTTGTTCTCCAGCAGGAACGGCACGGGAATGCGCGCCTGCACGTGCTCCACCCGCGCGGCGATCATCTCCAGCACGTCGTGGTCGTACGGCACCGGCAGGGCGAGGCCGGCGGCGACCGGCGTGTGCGCGTCCGCCCCCGGCAGGCGCACGAAGGAGAGGTGCTCGCTGTGCCAGGGCCACGCGTAGCGCGCCTGCCAGCGGGCGAGCTGCTCCACGTGGCCGGTGTCGAACATCTCCGCGCTGCCGATGGAGAGCCCCACGCTGTGCCCCACGATGGGGATGCGGGCAGCGGCGACGCGGTCCAGCAGGTCCACCGCCGGCTCCAGCTCGTCGTAGCGCCGCGCCTCGTCGGGCTCGTCGCTCCAGAAGCGGTCGGGGATGATGGCCAAGTAGTCGAGCGTGTCCAGGTGGCTGCTCACGAAGCCCTCGAGCGAGGGGTTGTAGAGCACCCCCGCGCCCAGCTTGGGGAGGGCGGCGAGGGCATCGGCGCCGGCGCTCTGCCGCAGCTCGGACACGCTCATGGCGGGCACTTTCGGTGGTTGGATACGAAGGACGGCGGTGCGGCGCGGGGGCCGGACCCGGAAGCCGGGCCCGTCCCCGCCGTGCGTCAGGTCGCCGGGTCCAGGACGACCTCGACGGCCTTGAACTGCGCGGGCGTCAGGTTGTCGACGCCGGACACGCAGAGGAAGTGGACGACGATCCACGGATCCGCGGCGATCGCTTGCGACTGGGTCATCAGAACTCCTGTCGATCGGGGTTTCGGCCTGCCGTGGCTCCGCATGGTGCGCAGCTCCGGTGAGTAACGGTAGCTCGCCGGGCCCGAAACATGGATCAAAAGGGGTCCAACCGTGGCCCGCTGGGGTGAACGGGGCAGGGGACAGGTCGAGAACGGCGGCCACGCGCCTGAACGGCCGTTCCCTCTCTCCCGAGCGCGTCCCGCGGTGTGCGGTATCCGATTGCGCCGTCGCAGCTTACCGGACCCGTGCCGGCGGAGTCCCGGCCGTTCGCGCGCAAGAGAAAAGTCAGTCGACGCGGCGCTTCGCTCGCCCCGGCGGCCACGGAGCGTGGCTGCGGGGCCGATCCTGCAACGGCGTGTGGCCGGGCCGCGGAACGCGGTTCCGGCCACACACCGCCTGCCACGGGTGCGTCAGCTCTCCAGGTCCACCTGCACGGCGTCCATCTGCGACTGGCTCAGGTTGTCGAAACCGGACGCGCAGAAGATGTGGACGTTGATCCACGGGAACTGGGAGGCGGAAGCGAATTCGGGCTCGGACATGCGGGTCTCCTTCGAGGCAGGGTGTCGGGCGGGACCGGTGCCCGCATCGTGCGGAGCCCCGGCATCCAACGGCGGAAAAAGTTGATGACACGGCATCGCGGGGCGGCGCGCGTGGGCGGCACGATGCAAGGGAACAGAGTGTCGCACGCGCGGCGGATGGACGCCGGAGGGCACTTTGGGAAAACGATTTACGTGCTCTTGCGGGAGCCCGGGCCTGCATTGGGGTGTCTGCTGCAGGGGATTGGAGCGGAATTGGGACCGATTCCGCGTTGTGGCGCTTTCGATCGCTAACGCGCGAGCCTCTTCGTTTCTGACCACGCGCGAGCACGAAGGCCCGCCGGGGAGGCGGGCCTTCGCTGTCGAACGTCGAGCGAGATTACCGGAGGGACGTCATACGGGTCCCCACGAGCTCCGGTCCGCGAGCGGGCCGTTTGCGTGAGGGATTCGCGCCCGCAGGGCCGAGACGCCGGCGCGCCCGCGTCCGGCGACGTGGGAACGAGCGGGGACATGGCGCGACGGCGGCTCGGCGCCGTTGGCAACGGCGGTATCGTTGCCTACGGCGCGCGAAGCCCGGCCCGGAGCGCAGCGGAGGGACACGCCCGGATCCGGCTCTTCCGTTCCGGGCCCCGGCACCAACGCTTCGCACTCCGTATCACTCGCGGCGATTCCCGGCGCCGGGCCGCGCGGGCGGCGCGACGGCGGCGGAGGCGGCCGCGTGGGTGGCGTGGCTCCCCGGTGCCCGGGCGTGCCCGCCGGGGAACCACTGGTTGCACCACGGTTCGCCCGTCTCGGGGTTGTAGACGCACATGTTCGCCATCATCCCCAGGTCTTCGTGCACCAGGTCGTGGCAGTGGTAGACGAAGGGCCCGGCGGCGATGCGGTTGAAGGTGAAGCGGATCACCACCGTGTCGCCGGCCCAGTTGCCCCCGCCGATCGGGTGGATCCCCAGGTGCACGTTGTCGAGGTGCACCGAGTCGGGCTGCGGCACGCCGTTGATGTGCGTGACCACGAAGTCGGTCTGGTGGATGTGGAAGGTGTGCAGGAACCAGGTGTCGTTGATCAGCGTCCACTCCTGCGTGCGCCCCGTGACCGCCGTGCGGTCGAGCCGGCCGTGGTTGTAGGAGCTGTCGTTGAGCACCAGCCCCAGGCTGGTGACCTGGTAGTGCACGGTGAAGCGCTCCACGTTGGTGTCGGCCACCAGCCGGCGGATGGAATCGGCCAGCACGGCGTTGGCGGGGAGCAGGCCGGGGTCCAGCGCCTCGCGCGCCACCGCCGTCACCTGCCCGGTGGTGGAGAGCGTGCCCAGGTCCACGCGCGGGTTCTTCGGCTTGAGCTTCAGCGTCGTCTTGTCGAACGACGAGGCGATGCTGTCGCTGTAGAAGGCCACCGTCCCCCACGGCCCCGTGCCGCCGATCACGATCGCCTCGGCGCGCTGGCCGGGCGCCAGGAACAGCGAGTCCATGGGCGTGGGGCGCACCAGGTGGTTGCCGTCCAGCGCCAGCACGATGAAGCGGTAGCCGCGCCCCCGCTCGCCCAGGCGCAGGTTCAGCCAGGTGGCGCCGGTCATGTTGCCGATGCGCCAGAGCTGCCGCTCGCCGGGGTTGATGGTGAGCCCCAGGCAGGGGTTGCCGTTCACGTTCAGGTACGCCTTGGTCCCGTCGCGCGTGTCCTTCACGTACATCACCCGCTCCGTCGCGCCGCGGTACGCCGGGAACGAATCCAGCAGGTTGCCGATGATCAGCGCCCCGGCCAGCCCGCCGGCCACCTGCGCGCCGGTGCGGCTGTGCGGGTGGGGGTGGTACCACATCATCCCTTGGCTCTGGTACGGGGGAACCCAGAACGCGTTGCGGTTCGTCCGGCGCAGCGGGATCGACAGCGGCACCACGTTGTCGCCGGTGTCGGGGAGCGGCGTCACGATCATCCCGTGGTAGTGCTGGTTGGTGGTGTCGATCTTCGCCACCGGCTGCGCGGCGTTCGGCTGCATCTGGTTCGACACGTTGATGTCGAGCCGCTCGCCGGGCTTCATCCGCAGGATGGGCGCGTTGTAGCCGCGGTTGTAGACGTTGCGCGTGTAGGTGCTGTCGCCGATGCGGAAGGTGGCCGGCGCCATCACCAGCGGCGCGCGCAGCACCCCGCCGCTGCTGGAGATGTCGGGGAGGTCGGTGTAGGCGGAGCACCGGGCGGACGCCGCGGCGGCGAGCGCGCCCGCGCGGGGGATGGCGATGCGCCGCCCGACCGGCACGCTCACCAGGTCCGACGCGCGCTGGGCGATGGCGGTTTCGGCGCACGCCAGCGACAGCAGCAGCGTGGCCAGGGTTCGTGTGCGATACACGGCGTCCTCCGGAGGGCAGGTGGGCCAGCATACAACGGGGGATGAAACAACTGCTACATATTTCCGTATCAGCATAGATATACGGCGTGCCCCTCGAACGCAATCATCTTCTTTGTTGCTGCGGCAGAGAACGAAAGCGGGGAGATCCGGCACCGGTGCCGGATCCCCCCGAACTTTCTTTCCTGCCCGCGGTTACCCCATCAAGCGTAAACTCGGGAGAACAGGTTGTGGACCGAGCGGCCGACGGAGGCGAGAAACCCGCGGATGCCGCGTGCCGACCGCACGCGAACGTTTGAACGCGCGTCCGAGAGTCCCAGCCGCTCCGCGAGTTCCGGCGAGTAGCGGCGGACGTCCTCGATCTGCTCCTCGATCGGCGTCGTCGCGTGGTACTCACGCAACACCGTCCGCGCGCTCTCAGGATTGATCATCGTACCTCCGCCTCCCGATTCGTTGATGAGGCGGCTCAGCCCCCGCCGCCGCCGGCCACGCCGCCGCCGGGGATGCCGGGCTCGGTCATCTCGCGCACGTTCAGCACCTGGTCGAGCTGCTCGTCGGTGAGCAGGCCGCGGCGCTTCACCACCGTGCGGACGGACTCGTGGTTCCTGGCCGACTCCTTGGCGACCGCGGCCGCCTCGTCGTAGCCGATGTAGGCGTTCAGCGCGGTGGCGATCGCGGGGTTCTTCTCCAGCAGCTCGCGGCAGCGCTCGCGGTTGGCGCCGATGCCGTCCACCGCGTTGGCGCGGAAGGCGTCGCAGGCGTTGGCCAGGATCGCGACCGACTGCAGGAAGTTGTGCGCCATCACGGGCATCATCACGTTCAGCTCGAAGTTGCCGTGCTGGCCGCCGATCGTGACCGCCACGTGGTTCCCCATCACCTGCGCGCACACCATCATCATCGCCTCGCTCATCACCGGGTTCACCTTCCCCGGCATGATGCTGCTCCCCGGCTGGATGGCGGGGAGGGTGATCTCCGCCAGCCCGGACGTGGGCCCGCTGGCCAGCCAGCGGATGTCGTTGGCGATCTTGAGCAGGCTCACCGCCAGCGTGTTGAGCGCCCCCGACGCGCTGACGTAGGCGTCCTTGGCGCCCTGCGCCTCGAAGTGGTTCTCCGCCTCGCGGAACTGGAGCCCGGTGAGCTCGCCGATCTTCTCGATCGTCTTCGCGGGGAAGTCGGGGACGGCGTTGGTGCCGGTGCCCACCGCGGTGCCGCCCAGCGCCAGCTCGGCCAGCTCCTCGCTGGCGTTGTTGAGGCGGCGGATGCCGTGGTCGAGCTGGCTGGCCCAGCCGCCGAACTCCTGGCCGAGGCGGACGGGGGTGGCGTCCATCAGGTGCGTGCGGCCGCTCTTCACCACGTCGTCGAACTCGGCGGCCTTGGCGAGCAGCGCATCGCGCAGGCGCTCGAGCGCGGGGATCAGGTCGTGGTGGATGGCCACGCGCGCGCTCACGTGCATGGCCGTGGGGATCACGTCGTTGGAGCTCTGCCCCATGTTGACGTGGTCGTTGGGGTGCACGCGCCCCTCGCCGCCGCGCAGCTCGGTGGCGCGGGTGCCGATCACCTCGTTGGTGTTCATGTTGGTGCTGGTGCCGCTCCCCGTCTGGTAGATGTCCAGCGGAAAGTGCTCGTCCAGCTCCCCCGCGATCACCTGGTCGGCGGCGCGCACGATGGCGTCCACGGCGCCCGCGTCCAGCAGCCCCATCTCCTGGTTGGCCAGCGCGGCGGCCTTCTTGATGGTGCCCATCGCGTGGATGAAGCGCCGCGGGAACGGGATCCCGCTGATGGGAAAGTTCTCCACCGCGCGCTGCGTCTGCGCGCCGTACAGCGCGTTGGCGGGCACGCGCATCTCGCCGAGCGAGTCTTTTTCGGTGCGGAAAGCGGCGCTGGTGCTATCGTTCATGGGTGATCCTCGGGGGTAGTATGTCTGTCAAGCTGACTGACTGACAAATGCCGCGGGAAGATGGCAGGCGGGCGGGCGGGGCGAAAGGCTGGGGGGACGAGCGAAGGTGCGCTTCGGGGGCGCCGCGGGGGGCCCCTCCCCGCGCCTGAGAGCGCTCGCCCTCCCCCGCTTCGCGGGAGAGGGCGGTGGGTGCCGGCGCGCCCTGCCGGGTTTCGTACACGCTGAGGCCGTGGCGTGGCCGGGTGCCCGCCCCACAACCTCCCCCGGAACGGGAGAGGTGGACGGCCTGGGCCGGCCGGAGAGGGCGCCGCGCCGCGGCAACGCTCCCCAGCCCGTCCGACGCGACCCACCCCCGGCCGTCGCCGCCCGCTCGGCTGCATCCGCCGGAGTCGCCCGAAACACGCCACCTCCCGAACCCGCCTCAAGCCGCGCCTCGCATGTCGCGATCGGAGGCGCGTGATCGCCGCGCCGCGAGCCCTCCGGCGGCGTCTCCGCACCTTGCCGCGGGCGTCTACCGCCGCCACTTTCCGCGGCCATGTCCCCAAGCGCACCCCCGCACGAGTTCGAGGTCGTCCGCGACCCGCTCTGGAACACCATCCGGCTGGACCCCACGGCGGTCGCGCTGATCGACACGCCCGAGTTCCAGCGGCTGCGCAACATCCGCCAGCTGGGCCTGGCGTACCTGGTGTACCCCGGCGCCACGCACACGCGGTTCGACCACGCGCTGGGCGTGTACCACCTGGCCCGCTGGGCGATGGGGCTGCTGGGCGAGCGCGGCGAGTTGGCCGGCGTCGATCCGCACGACTGCGCGCTGGTGCCGTACGCCGCGCTGCTGCACGACGTGGGGCACTACCCGTTCAGCCACGCGCTCGAGGAGCTGGGCGGCGAGTGGGTGCCCGGCAACCACGAGGCGCTCACCGGCCGCTTCCTCTCGGCGCCGCGGATCGAGCAGGTGCTGGAGGGGGTGGCGCCGGGCGGCCGCGCGCGCGTGGAGGCGCTGATCCGCGCCCGATCCGATTCGCCGCTGCAGGGGCTGGTGTCGGGGAGCCTGGACCTGGACAAGATCGAGTACCTGAACCGCGACGCGCTGTTCTGCGGCGTGCCGTACGGCGCGGTGGACGTGGACCGGCTGCTGCACGCGCTGACGCTGGTGCGCGACCCGGAGAGCGGGCGGCTCGAGATCGGCATCCACGAGAAGGGGCTCTCCGCGCTCGAGTCGCTGCTCTTCGCGAAGTACCAGATGTTCCGCAACGTGTACTGGCACCACGCGGTGCGCGCGGGCACGGTGCTCTACCAGCGGCTCGTCCAGGAAGCGGCGGACGCGGGATTGGTGACGGTGGACGACCTGATCGGCCGGTCGGACGAGGGGCTGCTGAC
>Ga0190275_10002485_pt1 | contig 13244 bp, 12 predicted proteins | sample Popmic550T_FD_133745 | JGI IMG/M metagenome (GOLD analysis project Ga0190275, IMG submission 133745) | Populus adjacent soil microbial communities from riparian zone of Yellowstone River, Montana, USA - 550 T | ecosystem: Environmental > Terrestrial > Soil > Riparian zone > Trees stand | place... | reverse complement strand
GCCATGGCGCGCCGGCGGCTCGGCGCCGTTGGCAACGGCGGTATCGTTGCCTACGGCGCGCGAAGCCCGGCCCGGAGCGCAGCGGAGGGACACGCCCGGACCCCGCTTTTCCGTTGCAGGTCCCGGCACCAACTTTTCGCACTCCGTATGATGCGACCGTGTGGCGGCTGGCGGGGTATGCGGGGGTGACGGCAGATTGTCCGCGTACCCTTTCTTCCGACGTTGCAGCGAGATGCAGGCGATTCGATGATGGTGCCCCAGGAGAAGCGCGACCGGCTGGCCGCCGTCCTCCGCGAGTGCGAGTCGGTGGCGATCGGCTACAGCGGCGGCGTAGACAGCGTGTTCCTCGCCCGCGTGGCCGTGGACGTGCTGGGCCGCGAGCGCGTGCTGGCGGTGACCGGCAAGAGCGACAGCATCGCGAGCTGGATGGAAGACACCGCGCGCCAGGTGGCCGGCGAGTTCGGCATCCCCTGGCTGGAGGTGGAGACGCGGGAGATGGACGACCCGCGCTACGCCGCCAACCCCAACAACCGCTGCTACTTCTGCAAGAGCGAGCTGTGGGGCCGCCTCTCGTCCGTCGCGCGCGAGCGCGGGTTGCGCACCGTGCTCGACGGCAGCAACGCCGACGACGTGGGCGACCACCGCCCCGGCGCCGTGGCCGCCGCCGAGAACGCCGTGCGCTCGCCGCTGCTGGAGGCGGGGCTCACCAAGGCCGAGATCCGTGCCTGGTCGCACGAGCTGGGGCTGCCCACGTGGGACCAGCCCGCCGCGCCCTGCCTCGCCTCGCGTCTCCCCTACGGCCTGGCCGTCACCCCCGAGCGCCTGCGCCAGGTGGAGCGCGCCGAGCTGGCGTTGCGCGCGCTCGGCTTCCGCGACTTCCGCGTGCGCCACCACGGCGACGTCGCCCGGCTGGAGGTGCACCCGGGCGAGATCGGCCGCGTCCCCGCCCACCGCGCCGCGATCCACGCCGCCGTGCGCGACGCCGGTTTCCGCCGCGTCCTCGTCGATCTCCAGGGCTATCGCCGCGGCGCGCTGAACGAGGGGCTCGCCGCCTCGCAGCTCGTCCAGCTCCGGGGCGCCGCGTGACCGCCGATCCGCGCGTCTCCGCCGCCGAGCAGGCGCTGGCGCGGCAGGGCGTCCCCGGCGCCTCGGTCGAGGTCGAAGGCCACGAGCGCGAGATCGCCGCCGTCCGCGTCCCCGAGTCCGCCTGGGCGCGGATGATGGGGGACGAAGGCGCCGCGATCGCCCAGGCCGTGAAGGCCGCCGGCTTCCGCTACGTGGCGCTGGACCTGGCCCCCGCGGACGAATCCGCCGCGGACTGACGCGCCCCCACTTTTCCGATGACCTCCGGCACCCGTCCAGCAGGCATCCCCGCGTGCGAGCCGTGACCGGCTGATGGACGACATCTACCTCGACTACGCGGCCACGTCCGCCATCCGGCCCGACGAGGTGGTGGAGGCGGTCGTGCGCTACCTGCGCGACGTGGGCGCCACCCCCGGCCGCGCCGGCCACCGCCGCGCGCTGGAAGCGGGCCGCATTGCCCTGCGCTGCCGCGTGGCGCTGGCCGAGCTGTTCGGAGCGGAGGGAGATCCCGGGCGCATCGCCTTCTTCCCCAACGCCACCTGGGCGCTGAACGCCGCGCTCTTCGGCCTGCTGCGCCCCGGCGACCGCCTGGTCCGCACGGCGTACGATCACAACGCCGTCCGCCGCCCCGCCGCGCTCCTCGCCGCCCGCGGCGTGGAGCAGGCCGTCGTGAGCGGACGGGTGGATGGATCCATCGACCTGGACGAGCTGGACCGCGCGCTGGCGGGAGAGGGAAAACCCGCGCGCGTCCTCGCCCTCCCCCACGCCTCCAACGTCCTCGGCACCGTGCTCCCCGTCCGCGAGATGGCGGAGCGGGCGCACGCGCACGGCACGATTGTCGTCGTGGACGCCGCCCAGTCCGCCGGGCACGTGGCGATGGACGTGGGGGCGATGGGGATCGACGTGCTGGCGTTCACGGGGCACAAGGGGCTGCTGGGGCCGCAGGGCACCGGCGGCCTATACGTTCGTCCCGGCCTGGAGATCGACCCCGTGACCGCCGGCGGCACCGGCGGCGACTCGATGCCGCTGGGGATGCCCGAGGCGATGCCCGACCGGCTGGAGCCGGGAACGCTGAACGGCCCCGGCATCGCCGGCCTCCTCGCCGGCGTCGAATGGCTGCGGGCGCGCGGGATGGACGCGGTGCACGCGCGGGAGAGCGCGCTGAAGCTGCGGCTGCGCGAGCGGCTGGGGGCGATCCCTGGCGTGCGCGTCCTTTCCCCCGCCGCGCCGGAGGGCGTGGGCATCGTCACCGTCGCCACGGAGGGGATCAAGCCCGAGCGGCTGGCGTGGCGGCTGGACCACGAGCACGGGGTGATGACGCGCGCGGGGCTGCACTGCGCCCCCGAGGCGCACCAGCTGCTGTGCGTGGCCGAAACCGGGGCGGTGCGCTTTTCCGTAGGGTGGGCCACCACCGCGGCGGAGGTGGACGCCGCCGCCGCCGCGGTGGCGTCCATTCTGGAGGACGCCCGGGAAACATCGGCCGCCGCGCGGGGGTAGGTAGATGCGGCGGCGGAGCGATGCGCCCGCCCCCCAATCACCTGAAACGGGATCCCATGCGCAACCTGTTGGCGCTGATCGGCCTGGCCGCACTGCTCTTCGCGGGCTACACCTTCCGCGACCGCATCCCCGGCCCCTGGAACAAGAAGGACGCCGCGGCGATGGAGGTGTCGCCCGAGGCGGCGCAGGAGGCGGAGAACAAGCTGGCGCGCATGCGCAGCAGCGGCGACACGGTGCACCTGAGCGACGTGGAGTTCACCAGCTACCTTCGCTACCGGTTCAAGGACCAGTTCACCGACCAGCTCGACGCGCCCACGGTGCAGTTCACCGGCGACACGCTCACGCTGAACGGCCGCTTCCCCACCGACCGGCTCCCCGACACGCGCGACGTGAGCGCCCTGCGCGACTTCCTCCCCGACACGGCGGACGTGCGCGTGCGCGGGCAGCTCCGCACGCTGGGCCCCGGCCGCGGCGCCATCCGCGTGCACAACGTGTCGGTGGCCAAGGTCCCCGTCCCGCGCGACGTGTACATCAACGCGCTGAAGAAGGTGGGCGGCGGCGCGGCCGAGCCCGGCCTGGGCCGCGACGAGTACCCGTTCCGCCTCCCCCCCGGCGTCGGCTCGGCGCGGGTGGAGGGCGGCGAGCTGGTCCTGGGCCCCGCACAGTAGGGGATAGGGAACAGGGGACAGGGAACAGCCCGCGGCCCGGCGCGAGAGCGACGCACTGGCGCACTCGCGCACCTGTTCCCGGGCACTGAGGACTGGGCACTGGGCACTGGGCACTCCACACCCCGATCCATCCGACATCCACGCAATCCGGCAGATCAATGGCACGCATCCTCGTCGTAGACGACGAACAGGGCATCCGGCACATCCTCACCCAGCTCTTCGAGTACGAAGACCACGAGGTGCGCGCGGCGGGCGGCGGGGCGGAGGCGATCGAGCTGTACCGCGACTTCCGGCCCGACGTCACCTTCCTGGACGTGAAGATGGCGCGGATGGACGGGCTGGAGACGCTCACGAAGATCCGCGAGGGCGACCCGGCCGCCGTGGTGGTAATGATGAGCGGCCACGGCACCATCAACACCGCCGTGGAAGCCACCCGCCGCGGCGCCTTCGACTTCCTGGAGAAGCCGCTCGACACCGAGCGCCTGCTGATCGTGCTGCGCAACGCGCTGTCGCAGCAGGGCTTGCAGGCGGAGAACGCCCGGCTGCGCGGCGAGGTGGAGAGCCGGCACCAGATCGTGGGCCGCTCGTTCGCGCTGCGGCAGGTGCTGGACCGGGTGGAGAAGGTGGCGCCCACCGACGCGCGCGTGCTGGTGACCGGCGAGAACGGCACCGGCAAGGAGCTGGTCGCGCGCGCCGTGCACCGCCTGAGCCCCCGCGCCGACGGCCCCTTCATCGAGGTGAACTGCGCCGCCATCCCCAGCGAGCTGATCGAGAGCGAGCTGTTCGGGCACATGAAGGGCTCGTTCACCGGCGCCGTGGAGGACCGCGCCGGCAAGTTCGAGCTGGCCGACACCGGCACGCTCTTCCTGGACGAGATCGGCGACATGAGCCTGAACGCGCAGGCCAAGGTGCTGCGCGCGCTGCAGGAGGGGATCATCACCCGCGTGGGCGGCGCCAAGCCGATCAAGGTGGACGTGCGCGTGCTGGCCGCCACCAACAAGGACCTGGAGGAGGAGATCAAGGGCGGCCGCTTCCGCGAGGACCTGTTCTACCGCCTGAACGTGATCCCCCTGCACGTGCCCCCGCTGCGCGAGCGCCGCGAGGACATCCCCATGCTGATACAGCACTTCGTGCAGACGATCGCCAAGGAGAGCGCGCTCAAGCCGCGGCCGCTCACCGACGCGGCGGTGCTGCGGCTGCAGCGGATGGACTGGCAGGGCAACGTGCGCGAGCTGCGCAACACCATCGAGCGCCTGCTGATCCTGGCCAGCGGCGCGCAGGTGACGGAGGACGACGTGGAGCTGCTGGTGGGCGGCCACATGAAGGGCGGCGGCCTATCGGGCGACCTGCTCGGCTGCAACACCTTCGCCGAGTTCAAGGAAGCCGCCGAGCGCGCCTTCATCATCCAGAAGCTGCGCGAGAACGACTGGAACGTGAGCGAGACCGCGCGCCTGCTCGACATGCCGCGCTCCAACCTCTACAAGAAGATCGAGCGCTACGACCTGGTGCGCGAAGGGTGAGCCAGACAACGGAAAACAGCCCCGGTTTTCAGCGCGTCCGGGCGAGGCGATGATGCCGCAGACGTTCGCGCAGTGGGTGCCGATCGGGATCGCATGGATGGTCGGCGCGTTCGGCGGCGGGGCGGCGCTGGCGTGGCTGTACAAGCGGCTGCACCCGCAGCTCGCCTTCTACAAGCTGTGGGCGCTGTGGACCACGGTGCTCGGCGCCATCGTGTTCCTGCTGCTCGCGTTCGGCGCGGTCAGGCTGTGAACGACGCAAAGTGAGCCGCTCCGGGTGGATACGAAGATCCCGGCCTCGTGCTTCGAGGCCGGGATCTTCGCGTCTGGACCGTGATCGCGCGGGCGCGGTCAGCCGAAGTCGAGCATCTCGAAGATTCCCGCGATGATGCCCGCGATCGCCTCGAAGATGCCACCGGCCGCCTCGCCCGCGGCGCCGGCCAGGTTCGCCGCCGCCTCGGGCGCGGCGCCGGCCAGCCCCGCCACCGCCCCGGGCAGGTGCGCCGCGCCGTGGGCGGCGCCGATCGCGCCGTGCACCAGCAGGTCGGGCGCGAACCAGAGCACCCCCAGCGCCACGTCGCCCCCGATGTCGGCGTCGCTGCCCCGCCCCCGCCGCCCCGCCACGCCGGTGCCGGGGACGTGCAGCTTCCAGATGGTGTCGAGCTCGGAGTGGTCGAACCAGACGCCCTTGCAGGTGCGGCACGCGTCCACGTGGATCCCGATGCCGGGCACCTGCTGGCGCAGCATCAGCGTGTCGCACACCGGGCAGTCGATCAGGTTCTTGCTGCCGCACGCCTCGCACTTCTCCACCTCGCGCGAGAGCGGCGCGTGGCAGTTGTGGCAGGGCGTCACCGGCTCCGCCTGCTGCCGGGCGATGCGGGCCCACAGCGCGGCCGAGGGATGCTTCCGCAGCCGCTCCACCTCGCCGTGGTCGAACCACACGCCGCCGCAGCGGCCGCAATGGTCCACCTCCAGCGGCGCCTCGGTGCCGATGCGGATCGTTTCCATCGTCACGCCCAGGCACACCGGGCACGGGTAGCGCGTGGCGAGCTCAGGCATCGAGCACTCCCTTCGCGGTGGACTTCCCCGAGAGGTGGCGGAGGTCGTAGAAGCTGTAGACCAGCACCCCGTCGTCGGTCACCTGCACGTCGGCCTGGCCGCGGATGCCCAGCTCCTTGAGCGCCTCGGCGGCGGCGTCGGGGGTCAGGGCCAGCTCGCTGGCGACCTCCACCGCCGTGAGCTGCCCCTGCCGCCGCGCCGCCAGCCGCAGGATCTCGGCGTCGATGGTGTTGCGGCGCAGCTCCGCCTTGCGCCCGGTCAGGCGCGCCTGCTCGCCGAAGTGGCCGCGCACCAGCAGCGCGGCGCCCACGGCCGGCAGCCCCACGGTGAACGCGAGGGCGGCCAGCGTGGCGGGCGCGGTGAGCGCCAGGCTCGAGTTGAAGAACCCCGCCAGCATGAACAGGGCGAGCAGGATCAGCCCGGCGGCACCGATGAGCTTGTTCAAATGGATGCGAAGGCTCGAGTTCCGGGAGGCGGCACCGCGCCGCGCCCGCGTACTAGTACGCTCGAAGGGCGACGCGGTTTCGTCCGCCACGCGAGCGGCCCGGCGTGCGGGGTCGCCCGCAGGGAGCGCAGACCGTCCCTCCCCTGCAGTTCGGGGGAGGGACAGGCGAGGAACGAGCCAGGGAGAGGGCTGGTCGGCGCGTCCGCGTGGGGCTTGTCAGCGGAGCCGGAGGCCAGGTGGATCCGGAGACGCTGGACGCGCTCACGCCGGCCGGGTCCGCGACCGGCAATCCCGCACCCGCCGCGGCGTGATGCTGTCGGCGGGGTTGGGCACTTCGCGCCAGAGCGCCTTCAGCCGCACGTCGTCCGCCCGGCGCTTTCGCTGCCACTCGGCCTCTTCCATCACCACGGCTCCGGAGGCGACGGCGGCGCTGACGAACGCAGCGGAGGCCTGGATATCCGCGATGTTCGCGTCCTTGAAGACGGCGCCTCGCGGCAGCGCGTCGGGCCCGAAGTGCGCGCCGCGCAGGTCCGCGCCCGAGAAGTTCGCCTCGTCCACCGCCGCGCCGGGGAACTGCGCGCCGCGCAGGTCCGTGCCGATGAAGAGCGCGCCGCACAGGGCCGTGCCGTTGAACGCCGCCCCGGCCGCGCTCGCCATGCTCATGTCGGCGCCCTGCATGTCGGAGTTGATGAACCGGGCGCTGTCCAGCCTGGCGCGGCCGAACGTCGCCGCCCTGAGCGACGCGTTGGTCAGGTTGGTGTTCTCGAAGCGCGCCCATTTCAACGACGCTCCCGGCAGATCGAGCGAGTCCATCACCGCGCCGGATATCTCCACGCCGCGCAGCGGAATGCCGTCCTCGTGCAGGTCCTGCAGCGCCTGGCGCCTCCCTCCGTCGCCGCCGCGTTCGCCGGCGAGCGCGATGACCTGCCACGCCTGGTAGTGCTTCGTCCGCCGGCGGTCCGGGCCACCCAGCACATACTGCCAGAGGGGGATGATGATCAGCACGGCCTCCAGGATCCTGAACACCGCCGCAATCCAGATCCTGGGTTTCACCCCGCGGCGGGCGGGGGGGAAAAGGCGGATGCCGAACGTCCTGTTGTCTTCGGTGGTGGGAACGGTGCTCATGGGGGACCTCGCCCGGGAAGTACCACGGAGAAGAATGGGGGGCCGGCTTTGTCTCCGAATGGTCGGCTTTCCCGCTCAGGGTGTTTCCTCCTTTCCCGCCGCGCAAGGGTTAATTGCGGACAACCGGGCTCCAGCCGCCCCCGCTGATCCGCCTTCCACGGCGGCGGATCGGGTGAGACGGAGCGCGACGGCGCGAGCTCCCCGCCGACTCGCGCCCCCTTCCCCGCCCTTGTAGATTGGCGGGCTTTCCCGGACCCGTAACAGCGACACGACCCTCGAACGCGCGCGGAGCAATGGCGGACAAGTTCAAGAACTTCATCGGCGGCGAGTGGGTGGAGCCGTCTACAGGCGAGTATTTCGAGAACCGCAACCCGGCCCGCAACGGCGACCTGATCGGCCTGTGGCCGCGCTCGGGCAAGGAAGACGTGAACCGCGCCGCGGCGGCAGCCAAGGCGGCGTTCAACGAGTGGCGCCTGAAGCCGGCCCCCGCGCGCGGCGACATCCTGCGCGCCGTGGGCGACCTGCTGGTGGCGCGCAAGGACGAGATCGCCCACGCCGCCACGCGCGAGATGGGGAAGGTGTGGGCCGAGACCAAGGGCGACGTGCAGGAGGGGATCGACACCGCCTACTACGCCGCCACGGTCGGCCGCCAGCTCTCGGGGCGCACGGTGCCCAGCGAGCTCGCCAGCAAGTGGGCGATGAGCTTCCGCCGCCCGATCGGCGTGGCGGGGCTGATCACGCCCTTCAACTTCCCGCTGGCCATCCCCACCTGGAAGATGTTCCCCGCGCTGGTGTGCGGGAACACGGTGGTGATCAAGCCGGGCGAAGACGTGCCGCACACCGTCTCGCTCCTGGTGGAGATCCTGGAAGAGGCGGGGATCCCCAGGGGCGTGGTGAACCTGGTGCACGGCTACGGCGCTGAGGTGGGCGCGCACATCGTCTCGCACCCCGACATCCCGGTCATCTCCTTCACCGGCAGCACCGCCACGGGGAGCGAGATCGGGCGCACCTGCGGCGAGCTGCACAAGCGGCTGAGCCTGGAGATGGGCGGCAAGAACGCGCAGATCGTGTTCGCGGACGCCGACCTGGACCTGGCGCTGGACGGCGTGCTCTGGGGCGCCTTCGGCACCACGGGCCAGCGCTGCACCGCCACCAGCCGCCTGCTGCTGCACGACGTCATCCACGACACCTTCGTGGAGCGGCTCACCGAGCGCGCGAAGGAGCTGAAGCTGGGCTACGGCAACGACGACGGCGTGGACGTGGGGCCGCTGATCAACGCCCGCGCGCTGGAGAAGGTGGAGAAGTACGTGGAGATCGGGAAGCAGGAAGGCACCCTGGCGCTGGGCGGCGCGCGCGCCACCGGCCACGGGCTCGACGACGGCTGGTTCTTCCAGCCCACCATCTTCACCGGGATCCAGCCGGGGTCGCGGCTGGCGACCGAGGAGATCTTCGGGCCGGTGCTCTCGGTGATCCGCTTCAGCGAGGCGGAAGAGGCATTCCGCATCAACAACGAGGTGAAGTACGGCCTGAGCAGCTCGGTGTACACGCGCGACGTGAACCTGGGCTTCCGCGCCTTCCAGGACCTGGACAACGGCATCACCTACGTCAACGCGCCCACCATCGGCGCCGAGGCGCACCTCCCGTTCGGCGGCGTGAAGCAGACCGGCAACGGGCACCGCGAGGGCGGCTGGGAAGTCTACGAGTTCTACAGCGAGACCAAGGTCGGCTACGTCGACTACAGCGGGAAGCTGCAGCGCGCGCAGATCGACAACTACCAGGCGGCGCCGTACTGAGTTGACCGCAACAGGTGCGTGAGTGCGTGATATGAGTGCGGAAGTGCGCGAGTGCGTTTTGCACCCGCGCACTTCCACATTCCAGCGCCGGACGATGACACTTTCCCCGGCGTTGATCGTATGAGCCGCCAACCGTCCACACGGACGCGTCGGACGCGCGAAAGTCAGCAGGCCCCACCGCCACCGCTGCATGCCTCCTTCTCCCGGAACGGGAGAGGGGAGCGCTCTCAGGCGCGGGGAGAGGGCCCGCGGGGCGGAGGGCGCGCGGGAGAGGTGGATACAGCGTAACCTCGGGACCCTCGCACCGCCGCTCGTCGAATCTCCACCGGCGCTGCAACCGGCGTTTCACCGCCCGAAATCCACCGATCACCCCCCGGGGGTTGGCGGATTCCCGGTCCCCGGTTACCCTTCATGTGCGTCCCCGCGTTAGCCCTGCTCTGGCAACGGCTTAGGGGCGCCGTCAGGTCCCGCGGGAGGCCCGGAACGGGCACCCGCATCGCGTGTACATCAAAGCTGGAGCGGCGCACCCGGACGGCCGCGCCGCCGTAGCGCCTTTCACCGCCAGAGCCCCGCGCGCAATGGACGATCCCCACGCCCCCGACCCCGCGCTCGAGCCGCGCCGCCTCCGCCTCTCGGCCGAGCGCGCGGACCTGGAGCGCCGCAAGACCGCCGGCGAGGCGCGGGGCTCCATCAGCACCGGGCGCTGGATGTGGGAGTGGACCAAGGCCATCAGCACGGCCATCGTCCTCTTCCTGGTGATCCGCACCTTCCTCTTCGAGGCGTTCAAGATCCCCACCGGCAGCATGGAAGGCACCCTGCTGGTGGGCGACTTCCTGCTGGTGAACAAGGCCGTCTACGGCGCCGAGATCCCCTACACCCACTCGCACCTGCCGGCGTTCACCACGCCCGGCCGCGGCGACGTGGTGGTGTTCCTGCCGCCCCACGACCCGCACCGCAACTACGTCAAGCGCATCGTGGGGATGGGCGGCGACACGCTGCAGATGCGCGACAAGGTGCTGTACCTGAACGGCAAGCCGCAGGTGGAGCCGTTCGCGCGCCACAGCGACCCGCTCACCGACCCCAACAGCGAAGACATGCTCTGGCAGCTCCAGCACCTGGCGCGGCGCCCCGCGCACTGGAGCGACTACCGCCCCACGCGCGACAACTGGGGCCCCATCGTGGTGCCGCCCGGCAAGTTCTTCGCGCTGGGCGACAACCGCGACAACAGCGAGGATTCGCGCTTCTGGGGCTTCCTCGACGGCAGCGCCATCAAGGGGCGCCCCATGTTCGTGTACTACTCGTACCAGAAGGACCTGTCGCCCTTCGCCTGGCTCAGCAGCGTCCGCTGGGGCCGCATCGGCGAGCTGGTGCACTGAACGCCGGCCGGGTTCGCCCCGGCTGTAACGATCCGCTGCAACGATCCATTGCACCGATCCCACGCCCGGCGCCCCGCGCCGGGCGTTTCGTCTTCCCCCACCGCCGGCGCCTGGCACGCGCGGGCGGGGGCGGCGGGCCGGAAGTGAGCGGCGGGGCGAGAGTTGCGGGCCCCGGCAGGCCGCTTCGGGGCGGCGTGGAGAAAACGTCTGGAGGGGGGCTTGACACCCCGAAGGTGCCCTGTCATACTCCAGCCGTGGCCCGTCATGAACGATCCACGCGCGTCCCTCCCCAGCGCCCGTACGCGAATCCCGGCTCGCCCGGCCATCCTGCATGGCGGCAGCCTTCCGAAGGTTTCGAAACGTCCCCGCCTTTTGGCCGCCATCCGGCGGATACCGTGCCGCTTCCGCTGAACCGGAGCCCCGCCATGTCGTTCAGCCCCGCCAAGAAGATCGCCTCCGAATCCGAGTCGCTCGACCAGTACCTGCGCGAGATCAGCGCCTATCCGCTGATCGACCGCGACGAGGAAGCGCGGCTGGCCCGGCACATCCGCGACGGCGAGAGCGAGGCGCTCGAGGCGCTGGTGCGCTCCAACCTGCGCTTCGTGGTGGCGGTGGCCAAGAAGTACCAGAACCAGGGCGTGTCGCTGGCCGACCTCATCAACGAGGGGAACATCGGCCTGATCCGCGCCGCGCGTAAGTTCGACGAGACCAAGGGGATCAAGTTCATCTCCTACGCCGTGTGGTGGATCCGCCAGGCGATCCTGCAGGCGCTGGCCGAGCAGAGCCGCATCGTGCGGGTGCCGCTGTCGCGCGCGGGCGCCGTGCACCGCATCGGCCGGCGCTCGTCGGCGATGACGCAGGAGCTGGGGCGCGAGCCCACCCTGCAGGAGATCGCGGTGGAGCTCGAGGTGCCCGAGGACGAGATCAGCCACGCGCTGGCCATGAGCCAGGTGTACCTCTCCCTCGACGCGCCGCTGGTTCCCGGCGAAGACGGCCAGCTCCTCGACTACCTCTCCGACCAGGGCTCCGCCGGCCCCGACGACGAGGTCTACGAGGGCGCGCTCAAGCGCACCATCGAGGAGGCGCTGGGCACGCTCAGCGAGCGCGAGGCCAAGGTGCTGCGCCTCTACTTCGGCCTGGGCGACACCGAGCCGCTCACGCTGGAGCAGATCGGCGAGAGCTTCGGCATCACCCGCGAGCGGGTGCGGCAGATCAAGGAGAAGGCGCTGCTCCGCCTGCGGCACCAGTCGAGGGCGCGCTTCCTGGAGACCTTCCTGCAATAGTTTTTCGTCGCACCGGCTCGACATCCGGGGAAATGTATGACCGCGGTTCCGGTAGCTCACGGAACCGCGGTTTTCGTGCGTGTCTCGCGCTCGACGTCCGCCGGCGGGGATCTTTCGACGGTCGACGCGGGCGAACACTAAACTGCGGGTTCTGGGCGTGTCCCTCCGCTGCGCTCCGGGCCGGGCTGCGCGCGCGGTAGGGCACGATACAACCGTGCCCAACCGCGCCGGGCCCACGGCGGCCCGCCCAACCCTCGTCTCCACCGACGTGACGGTGCCGGCGGTCCGCCGCGTTCCCGGCCCTCCGGGCGCGCATCCCTCACGCACGGGCGCACCCCCGACGTCCGGGTGCCGCGGTCACGCATCACCCGACCCGCACCCTGCGACGTCCGCCGCCGCGCACAGCCCTCCGAATCATCGCAATTAGCCGTCAACGGTGCGGTGAGATTCCGATGACCGATGTGCCGGACACAGCCTCCCGTGATCCCCCCATCTGGCCGTCCAGCCGTCGCATGGCGTCATGTGGTTCCAGCTTTCGCACTCAGCACCCAGCACTTTCGCGCTTTCGCACTCACGCACCTGTCCGACAGCGCCCCGCATCCCCGAAAATCTTCGCATCCCTCTTGCGTTCGGACCCCCAGCCCCCGGCGGGGTGTACTGTTCCGTACCTGAAACCCTTGGGGGCTGCGGAAACCCGCGATGCCCCGGGAGCCTTTGCATGATCCGAAACCGAGTTCTGAGCCTGCTCGTCCCCGTGCTCGCCGCGGCCGCCCCGCTCGCCGCGCAGTCGGGCGACCAGGGCACCTTCCGCGTCTACGTGGGCGAGCGCGAGGTGGGGACCGAGACCTTCACCATCACGCAGACCGGCAGCGGCGCCGTGGCCGTGACCATGGCCACCGGCAAGGTCGAGCTGCGCCTGGCCGAGGGGAGCCTCTCGCTCTCGCCGCGGCTGCGCGCGCAGGGCGTGGGCGCCGACCCCGTGCAGTACCAGGTGGACGTGAGCGGCGACGCGCCGCAGCGCATCGTGGGCACCATCGCCGGCGGCCGGGTGAGCCAGAAGATCGTGACCGGCGCGGGCGAGCAGCTGCGCGAGTACGTGGCCAGCGCGGGCGCCGTGGTGCTCGACGAGGGGGTGGCGCACCACTACTACTTCCTGGCCCAGCGCACCCACTCGGGCACGGTCCCCGTGATCGTCCCGCGCGAGAACCGGCAGGTGCTGGCCACCGTCACCAACCGCGGCGAGGAGCCGGTGCAGATCGCCGGGCGCACCGTGCGCCTCTTCCACCTGGTGGTGCAGCCACGCGGCGGCGCCGCGGCCGACGTGTGGGTCGACGCGCTGAACCGCGTGATCCGCGTGGAGGTGCCGGCCCGGCAGTACCGCGCCGTGCGCACCGAGCT
>Ga0190275_10002484_pt1 | contig 13250 bp, 10 predicted proteins | sample Popmic550T_FD_133745 | JGI IMG/M metagenome (GOLD analysis project Ga0190275, IMG submission 133745) | Populus adjacent soil microbial communities from riparian zone of Yellowstone River, Montana, USA - 550 T | ecosystem: Environmental > Terrestrial > Soil > Riparian zone > Trees stand | place... | reverse complement strand
GCGATGCAGCGCTACGCCCGAGCCTTCGCCCAGAAGTTCGTGGATGTGGACGCCTGGCTGCTCCCCACCCTCGCCGAGCCTCCCGTGCCGCTCGGCACCTTCGACGCCCCGCCGGACGAGCCCCTGATGCCCCTCTTCCGCGCCGCCGCCTTCACGCCCTTCTGCCCGCTGGCCAACATCACCGGCAACCCGGCCATGTCCCTGCCCCTCCACTGGAGCGCGGACGGCCTGCCGGTGGGGGTCCAGTTCATCGGCCGCTTCGGGGACGAGGCCACCCTCTTCCGGCTGGCCGCTCAGCTGGAGAGCGCCCGGCCCTGGGCCAATAAGCGTCCCCCCCTGTTTGGATGACTCCTGGTAGAAACCACCCCTTATGAAAGTCGCTGTCCTCACCGGCGGGGGAGATTGCCCCGGCCTCAATGCAGTCATCCGAGCCGTCGTCCGCCGTGCCAGCGAGCATGGCTTCGAGATGATGGGCCTGAGAGATGGGTGGAAGGGTCTGCTGGAAGACAACCACTTCCGCCTCACGCGGGAGACTACCTCCGGCATCCTCCACCGCGGTGGCACCATCCTGGGCACCTCGCGCGTCAACCCCTTCAAGGTCGAGGGAGGCCTGGAGAAGGTGAAGCGCGCCGTGGAGCGCAACGGCATCCACGCCATCCTGGCCATTGGGGGCGAGGGCACGCTCTCGGCGGCCACGCGCATGTCCCAGGAGGGCCTGCGCATCGTCGGTGTGCCGAAGACGATCGACAATGACTTGAACGGCACGGACTTCACCTTCGGCTTCGACACGGCGGTGATGATCGCCACGGACGCCATCGATCGGCTGCACTCCACCGCCGAGTCCCACAAGCGCGTCATCGTCTGCGAGGTGATGGGCCGGCACGTGGGGTGGATCGCCACGTACGCGGGAATCGCGGGAGGTGCGGACGTCATCCTCGTGCCGGAGATCCCGGCCGATCTGGCGTCGGTGGCCGAGCACATCCAGCGCCGGCATGCCTCGGGGCGCTCGTTCTCCATCGTGGTGGTGGCCGAGGGCACGCGGGTGAAGGTGTCCGAGGACAAGGGCGAGCAGCTCATCACCTCGGGGGCGCTGGACGAGGCGGGCCGGCCGCGCCTGGGCGGTGTGGGCGGCATCGTGGCGCATGAGATCGAGCGGCGCACGGGCTTCGAGACGCGCGTGTCGGTGCTGGGCCACATCCAGCGGGGCGGCGTCCCCACGGCGCACGATCGGGTGCTGGCCACGCGCTACGGCGTCCACGCGTGCGACATGGTGGCTCGGGGCGAGTTCGGGAAGATGGCGTCGCTGCGCGGCAACGAGATCGTCAGCGTGGATCTGTCACTGGCCACCAAGGAGCTCAAGCGAGTGCCCGAAGAGTTCTTCAAGGTGGCGGAGGTGTTCTTCGGCTAGGCGGGCGCGCTAGGCTCGCCATCAGCGATGGACCTCTACGCGGAGATCGCGGCCCTCATCACCGAGGGTCGGCCTTTCGTCCTCGCCACCGTCATCGAGAGCGCGGGCAGCACGCCGCAGAAGCCGGGCTCGAAGATGGTGGTGCTGGGCGACGGTTCCTTGCGCGGCACGGTGGGGGGCGGCGCCATCGAGCACCAGATCCTCGAGGCCGCGCTCGCGCTGCTCGAGGCCCCGGAGCAGACGCGCGTCATCGAGACGCACCTCACCCACGAGCTGGGGATGTGCTGCGGCGGGCGGATGAAGGTGTTCCTGGAGAAGCACGGGGCGCCCGTACGGCTCACCGTGTTCGGCGCCGGGCACGTGGCCAAGGAGCTGGCCGCGCTCGCGTCCAAGGTGGGCTTCCGCGTCACCGTGGTGGATGCCCGGCCCGAGTGGGCCAGCGCCGAGCGCTTCCCTGGCTGCGAGGTGCTGCTCAAGGATCCGGCGGATCACGCGCGCACAGTGGCCAGTGGTCCTCAGGACTACTTCTGCGTCACCACGCACGATCATCCGCTGGACCAGGCGGTGGTGGAGGCGCTGCTGAACAAGCCCTCGGCCTACCTAGGAGTCATTGGCAGCCGGCGCAAGGCGGAGCGCTTCCGCATGCGTCTCAAGGCCGGGGGCGCTGAGGAAGCGGCGCTGGATCGCATCCGCTCCCCCATGGGGCTGGCGATTGGCGCGCTGACCCCCGAAGAGATCGCCGTCTCCATCATCGCGGAGCTCGTCCAGGTGCGGCGCAGCGGCCAGCCGCGCCGGTAGGAGGCCCCGTGGGCGCCACCGGGCCACGAGCTCACCGATAGCCGGTGGCGTCGGCGGGCTTGCCCGCGTCCTGGACCTCGCGGACGTAGCGCCAGGCATCCGGCTGGGAGCCGTCGAGATCCGTGAAGCCGTAGATCTTCGCGAGCTGACCGCTCGAGAGCGACTGGCCGCTCCAGCGCGCCACCTCCGCATCCGCCGCGAGCGCTGCGACCGCGCGCCCCACGTAGCTCGGCGTCTCCGAGATGATGAAGTGTGGCTGTTTCTGGGTTGCGTCTCGCCAGTTCGCCTCGGTCACTCCGTAGATCTCCAGCATGAGCTCGGAGCGCAGCCAGCCCGGCGTCAGCGCAACGGCGGTGCCGCCGTGGGGTCGCAGCTCCTGGGCCTGGGCCCACCCCATGCGAATGACCGACGTCTTGGCCAGATCGTAGAAGAGCGACAGGCGATAGTTCGTGGCGTTGTACTCGGCCGTGCCGTCTGTCACCTCGACGACCAACCCACCTGGGCGTCTGATCAGCAACGGCAGCGCGAAGTGGCTCGTGATGATGTGGGTGTCGATCGCCAGCCGCAGGAGCCGCAGCCCCTGCTCCAGGGGTTGCTCCCACACCGGCTTGTTCCACGCAAAGAGGGACTCCGCGCCCCAGATGTCATTGACTAACACGTCGAGCCGGCCTTGCTCCCGCTCGATGCGTGCCACCAGCTCCCGCACCTGCGCAGGCTCCAGGTGATCGACCTGGACCGCAATGCCCCGGCCGCCGGCTCGAGTCACGAGCTCGGCAGTCTCCTCGATCGTCTCGGGGCGGTTCAGCTCCGAGCGCTGCTCGCGCGTGGTGCGGCCCGTGACATAGACCGTGGCGCCCGCCGCGCCCAGCTCGACCGCGATCCCTCGACCTGCGCCGCGCGTGGCGCCTGCGACCAGTGCCACCTTGCCCTGCAGTGATTGTTTCATGAGCCGAGGGTACACGGGTATAGCTGACACCTGCTGTCAGGTATGCCCGAGCCACCTCGAATCGATGTCCACCCCATGACCGATCATCCCCGCACCGCCGCCGTCCTCTTTTCTGCCTGCACCCTGCTCGCCGGTTGTGCCTCAACCTCCTCGGGTGTCCGAATGCCCCAGCCCCCAGAGACGAGCGCCGTGGACTCGCTCTTCACCGCTTATGAGCGCCCGGAGAGTCCTGGTGCCAGTGTCGTCGTGATCCAGGACGGGCACGTCGCGCTCAGCCGCGCCTATGGCCTGGCCGAGCTCGAGACGCGCACGCGGGCCACGCCGGACACCCACTACCGCCTGGCCTCTCTCTCCAAGCAGTTCACGGCCATGGCGATCATGCTCCTGGCTGAGCAGGGAAAGCTCCGCTACGAGGACCCTGTGGGGGACGTGCTCCCTGGCTTCCCGGCATACCTCCGCGAAGTCCGCATCCGCCACCTGCTCACCCATACCTCGGGGATCTGGGACTACGAGGACTTCGTCCCGAGCACTCAGACTGTGCAGGTCAAGGATCGCGATGTCCTGGCCCTCCTCTCGCGCACGGACCGCACGTACTTCCCTCCCGGGACAGCGGTGCGCTACAGCAACTCCGCGTATGCCGTGCTCGCCCTCATCGTCGAGCAGGTGAGTGGTGTGTCCTTCGCCACGTTCCTCCATGACCGCGTCTTTGCCCCGAGCGGCATGCGCTCAACCGTGGCCCACGAGGCCGGCATCTCGACGGTGCCACACCGTGCGTACGGCTACGTCTCCAGCTCGGGGGGCTTCAGCCCTCGGGATCAGAGCCCCACCAGCGCTGTGCTCGGGGATGGTGGGATCTACTCATCCGTGACGGAGTTGCTGGCGTGGAACAAGGCCCTGGATGCGCATGCGCTCGTCCGCGAGGACACTCAGCGGCTGGCGTGGACGCCGGCCTCGTTGCCGGATGGGACGTCCGCACGCTATGGGTTCGGGTGGTTCGTCGATGATGACGAGGGGCGGGTGCGCCTTACGCACCATGGCGAGACCTCGGGCTTCACCCACGCCATCGTGAAGTATCCCGCGCAGCGCCTCACGGTCATCGTCTTGACGAACCGAGCGGGCGGAGAGCCGTGGCGGGTCGCTCAGCAGCTCGCGGACCTCTGGCTCGGCAGACGAGCGGCCGACGGTGGATCCGCGCCGGCCACACGCCCCTGGCCCTTCGAGACCCTGCCGAACGCCCATTGAGAGGGAAAGTGCTCCTGCGTAGACTTGCACCCAGCGGACCTGATGGCGGAGGTGGACCTTGAGTGATGTGAGCCGAAGAGATGCCCTGAAGGTGATCGCCGCCGCGGGCGCGTCCGCCACCACGGGCTGCACGCGAGTCTCGGAGAAGCGTGAGGAGGCAGTCGTCAGCCAGAAGGCGGCCCAGGCTCCGGACGCCATCCTCGGCGTCAACGCTCTCGGCTTCCCCTGGCGCCCGCCGAACCCCTTCCTCTTCTGCGCTCACCACGACGACTCCTATCCCGCAGGCAACGAACGGATGGAGCCGGCCGCCTCCCTGGCCGGACGCAACCTGGGCCAGGACTTCGAGGGGAAGGACGGCTGGCGCATGTATCACGGGATGACGATCCCTGGGTTCCCCTCCCATCCTCACCGTGGCTTCGAGACGATCACCGTCGTGCGCCGCGGCCTGCTCGATCACTTCGACTCGCTCGGAGCCACCGGCCGCTTCGGCGACGGCGACGTGCAGTGGCTCACCGCGGGTGGGGGCATCCTCCACGCGGAGATGTTCCCCATGCTCAAGCGCGAGAGCCCCAATCCGCTGGAGCTCTTCCAGATCTGGCTCAACCTGCCGCTCGAGGACAAGTTCGCGCCGCCCCACTTCTCCATGCTGTGGCGGGACAGCATCCCCCGGCTCGTCATGCGGGATGAGGCCGGGCGGACGACTCAAGTCACCGTCATCGCCGGCCGGCTGGGAGAGCAGAAGGTGCCGGCACCGCCGCCCAAGTCCTGGGCGTCACGTCCCGACACGGATGTCGCCATCTGGACGATCACGCTGAGCCCCGGCGCCCGGTGGACGCTGCCGGCGGCCATGCGCGGCTCGAATCGGTCCCTGTACTTCTTCCGCGGCTCAGGGCTGCGCGTCGCCGGCCGCGCCATTTCTCCCTCTCACGAGATCCAGCTTCGTCCCGAGGCCGAGGTGTTGCTCGAGGGCGGGCCCGACGAGACGGACCTGCTGCTCCTGCAGGGACGCCCGATCAACGAGCCAATCGTGCAATACGGCCCCTTCGTGATGAACTCGCGTGAGGAGATCCGACAGGCGTACGCGGACTTCCAGCAGACCCGCTTCGGCGGCTGGCCGTGGCCGAGCGATGATCCCACCCACCCGCGTGAAGCGGGGCGCTTCGCACGCCACGCCGATGGCCGCACGGAGCGGCCGGCCTGAGTCTCCCTCCCCCTCTGTCCCAGCCTCCAGCCGACACATACCTGCCCGAGAGGGCAGTCCCACTTCCCTCGCAGGAATTCGCTCTTATCTAGGAATGCTGCCTGTCCCGGCTTTGGCCGAGACGATGGGGTTGGCGGTCGAGCGCGGTGGGCCTGGAAGCAGTGGGGGGAACCGCCAATGAATCAGAGTGAAGTGGGTGCCGTGCTCCGGCCCCTCGCCGCCAGCAAGGCGGGAGGCGGAGCCATGGCATCGAGAGGGGGCACACGCCCCACCGTCAGCGATACGCCGTCACCGCCTCCCCTCAACCCGAGCCTTCCGGTGGAGAGCCTCGTGCTCACGCCGGGCACGCGCATCCATCAATATGAGCTGATCCGCCAGCTCGGCGCGGGTGGCATGGGCACCGTCTTCCTGGCCCGTGATACCCGGCTGGGCCGCCGCGTGGCCATCAAGTTCCTGCACACGCAGGATCCACAGATCACCCGGCGCTTCATCCTCGAGGCCCACACCACGGCGCGCTGCAGCCACGAGAACATCGTCGTCATCTACGAGGCCGGCGAGTTCCAGGGCAGCCCCTTCATGGTGCTGGAGTACCTGCAGGGCCAGCCGCTGCACAAGGCGGTGGGGAGCCAGCGCCTGCCGCCCCAGCGCGCCGTGGAGCTGATGGTGCCCGTGGTGAAGGCCCTGGCGTCCGCCCACGCGGAGGGCATCGTCCACCGCGACCTGAAGCCGGAGAACATCCTCGTCACCGATACAGGCACCCTCAAGGTGCTGGACTTCGGCATCGCCAAGGTGCTCCAGGGCCCCGGGCGCTCGTCCGAGCCCGCTCACGGAGGACTCCCGCCGGCTTCTGGCCTGGAGGAGGGAGAGCTCTCCAACATCACCCGCACCGGCATGGTGGTGGGCACGCTGCCCTATATGTCCCCGGAGCAGTGGCGCGGTGGAGAGCAGGTGGACCACCGCACCGATCTCTGGGCGGTGGGCATCATGCTGTTCCGCCTGCTCGCGGGCCGGCACCCGCTGGATCCCCTGCGCGGCCCCCAGCTCGTGATCACCGCGGAGCTCAGCGAGCCCATGCCCCGCCTGAGAGAGGTGGCGCCGGACGTGCCGGCGGAGCTCGCGAACGTGGTGGACCGCTGCCTGCTCAAGGCCAAGGATCAGCGCTGGCAGGACGCGCTCTCCCTGCTGCGCGCCCTGGAGCCCTTCCTCCCCGGCCGCTACACGCGCGAGCTGCAGCTCGACGAGAGTCCCTACGCGGGCCTCAGCTCCTTCCAGGAGTCGGATGCGAGCCGCTTCTTCGGCCGCTCGCGAGAGATCGCGGCGCTGGTGGGCCGGCTGAGGGACAGGCCGCTGCTGGCGGTGGTGGGGCCCTCGGGCACGGGCAAGTCTTCGTTCGTGCGCGCGGGCCTGGTTCCGGCGCTCAAGCGCTCCGGGGAGGCGTGGGAGACCCTCATCGTCCGCCCCGGCCGCCACCCCCTGGCTGCGCTGGCCCACACCATCGCGCCGCTGGTGAGCTCGTCCACCTCTCTGGCCGAGGATCTCCAGGAGCACCAGAAGCTCGTCGAGCGCCTGCGCACGGAGCCGGGTCTCGTAGGCTCCGTGCTGCGCAGCCGGGCCCGCCGCCACCGCCAGCGGATCCTCCTGCTCGTGGACCAGTTCGAAGAGCTGTACACGCTGGTGCCCGACGCCCAGGAGCGCAGGGCCTTCACCGCCTGCCTGTCTGGAATCGCCGATGACGCCACCTCTCCTACGCGGGTGGTGCTCTCGCTGCGCTCGGACTTCCTGGACCGGGTGCCGGAGGACGAGCGCTTCATGGCCGAGCTAAGCCAGGGCCTGTTCTTCCTCACCACGCCTGGCCGCGAGGGCCTGAGGGACGCGCTGGTGCAGCCCGCGGAGATGGCCGGCTACCACTTCGAGACGCCTGCCCTGGTGGAGGACATGCTGCGGCACCTGGAGTCCACCCCGGGCGCGCTGCCGCTGCTCCAGTTCGCCGCCACCCAGCTCTGGGAGCAGCGGGATCCGGCGCGCAAGCTGCTCACACAGCAGAGCTACGAAGCCATGGGAGGCATTGCCGGGGCCTTGGCCAGCCACGCCGACAGCGTGCTGAGCGGGCTGTCTCCCCAGGGGCACGCGCTGGCACGCGCCATCCTCTTGCGCCTGGTGACGCCGGAGCGCACGCGCGCCATCGTGTCCCTGGAGGAGCTGGGCGAGCAGTCCCGGGACAGGGGGGAGTTGCAACAGGTCACGGACCAGCTCGTGCAGGCACGGCTGTTGTTGGTGCAGACGGGAGGAGGCGCCACCGGAGGCACCGTGGAGCTCGTCCACGAGTCCCTCATCCACGGCTGGCCCACGCTGCGGCGCTGGCTGGACGAGAGCCAGGAGGACTCGGCCTTCCTGGAGCAGCTGCGCAATGCGGCGCGCCAGTGGCAGGCCAAGGGCCGGGACAGCGGCCTGCTGTGGCGCGGCGAGATGGTGGAGGAGGCGCGGAGGTTCCAGCGCCGCCACTCGGGCGAGCTACCCCAGGTGCAGCAGGACTTCCTGGCGGCGATCTTCGCGCAGGAGCTGCGGACCCACCGCCGCAAGCGGGGCCTCGTTGTCGGCGCGATGGTGTCCCTGAGCCTGCTGGTGGCCGCCTCGGCGGTGGCGCTGGTGGTGATTCGCAAGGCCCAGCGCGAGGCCGAGGTGCGAGCGGTGGAGGCGCAGCAGGCGGAGCGGCGGGCGCGGGAGTCCGAAGAGGTGGCGCGCAACTCCGCGGAGGCGGCGCGTCAAGCCGAGGCGGAGACAAAGCGGCACCTGAAGGAGGTCCAGGACAAGGAGCGGCAGCGCCTGGTGGCACAGCGGAAGGCCGAGGAGGCCACTCGCCAGGCCGAGGAGAAGAACCAGGAGCTGAAACGCTCGCTGCGCAAGGAGAAGTACGCGCGGGGGGCCGCCCGGGTCGCCATGAAGAGGGCCAGACACAACGAGGAGCTGGCGAACCGCAAGACTCAGGAGATCCAGCAACTCCTCGACAAGGAGAAGAAGCGGCTCGAGCAGATAGGGATCACACCGCTGATGAAGGAGCTGAAGAAGGGAGCCCACCGATGAGAACGCGAAAAATCCCGGCTGCCCTCGTCACGGCCATCACCCTGCTGTGGGCGTCCGCGGCGGCAGCCACCGAGCCACGGCTCGCGACCCTGATTGAAGAGATCGGTCCCTGGACTCAGGGCGTCCCGAAGCAGGAGCAGCAGAAGGCCGAGGCCCTCTTCCACGCAGGCAATGAGCAGTTCGAGGAGTCTGCCCACGCTGCGGCCGCGAGGAAGTACCGCGAGGCACTCAAATCCTGGGACCATCCTGCCATTCACTACAACCTGGCTCTGGCACTGACGGCCTTGGACAGGCCACTTGAGATCCGCAAGCACCTCGCCTCAGCCATCCGCTATGACGCGGCCCCGCTGGATCCGGTGAAGTTCGAGTACGCCAAGACCACGCTGGCGCTCATCGAGAAACAGCTCGCCCGCGTCAGGATCGTCTGTGATGAGCCAGGCGCTTCTGTCTCGATGGATGGGGAGTTCCTCTTCATAGGTCCTGGGAAATATGAGGACTTCGTTCGCCCGGGGCCTCACACCCTCATCGCCACCAAGGAGGGCTACCTCACGACCACTCTGCGGCCTGCGCTCTCTCCGGGACAACAGAGCGAGCTCCCCGTCACGATGAAGATCGATCAGATCGAGTACCAGCGGAAGTGGTCAGCCTGGAAGCCCTGGGCGGTGGTGAGCACGGGAGTCGCGCTCGCAGTGGGGGGCGGGTTGTTCTACCGGAAAGCGCAGGAGAACTACCGCACCTTCGACGCTGAAATCCTGAAGTGTGGCGGCTGTCTTCCGCCTCCTTGGACCTCGCGCTTCCGCAGCCAGGGAGAGAGGCAGCACAAGCTGGCATTCGGGACGTGGGCTGTGGGAGGAGCCGCGCTGGTGACGGGCACGGCGCTGGTGCTCCTCAATCGCCCAGAGCCCTACCGCTCTCAGGCCGAGAGCTCCGAGCAGACCGTAGTGATTGCTCCTCTGCTGGGCAGTGGAGCGCGCGGTGTCGTGATGTCGTTCCCCTTCTGAGGTCCCCATGAGAAATTTTTCTGCTGTGAGTCCAGGGCGTGGTTCCACGCTCCTGTGGGTCTTCGTGTCCCTTCCGCTCTTCTCCTGCCTCAAACTGGAGAGCACGGCCTGCCCATCCGGTCTGACGTGCCCCACCGGGATGATCTGCGCCGCCAACCAGGACATCTGTATCGAGGAGTCGCCTTCGTGTGGCGACGACATCGAGCAGGCCTCCATGGGAGAGACGTGTGACGACGGCAATGTCGAAGACGGTGACGGCTGTAGCGCGAACTGCGAGTCAAACGAGAAGTGCGGCAATGGCGTGGAGGACAAGCACGAGATTTGCGATGACGGCAACACCTTCAGCGGTGACGGTTGCAACGAGAAATGCAGCTCCCTCGAGGAGTGCGGCAACCGCATCATCGACTCCGACGTGGGTGAGGTCTGCGACGAAGGCGACACCGTTGGCGGAGATGGCTGTAGTGCGGACTGCAGCTCCCTCGAGGAGTGTGGCAACCACATCGTCGACTACGACGCCGGTGAGATCTGCGACAAAGGTCCCGACGTCGAGGGAGATGGCTGCGGTCCGGACTGCCGCTCGGGCGAGGGATGTGGCGACGGCCTTCACGGCCCAGGGGAGCAGTGTGACGACGGAAACGACAAGGACGATGACGCGTGTCGCTATGCCGACGGGAAGTGCCTGATGGCCCGATGTGGAGATGGGATCACAAAGACCCTGGAACCCGCAGAGGAGTGCGATGATAGGGGTGAGTCGCCGAACTGCGACCATGACTGCACTCGACCCCGGTGTGGCGACGGCATCGTGAACATGCGAGCCGGGGAGCAATGCGACCCGGGTCCTCGGGACGCTGCCACGCCAGCCTGTACCCGTGAATGCCAGATCTCTCGATGCGGTGACGGAGTCACCAATGAGGCCGCAGGAGAGGAATGCGATGACGGTGACCGCAACGGCACGGGCGGATGCCTCAGCACGTGCAAGCGCAACTACTGCGGCAATGGCACCGTCGAACGGGACCGCGAAGTATGCGACGACGGAAACAACCAGGCGTGTGGCCGGTGCAACGCCACCTGCTCACAGTCCCAGTTCACCAAGGCCACCGGGCTCATCACCGTGCCGTCAGCGTCCGCTATTAATGACACAGAAAGCTTCTCCCTCAGTGATGGAATCAACCTCCCCATCGTTTTTGAGTTCGAGAAGTGGGGCGGCGTCACTGCCCCCCACATACCCATCTACATCACCGGTAATCCTCCTCTCTCTGCAGAGCAAATAGCCGCAGCAATTGAGTGGGCCATCAATCATCCAGGACGCTTCAACCTGAACATCAAAGCGACCCGGAACAGTGCCTCCGTGAATCTCATACACAATGATCCTGGCGCATTCGGGAATCAGCTCATCATCCATGATGTGGCGAGACCCCTCGAGGTCACGGGGATGTCCGGAGGCTCCGGCAAGGACTGCCCAATGGACGTTGGATGCCGTGGCAACGACGATTGTGCTCGCGGGCTAACGTGCCAAGGAGGGGTCTGCCAATAGTCGCTCAGCCGCTCTGACACTCGAAGCGCATGTCCCCCTTCCCGGCCTTGAGGGCCTCCAGCCGCGACTTCACCTGGCTCGCGATGGAGACTCTCGGGAAGGTGCGGAGGAAGGCCTCGAAGCCGGCGATGACCTCTGCTGACTTGCCACAAGCGCAGCCGTCCTGGGTCATCGCCTGCTCGATGCGCAAGAGCTCCTTCGCTACCTCTGAGGCGTAGGCCTTGGGGTGCTTCGCCGCGAACTCCGTCCAGCCCTTGTAGATCGCGAGGAGCTCCGGCGCCTGGTAGAGCGTGCAGCCACTGTAGTCCGTCTGCTGCTGGATGACCACCGGCCAGGCGTCATGCTGGGCGAAGGTGCGCTGGAGGTTCTCGAAGAAGGCCACGTCGACCGGAGTGCCCTTCTTCCGGGCCAGCTCCAGGAAGAAGCCGGGCTTGGGCACGGCATAGAGGACCTCCTCGGTGCTGACGGAGAAGCCCTCGAGCTTCGTGTCCAAGGGCACTACCTTCTTGCCCGCCGCGACGGCCACGTCGTGCTGCGAGATCTCCTCCTGGAGTTGCTGCGCCGCGATGAGCCCGAGGCGGAACACGGGCTCGACTTCGCCCTTGCTCCCGGTCTGCAGCTTCTTGAGCGCGGCGTGGTACTTCGCGCGGGGTGAGCCTTGCTCCTTCTTCTGAGCCCAGGCACTGAATAGCCCCGCGAAGAGGCACACGAGCACCCATGTCCTCAGGGCGCTCGATCGATGCAATGGAGTCCAGATCATGGACCCAGTGTACAGCCAGGATTCCTGACCTGGCTCTTTTCTGAACTCAGCGCATGTTGTTGATCACGGCCATGTTCATGTCATGCAACTTCCTCATCATGTTGGAGATGAAGGAGACCAGCTGCTGTTCCTGCTCCAGCTTCATCTTGAGCTCCTCCACTTTTTTCTGCTCCGGTGGCAGCTCCGCAAGATACGCCCGCTGCGTCGAGCTCATCTGAGGATTGTAACTGGCGATATAGCTGCGAGCTGCGTTGACAGCAGACATGGCTTCTCCTTGCTCTGCAGTGATGAGAGGTGGCTGCGATGCGACTCCAGGTGTTGTCTGTGTTCTCTTCGGCTCACTCACTCCGGGTGAAGCAACCCACCGGAAGGGGCAGAGAGATATGCAGGGCTCCCCTGCAGAGACAGATCACTCTGGCACGAGGGAAGTGTCAGCTCGGCATGCGCAGAGGGCAGACACCCTCCAACACTGGCGGCCTCGGTGGATCACCCACGGGAACGAAGAGGGCCGCCAGCTCCGGCGGCGACACGCTCCTGCACAGAGCCAGCGGGCGCAGCTTGTACGAACCTGTATGCTTGTCATACAGGTTCGTTCCCGGCGCCGCCGACAGCAGGCCCCCCGTTCCACAGGCGGACGCTGGCACACTTGTCCTTCGAGGCCACGCCCCTGCGGACCGCCGCCGAGCTGGAGGGGAGCAGGTCAGGGGATCTGCGGCTGGAACTTCGGATCCCTCAGGAGGATCTGCCCCTGGCGGGACAGGTTCGCGGACTCGGCGAGGATGCGCACGGCCTCCTGCGGCGCGTGGAACCCCATGGAGTTCTCCGCCTCGATGAAGTCCAGCATGAACTGCGCGCGCCGCTGCAGCGCCTGCACCGGCGCCAGCTCCTCCTGGGGCCTGCCCGCATCGCGCGCCGCCTTCAGGTCCTGGATGAGCCCCACCAGCGCGTCCATCGCCTGGTTGCGGAGGTTGAAGGTGCGCTCCTGGATGGCCTCCGCCCGCGCGAGCAGCTCGGCCTCGGGGAAGTGGTGGCACGGCTGGCAGGCCCGGTTGATGTTCAGCAGCGGGCTGCGCACGTGGTGGTCGCTGATCTTCAGCGCGCCCACGCGCTGGTAGGGCATGTGGCAGTCCGCGCACATCACTCCCGAGCGTGCGTGGAGGCCCTGGTTCCACAGCTCGAACTCGGGGTGCTGGGCCTTGAGCACCGGCGCCCCCGTAAGCTCGTGCGTCCAGTCCTTGTGCCCGTTCTCCTCGTAGACCGCGAGGATGTTCTCGACCTT
>Ga0190275_10002483_pt1 | contig 13251 bp, 14 predicted proteins | sample Popmic550T_FD_133745 | JGI IMG/M metagenome (GOLD analysis project Ga0190275, IMG submission 133745) | Populus adjacent soil microbial communities from riparian zone of Yellowstone River, Montana, USA - 550 T | ecosystem: Environmental > Terrestrial > Soil > Riparian zone > Trees stand | place... | reverse complement strand
TTTCGGAACACTCCTTACGATGCCAATCCCCTGATGCAAGATGCGCCGGATCCGCTCGGGACCCGGCGCACTTCGCACTTACGCACTTCAGTGCGCCCAGCTCCCCCGCTTCACGTTCAGGAACATCTCCACGTCGTCTAGGGCGTCGTCGGCCCAGCCGCTCACGTCGGGGTCGGCCCACAGGGTCATGAGCACGGGCATCACGCGCTCCACGTGCAGGCGGCCGTGGATGCGGGCGAGCTGGCCCAGCGCGGTGGCGGCGTTGCGGCGCACCCAGGTATCGGGGTGGCGCGCGAAGTCGAGGCAGCGGCGCTCCACGTACGCCCAGTCGTCGTCGTGCAGCGCCAGGCGCAGCAGCACGAACCCGATCTCGCGCCCGCCCGCCGAGAACACCGCCTCGGCGTCGAGGCGGCCGATCGGGTCCAGCTCGGGGTAGATCCCGGGCGCTTCGTCCTCGTCCGGCTCTGTCATCGACTCATTCCCAGCAGATCCAGTAGCACCGGCGCAACGCCGGAGATGTCGCGCACCCGCTCCCCCACCTCGTCCCGCCCCACGCCAACCGCCAGCACCGGCACGGGGTTGACCGTGTGCCCGCCGGTGGCGTCCTCCACGTTGCCGTGGTCGCTCGACACCACCAGCAGCGCGTCGGCCGGCAGCGCGGCGATCAGCCCGCCCAGGAAGGCGTCCACCCGCTCCAGCGCGGCCACGGCGCCGACAAGCGCGCCGCGATGGCCAGCGTAGTCGGTGTCGTAGTGCGCGAACAGCGTCATCTCCGCCGTCCCCGCGATCCGCGCCAGCCGCCGCCCCGCCTCGTCCGCCGACACGTCCGGCAGCGCGTCGCCCGTGTGCGCCCGCCAGCGCTCGTTGGTCATCGACGACGCGATCGCATCTCCCGCATACAGCTCGGCCAGGCCCAGGAGCGGCACGCCGGCGGCCTTCGCGGCCAGCGGCGGCGCGGCCGGGCGGCGGAAGATGCGCGGATCGGCCTCGGCGGCGACGGGGTTGGCGTTGGCGAACACCGCGCGGGCGCCGTGGCGAACGGCGCGCGTCAGCAGGTTGTGCTCGCCCAGCATCTCCCGCAGCCCCGTGGGCACCCAGGGTCCGAAGTGGCGCCCGTACTCCGCGGCGGCGTTGCGGCCGGTGAGCAGCGACGTCTGCCCGGTCCCGCTCTGCGGCACGCCGGGAACGCCCAGCGTCGCGTCCGCCGCCACCAGCACGGCGTGCTCCGCCACGATCCGCCCGTCCGCGTCCAGGTCGTCCGCCACCGGCATGCGCCCGCCCAGCAGGCGGCGCAGCACGGGGAGCCCGGCGCGGGCGAAGGCGTTGCGCTCCGGGTCCGCCGCGCCGATGCCGACGCCGTCCAGGAACAGCAGGAGCACCCGCGAGGGACGGCTGGGTGGCACGGCGGAGCGGGCGCGGGAGGCGGTTCGTGGTTTCGCGGGGATTCTATCGCGGGCGGGACGATTGCGACAGCAGGTGGATGGAAGCCGGAGGAGGGGCGGGAAGAAGAGGATCGAAAGGACGGCGTGCCGATCGTCGCGTTTCGCGCCTTCGCCGCGAAGCGCGGGGGATGCGTCAGACGCACGCGCGAGCCCCGCGCGACGAGGCGCGGCGTGGAATCTCGCGGCAGCGTGTTTTACACGCGCCAGGCGCGGAAAATTGGCGAATTCATTCTCGTTGTGTGTCGCAATCCGGCAACGTAGCTTCGGGTGCCGGGACCGTTCCCGGCAGGCTCTTCACCCCCGATCTCGCGAGGATGACGATGAAGAAGCTGAAGCTGGACGTGGAAGCGCTCGAGGTGGAGCAGTTCCGGACCGAACCGTCGATGACGCAGGACGAGGGCACCGTGCACGCGATGTCGGGATGGTACTCGGACCCGTGCTGGTACTGCCTGGAGTACCCGATTTCCGTGACGCCGAACGTCTGCTGACGCTTCGGACGGTCGGGCGACCACGAAGGACGGCCTCCGGCCACGAAACACGAACGCCGCCTCCTATGCTCCGGGGCGGCGTTCTGGCTGTCGGGACCGGCGGACGCTCAGCCCCGCGAGCGGCGCGAGCGGCTGGCCGTGGTGCGGCGGGCGGTGCCGCGGCGCGACTGCACGGTGGCCTTGGCGCGGCGCGTGGTGCTGCGGCGGACCGTGGGGCGCTTGCTCGTGGCGCGGCGCGCGGCGGCGGTGCGGGTGGAGGTGGCGCGGCCCCGGCGCGCGGCGGAAGCGCGGGTGGAGGTCGCACGGCCCCGGCGCGCCGAGGCGGTGCGGCGGGCGGCGGCGCGGCGGGCCTCGGCGCGGCGTGTCTCGGCCCGGCGGGCTTCGGCGCGGCGCACGGCGGCCTTCTCGCGGGCGACGGCGGCGGCGCGGGCGGCCTCGGCGCGGGCCTCGACCACGGCCCGGGCGTGCAGCGCCGGGAAGCTGCCGGCGAACTGCTGCTCGCGGCCCTGGGGGATGCGCACGGTGTACGCCTTCTTCCCCGGCGGCGTCACCTTGCGCAGCAGGTGCGGGTTCAGCCGCGTCACATCGGCTTCCGGCACGCCGGCCGCGCGGGCCACGGTGGCCAGGCGGGTGCCGGCCGGAACGCTCACCGTGTCGCTCTTCAGCGGCATCCAGCGCTCCACGCCGCCCAGCCCGTACTTCTCGGGCTCCTTGCCCACCACCGCGGCGGCCACCAGGAGCGGCACGTACTCGCGCGTCTCGCGCGGCAGGCGGTGGCGGATGCGCCAGAAGTCGGCGTCGCCGCGGCCCTTCACGCGGCCGGTCTCGGCCATGAGCGCGCGGCTCACGCGGCCCCCGCCGCCGTTGTAGGCGGCCGCGGCCAGGTACCACGAGCCGAGCTCGTTGTGCAGGTCGCGCAGGTAGCGCAGGGCGGCGTCGGTGCTCTTCTCGGGGTCGCGGCGCTCGTCCACGTAGCCGTCCACGCGCAGGCCGTAGCCGCGCGCCGTGGGCGACATGAACTGCCAGAGCCCCACCGCGTTGGCGTGCGAGCGGGCGTTGGGGTTGAACCCGCTCTCGATCATGGTGAGGTACACCAGGTCTTCCGGCATCCCCGCCTTGCGCAGCTTGGAGCGGATCATCCCCTCGTAGCGCCCGCTGCGCTTGAGGTACTCCGCCATCAGCTCGCTGCGGCGCCCCGTGAACAGCGTCACGAAGCGCTCCACCGGCTCGGTGCGCACCACGGGGATGTCCCAGCGCGCCGCGGTCGCGGCGGTGGCCTCGCGGATCAGCCCGCGCGGGGCGCCGCTGGCGCTGGCGACGGCCGAGGGGGCGGTTCCGCCCGACGCGGCGGCTGCCCCGAAGGCGCCCCCGAGAACGAGCGCGAGCGGGAATGCCGATCTGAACTGCATGCTACCTCCGGGTGCGCGCTGCGAACGTCCGCGGGGGAGACCGCGGCGTCGGCGAAATCGTCCGGCTTTTGCGGGGAAGATGGCAGTAGAACGCGGCCACGGCGGGTCTCGTTCCACCTCAACCTAATACACACCAAGCGTTTATGCAACCCGAAGAGACCCCGCGGAACCCGTGCGGAGGCGGGTTCGGGGCAGGATTTTCCTCGCGGAACGGGTGGAAGGATCGGGCGGATGGCGGGTAGAAGGCAGCGCCGCCGCTGCCAGCGGGTGTGGACGCGGCGGCGCCCGTGCCGCATTCTGTCAGCGCCGCCGGACGGCACCCGCCGTCGCCGCCGGCCCGTCAAACCGCCGCTCCCGAGCCCCCGATGCGCCGAACCGCCCTGCTCGCCCCGCTGCTCCTGCTCGCCGTCGCCTCCACCTCCGCGAGCGCGCTGGCGCAGGCGTCGCCGCCCTTCACCCGCGCCGACTCGCTGCGCGGCTCCATCGGCCCCGGGCGGGCGTGGTGGGACGTGGCGTTCTACGACCTGCACGTGCGCGTGAGCCCCGCCGACAGCAGCATCCGCGGCTGGAACGGCATCACCTACCGCGTCACCCGGCCCGGCCGCCGCATGCAGATCGACCTGCAGGCGCCGATAGAGGCCGACAGCGTGATCCAGGACGGGCGCCGTCTCACCTACCAGCGCGACGGCAACGCCTTCTTCGTGGACCTGCCGGCGGTGCAGCGGGTGGGGGACACGAAGACCGTCCGCTTCTACTTCCACGGGAAGCCCCGGGCGGCGAAGAACGCGCCGTGGGACGGCGGGTTCGTGTGGGCGCGCGACAGCACGGGGGCGCCGTGGACGGCCACCGCGGTGCAGGGGCTGGGCGCCAGCGCCTGGTGGCCCAACAAGGACACGCAGGTGGACGAGCCCGACAGCCAGCGCGTCGCCATCACCGTCCCCGACCCGATGGTGAACGTGTCGAACGGGCGGCTGCGGAGCACGGTGAAGAACCGCGACGGGACCACGACCTACGAGTGGTTCGTGAAGAGCCCCATCAACAACTACGACGTGGCGGTGAACGCGGGGAGCTACGCGCACTTCTCCGACACTTACCAGGGCGAGGGCGGCCTGCTCACGCTCGACTTCTGGCCGCTGGCGGTGAACCTGGAGAAGGCGCGGCGGCAGTTCCAGCAGGTGAAGCCGATGCTGGCGTGCTTCGAGCGCTGGTTCGGTCCGTTCCCCTGGTACGAGGACGGCTTCAAGCTGGTGGAGACGCCGCACCTGGGGATGGAGCACCAGAGCGCGGTGGCCTACGGCAACCACTACCTGAACGGCTACCGCGGCCGCGATCTCTCCCGCACGGGGCTGGGGCTGCAGTGGGACTTCATCATCATCCACGAGAGCGGCCACGAGTGGTGGGGGAACAACATCACCAGCACCGACCTGGCGGACATGTGGGTGCACGAGTCGTTCACCAACTACTCCGAGAACCTCTACACCGAGTGCCAGCAGGGGAAGGCGGCGGGCGCCCGCTACGTGATCGGCACGCGCGCCTCGGTGCAGAACGACCAGCCGATCATCGCGGCGTTCGGGGTGAACGCCGAGGGCTCGGGCGACATGTACTACAAGGGCGGCAACATGCTGCACACCATCCGCCAGGTGATCGGCGACGATGAGAAGTGGCGCGGCATCCTGCGCGGCCTGAACAGCACCTTCCGCCGCCAGACGGTCACCGGGATGCAGGTGCGCGAGTACATCAGCCGCCAGTCGGGGATCGACTTCGGCAAGGTGTTCGAGCAGTACCTGACCACCACGAAGATCCCGGTGTTCGAGTACGCCCTGAGCCCCCAGGGCGTGCGCTACCGCTGGGTGGACGCGGTCCCCGGCTTCGACCTGCCGCTGCCGGTCACCGTGGGCGGCATCACGCACACCCTCCGGCCGACCGCGGAGTGGCAGACGCTGCGCGCCCCCATCGGCCCCGCGGCCACGCTGACGGTGGACGAGGACTACTTCGTGATCGCCCGCAACATCGCCGCGCCGGCGCCGGCCGCGCCCGCCGCGCCAGCTACGGCGACGCCGGAGCGGTAGATCTTGTCGATTCGGTGATTTCAGGAGAGGCCATGGCGCACGCGCGCCATGGCCTCTCGTCCAGAGCGGAGGAAACGCGATGGCCGCACGGCCGCCGAAAGATGCACTGTCGCGGAGCGCGAAGCCCGCTGGCGACGTGCTCAGCCAGCGGGCGCTGAACCGGGCGCTGCTGGAGCGGCAGATGCTGCTGCGGCGCGCATCGGTGACGGCGGAGGAGGCGATCGAGCGGCTGGTGGGGATGCAGGCGCAGTCGCCGAACGCGCCGTACGTGGGGCTGTGGTCGCGGGTGGAGGGGTTCCGCACGGACGACCTGGCGACGCTGCTGCTGGAGCGGCGCGCCGTGCGGATCGTGCTGATGCGCTCCACCATCCACCTGGTCACCGCGCGCGACTGCGTGGCGCTGCGGCCGGTGATGCAGCCGGTGCTGGAGCAGCAGCTCTTCGGCAGCGCGCACGGGCGGAAGCTGGCCGTGATGGACCTGGACGCCATCGTCGCCGACGGCCGCGCGCTGCTGGAAGAGCAGCCGCGCACCGCGGCGGAAGCGGCCGCGCTGCTGGACGAGCGCTGGCCCGGTGCCGACGCCGACGCGATCCACCACGCCATCCGCGCCCTGGCGCCGCTGGTGCAGGTGCCGCCGCGCGGCGTGTGGGGCAAGGGTGGCCTCCCCCTCTGCACCACCGCCGAGCACTGGCTGGGCCGCCCGCTGGCCGCCGACAGTTCGCCCGACGAGACGTTCCTGCGCTACCTGGCCGCCTACGGCCCCGCGACCGTGGCGGACGTGCAGGCGTGGTCCGGGCTCAAGCGGCTGCGCGAGGCGGCCGAGCGGCTGCGTCCGCGCCTGCGCACCTTCCGCGACCAGAAGGGGCGCGAGCTGCTGGACGTGCCTGGCGCGCCGCTCCCCGATCCCGACACCCCCGCGCCGGTGCGCTACCTCCCCGAATACGACAACGCACTCCTCTCCCACGCCGACCGCACCCGCATCATCACGAAGGAGGACGGCGTCCGCGTCTTCACGCGTGGCGCCGTGCTTGTGGACGGCCTCGTCCGCGGGCGATGGAACGTGGCGCGAAGCCGCGGCACCACCACGCTCCGCGTCGAGATGTTCGCCCCGCTGTTACCCGGCGAGCGGGCGGAGGTGGAGGAAGAAGGCGCGCGAACGCTGGCCTTCATCGCGGCGGACGCGAAGGCGCGCGAGGTGGAGGTGGGGATTTTGAAGTGATGCTGGGCGCCAGATCAGGGGGAGATTCTGATCGACCGGCCGGTGAAGCCTCGCGCAGTTTGCGAGGCTTTTTGTAGTTGTTGCTGCGACTTCAGTCGCCGGTCAGCCGGCCCAGCCACCCTGCACAGTCGGTCGGCTAACTGATATACCCGCTTGCGGTTACCCCGGCACGTCCGCCGTCACGAGCCGCACGGGGATGCCGCCGTTGCTGGTGCGGAAGCGCTCGGTGAACGGCAGCCCCACCTGGCCCTCCAGCTTCCGGTCGGCGCCGAGCAGCGCGAGCGCCCAGCCGGGCGCGCGGGCGCGGGCCGTCTTCCCCACGGCGGCGTAAAGGCTGCGCAGCGCGTCGCTCTCGCCCACGCGCATGCCGTACGGCGGGTTGGCGATCAGCAGCCCCGGCCCGGCCGGCGGCTCGATCGCGGAGACCGGGCGCACGTCGAAATCCACATCCCCCGCCACGCCCGCGCGCTCGGCGTTCGCCCGCGCCGCCTCGATCGCACCCGCGTCGCGATCCGATCCGAGGATCGGCACAGGGGATGAGGGGACGATGGCCGCGCGGGCCTCGTCGACGGCGCGCTGCCATTCCTCGGCGTCGTGGCCGGGCCAGGCGGTGCAGGCGAAGCGGCGAGGCTCGCGCGCGGCGCCCGCCAGCCCCGGCGCGATCCTGCGCGCGATCAGCGCCGCCTCGATCGGCAGCGTCCCCGAGCCGCACATCGGGTCCACCACGGGCGAATCGCCGCTCCAGCCGCTGCCCAGCAGCATGGCCGCGGCGAGCGTCTCGCGCAGCGGCGCCTTCGCCACCGCCTGCCGATAGCCGCGAAAGTGCAGCAGCGCGCCGGACGAGTCCGCGCTCACGGTGAACTCGTCGCGCACCACGCGGACGATGAAGAGCTGTTCATCCCCCGCCTCCACGTCCTCGTCCTCCGCCCCCTTCGCGGCCTGCGCCGCGCCGAGCCCGCCCACGCGGTCCTCGATGAAGCCCAGGAGCCGCTCGGCGATGGCGCCCTCGTGGTACAGCTTGCTCTTCTTGCTGGTCACGCGCAGCCGCACCCGCGCCCCCGGCGCCACCCAGCGCTCCCACGGCACCCGCTTCCCGTGCCGCTCCAGCTCGATGAAGGTGCGCGCCCGGAAGGTGGCCGCGCGCACCACCAGCCGGCTCGCGGTGCGCAGCCACAGGTTGGCGCGGTACAGCTCGTCCATCCCGCCCGCCCACGCCACGCCCCCCGGCTCCGGCGCCGCGGCCACCCCCAGCGTCCGCAGCTCCGCCGCGCAGAGCGGCTCCAGCCCCGGCGCGGTGATGGCGAAGATCGGGAGGCGGTCGGTCATCATCCAGCCTGGCACGGGTGACGGAGGAACGCGAGCGGAGTAGGATACGGGGAGGCACCGGGGCGGACAACGGAGCGGCAGCGGCCGAGGTCGGAGCGGGCGGGGGGGAGCGGACGCCACATCGGCGGCGCAAGTGTGTACCATTGCAGCGGATCGGCCGCCATCCACCCAACGTTCGGGCGGCCCCGGCGGTAATCACATCAGCGACACGCGTGACGACGCACCGGGCGCCGGACGCGTCGCTCACCCGACCGAAGACGAATCGACCTTGATCCATACGCGATTCCGCGCGCTCCTGCTCGCCGCCGCCGCGCTGCTGGTGGCGCTGGCCCCGGCCGCCGCGCAGCCCGGGCCGCACGGCGACCCCGGCCTGCACGAGCTGCGGCAGACCGAGCAGCGCCCGCTGGAGCTGCTGATGCAGGTGCGCGACGAGCTGCGGCTCACCGACGCGCAGGTGGTGCGGCTGCGAGGGATCGCCGGCCGGCTGGAAGAGACCAACCGGCCGCTGCGCCGGCAGCTGGTGGCGGAGTACGGCCGCTGGCGCGAGCAGCGCCGCGCGCGCCTGGAGCGGATGACCCCCGCCCAGCGCCGCGCCGAGCTGCGCCACGCGCGCGGCGGCAGGCGGGCCGACGTTCCGCCGCCGCTGCGGCCGCTGGTGGGGCAGATCCGCGGCAACGTCCGCGAGGCCATGCAGGAAGCCGCCGAGGTGCTCACGCCGGCGCAGCGGGCCCGCGCCCGCGAGCTGATCCAGGAGCGGCGCGGCCACGGTCCGGGACACGGGCGCGGCCACGGCCGCCGCGGCCCGCGCGCGGACCGGCCGTGAGCGGCGCCTTCGGCGTGGCCGCGGCGATCCCGCTGCACCGCGGCGCCACCGCGCAGGCCGCGCCCGACGACGACGCGGCGCTGGCCGAGGGCGTCCGCGCGGGCGACGCGGCGGCGTTCGACACGCTGGTGAACCGCTACATGCGGCGCGCCTTCGCCGTGGCCTACCGGATGATGGGGCAGAAGGAAGACGCGGAAGACCTGGTGCAGGAGGCGTTCATGGCCGTCCTGCAGCGGATCGACACCTTCGAGGCCGGGCGCCCGTTCGCGCCGTGGTTCTTCCGCATCCTGGTGAACCGCGGGCTGAACGCCCGCAAGTCGCGCTCGCTGCGGACGGTGGAGGCGATCCCCGAAAGCACGGCCGCGCACGGCCCCAGCCCCGAGCGCGAGGCCGAGCGCACCGAGCTGCGCGGCCACCTGCGGAGCGCGCTGGACACGCTCCCCGAGCGGCAGCGCGTGATCGTGGAGCTGTTCGAGCTGGAGGGCTTCGCCGGCCCCGAGATCGCCGAGATCCTGGAGATCAGCGACGGAACCGTGCGCTGGCACCTCCACGAAGCACGCAAGACGCTGAAGAAGGCGCTTGCGCCGTATGAAAGGAGTGCATGATGGAAGCCTATCCCGAGCGCGACCCGCAGCTCGCCGCCGCGCTGCGCACAGCCTACGGCGACCCGCCGGAGATCGACTGGACCGCGCTGCGCGGCCGCGTCGCCGCGCAGGCCGAGCTCCCGCTGGCGCGCAGGCGCCACGCGCAGCCGCGCCGCTGGCGGCCGCTGCGCGCGCTGGTGCCCCTCGCCGCCGCCGCGGGGATCGCCGGCGCGGCGTTCGCGCTCACCCGCCCCGCCGAGCCCCCCCTCACCCAGGCCGACCGCCAGCAGGTGGAGCAGATCCTGAACGCGACCACGCCGGCGCTTTCGGACCTCGTCACGGCCCCTGGCGGGAGCGAGGAGCTGCTGAGCGCGGCGCTGGGATCGTGAGGCGCGGACGGTCTCAACAGGCGCGCCAGTGCGTGAGTGCGCCAGTGCGTTTTTGACTTCGTCCGAGAACCGAGAACGATGTACGAAACGAGCCCCCGCCCGGACATCCGGCGGGGGCTCGTCGCATCTCCAGTCATCGCCCGCTCGGGATCCCAACGCACTCACGCACTCGCGCACTCACGCACCTGGTGAGACCGCCTCCGGAGCGCGCTACAGCTTGGAGTACTGCAGCGGCGGCGTCGCATCGCGCGCGGGGACGGCGAGCAGGAAATGCAGCGCGCGGCGCAGGCGGCGCGCCCAGGCCCGCTCGTTGTGCTGGCCACCCATCTCCACGAAGAAGAGCAGGTCGTGGCCGGTGCGGTAGCCCTTCTTCTCCAGCAGCTCCTTCATCCGGCGCACGTCGGCGACCTCGTCGGGGCCCTCGTTGGTGCCCACGTCCAGGTAGATGCGGCCGCCGGAGAACGGCCGCTCGTCGATCCACCGGTAGATGGTGCGGTTTCCGAACCAGAACGCCGCGCTCATCACCCCCACGAACCCGAACGTCTCGGGGTTGCGGAAGAAGGCGTACAGGCTGATCAGCCCGCCCATCGACGAGCCGGCGATCCCCGTGGACTCGCGCTCGGGGCGGGTGCGGAAGTCGCGGTCCACGACGGGCTTGACCGTCTGCACGATGAAGTCGACATAGTCGTCGCCGCGGCCGCCCTGCTTGTGGCGCGGCTCGGCCCAGGGGCTGTACTCGTTCAGCCGCTCCTCGCCCATGTTGGGGATGGCGACGACGATCGCCTCCAGCCCGGCCGTGCTGGCGTTCTCCAGCGTCTGCCCCACCTCCCACGCCTCGCCGAAGCTGGTGGCGCGGTCGAAGAGGTTCTGCCCATCGTGCATGTAGATCACGGGGTAGCGCCGGTCGCCGCGCGCGTACGACGGCGGGAGGTAGACCAGCAGGTCGCGCCGGTTGCCGAGCTGCGGGCTCTCCACCCCCTCCAGCACCTTCACCGTGCCGACCACCGTGTGGCCTTCCTCGGCCGTCATCGTGTAGTCCCGCCACCCGGGCGCGGCGCCTTCCTCCGGCTGCACGTCCACGGCGTCCTGCGTCGAATCCGTCATCGTCTCCTTCGATCCATGCAAACACCCGCGTCCGCCGGCAGCGAGCCCGTCCGGCGCGAGCGCCCCGGGTTCTGGTTCACGAACCGTTCCGCCTCGCCGCTCTCGATACCCCCATCCCGCGCGAGCGGTCAGTGCTCGGCGATGCGCACGACGGCGAGCGCGGCGTGGTCCATGGCGTAGAGCGCGTCCAGCAGGCGCTGGCGGAAGGTACCGGGGCCCTCCGAGTCGCGCGCCGCGATCTCGCCGGCCACGCCGATCACCGCGAGCGCGGCGGCGGCGGCGAACACCGGGTCGTCGTGCGCGGCCAGGAAGGCGCCCACCAGCGCCGTGGCCGAGCAGCCGAGCGCCGTCACCCGCGTCATCATCACGTGGCCGTTCTCCACCGAGAGGGTGCGGGCGCCGTCGGTCACGTAGTCCACCGCGCCGGTGACGGCCACCACGCAGCCCAGGCGCCCCGCCAGCGCGCGCGCCGCGGCCACCGCGTCGTCGGAGCCGTGGGCGCTGTCCACGCCGCGCGTGCCCTCCACCCCGCCCGCCAGCGCCAGGATCTCGGACGCGTTGCCGCGAATCACCGTGGGGCGCCGCGCGGCCAGCTCGCGCGCGGTCTGCGTGCGGTAGCGGGTGGCGCCGGCGCCCACGGGATCGAGCACCCACGGCTTGCCCAGCGCCACGGCGCGGTCGGCGGCGCGGCGCATGGCCTCCACCCACTCGGGCGAGAGCGTGCCGATGTTCACCACCAGCGCGTGCGAGATGGCGACGAAGTCCTCCACCTCTTCCAGCGCGTGCACCATCGCGGGGGCGGCGCCCACGGCCAGGAGCGCATTGGCGCTCACGTCCATCGCCACGTAGTTGGTGATGTTGTGCACCAGCGGCGACCGCTCCCGCAGGGTGCGCAGCGCGTTCCAGACCTCGTCAGTGTAGTCCATGTCCACGTTTCGCGGGGCTCGGTATACTGAGTCGGAAGGACGAAAGGACGCGCGCGGAAGCCGCCGCGCAAGACCGCCATCCATCGTCCGATGCCGTTTACGCGAGATTCAGTGCCCCACGAAGCAGCAGATGCTCCAGCGAGACGCAGCCCGCGCCGAACATCTTTCGCGTCGATGCTGTGCGGGGCTTCCGGCCGCGGCTCGGCGGGACGATCGAGACCGTGGGAGGTGGGGACGCGCAAAAGCCCGGCGAGCGAAGATGCCTGCCGGGCTTTCCGTGATCACGATGGGCGCTGAGGGATTCGAACCCCCGACCCCCTGTGTGTAAGACAGGTGCTCTGAACCAGCTGAGCTAAGCGCCCGTTGGGCCTACCAGATGATGCCCAGCGGGATCAGCACCGCGTACCCCAGCACCAGCAGCAGCGGCGCCAGCACGGTGTCGCCGCCGCTCATCAGCACGAAGCCGACGACGATGGCCAGCAGCCCCGCGGCGAGCAGCGCCCAGTTGCGGGGCGAGAAACGAAGCGCGCCTTCGGTGTCGGCGGGCGCGGTCTGGGCGGCGCGGGAGGCCGCGGGCGTGGGTCTGGGCATGGTAAAAAGCTACCCCCGCCGCCGAAACGCGTCAACCCCGCGCCCGGCAAGCGGATGCCGCGCATCGGCGGAGCGACGCGGACTTTGGCGACGGTCAGCCGCCGATGGCGACCAGGCGGCCGCGGCGCAGCGCCACCACGCGCGAGGTGCCGGCGCTGCCGAGCGCGGCGTGGCGGATGTCGGCGGCGTGGGTGGCGAAGAGGTCGGCCCAGCCGGCGCGGGCGGAGGCGGTGAAGCCGTCGCCGAGCACCTGCGCCAGGGTGTCGAGCAGCGCATGCCCCACCAGCGCCAGGTGCGGCGCCTCCCACGCGTCGGTCAGCGGCGGAAGGATCCCGTCCGGCGGCCGATTCCCCTGGCCGCCCGCGGCGGGGACGAGGGACGACAGCGCGCGGATCAGCGCGCGGCCCTGCTCGCGCATGTCGGCGCCGCGGAAGAGGCGGCCGAGCTGCGGGTCGCGCTCCAGCAGGTGCTCGTAGAAGGCCTCGGCCAGGGCGGCGGTGCCGGTGCCGGTGGCCCGGGCCCAGCTTTCCCGCACGTGGTCGCGCGTGTCCAGGATCATCGGCCTCGGTGGGTGGGTCGGGGCGCGGCGTCTTTCGTTCACTTCCCCCAGAGCAACGGCCGGGCCGCAAATGACCGAGGATCCATGATGATGCGCCGCAACGCGTTATGGATCACGGACCGGGGCGGGAACAGGTGATTGTGGCACGCGTGGGACAAAATGGGACGCGGCAGAGTCACCCGTGCCGCACCTTCAGGGCGCGAAACGGGTCCTCGATCCCAGGGTCGAGGTGCAGGGGTTGGCGCACGCGGCGGCGGCCCCCTCCCCCCGGCCCCCTCCCCGCGCTCCGCGGGGGAGGGGGGGAAGGGAACGGCACGACAGG
>Ga0190275_10002482_pt1 | contig 13251 bp, 12 predicted proteins | sample Popmic550T_FD_133745 | JGI IMG/M metagenome (GOLD analysis project Ga0190275, IMG submission 133745) | Populus adjacent soil microbial communities from riparian zone of Yellowstone River, Montana, USA - 550 T | ecosystem: Environmental > Terrestrial > Soil > Riparian zone > Trees stand | place... | reverse complement strand
TGCGTAGGGCACGATACCGCCGTGCCCAACGCAGCCGGGCCCACGGCGGCGGAAACTGCCCCGCCGCCGCGTTCCCGGCCCTCCGGGCGCGCATCCCTCACGCGTCGCTGCGTTTACGGCAACCCCGCGCCCGCCCGGCCCCCGCAGAACCGCGTGGCGGAAGGCGCGCGGCTCGACGTCGGCGTCCGGAGCCCGGCGCGCCCTCCGTCGGCGTGGCAGCAGGGCCGCCAAGGATACCCGCGCCACCCCCCGAACGCCAGCCGCCGGCCGCGTCGGCAGTCTCGGACGCGACCGGAGGCGTGCCTACGCGACATCTTCCCGCCGAGGCTCCGCTGAGCTCCGGCGGCCCCGCGGGCCCTCTCCCTGGCGCCTGAGGGCGCCTGTCCCTCTCCCGTTCCGGGAGAGGGTGGCTACCGCGCCCGTGTCGTGCCCCGCGGACCCACCGACGCGAGACGATTTCCGACGCGCCGGAAGCCCGCCCCCACAACCTCTCCCGGAACGGGAGAGGTGGACGCCCTAAGGCGGCCGGAGAGGGCGCCGCGCCGTGGATCCGCGCCGGCACCGTCGCCCTCGAAAACCTCAGTTGTGCGAGCCGTGATGCCCGCGGTCGTGGTGTCGCGACGCGCCTTCGTCCGCCGCGGCGTCGTGGGCGCCGTGGGCGTGGTGCTGGTGGATGACGGCGTGCCCCTTTCCGCGCATGATCAGCCAGCGGTTCAGCGGAAAGGCGATCGCGCCGGCGATCAGCAGCGCGCCCAGCAGGCTGCCCCAGAACAGCGGAGAGGAGAGCGGCGCGTCCATCGCGCCCGGGATCACCATCATGATCGCGTTGTCCACGATCTCCATCACCGTGATCGAGAGCGTGTCCGACGCCAGCGCCAGCGGCAGCGCCGCCCGGAGCGCCATCCCGGAGCCCAGCAGCGGCCGCATCGTCAGCGCGTACCCGAAGATGAACGCCAGCACCACCGATAGCGCGATCGTCGGCAGGTCCTCCCACCCCAGCGCCGTCCCGATCACCATCCCCAGCACCTCGCCGATCGCGCAGCCGCTCAGGCAGTGCAGCGTGGCGCTGAACGCCAGCCGGTTGAGCGATCCCCCGCCCTGGTGATCCATCCCCCCGTCCCTCCTGTCCCGGGAAATCGGTCGTGGGAGAAGCCGGCCGTCCGCGCACCCGCCGAACCGCCAGCCCGGACGCCACCTCCGTCGACGTCGGCGCGGCGGTTCGGCGGAGAAGGTGGCTCAGGCCATCCATCGATCCTGCCACCGCCCGTCAGCCGGAACCAGCCGCTGGCGAAAGCACCGCGATCACGCCAACGAGTGCGAGCACCGCGCCCACCGCCGCGAACACCAGCCCCACCGCGAAGATGCCGGCCGGGATCATCCAGAGCACGGGCGGCACCTCGAGCTCCGCCTCGCGCGGCCGGCCGGGCGGATGGAACACGGTGACCTGCTGCCCCACCGCGTGCAGCGCCGGCTGCCCTCCGATGGACGATTCGACCACCACCATCTCGCCCGACGCGGCGCGGAAGCGGACGACGGGGCACTGGATGAAGCCGCGCCGGCCCTCCACGGGCCGCATCGCCACGACCACGCCCCATGCCGCGACGCGCGACGCCGCATCGCGCCGCGCGCGCAGCACCGCGGCGGCGCTCGCGCCCATCGCCAGCAAGCCGAACGCGATGAAGCCCGCGCCCAGGCCGATCATGATCCCCATCCGGCACCTGCCTTTCCGCGTGGATGAAGGCCGGCACATCCTGCCATGATGGTTTCGGCCGAACGGCCCCCGGAGCCGCCCCGCGGCGGTGTCTCACGAAAGCGCGCGGCTCACCAGATGGAGGCCCGCACCTCGGGCGGGCGCACCATCGCGTCGCCCGCGGCACAGCCGAACGCGGCCGCGAACTCGGCGAGGTTCGAGAGCGGGCCGTTCACCCGGAACACCGGCGGCGAGTGCTCGTTGGTGAGCACGAAGTTGCGCAGCCCGGCCGCTTCGGGAGAGGTCGGCGCGCGGGCGAGCATCGCGTGATGGAGCCGCGGCGCGATCAGGTCATCGTACCCAGACGAACGCCCGCGGGAGGGCGATCGTCAAGCCCCGCCGACGCGCCGACATTCGATCGTGGAGACGGGTCGCACACGGGCCTTCACACTCACGTCCCCGGCTGCCGCGCCACCGTGTCGGCCGAGATCACCCGGCGCTGCAGCACCGATCCGTGCACGCGGTACCATCGCGTATCCGTGCCCGAACCGATCTCGAAGCTCACCTCCGCGACGTCGGGCGAGAGCCAGCGGCCGTGGCTTCCGCCGCGCGCGTCCGTCGCGGGGATCTCCACGGTGGAGCTTTGCCACACCAGGGCTTTGTCCGGCCAGCTCCGCGCGACCGCGTACCCCGTCCCATCGCCAGGGACCACGACGTACGCCAGGTGCCGCCCATCCGGCGAGAACGCCGGGGCCGAGAAATACGGGTGGAAGTCGATCGGAAGCGGCCGCTGCTCCAGCCTGCGCGAGCGCACGTCGTATTCGAACACGCTGGTGATGCTGCCCTGCTCGTACCCGAAGCCGATCAGCCGCGGGCCGGCGACGAGGGTCGGAGGCTCCTCCGTGAGCACGCCGGGGATCGTGTCCACCCGCGCCCCCTGCCGAACCTCCACGCGGCGGAGCGTTCCCTCGCCCATCGCGTCTTCCCACGCCACCGAATCCACGAGTTGCACGATCGGCAGCGTCATCGGCTTGGGCCCGCGCGGCGTGGCCGGACCGCATGCGGCAGCGCCCGCGAGCAGGCTCAGAACGGCGGCACGGGCAAAGGTCGAGACCATCCGGATCGTCGCTGGAGACAGGATTGCCGACACGGTGACGCGGACGTCGCGATCGCAGGGATGCGGCCCGGCGTCAAAGCTGATCGCGGACCGTTCGGCGAGCAAGGCGCGCGACGATGCGCGCAGGTGTCCCGATGCCGCCGCCGCGAGCCGGAGAAGGCCGGGACGTGGACGACGAACGCAGGTCGCGCCCTCCGTTCACCAGGGGCGCGCGGCCCACGCTCCGGCGCGGGGACGAGCTGGCTGTAAACATGCTTTGCATCGACGCGTGCCCGCCGTATCTTTCCTCCGCCCACGCGCGATCCTTCCTTGCGCGGGGCAGCCGGGCCGCGCACCCCGCGCGGCAGCCCGCCTTCCGCGCCGATCTCGCCCGGCGCCGGCGCTCCCGTCCCCGATCCTACACCGAGCCTTGGAGGGTGCAGTGCGCCTCTCTCGTCTGCGATTCCCCGCCCTGCTGCTGGCGCTCGCCGCGGGCGCCTGCCGCGACACCCCCACCGCCGCGCCGCCCACGCGCTCGCCCGTGCCGCAGCAGACGCAGCGCGCCGAGCTGCGCTGCGCCGTCGCCGTGACCACCCGGGCCATGTCGTGCGAGCCGGTGGGGCCGCGCGGGGTGCGCCGCAACATCATCATGGGCGGGCAGGGGCTGAACGTGCGGCTGCGCACGACCAACGTGGCATGGAACGACTCCGACAACGTTCTGAGCGCCGACCTCTCCGTGCAGAACCTGCTCGACCAGCCGATCGGCACCGACGGGACCAGCACCTACGGCGTCCGCGTCTTCTTCGTCCTGGGGCCCAACGTCACCCAGGGCACCGGCTCGGTCGAGGTGCTCACCGACAGCATCGGCACCTTCACCGCCTCGGGCCAGAAGTACTTCGTCTACCCCGAGGTGATCCAGCCGCGCGAAGTCTCCGCTCCGCAGCTCTGGGAGTTCAGCATCGACGGCGCGGTGGACCAGTTCGAGTTCTTCCTGCTGGTGGAGACACAGACCCCGGCCGAGACCAGCATCCTGCACTTCCGCCCCGAGCGCGGCACGCCGGTGTTCTACGCGCCGCTCTACGGCGTGTACGCCGCCACCGCGCACGACGTGTTCGCGGTGAGCGATGGCGCGGTGCTGCACTACGACGGCAACTACTGGCGCGCCATGGACGCGGGCGGCTGCGGCTGCGCCAGCCAGCTCTTCGCCGTGTGGGGGAGCGACGGGCGCGACGTGTACGCCGTGGGCGGCTCGGGACTCGTCGCGCACTGGACCGGCACCACCTGGGACGAGGTGGACACCGGCTACTCCGGGCTCGACCTCTACGCCGTCTGGGGCTCGTCGGCGAACGACGTGTGGACGGTGGGCGACGGCGGCCGGATGCTGCACTACGACGGCATCGGCTGGACCAACGACGGGCCGGTCGGCTTCGAGGACCCGCTGTACGGCGTGTGGGGGAGCGGCCCCGCCGACGTGTGGGCGGTGGGCGAAGGCGGCAGCATCCTGCACTACGACGGCGCATGGAGCGTCGACACCACCTTCGCCGAGCTCGACTTGAACGCCGTCTGGGGCACGGGCCCCGGCGACGTGTGGGCCGCGGGCGAGGCGTTCGGCGGCACGGGCGTGCTCTACCACTACGACGGCGCCGCGTGGAGCGAGGTGAGCGACCCGGAGATCGAGCTCACCGGCCTGTACTCCGGCTGGAGCAGCGGCCCGGCCGACGTGTGGGTCGTCTCCGGCGGCGACGTGCTGCACTGGAACGGGGCGGCGTGGACGCGGTCGGCGGTGGGCTCGGGGCTCCCGCTCTACGGCATCACCGGCACCGGGGCGAGCGACGTTTTCGCTGTGCGCGAGCTGGGCACCATCGCGCGCAGCACGGGCACCGCGTTCACGCCCATGGCGATGGCCGAGTTCTCGCCCATCTACTCGCTGTGGGGCTCGTCGGCGGGCGACGTGTGGGGGGTGGGCGGCAACCTGATCGTGCACCGCACCGGCAGCGCCACCTGGAGCACCGAGATCGCCCCGGACTTCGCGGAGCTCTACGCGGTGTGGGGCGCCTCGGCGTCGCAGGTGTGGGCGGCGGGCGCCGCCACCATCGCCCACTACGACGGCGCCTCGTGGAGCACCGTGCACGTCGACTCCACGCTCACCCTCAACGCGCTCTGGGGCGCCTCCGCCACCGACGTGTGGGCGGCGGGGAGCGACGGCGCGATGCTGCACTGGAACGGCACCGCCTGGAGCACCTCGACGGTCGGGGCGGACTCGCTCTACGGGCTGTGGGGGAACGCGACCGACAACGTGATCGCGGTGGGCGGCAACGGCTCGATCCAGCGCTGGAACGGCGGCGGCTGGGCGCCGATGAACAGCGGCACCACCGATCCGCTGCTCGCCGTGTGGGGAAGCGGCCCCAGCGACGTGTGGGCGGCGGGCGCCGGCAGCTCGGTGCTGCACTACGACGGCAACGTCTCGGGCGACTGGACGTCGGTCGCCATTCCCGCCGCCGCGCCGGTCACCGCCATCTGGGGCTCGGGCCCGAACGACGTCTTCATGCTCGCCAACTTCGGGCTGGACCTGATGCACTGGGACGGCACCGCCTGGAAGACGATGTCGAGGTTCTCCACCAACGCCAACATCTTCATGTACACGCTGTGGGGCACCGGCCCGCGCAACGTCTACGCGGGCGGCGACGCGGGGACCATCCTGCACGGGCAGCGGTAGAAGCGCGGACGAACCGGCCGGTGTCCGCCGAAGGCACCGGCCCTCGTGCCGTCCAGGACGACGAACCCGCTCCGCCCCGATCGATGCTGGACGATCGATGACGCACGACGCTTCACCGCCGGCCGCCTCCCGGGACGCGCCGGCGGTTTCCATCGTCCTCCCCTTCCGCAGCGAGGCCGCGCACCTCCCCGAGTGCCTGGCCTCCGTCCGCGCGCAGACGCTGGTCGATTGGGAGCTGCTCGCCATCGACGACGGCTCGGATGACGCATCCGCCGCGATCGTCCAGTCCTTCGCGGCGGAGGACGCGCGCGTGCGGCTTCTGCGCCCCGGCCGCGTCGGCCTGGTCGCCGCGCTCAACCTCGGCCTTGCCGAAGCGCGCGCGCCGCTGCTGGCGCGGATGGACGCCGACGACGTGATGCACCCCGACCGCCTCCGCGCGCAGGCCGCGTATCTCCACGCAGCGCGGGACGTTGCGCTTGCAGGGACGCAGGTGGAGCTGTTCCCGGCGGACGAGGTGCGCGGCGGCTACCTGGAGTACGTGCGCTGGCAGAACGCGGTGGTGGAGCCGGGGCAGGTGGCGGCGGAGCTGTACGTGGAGAGCCCGTTCGCGCATCCGTCCGTCATGGCGCGCACGGAGGTGCTGCGCGCGGCGGGGGGATACGCGAACGGGCCGTTTCCGGAGGATTACGAATTGTGGCTGCGGCTGCACGCGGCCGGGCACCGCATGGGCAAGGTGCCGCGCGTGCTCCTGCGCTGGCGCGAGCGCGGCGGCCGCACCAGCCGCGTGGACCCGCGCTACGCCCGCGGCGCCTTCGACCGCCTGCGGGCGGACTACCTCGCGCGCGACATGCGGGTGATCTCCGGCCGCGAGATCGTGGTGTGGGGCGCCGGCCGCCGCTCGCGGCTGCGCGCGCGGCTCGCCATCGACCGCGGCGTCCGGCCCGTGGCGTGGATCGACATCGACCCGCGCAAGATCGGGCACCGCGTGTGGGGATGGCCGGTGCACCCGCCGGAATGGCTGGCGGGGCGTGATCCGCGCCCGTTCATCCTGGTCTACGTCAACCGGCACGGCGCCCGCGAGCTGATCGCGCCGCGGCTGCGCGCGATGGGGTACCGCGCGGGGGAGGACTGGCTGGGCGTGGGGTGAAGGGCCGCCGCGTCACCGGATGCGCGTCCATTCCGCCTCGAGTGACGATGGCGATGCCAACCAGTGGCACCTCTGGATCGTCGAAGGGGTAGACTCTGGCCGATTGGGTGCGTTGATACACTCGTCTCCGACCGTTACCTTGGCGAATCATTCAATCGAACCCCCCGTTTCCCCCCTGGCCGCGAGCCCGATGCTCGATCGACTCGACCCGGAGGCGCTCTTCCTCGAACACCTCGGGTGGATCGAGGAGGTCGCCGCGATGGTGTGCCGCCGCAACAGCGTCTGGGGAGACGATGCCGACGACTTCATCTCGTCGGCGCGCGCCAAGCTGATGGAGAACGACTACGCCGCGATCCGCAAGTTCCGCGGCGAGGCGGAGATGAAGACGTACCTGGCGCGCGTGGTGGTGCTCCACTTCATGGAGCGCGCGCGCGAGCGCACCGGCCGCTGGCGCCCCTCCGCCGCCGCCGAGGCGCACGGCCAGCTCGCCAAGGACCTGGAGGCCATGGTCTACCGCGACGGCTGCCGCCTGGCCGAGGCCGGCGAGCGGCTGCGCACCGCCGGCCGCACCACCGCCACCGACGCCGAGCTGGCGCGCCTGCTGGCCCAGCTCCCCGTGCGCCACCCGATGCGCCCGGCCGAAGCGGGCGCCGATACGCTGGAGCACCTCGCCGGCTTCCAGGGCGCCGACCACCACGTGGAGGAGGACGAGGAGGAGGTCGCCCGCGGCCGCGTCCTCTCGGCGCTGGAGGCGGCGCTCGACCAGCTCCCGCCCGAGGACCGCATGCTGGTGCGCATGCACCTGGCCGATGGCCGCACCGTGGCCGACGCGGCGCGGGCGCTGCGGCTGGACCAGAAGTCGCTCTACCGCCGGCTTCCGCGGCTCAAGTCGATGCTGCGCGAGCGGATGGAGCGGGCGGGGGTGACGGCGGCGCAGGTGCGCGAGACCCTGGAGCGCGGGAGCACGCATGCGGCCGAATGACCCGGGCGAGGCGAATTCCGGCGGCTCCCGTCCGTCCAATCCCTTGCGGGACGTGGACGCTGGCGGTGAACCCATGAGAAACCGGATGGATGATGAACATGTAGCCGCCCTGCACGATGGCCGGCTCGACGAGCGCGAACGCGACGAGCTGTACAGCCGACTGCTGGCCGACGACGACGAGCTCGACGTCTTCGCCGAGACCGCGGGCGTGCTGCGCGAGCTCGAGGAAGCGCGCGGCGCCGTGCCGCCGACCACCGCCGTCGCGACGGATTCGCGGACGTTGGGGACGCGCGCGCCTTCGCTGGAAGCCGCCGCGCCGGATGCCGGCGGCGTGATCCCGCTGTCCACGCGCCGCCCGGCTTCTTCGAACGCCGTCGATACGGTGGATACGACGGCAGCGGCGGAGGATGCAGACGACGGCGTGATCCCGATCCGTTCGCGGCGTGCTCCCGGGCGCCGGTGGATGACGTACGGCGCGATAGCGGCGAGCGTGGTGGGGGTCGGCCTCGCCGCGGCGTTGCTGGCGCGGGGGGGCGACGGGCGGCTCGACGACCCGGTCAGCGCCGTCGCGATGCTGGAGGGCGGCGCCGCGCCCGGCCCGGCCGCCGGGTGGGATGAGTCGTGGAGCCGTTTCCGCGGCGCCCCGGATGCCGCGATCGATCCGGCTGCCGTGAGGATCGGCGCGCACCTGGTGGACCTGGAGCTCGCCGACGCCTCGCGCGACACGGCAGCCGTGCACACGCTGGGCGGAGACGTGGCCGCGCTGCTCGGAAACATGAGGGGCGGCGCCGGGGCGGCCGCGATCTATCGCAAGGTCCAGCAGGCCAGCCCCGACTCGGTGGCCCCGCTGCTGGCGCAGGGTCGCGAAGAGGTACGCACGCTGCTGGGGTCCGTCGACGGGCTCGAGCTGGGCATCTGGGCAGAGACGGGGCGCACCGCGGCCGCGCGTCGAGACACCGCGTTCTTCCGCAGGTCCGAGACGCGCGCCGTCATGGAGCGCCTCGCCGCGAGCCCGGAGTTCGACGAGGAAACGGTCGCAGCGCTGGGCGCCGTCCGCGACGCGATTCCCGAGCAAGGCCAGGTCGACATGGCCGCGCTGCAGCAGCGCCTGAGCACCCTGCTGCGCATCGCGGGACAAAAGCGCTCGGGAGCATAGGCTGAGGGGTGTGGATGGTTTGCCGCGCCGCGTCGAGGTTTCCGACGCGGCGCGGCTGTCTCATCTCACCCAATGCACCCGTGTGCACGGCGCCGTCTTCCGGGAGCGGCGGGATCATACGAGTACCACGGCTCCGCTCCGCCCGGGGCGGTTTGCGTGAGGGATTCGCGCCCGCAGGGCCGAGACGCCGGCGCGCCGCCACTGTCGACCGTGGTAACGAGCAGGGCCATGGCGCGCCGGCGGCTCGGCGCCGTTGGCAACGGCGGTATCGTTGCCTACGGCGCGCGAAGCCCGGCCCGGAGCGCAGCGGAGGGACACGCCCGCACCCCGCGCTTCCGTTTCGGGCCCCGGCACCGGCGTTTCGGACTCCGCATCAGTCTGCCGGGGCCGTGAAGCCCGGGTCCGGGCCGATGCCGTCGCGCCCCTCCAGCCCGCGCAGCATGTAGCAGAAGGTCTCGCTCTGCAGCGGGTAGCGGATGCGGTACGCGCGCCGCCAGATGGCGAACAGCAGCCGCGCCACCTCGTGCGACGGGATCTCGGCGCGGGTGTCGGCGGCGGGCTCGCGGTACAGCACGTAGCGCCCCTCGGCCCGCAGCGGCATCCAGGGGTGGAAGTAGCCCAGGTCGAAGGTGATGGCCTGCCCGCCCTGCACCAGCGTGCGCAGCCACGCGCTCTCCCGCCGCACCTCCCCCACCGTCCACGCCAGCTCGGCCCCGCGCGTGCGCCGCGCGTCGTCGTGGAAGCAGCGCAGCAGGTGCGCGCGCAGGTCGCGGCCCAGCTGCCGGTTGCGCATCTCCTTGCGCACGGCCAGGTAGGTGATGAACCCCGCGTTCACCCCCTGCAGGTACACGCCCGCCGCCGCGGCCATCGGCTCGCCGCCCTCGTCCAGCGCGGCCAGCAGGTGGTAGTCGCCGCCGGACGGAAGCCCCAGCCGCGACTCCTCCAGCTCCGAGAGCAGGTCGGCCGTGGGCTGCACGTCGCCGATGGCGTCGTGGATCAGCTCGATCGCCGCGCGCGCCACCTCCGAGCGCTCGTCGCGCACCTCCACCACCTTCAGCTCATCCGTCATCCGCCGTCTCCACGCGCACCTCGAACGCCAGCCCGAACACGCTCGCCGCGTTGCGCCACAGCAGCCCGTCGCGCTCCTCGTCCGTCAGGTCCAGCCGCCGCACGAACTCCAGGTACCCCCGCACCCCCGAGAGCGGCCAGTCGGTGCCGAACATCAGCTTCCCGGGGTCGTTCACGTAGGCCACCAGGTCGTTCAGCTTCCCCACCATCAGCTTCTCGAAGCGCGGCTGGAACTCGCCCAGCGTGAACCCCGAGATGTCGCCGAACACGTTGGGGTTCTTGTACAGCACCTCGGCCGCGTCCATCAGCCACGGGTTCCCCACGTGGCACATCACCAGGCGCGTCTCGCGGTGCTCCACGGCCACGTCGTCCACGTCCAGCGGGTGCGCCAGGCGCACGTGCGTGCACGGGTCGTAGGTGTCGCCGGTGTGGATCATCACCGGCACGCCGAACTCGGCCGCGAGCTCGTACACGGGCCGGAGGGACGCGTCGGTCAGGCGGAAGGGCTCGTAGCCCGGGTACAGCTTGAGCGCCTTGAGCCGCCCCGCCTGCAGCACCTCGCGCAGCTCCGGCAGGTCGGCGGCCAGGTGCGCGTGGCGGATCCCCGCGACCACGCCCAGCGTCGGGTCGCCGTCCAGCTCCGCCAGCACGTCGCGCGTGGACGGCCGCTCGTCGGTCACGTCGTACGAGGTGAGCACGAGCGAATAGGCCACCCCGTGCGCCGCCATCTCCTCGCGCAGCAGCGCGTGCCGCTCGGGGAGGGTGACGGGCAGGTCGGGCGTGTAGCGGTTCAGGTGCGTGTGGCAGTCGATGATCACGGCATCCGCGGGTTGATGTGCGGCGGCGCGAACGGCAGGGAGCGTACCAGACCGTCCGCGTGAGTGTCGGTGACGATGGGAACGACGGGCCCCAACGAAGATCGAGCCGGGGCGGCGCGAGGGTGCCGTCCGGCTCGATGGGAATCGCGCGTCGAGGGCCTGCTGGGTCGGTTAGGTTAGGCTGGGATTGCGGACACGAAGAGGCCGGGCGCTCTGGAACGAACACCCGGCCTCGATTCTTTCAGCCTTCGGCCTCTGCCCGGCGGCGGCGCCGCGATCGGAACTGCACCAAACGCAAGAGCGCTCCCGATCGACCAGGAGCGCTCCTTCTCGAGACCGTCTGAGGACCCAGACGTTCTACGCTTGAACACGATGGCGGTCAGGCCCGCTTGCGCCCCGCCTCGCCGCCGATGCTCTCGGGACTTTCGCTGGCGAGGTATGTCCCGACGGCGTCGGCATCGAGAGACGCGAGAAACCCCACGCTCTTCGCGAGCCGCCTGGGCGCGGTTGCGTGCAGGGAGGCCAGGGTCGCGAGGCGCTTCTGCGCTTCTTCGCGGCGATCGGCGTGTGCTGCCGTATGATGCATGGGCGCCTCGCTAGCTCAGGTTCCGCACAAAGTATACAGCCCCCACCCCGCTCGAACGCAAGTGCAAAGCCGAACCGCTGGTAGAACGATCGGACCGCAGGGAGAGGATTCCGGAGCAGGATCCGTTCGGCGCCCAGCGCCTCCGCGAACGCCGTGGCGGCTTCGAAAACGATCAGGGCGATGCGGTTGCGGAGCGGGTGGTTTCGATCGGGGCAGCATTCCATGAAGCGCAGCGTCAGCTGCCGCCGGCCTTTCGACACCGATCCCACCGCGAGACCGCACAACCGGGTGCCACTCCAGACCGCCACGTGAAACGAGCGGGGCTTCTTCAGAACGGATGCAGCCAGCAGATCCCACGGCCAACCACCGTCGCCACTCCAGTGCGACTTGCCCGCCCATGTCGAGAGGTATGCGGCGAGCTCGCGGCTGGCCCGCATGCGGCCATCTGCAGACGCCCTTTACCCGGCGGCGCCGGAGCCGAAGGCGAAGACGTCTTTCAGCGGGAGCGTCCAACCGGGGACGACGTCGCCCCCGTCCAACGCATCGTCATCGGTCAGGAGAACGGCGGAGCCGGAGCTGTACACCATCGCGCGCCGGTGGCGCGGGTTCACGACGATGACCATCCGGCACCCGGCCCCGAGGTACTCCGCGACCTTCTCGTCCACGTCTCCGTACGAATCCGTGGGCGAGATCACCTCCACCGCCAGGTCGGGAGCCCCCGGCCAGACACCCTCGACGTCGCCCACCCGGTCCGCGCGACCGCGAGAGACGAAGGCGACGTCGGGCACGCGGACCGTGTCGGGATCGGACGCGAGCCGGAAGCCGGTGTCGGCGTTGTACACCTCGCCCAGGCCGTTCGCGAACACGTGCGCCTCGAGCCGGGAGAGGATCCGCGCGCCGATGCGTCCGTGCCGGCTCCCCGCGGGCGTCATCTCCCGAACCTCGCCGAGGACGAGCTCTCGCCGGGTACCATCATCGGGCAGGCGGAGAAACTCATCGGCGGTGAGAAAGATCGGCTCGGCTGCGGTGACGGCGTGCGCCATGGTGCCTCCTGGATGACCTCCGGCTCGGCGCGCGCCGAAGACGCGCGACGGACCCGCTCATTCGTATCTCGCGCCGGCCGAAGCTCCGACGTGTCAGTCGGCGGCCTAGAAGAACACCGGCTCCTGGTAGGCGCCGAACACCTCTTCCATCGCCGCGCGGATCTCGTAGAGGGTGGCGCAGGCGCGGGCGGCGTCGAGCAGCGGCTCCACCACGTTGGCGCCGGTGCGGCAGGCTTGCTTCAGGCGCGCCAGGGTGGCATCCACCTGCTCCTGGCTGCGGCTCGCGCGCATGGCGGCCATCCGCTCGCGCTGCCGGCGCTCGCTCTCCTCGGTCACCTTCAGCAGCGGGATGGACAGCTCCTCGCCGGGGACGGTGAACTCGTTCACGCCCACGATGGTCCGCTCGCCGCCCTCGATCTCGAGCTGCTGGCGCATGGCGCTGCGGGCGATCTCGCGCTGGAAGTAGCCCATCTCGATCCCCGGCACCACGCCGCCCAGCTTGTCCACGTCGGCGAAGATGCGCTCGGCCTCGGCCTCCATGCGGTCGGTGAGCGACTCCAGGTAGTACGAGCCGGCCAGCGGGTCGATGGTGTTGGGCACCCCCGTCTCGTACGCCAGGATCTGCTGCGTGCGCAGCGCGATCTGCACCGCCTTCTCGGTGGGCAGCGCCAACGTCTCGTCCATCGAGTTGGTGTGGAGCGACTGCGTCCCGCCCAGCACCGCGGCGAGCGCCTGGTAGGCCACGCGCACGATGTTGTTCTCGGGCTGCTGCGCGGTGAGCGTCACGCCGGCCGTCTGCGCGTGCGTGCGCAGTCGCCACGACTCGGGGTTCTTCGCGCCGTACACGTCGCGCAGGCGGCGCGCCCAGATGCGGCGGCCGGCGCGGAACTTGGCGACCTCCTCGAAGAAGTCGTTGTGCACGTCCCAGAAGAACGAGAGCCGCGGCGCG
>Ga0190275_10002481_pt1 | contig 13254 bp, 12 predicted proteins | sample Popmic550T_FD_133745 | JGI IMG/M metagenome (GOLD analysis project Ga0190275, IMG submission 133745) | Populus adjacent soil microbial communities from riparian zone of Yellowstone River, Montana, USA - 550 T | ecosystem: Environmental > Terrestrial > Soil > Riparian zone > Trees stand | place... | reverse complement strand
TTACCGTCCCCAGCGAAGTGCAGCCGTGTGCACTGGCGCGTCCCACAGCCCTGTGAGCTCGTCATCCAGACGCAGCACGGTGATCGACGCGCCTTGCATTTCAAGGGAGGTCGTGTAGTTGCCGACGAGGGAACGCGTCACAGTGATGCCCCGTGATGCCAGGACCTCAGCCGCACGGCGGAAGACAATGTACAACTCCACCTGCGGAGTTCCACCCATTCCGTTTACGAACAGCAGCGCGTTGTCGCCGCTCGCGAACGGCAGGTCATCCAGGATGGGAGCCAGGATGCGATCGACGATGGCATCCGCCGGCTCGAGCTTGATGCGCTCGCGCCCCGGCTCCCCATGGATACCGATTCCGATCTCGATTTCGTCGTCGGCGAGCGTGAAGCTCGGCTCGCCAGCGTGGGGAACGACGCACGGAGTCAGCGCGACGCCCATGGACCGCACCTGCGCTATGACACGCTCAGCTATGTCCCCCACCGCCTGCAGGTTGTCGCCGCGCTCGGCGGCGGCCCCGGCGATTTTCTCGACGAGAACGGTGCCCGCAACCCCTCGACGACCAGCCGTGTAGAGGGAATCCTTCACCGCGACGTCATCATCGACGATCACGGATCGCACGTCGACCCCGTCTGCGGCGGCAAGGTCCGCGGCAGTCTCGAAGTTGAGCACGTCACCGGTGTAGTTCTTCACGATGTGGAGCACCCCTGCACCCCCGTCGACGGCTTTCGTTGCCGCGAGGATGGGATCGGGTGTCGGAGAGGTGAAGACTGCGCCCGGGACCGCCGCATCGAGCATCCCGGCGCCGACGAATCCGCCATGCAGGGGCTCGTGGCCGCTTCCGCCGCCGCTGACGATGCCGACTTTGCCCGAGACCGGTGCAGCCGCTCGAACGATGAAGGCAGGATCCCGTGAGACCCGGACCAATTCCGGATGCGCCGCCCCGAATCCGGCTATCGCTTCGTCAACAACATTCTTCGGATCATTGATGAGCTTCTTCACGCGCAAACCTTCCATCAGGGGGTGATGCGGCACGGCAGGGGCCTCACGCGCCCGTGGGACTCCATCGCCCCAGCCCAACCTACTCACTAACCCGGCATGGGGGTAAGGGGTAATTACCGGGGCGAGTGCATTCCCCTCGAAGCAATCCGGGCGCTATGGTGGACCCACTTGCTCACCGCGAGCGGATCGCTGAGGCGGTCCGGAACATCACCAGGAAGGTCAACGTGGACAATCTAGGACTCGTATTTCTCTCGGAAATAGTCGGCACAGCCATACTTATTCTGCTGGGTTGCGGCGTCGTCGCCAACGTCGCCCTCGCTAAGAACAAGGGCCTCGGCGGTGGTTTCCTCATGGTGACCTTCGGATGGGGTCTCGCAGTCTTCTGCGGTGTTGTCGTGGCGTACAACTCAGGTGCGCACCTGAACCCTGCTGTCACCCTCGGGCTCGTCGCGTCCGGCGCAACAGAGTTCGGATTGGGTGTTCCCGTGAACGTCGTGTCTGTGCTCGTGTATATCGCGGGTGAGTTCATCGGCGCCATCATCGGTGCGTTGGTTGTGTGGCTGGCATACAAGCAGCACTTCGACACCGAGCCTGACCCGTCGAATAAACTGGGCGTCTTCTCGACCGGTCCGGCCATCCGTTCATACGGCTGGAACCTGGTCACCGAAATCATCGGCACCTTCGTCCTCGTCTTCGTCGTGCTCGCGTTCGGCGGCGGTCGCCAAGGCGAGAGCGGTGGTCTTGCGGCACTTGGAGCGCTTCCGGTTGCGCTCCTCGTTATCGTGATCGGCACGTCGCTCGGCGGGCCAACGGGCTACGCCATCAACCCAGCCCGCGACCTGGGGCCGCGTATCGCGCACGCTATCCTCCCCATCAAGGGGAAGGGCACCTCTGACTGGTCCTACTCCTGGGTTCCGGTCGTCGGCCCCGTCGTCGGCGGGCTGCTCGCCGGCTGGGCGTCCTTCTTCCTGCTGCCCGTCCTGACCTGATTCGCCCGAACCATAAGCACCATCGAGCGGAGTTCACATCCGGCTCTGCTCGCACGATGCAACCCACCCGTATGTGACTTCTGCACGCTTACATGGAGGTAAAAATGGCTGAATACATTCTCTCGATCGACCAGGGCACGACAAGCAGCCGGGCGATCGTCTTCGACAAGGCAGGGTCGATCGTTTCGACAGGCCAGAAGGAGCATGAACAGATCTTCCCGCAGGCCGGGTGGGTGGAGCACAACCCCAGGGAGATCTGGGACAACACCCGTGAAGTGATCGGCCAGGCCCTGTCCAAGGCCAACATCACCAGGCACAATATCGAGGCCATCGGCATCACGAACCAGCGGGAAACCGCCGTGGTGTGGGACAAGACCACGGGCGAGGCCGTCTACAACGCCATCGTCTGGCAGGACACTCGCACTCAGCCGATCGTCGACCGTTTGGCCGCCGACGGCGGAGTCGAACGGTTCAAGCAGAAGGTCGGACTACCGCTGGCCACCTACTTCTCGGGAACCAAGATCGTCTGGATCCTGGAGAACGTCGAAGGGGCACGGGAGAAGGCCGAAGCCGGAAACCTGATGTTCGGTACGACGGACTCCTGGGTGCTGTGGAACCTCACCGGCGGCGTCGACGGCGGCGTCCACGCCACCGACGTCACCAACGCCAGCCGCACAATGTTCATGGACCTGGAGACGCTCCAGTGGGACGACGAGATCCTCGGGATCTTCGGCGTGCCGCGTTCGATGATGCCCGAGATCCGGTCGTCGTCTGAGGTCTACGGAACCGCCCACACCTCGAGCCTCGTCAGGGAAGTCCGCATCGCCGGCATCCTCGGCGACCAGCAGGCCGCGACCTTCGGCCAGGCGGCGTTCGACCAGGGTGAGGCGAAGAACACCTACGGCACCGGTAACTTCCTCATCTTCAACACCGGCGAGGAGATGATCCACTCCAAGAACGGCCTGCTCACCACGGTCGGCTACAAGCTGGGCGATGCGCCGGTGCACTACGCACTCGAGGGCTCGATTGCCGTCACCGGTTCGCTGGTGCAGTGGATCCGAGACAACCTGGGTTTGATCTCATCAGCTGCGGAGATCGAAGACCTCGCCAAGACGGTCAATGACAATGGCGGCGCGTACTTCGTGCCGGCGTTCTCAGGGCTGTTCGCACCGTACTGGCGCTCGGATGCCCGTGGCGCACTCGTGGGACTCACCCGCTTCGTGAACAAGGGCCACATCGCCAGGGCCGCGCTCGAGGCTACGGCGTTTCAGACCCGTGAGGTGCTCGACGCCGTCAACGCCGACTCGGGTGTCCCGTTGACTGAGCTCAAGGTCGACGGCGGCATGATCGCAAACAACACGCTGATGCAGTTCCAGGCCGATATCCTCGGCGTACCCGTCATTCGTCCGGTGGTCGCGGAGACGACGGCCCTCGGCGCCGCGTACGCGGCCGGACTCGCGGTCGGCTTCTGGGGCGGCCTCGGCGAGTTGCGCTCCAACTGGCAGGAGGACAGCCGCTGGACACCGCAGATGGATGACGCCGAGCGCGACCGTCAGCTGCGCAACTGGAAGAAGGCCGTGACGAAGACCTTCGACTGGATCGACGAAGACGTCGTCTAGCTGACACACGACGGCGGTCGCGCGGGCCCGGGTATCCCGGCCAACGCGACCGCCGTCTTTTCGTGCCCGTTATCCCTCGCCGAACTGTGACTTAAGCAGGGTGTTGGCGAGCCAACACCCTGCTTAAGTCACAGTTCGGCGGGAGGGTGTCAGTTGCCCCGGGTGGCGGCGACCCACTGGGCCAGCTTCGCGGTGGCCGCGCCGGAGTCGATCGCCTCGGCAGCGACGGAAATTTTCTTGCGGAAACGCTCAGCGATGGCAACCTGCACCTGGGACGGGTCGCGTGCCAGGTCGAAGGCGACAAGGCCAGCAGCGGCATTGAGGAGGACGATGTCCCTCGCCGGTCCCTTCTGCCCGCCCAGCACCGAATGCACGATTCCTGCGTTATGGGCGGCGTCGCCGCCAAGCAGGTCGCTCATGTGCGCCCGGGCGAGGCCGAGTTCCCGCGGATCGATGTCGTGTTCGGTCACCAGGCCCCTTGACACCTCCCACACGTGACTGTGCCCGGTCGTCGTCATCTCGTCCAGCCCATCGTCGCCGCGGAACACGAGCGCCGTGGCTCCCCGTGTCCGGAACACGCCCACGAACAGCGGAACCCGGTCCAGGTTCGCAACTCCAACGGCCGAGGCCTCAGGGCGCGCGGGATTGACCAACGGCCCCAGGTAATTGAAGACGGTCGGGATGCCGAGGTCCTTGCGCACGGCCGCAGCGTGCCGGAATCCGGGGTGGAACGCTGCCGCGAACGCAAACGTGATTCCCGTCGAGCTGAGGATCGAGGCGACGCGCTCGGCCGGCAACGTGAGATCGATGCCCAATTCGGCGAGGACATCCGACGAGCCGGATGCCGAACTGGCAGCCCGGTTGCCGTGTTTGATGACCGGCACTCCAGCGGCGGCACACACGATCGACGACATGGTGGACACGTTCACCGTGCCGAACCGGTCGCCGCCCGTCCCGACGATGTCAAGGCCCATCGGATCCACCGGCAGTGGCACTGCGTGGTCGAGAATGGCGTCCCTGAATCCGACGATCTCATCGACGGTCTCACCCTTGGCCCGCAGAGCAATGAGGAATGCCGCCAACTGTGCGGAACTGGCCTCGCCCCGCATGATTTGCTCCATGCTCCACGCGGCGTCCGCGACGCTCAGATCTTCACCGTCGAGCAGTGCTGTGAGAACGTGCGGCCAGGACTGGGATTCAAGCATGGGCAACATCTTAAGCCGCCCGTAGTTGCTCTCCGAAATCACGACAGCCACCCGTCGAACGTTCGACTTGCACGCCCGAATGAGAAAAAGCTGTGCGGATATCGGCCATAATGGAAGGGTGACGAGCACCTCATTTACTCCTACCGTGACTACGCCGGTAGTGAACAGGCCCAATAGCGTGGCGGTGGGCACCATTGTCTGGCTGGGCAGCGAGGTGATGTTCTTCGCGGGGCTCTTCGCGATCTACTTCACGCTCCGTTCGACGTCGCCCGAACTCTGGGCGTTCGAGACCGAGAAGCACAACTTCCCTTATGCGCTGGTCAACACACTGATCCTGGTGGCGTCGTCCGTGACCTGCCAGTTCGGCGTGTTCGCCGCAGAGCGGCTGCAGTCGAGGTCCACCGGATGGAAGCCGAGCCAGTGGGGCATGGTCGAGTGGTTCTTCCTCACCTACGCCATGGGCGCCATCTTCGTGTCGGGCCAGATCCTCGAGTACGCGACCCTGGTGTCTGAGGGCGTTTCGCTCTCATCCAACGCCTATGGATCCGCCTTCTACATCACCACAGGCTTCCACGGCATCCACGTCACCGGCGGTCTCATCGCCTTTCTCCTTGTGATCGGCCGCGCGTTCGCGGTCAAGAACTTCGGCCACCGTGAAGCCACCAGCGCAATCGTCGTGTCGTACTACTGGCACTTCGTCGATGTCGTCTGGATCGGCCTCTTCCTGGTCATTTACGTCCTCAAATAGAAATCAGGAGCGGACACCTTCTCACATGCGCGACTCTCGAACACCCACTCCCAACGCCAGCCGTAAGGCCGGCCGACGTCACCCACTCGCCAGCGTCGCGCTCATCGCAGCAGGACTCCTCTTCACCGGCGGCGCATACGCCGCCATGAGCACCACGACGGCCAGCGCCGAGACCGACCTGACCTCGCAGCAGACGATCACTGAGGGCCAGAAGCTGTTCCAGGCCAACTGTGCGACCTGCCACGGGCTGAACGCCCAGGGGTCAACTGAGGCGCCCAGCCTTATCGGCGTCGGCGCAGCATCCGTCGACTTCCAGGTCGGCACCGGGCGCATGCCGCTGCAGGCCAACGGCCCCCAGGCTGAGGAAAAGCCTGTCCAGTTCACAGACGAGCAGGTCAAGCAGCTCGCCGCCTACGTGGCTTCGCTCGCCCCCGGCCCAGCGATCCCCGAGGGTGAAGTGCTCGACGGCCAAGGCGACGCCGCCCACGGATCCGAGCTGTTCCGGTTCAACTGCGCGATGTGCCACAACGTAGCCGCTGCCGGTGGAGCACTCACCGAAGGCAAGTACGCACCGTCGCTCAAGGGCACGAGCGCGGAGCACATCTACGAGGCCATGGTCACCGGCCCGCAGAACATGCCCGTCTTCAACGACCTGAACATCTCGCCGGAGGGCAAGCGCGACATCATCACGTACCTCAAGTACCTCGAGGAAAACCCGTCCCCGGGCGGCGTCGACCTTGGTGCACTCGGGCCAGTCTCCGAGGGATTGTTCCTGTGGATCTTCGGCCTGGGCAGCATCGTCGCACTGACGGTCTGGATCACGGCGAAGTCGAACTAAGCGGCACGAGTGATGACACAGCGAACAAACCCCATGAAGGAGAACAATGGCCAACGACGATAACGGCAGGGCGGATGAGACCGCTGCCGAGTCGCGTCGCCTCGTGCACGTAGAAGCACCCGCAGGCACTGCGGTAGTCGCACCGGACGCAATCCAGAACCCCGGATTCCCGCCGCACAGCCCGCGCATGACGGACCTCAATCCGACCGCCGAGCGTCGCGCCGAGCGCACGGTCTACACCCTGTTCTACCTGTCGATTGTCGGCAGCATCTTCGCGATCGCCGCCTACATGGCCTTCCCGATCGTAGAAGAGGACCCGGGCTCCGTCCGGCTCAATAACCTCTTCATCGGCTTGGGCCTCGCGCTGGCGTTACTGGCCATCGGCATCGGAGCCGTCCACTGGGGTAAGGCGCTCATGTCGGATGTCGAAGGCATCGACATGCACCACCCCGTTCGCGGAAGCGACGAGACCAGGGCTCGTGCCGTTGAGATCTTCCAGCTGGCAGACCAGGAGTCCGGATTCGGACGCCGCACGCTCATCCGTAACAGCCTCATCGGTGCGCTGATCGTCTTCCCTCTTCCTGCTGTCGTGCTCTTCCGCGGGCTTGCTCCGCAGTATGACGACCCGGCAGAACTCCTCCGCCACACGCTGTGGAAGGAAGGGACCCGGCTGGCGCTCGACCCGTCCGGTCTTCCGATCAAGGCCTCCGACGTGACGCTGGGCTCCGCCTTCCACGTGATCCCCGAGGGACTGCAGGACCTCGAGCACGGAAAGCTCGAAGAGAAGGCTAAAGCAGCTGTGCTGCTCATGCGCCTCGAGCCTGAGGACCTCAACGAATCCCCCGAGCGCGCGGGTTGGTCGTACGACGGAATCGTCGCCTACTCCAAGATCTGCACGCACGTCGGATGCCCCGTTGCCCTGTACGAGCAGCAAACCCACCATCTGCTCTGCCCGTGCCACCAGTCCGAATTCGACGTCGCGAACCACTGCGAGGTCATCTTCGGACCGGCTAAACGAGCCCTCCCCCAGCTGCCCATCGCGGTAGACTCAGAGGGCTACCTGATCGCGCAAAGCGACTTCACCGAACCCGTCGGCCCGAGCTTCTGGGAGCGAAATTGAGTACGGCAACCTCTACCCGTCCGCCGGAGCAATCCGGTAGCACAGCGGTGGCAACACGCAAGCCAAGCTTCACGTCAGCTGCGTCGAACTATGTTGATGAGCGCACCAGCATCTCGACGGCGGTCAAGGAGCTTGGGCGCAAGATCTTCCCCGACCACTGGTCATTCCTGCTCGGTGAAGTCGCGCTGTACAGCTTCGTCGTCATCCTGATCTCGGGAACGTTCCTCACGTTCTTCTTCCAGGCGTCCATGGCAGAAGTGCACTACGAGGGTTCATACGCGCCGCTGAAGGGCGTTGAGATGTCGGTCGCCATGGCGTCGACCCTCGACCTCTCCTTCGACATCCGTGGCGGTCTGCTGATGCGCCAGGTGCACCACTGGGCTGCCCTGCTCTTCATCGCCTCCATCGGCTTGCACATGCTGCGGGTGTTCTTCACCGGCGCCTTTCGCAAGCCGCGGGAACTCAACTGGGTGATCGGCTTCACGATGTTCATCCTCGCGATGGGTGAAGGCTTCACCGGTTACTCCCTCCCCGACGACCTTCTCTCCGGTAACGGCCTCCGCATCATCGATGGCCTGGTCAAGGGGATGCCGGTTGTCGGCACCTGGATCTCGTACCTGCTGTTCGGCGGCGAGTTCCCGGGCACAGACATCGTCGGCCGCCTGTACTCCCTGCACATCCTGCTGCTGCCGGCCATCCTGGTCGCGCTCCTCGCACTGCACCTGCTCTTCGTCGTCGTGCACAAGCACACGCAGTACCCCGCTGCGGGACACACGAACGAGAACGTGGTCGGCTACCCGATCATGCCGGTGTATGCCGCGAAGGCCGGTGGGTTCTTCTTCATCGTCTTCGGCGTACTCATGCTGATTGCGTCGCTGTTCACGATCAACCCGATCTGGCTGTACGGACCGTACGACCCGTCACCGGTATCCGCGGGAACCCAACCGGACTGGTACATCGGCTTCGCCGATGGTGCACTCCGGTTGATCCCACCGGGACTCGAGTTCGTGTGGCTCGACCGCACCTGGTCGTTCAACATCCTGATTCCGATCGTTGTACTGGGTGGCTTCATCGTTGCCGCGATGTTCTATCCGTTCATCGAGCACTGGATCATCGGAGACAAGCGCGAGCACCACATCCTTGACCGTCCGCGCAATGCCCCGACCCGCACAGCGATCGGCGCAGCAGGCGTGACCTTCTACGCCGCCCTCTGGGCCGCGGCCGGGTCTGACATCATGGCCACTCACTTCCGCCTGTCGATTGAAGGCGTGATTCACGCGTTGCAGGCTGTGGCGATCCTTGGTCCGTTCGTCGCCTACTTCGTGACGAAGCGCGTATGCCTGGCCCTGCAGAAGAAGGATCGCGAGATCGTGCTTCACGGTTACGAGTCCGGACGCATCGTGCGCCTCCCCGGTGGCGAGTACATCGAGGTCCACCAGCCGATCAGTGACTACGAGCGTTGGAAGCTGGTGAGCTACCAGGACTACCAGCCGCTGATGCTGCGCCCGAACTCGAGGGGCCGCATCCCGGCAACCGAGCACATCCGTGCCGGCCTCTCCCGCTGGTTCTTCGAAGACCGGATCACTCCGGTGACGCAGAAGGAACTCGAACTCGCGCACGGGGGCGATCACCACTAGGTCACTCCCCCGGCGCCAGCCTCTCGGGCGAAGCCGGAACCCATACAACACAACAGATCGGGCACCAATGTCCCTCCAGACGCTGTCGGAGTGGCTGCGGTGCCCGATCTGTTTTCGCGACCTCGCAGCGCGCGAGCCACTGGTTCTGGCCTGCGTCAATGGTCATGCGTTCGACGTGAACAAGCGCGGTTTCGTGAGCCTGATAGCCGGTTCACGTAAGCTCCAGGCCGACAGCCCTGCCATGCTGGACGCCCGCGACCGCTTCCTCGGAGCCGGGTGGTACAGCCAGTTGCGAACAACGCTGGCGGATGCCGTCGGCGCCGTCCAGCCATCACGGTTGATCGACATCGGTTGCGGCACCGGCTACTACCTCGACGGAGTCCTGGACGGCACTCGGGCTACGGCCGCACTCGGCATTGATCTCTCCTCAGCCGCTGTCGCCCGGACGGTGCGAGGCGTGGGTCAACGGCATCCGTCGGCATCCGTGGACGGACTGGTGGCCGACGTCTGGTCGCCGCTTCCGATCCGTGATGCCGTCGCCGATGTCATCCTCAATGTCTTCGCGCCGCGGAATCCTCCGGAGTTCCACCGGTTGCTCCGTGCGGATGGGGTCCTGGCAATCGTCGTCCCCCAGGACACGCATCTTGCTGAGTTGCGTTCGGCCGGCATGATGCTGGACGTCCAGGCCGACAAGGCAGCCCTCCTCGTCGACAGTCTCGCCGGGCACTTCGCGCTCGAGGAGCGTATCCCGGTCGCGACGACGATGACCCTGTCGCCCGCCGACGTTGCCGGGCTCGTTGGAATGGGCCCGTCAGCTCATCACCACACTGGCGTGGGGAATCCCGAACAGAACGGAGATCATCACTGGTCCGTCAGCGCGGCATTCGAACTGCTCGTATTCCGGCGAAAGGCCGCCTGAGCGCACACACAGAAGCGCCCGGACCCCATCAGGGACCCGGGCGCTTTATCGTAGCCCTGTGGTTACCTCGCGAAGAGGCCGCGGTAGTACTCGAAGGTCCAGCCGGCCAGGCTGATCACGCCGATGCCGACCGCGAAGTAGCAGATCCAAATGCCGACGGCGAGGCCGAGGAACAACAGCGCTGCGCTGGCTGCGAGCAGAATCGGCCACCAGCTCCAGGGGCTGAAGAACCCGAGCTCGGGATCGCCATCGTCGATATTGGCGTCGAGTCGGTCCTCCGGCAGTTCTCCGCCCTGGGCGGCGTGCGTTCGGCCCAGGTAGAACGCGATGAAAGCGGAGAGTAAAGCGCTCAACGACAGGGCAACGGTGCCGACCCACTCCACCTGGTTGTCGGCCGCGTCGATCGCCGTCCAGACGGCGTACAGAGCCGCGATCGCAGCGAAGAAGGCGGTGAGGACCCAGAACAAGCGGGCATTGGTTCTCATTTACTTGACCTTCCCAGTACCTGCGTCGAATGTGGGCGCCTGAGGAGCATCCTTCGCCGGCCCGATGCCGATGGGGATTCCCGCCTCGGGGTGGTTCAGGTCGAACGCCGGGCGCTCAGACCTGATGCGCGGGATGGACGTGAAGTTGTGCCGCGGCGGCGGGCAGGACGTTGCCCACTCCAGCGATGCCCCATAACCCCAGGGGTCGTTCACGGTGACCCTCGGAGCCTTGCGAGCCGTGATGTACACGTTCAGGAAGAACGGGACCAGGGAGATCGCGAGGATGGCGGCGCCGATGGTGGACAACTGGTTCATCCAGGTGAAGTTGTCTTCAGGCGAGTACGTGGCGTATCGGCGGGGCATGCCCACCACGCCGAGCCAGTGCTGGATCAGGAAGGTGGTGTGGAACCCGATGAACAGCAACCAGAAGTGCCACTTGCCGAGGCTCTCGTTGAGCATCTTGCCTGTCCACTTCGCCCACCAGAAGTAGAACCCGCTGAACATGGCGAAGACGACGGTTCCGAACACGACGTAGTGGAAGTGCGCGACGACGAAGTAGGTGTCGGATACGTGGAAGTCGAGCGGAGGTGACGCAAGGATCACACCGGTCAGACCGCCGAAGGTGAAGGTCACGAGGAACCCGATGGCCCACAGCATCGGCGTCTCGAACGTCAGGGACCCTCGCCACATCGTGCCGATCCAGTTGAAGATCTTCACACCGGTCGGCACCGCGATGAGCATCGTCATCAAAGCGAAGAACGGAAGGAGGACGGAACCGGTGACGTACATGTGGTGAGCCCACACCGTGACCGACAGCGCCGCGATGGAGATCGTGGCGTACACCAGGGTCTTGTAGCCGAAGATCGGCTTGCGGCTGAACACCGGGAACACCTCGGACACGATGCCGAAGAACGGCAAGGCGATGATGTAGACCTCGGGGTGACCGAAGAACCAGAACAGGTGCTGCCAGAGGATCGCACCGCCGGTTGCCGCGTCGTAGATGTGCATCTCGAAGATCCGGTCGCCGGCTGCTGCGAGAAGTGCGGCAGCGAGAACCGGGAACGCCAGGAGGACGAGGATCGACGTGACGAGAGCGTTCCAGGTGAAGATCGGCATCCGGAACATGGTCATACCTGGTGCGCGCATCGAGATGATCGTCGTGATGAAGTTCACGCCACCCAGGATGGTTCCGAACCCGGACAGGCCGAGGCCCATCATCCACAGGTTGCCGCCGAGGCCGGGCGAGAATGTTGTGTTCGCCAGCGGCTGGTACGCGAACCATCCGAAGGATGCTGCACCCTGGGGGGTCAGGAACCCGGCGACCGCGATCAGGCTTCCGAAGAAGAAGAGCCAGAACGAGAGCGCGTTGAGACGCGGGAACGCGACGTCAGGGGCACCGATCTGCAGCGGCATGAGGGCGTTGGCGAATCCGAAGAACAACGGGGTTGCGAACATCAGCAGCATGATCGTGCCGTGCATGGTGAACAGCTGGTTGTACTGCTCCTTGGTCGCCACGACCTCGAGCCCGGGCTGGAACAGCTGGGCACGGATGACCAGGGCCATCACGCCACCGAGGCAGAAGTAGATGAATGAGGTGATGAGGTACATGTAGCCGATGACCTTGTGGTCGGTCGACGTGATGTACCTGACGAGCAGGTTGCCCTTGTTCTCGACCCCGGCGGACGGGCGGGGAACAGTCCCCGCCTGCGGTGTGGGGGCGGGTGCGGTAGCGGTGCTCATGGCTTAGTTGCCTTCCTCGTCCGTAGGAACTCCCGTGCCCGGGAGGTTCTGGTTACGGTCGTACTCCTGACCGAGCTGGCCTTCGTTTCCTGCGAGGCGAAGGCTTTCGATGTACGCGGCGTAGTCTTCCTCCGACACGACCTCGACGTTGAAGAGCATCAGGGAGTGGTACTCACCACAGAGCTCGGCACACTTGCCGGCGTAGGTCCCGATGCGCTCGGGCGTGACCGACATGTAGTTGGTCTTGCCGGGGATGACGTCCTTCTTGTAGAGGAAGTCGATGACCCAGAACGAGTGGATGACGTCACGAGAGTCGAGAGCAATCTCGATCGTCTGCCCCACCGGGAGAACGAGGGTCGGGAGCTGGTCTTCTTCGAGCGATCCCTGTGCCCCTCCGACATCGGGCTGGGCCTGGATTCCGGCCGAGTACACGTTCTCGTCGACGTAGTTGAAGTCCCATGCCCACTGCTTGCCCATGACCTGGATGTTGACATCCGGGTTCTCGTAGCGAGCCTCGATCGCGGCCTGGTCACGTGCGGTGAAGGCGAAGAAGCCCAGCACGAGGATGAGCGGCACGATCGTGTAGAAGATCTCAATCGGCATGTTGTAGCGCAACTGAACGGGAAGGCCGGTCTGGCCCTTCCTGCGGCGGTAGACAACAACGGCCCACAGCAGCAGGCCCCAGGTCAGGACGCCGACGACCAGCAGCACGATCCATGCCGTCGTCCACAATCCCGATACGCGCTCGGTGTTGTTGGTGATCGCCGGACCACCATCTTCGAAGCCGGGGAGGTAGCCATTGAGCTGGGTCTGTGAACACCCCGCAAGAACAAGGGCTAACGTCGCTGCTATTGGAATTGCAGCCCATCGGAGACGGCGGTAATTGCGCACCGGTGACCTTTCGGGAGACTGAAGGGCACTTCACAGGGAAGTGCTTTGACCGCTTCTAGCC
>Ga0190275_10002480_pt1 | contig 13256 bp, 12 predicted proteins | sample Popmic550T_FD_133745 | JGI IMG/M metagenome (GOLD analysis project Ga0190275, IMG submission 133745) | Populus adjacent soil microbial communities from riparian zone of Yellowstone River, Montana, USA - 550 T | ecosystem: Environmental > Terrestrial > Soil > Riparian zone > Trees stand | place... | reverse complement strand
GCGCCGCCGATACCAGCGGCGAACACCGCAACGGTCGAACGCAGGATGTTCACGTACGGGTCGCGCCGCGTCATCATGCGCCAGGCGGTTTCGGCCGCGACATAGGCCGGCGCCGGCGCCAGCCCGCAGGCCTGCTCGACGCGCGCCCACAGTTCCCGGATCGCGCGGAATTTCGCGATGGTGAGAAACTGGTCCGCATCCGCCGCAAGCCGGAAGTAGATCATGCGCGCTGCCGCATCGAGCGCGACACCCGCCGCCTCGAGCGCGCGCAGGTAAGTCACCGCGCTGCCGAGCGCGAACGCCAGCTCCTGCGCTTCCGAGCCCCCGGCATTGTGGATCACACGCCCGTCCGCGACCGCGAACGGCCCGCGAAAACCATCGCCGGCGAGTTCTTTCACAAGGCCCGCGAAAAACGGCGCAAGATCTTTCCAGGGCCCCACGGTGCTGCCGGTCGCCGCCATGTGCCCGAGCGGATTGAGCGCCGCCCGCATGTCCACGCTTTCGGGCGCGATTCCGCGCCTTTTCACCAGCGCGGCAAAATTTCTCGCAGCGTCGCGGGTCTCGAGGCTCAGGTTGAAATCGATGGTGACGCCTGCATCGAGATAGATGCCGTCGAGCAAACGCTCCAGCGTTCCGAGCGAGCTGTCGAGCCCATAGCCGTTCGCGTTGATCGAGCCCTTGCAGACGATCGTCAGCCCAGTCGCACCATTTTCCAGATCGTGCAGCGCCTGCTCGTTGGCGGTGGCGGGATCGGGGTGATCGACCCGCTGCATCACGGTCCAGGGTGCGCCCGGAGCACGCGCCGCGACCGGCTGCGCATCGGCCGCGCGCGCGTAAAGCGGCTGGATCGTCAGGTTGTCATACGTGCGCGAGACGAGCCGCTTCTCGAACGGCGCGCCCTTGAGCACGCCATCGACCAGCTTGAGCCACGCCTCGCGCGTGGCCGGCGGAAATTCATTTGCGAACGCAAGCTCTTCGGAGTCGGACATCACAGCGTTTCTAGGCACCCCGGCAGGCGAATGCAATGAAAGTGCCAGCCGGGGCGACGCGCTGGCTTAGGTCGTCGGGAGTGCCGGAAGACGCTCGACGCCGCGGTCGTCGAGCTGGGCCAAGGCCTCCTGGATGTTGCGGCCGGCAATCACGCGGCCGGGCACGATCTCGTTGAGCGGAACGAGCACAAAGGCGCGCTCGAACATGCGCGGATGCGGCAGGATCAAGCCCGGCTCGTCGATCACAAGGTTGTCGTAGGCGAGCAAATCGATGTCGAGCGTACGCGGTCCCCAACGACCCTTACTGCGGTCGCGTCCGAAGCTCGCCTCAACATTCATGGCACGCTGCAACAGCTTTTTTGGAGTTAGTTCGGTGTCCACCGAAATCGCCATGTTGATGAAACGAGGCTGATTGAGCACCCCCCACGGCGGGGTGCGGTAATGCGAGGAGGCGTAGCGGAAGGTCACGTCCTTGCCGTCCGCGAAGGCCGCGACGGCGTCGGTGAGCGTTTTGCGTACGTCGCCGACATTTCCGCCAAAACCGAGCAACGCGTTAGCCATGACGGGCCCTGCTGATAGCGGTCAGCACGCGCATCGCCTGAACGGTCTCGGCGACGTCATGCACGCGCACGATGTCGGCCCCTTCGACCACAGCCATCACATTACCCGCAAGGGAGCCGCCAATCCGCTCATCCGGCTTGGACGGCGACACAGCGTTGATGAAGCGCTTCCGGGAGAGTCCGACCAGGATCGGCAAGCTGAAGCGTTTCAGTTCGGCCAGCCGCGCAATGACGTCGATACTCTGCTCCGGCGTCTTCCCAAAGCCGATGCCCGGATCGAGCACGATGTTTTCGCGCGCGATGCCGGCTTTCCCGGCGATGTCCAACGAGCGCATCAAAAAGGCCTCGATATCGGTCATGATATCGATCGCCGGGTCGGGCTGCTCGCGATTGTGCATCACGATGACGGGCGCGCCATGTTCGGCGGCGACGCGCGCCATGGCGGGATCGCGCTGCAATCCCCAAACGTCGTTCAGGACCGCGGCGCCCTGCTCGAGCGCCCAGGCGGCAACTTTGGCCTTCATGGTGTCGATCGAGACTGGGGCGCCCAATTCGATTAGGTGCCGAAACACGGGCGAGAGCCGCGCAATTTCGTCGTCAAGCGAGACCGGCCCGGCACCGGCGTAGGGCCGTGTCGATTCCGCGCCGACGTCGATGATGTCGGCGCCGTCGGCAATCATCTGCCGTGCATGTGCGAGTGCTGTTTGCGGATCGGCGAACCGCCCGGCGTCCGAAAACGAGTCCGGCGTGACATTGAGGATGCCCATCACCAGCGGACGCCGCTCGCCGAGCAAGCGGCTGAGCGCCGTGACGTTTCGCGTGGTGGAATTCGACAACGCCATAGCGCCGCTTTGCGGCGGGGCAGCAGGCAAGTCAAGCGCGGCTAGTAGGTGATCTTTGGCATCAACTTCCGGGCGTCCGCGATCCAGTGCTCGACCCGCTTTGTGGTCGGCAACTGGTCGACGCGCTTGCGCTTTACGTTCGCGGCGGCCATCGCTTCCGCGAGCCGGCCCGGATTGCGGTACTTCAATTCCCGCACGGTATCGACGCCCGCATCCTTGAGCAGCTCCGCGTAGGGTTCGCGAACGCCCTTGATACGCATGCGGTCCGCCAGGTTCGCCCAGCGCAGCACCGTCTGCTCGTCCACGCCGAGTTTTTCGGCGAGATTCTTGCGCTCTTTGACCGTCTTCGCCGCTTCGAGCAGCTTTTCGGTGGTCCGAATATGCTGCGCCCGCAATTTGGCCGCCATCGCAGGGCCGATGCCTGCGATTGACCGGATCGGATAAGACACGCGCTATCTCCTTCGTTCCGACAGAGCGCACAGGGACCGCGCCACGCTGGCGCGCACCATGCGAGGATAGTGTGTCAGGTGAAGTGATCGAGGCAGAGCACGCGTGCTACAGACTGATAGATGATCTGACGCCTTGTAAACGTGACCATGATCCCCCTCATGCCCCGCGCTGCGGCAGGTTACAAATGATCTTGGACATGCTTCTCGATCAAACTCAAGCACGAGATACAATGAGCGTCGAGAGCATGTCGTGAGCGCGCACTGCATTCCTCGGCAAGCGTGACCGCCGCGACACAATTTGGTTGCGGTTGCGCTACGGGTAGTGGAACGCTAAGCGACGCTTCACAATGGCGGCTAGTGTGCCGAACCCGAAGTTCGCATGAACCGTGCAGCAAGGGAGGTTGCCAACTTCGGGTTCATAAGGGGCACTAGAATCATGAACTTGCTGGTGTCCCTTTGATTCCGAAGTTCGCATAAGACGATGCCGCACGGGATTGCGAACTTCGGAATCGGGACACCAGCGCTGTCGCGCAATATGATGTGCGCGCAGGCTTCGCGGAGACGCATCCATGACTGATCTCGATCAGGACGGAAAAATTTTCGTCGGCAAGAGCGTCAAGCCCGAGTACCTGACGCTTCATTACGGCAATCGGCATGGTTTGGTCACCGGGGCGACCGGCACCGGAAAGACCGTGACGCTCCAGGTGCTTGCCGAAGGCTTCTCGCGTGCCGGAGTTTCGGTCTTCGCATCCGACATCAAGGGCGATCTGTCCGGTATCGCTGCCGTCGGGGATGCGAAAGACGCATTCGTCAAGCGCGCCAAGGACCTCGGCTTCACCTATGAACCCGACGAATTCCCCGTCGTGTTCTGGGATTTGTTCGGCGAGCAAGGTCATCCGATCCGCGCGACCGTCATCGAAATGGGGCCGCTGCTGCTGGCGCGACTGTTGGACCTGAACGAGGTCCAGGAAGGTGTTCTGAACATCGCCTTCCGCGTTGCCGACGAGCAGGGGCTGCTGCTGCTCGACCTGAAGGATCTTCGGTCGATGCTGTCCTTTGTTGCCGACCATGCCAAGGAGCTGACAACCCAGTACGGCAATGTCTCGAAGCAAAGTATCGGCGCGATCCAGCGCCAGCTCCTGGTGCTGGAGAACCAGGGCGGCACGACGTTCTTCGGCGAGCCTGCGCTCGCGCTGAAGGATTTCATACGCGTCGATCGCGATGGGCGCGGCGTCATCAACATGCTTGCCGCCGACAAGCTGATGGAGAACCCGCGGCTCTACGCCACGTTCCTGCTCTGGCTCCTGTCCGAACTGTTCGAGGAACTGCCCGAGGTCGGCGATCCCGACAAGCCGAAGCTCGTCTTCTTCTTCGACGAGGCGCATCTCCTGTTCAACGATGCCCCGAAGGCGCTGATGGACAAGGTCGAGCAGGTGGTGCGGCTGATCCGTTCCAAGGGCGTCGGGGTCTATTTCGTCACGCAAAATCCGCTCGATGTGCCGGACAAGGTTTTGGCCCAGCTGAGCAATCGGGTGCAGCACGCCCTGCGCGCCTTCACGCCGCGCGACCAGAAGGCGGTGCGCGCCGCCGCGGAGACATTCCGCGCCAATCCCAAGCTCGATACCGCCACCGTCATCAGCGAGCTCGGCAAGGGCGAGGCGCTGGTGTCGTTCCTGGAAGGCAACGGCACGCCCTCGATGGTGGAGCGCTGCATGGTTCGTCCCCCCTCTGCGCGCGTCGGCCCTGTGACGCCGGAAGAGCGCAAGGCGGTGATCGGCAAAAGTCCGATGAAGGGGAGGTACGATCAGGCGGTCGACGCCGAGTCCGCCTATGAGATGCTGCAGAAGCGCACCCAGGAGACCGCGGCAGCGCCGGCGCCTGGGCAGGCGCCGGGAACACCCGGCGCACCCCAGGAGGGCGATGTGCTGGGACAGATCGGCGGCATGCTCGGCTCGCTGTTCGGCACCAACCGTCCGCGCGGCACACGGCTGTCCACCACGCAGGTCATCACGCGCGAGATCACCCGCTCGGTGACCAACAGAGTGGCGGGTCAGATCGCGGGAAGCATCGGCAAGTCGATCGGCGGTTCCATGGGCAACTCGGTCGGCCGCGCCATCGTGCGCGGGACGCTCGGCGGAATATTGCGTCGATAACGCGGCACGAAATTTCGCTTGTCATGCCCCGCGAAGACGGGGCATCCAGTAGCCCCTTCGGGCGATCCGCGCTGCCTCACGAGATTGGCGTGTACTGGATCGCCCGCCTTCGCGGGCGATGACGCCCGCCCTTTACGGAGCCACTATGACTTCCGCTGCTCAAGCCTTGCCTGCCGTTCTCGACCGTATCGACGCCGACCTCGACAAGAGTATCAATCGGCTCTTCGAGCTCGTGCGGATACCGTCGATCTCGACCGACAGTGCGTACAAGGATTTTTGCCATTCGGCGGCCGAGTACGTCGCGAAGGATCTTGAAAGCCTTGGGCTGGAAGCCGCCGTGCGGCCGACCGCGGGTCATCCGGTCGTGATCGGCAAGAGCAACGGCGCGACCGCCAGGAACGGCGGACCGCGCGTTTTGTTCTATGGCCACTACGACGTCCAGCCGGTCGACCCGCTGAACCTGTGGCACACGCCACCGTTCGAGCCGAAGATCGACACGTTGCCCGACGGCCGCAAGATCATCCACGGACGCGGCGCTTGCGACGACAAAGGCCAGCTCATGACCTTTGTCGAGGCGTTGCGCGCCTACAGGGCCGTGACGGGCAGCATCCCGCTCGACGTCACGCTGATGATCGAGGGCGAGGAGGAGTGCGGCTCCAAGAGCCTGTTCGATTTCGTCCGCTCAAATGCAAACGAATTCAAGCGCGACCTCGCGCTCGTGTGCGACACCGGCATGTGGGACCAAAAGACGCCGCTGGTGACGACATCGCTGCGCGGGCTGCTCTACGAAGAGGTGATCATCACCTGCGCGGACCGCGACCTGCACTCCGGTATCTTCGGCGGCGGGGCCGCGAACCCGATCCGCATCCTCGGCAGGATCGTGGCGTCGCTGCATGACGAGAATGGCCGCGTGATGGTGCCCGGCTATTACGACGGCGTGCCGGAGCTGCCAGCGGACATCAAGGCCGACCTGAAAGCGCTGAACCTCACGGCGGAGCAATTCCTCGGGCAGGTCGGCCTCAAGGTGCCGGCGGGCGAGAGAGACCGCATGCTGATCGAGCAGGTCTCGACGCGCCCGACCTGCGACGTGAACGGCATCATCGGCGGCTACACCGGCGAAGGCGCCAAGACCGTGATCGCCGGACAGGCCTCGGCAAAGATTTCGTTCCGCCTCGTCGGCACGCAGGATCCCGAGAAAATTCGCGATTCATTCCGCAAGTTCGTGCGCAAGCAGCTTCCAGCCGACGCCAAGGCCGAGTTCCTCAATCACGCCTGCAGCCCGGCGCTGCAGGTCGCCTACGAGAACCCGGCGCTCGGCAAGGCGCGTGCGGCGCTCACCGAGGAGTGGGGCACCAAGGCGGTCGCGGTCGGCTCGGGCGGCTCGATCCCGATCGTCGGCGATTTCAAGAATGTGCTCGGCATGGACACGTTGCTGGTCGGCTTCGGGCTCGATGATGATCGGGTGCATTCGCCGAACGAGAAGTATGACCTCACCTCATTCCACAAGGGCACGCGCTCCTGGGCGCGCATCATCGCAGCGCTGGCGGGGTAACTCGGTGTGCTCCCCTCCCCCTTGTGGGGAGGGGTTGGGGGTGGGGGTCGAGAGATGAAGCATGATCTCGCGACCCCCACCCCGACGCGCTTCGCGCGTCGACCCTGCCCGCAAGGGGGAGGGTAAAACCGAGCGCGGAGCTGCGGCTTCGCTACTCCCCCGCCCACTGCGGCGTGCGCTTGGTGAGGAACGCGTCGAGACCCTCGCGAAAATCCTTGCTCATGTAGCACATCAGGATGAGGTCCTCGCCTTCGTCCGCCGACAGGGTCGGCTGAAGCCGGCGCATGGCTTCCTTGGTGGCGCGCAGCGTGAGCGGTGCGTGGCTTGCAAGTAGCGTGGCAAGCTCGTCGGCCCGCTTCTGGAGCCCCGTGACGTCCTCGACGACCTCGCTCAGAAGACCGAGCGCGAGGGCCTCCGGCGCCTCGACGAGGCGGGCGGTGAAGATGATGTCCTTCACGCGCGCCGGACCGAGCAGCGCCGCGAGGCGGCCGTAGTTCGCCATCGACAGACAGTTGCCGAGGGTGCGCGCAATCGGGAAGCCGAACCGGGCCGTTTTGGTGCCGATGCGCAGATCGCAGCACGCCGCGATCGCGGCTCCGCCGCCGGTGCAGACGCCGGCGATCGCCGCGATGGTGGGCACGCGGCACTTCTCCAGCACGCCGAGCACGCGGTCGTTGCGCGCCTCGTAGTCGATCGCGTCCTGCGGCGTACTGAAGGCACGAAATTGATTGATGTCCGTCCCGGCGGCGAAAGCCTTGTCGCCCGCACCGGTGAAGATCAGCACCTTGATGCCGCGATCCTCGTTCGCTTGCTCGCAGATCTCGGCGACTCGCTCATACATCTGGAACGTGAATGCGTTGCGCGCCTGCGGCCGGTTGAAGGTGACGCGGCCGATGCCGTCGCGCAGGTCGAAAAGGATGTCGCTGTTCTGTTCTGTCATGTGTGACTCCCGCCGGCGGCTGTCTTTGACGATGCACCGTCGCGGGTCAAGCCATCAACAGGCATGATGCAACGATGACGACAATGCATGGGCGATCCGTCCTTCCCGACTGGCCGTCCCGCGCGCGCAGGTGCTAGACCATGGTGCCAAGACCGGGAAACACCATGGACGCGACGACCGGCCGCGACAGCGCGGCCGAGACCGACTCTCCCTATGCGTGGCGGCGTCTCGCGTGCACGTTGATGGTCAGTACCATCGGCGGCGTCGGCATGTGGTCGTTCATCGTCGCGCTGCCGACCGTGCAGGCCGACTTTGGCATCACGCGCGCCGATGCGTCGCTTCCGTACACTTTGCTGATGCTTGGCTTCGGAGCCGGCGGCATCTTCATGGGGAGGCTCGCCGACCGCCGGGGTATCGTGCCGCCACTGCTGATCGCCATCGCGGCTCTCGGCGCGGGCTACGTACTCTCCGCTTTCACGACCAGCATCTGGCAGCTCGCGCTGGTGCACGGGCTCCTCCTGGGACTGTGCGGGACGTCGGTGATGTTCGCGCCGCTGATGGCGGACATCTCGCACTGGTTCGTGCGCCGGCGCGGCATCGCGATCTCGATCGCGGCCTCGGGCAACTACATCGCGGGCACGATCTGGCCGCCGATCCTCCAGGCGATGATCGCGTCGATCGGCTGGCGCCAGGCTCACATGATCGTCGGCGTCTTTTGCGTGGTGACGATGTTGCCGCTCGTGCTGACGCTGCGCCGCAGGCCGGCGGTGCACGCCCTCGACCAGATGGGCGCCGCGGCGACCGCCGCGCAAGGGTCGCTTGGCATCTCGCCAAATGCTTTGACGGCGCTGCTCTGGGTTGCGGGCCTTGCGTGCTGCGTCGCCATGTCGATGCCGCAGGTGCACATCGTCGCCTACTGCGCCGACCTCGGTTATGGTGTCGCGCGCGGCGCCGAGATGCTGTCGCTGATGCTCGGCTTCGGCGTTGTCAGCCGCATCGGGTTCGGCTTCATCGCCGACCGCATCGGCGGACTGGCGACGTTGCTCGTCGGCTCGATACTGCAGACCCTCGTTCTCATGCTCTATCTCGGCTTCAGCGGGCTGACGTCGCTCTATCTGGTCTCGGCGCTGTTCGGCCTGGTGCAAGGCGGCATCGTTCCGGCCTACGCGATCATCGTGCGCGAATACTTTCCGCCGGGCGAGGCTGGCGCGCGGGTCGGCATCGTGATCATGGCGACCCTGGTCGGGATGGCATTCGGCGGCTGGATCTCGGGCGCGATCTTCGATCACACCGGCTCCTACCTCGCGGCCTTCGCCAATGGGGCGGCGTGGAACCTGCTCAATGCCGCGATTGCCGCCTGGCTGCTGATGCGGGCAAGCCGTACCGGAAGCGGACGCCTTGCGACGGCCTAGAGCGACAGGGTCGCGAGTGCGTGCAAGTCGCGCACGACCGCGACCGGCGCGAACTCCGGGTATTCGTCCGGCAGGTCGACGCGGTTGACCCACACGCAGCGGAAGCCGAAGGCGGCCGCGCCCATGATGTCCCAGCGGTTGGATGAGACGAACGCAACGTCGGCGCGCGCGACGTTGAAGCGGTCAGTCACCATCGCGTAGACAGCCGGCTGCGGCTTGTAGATGCGGATCGCGTCGACCGAGAGAACCGCGTCGAGCAGATCGCCGATACCCGCATCACCGACAGCGCCGTCGAGCATGCGCGGACTGCCGTTCGACAGGATCGCGGTCTTCATGCCTTTCGCCGTCAGCGCCGCAAGCGCGGCGCGGGCGTCCGGGAAGGCATCGAGCTTGAAGTAGGCGTCGAGCAGGGTAGGTCGCAGCGACTTGTCAACGGAGGGGACCCGCGCGAAGGCATGATCGAGCGCGCGTTCGGTCAGAGTCCAGAAATCCTGATAGTGCCCAGCGGCGGAGAGCATCCACGCGTATTCAAGTTGTTTCGTCCGCCACACCTCCGAGAACCGGTCCGCGTCCGGCCCGGCCGCATCGCGATGGCGCGCGATCGCGGCGTGCACGTCGAACAGCGTGCCGTAGGCGTCGAAGACGTAGGCGTGGATGGCCATGCGAAACTCCCGGATCGCCAATGCTCGCAAAACGCCGGGCTGATGTCAGCCATCAGCGATTTTCATGGGCGAAATCGTGTAGAACGCCGTAGAAGACCCACAACATTTGAGGGGAGCGCGCCGATGGCGGCGAACGGCTGGTCCAAAACCTGGACCTTCTACGAGGGTGACTGGCACGAAGGGAATATCGGCATCGTCGGTCCGCGCACGCATGCGCTGTGGCTTGCCTCTTCGGTATTCGACGGTGCGCGCGCCTTCGAGGGCGTGACCCCCGACCTCGATCTGCACTGCGAGCGCATCAACAATTCCGCCCCGAAACTTTCGCTCAAGCCGCTCACCACCAAGGAAACCTGGCTGGGCCTTGTCGCCGACGGCATGAAGCGCTTCGACAAGGACACGCCGCTCTATATCCGCCCGATGTACTGGGCCGAGCATGGCGCGACGCTGACCGGCGTGTCGCCCGATCCGGAATCGACGCGCTGGTGTCTTTGCCTCTACGAGACGCCGATGCCGCCGGAAACGGCGGGTCTCTCGATCACGTTGTCGCCGTTCCGCCGGCCGACCATCGAATGCATGCCGGTGGACGCCAAGGCGGGCTGCCTCTACCCGAACAATGGACGTGCGCTCGTCGAAGCCAATGCGCGCGGCTTCGACAACTGCCTGCTCAGCGACATGCTCGGCAATGTCGCGGAGCTTGCGACCGCGAACATCTTCTTCGCCAAGGACGGTGTCGTGTACACGCCGGCCGCGAACGGCACGTTCCTCTCCGGCATCACCCGCCACCGCACCATCAAGCTGATGCGCGATGCGGGCGTGACCGTGGTCGAAGGCTCCTTCCGCTATTCGGACTTCGAGGCCGCGGATGAGGTCTTCTCCACCGGCAATTACTCGAAGCTGATGCCCATCGTGCGCATCGACGATCGCTCGCTGCAGCCCGGGCCGTTCTATCGCAAGGCGCGCAAGCTCTACTGGGACTTCGCGCACAGCTAGAGGGCGGTGTCATGCAGGTGCGTGTGTGCGCCAACCGGGCGGAGATGAGCGCCGCGCTTGCGCCGATCTGGCATTATTTCGGCCAGCTGCCGCCGACCGAGGACGCGATCAAGCATTTCCTCCGCGTGCTCGAACCGCAGCGGATGCATGCGGCGTTCGACGGCGATGCCGCGGTCGCGGGCTCGGGATCGTTTCCGTTCGATCTGACCGTGCCGGGCGGGCAAGTGAAGGCCGCGGGCGTGACCGTGGTCGGTGTCTTGCCGACGCACCGCCGCCGCGGTCTCCTGCGCGCCATGAAGCGATCGATGATCGATGACGCGCATGCGCGCGGCGAAGCGGTCGCGGTGCTCTGGGCCACCGAAGATACGATTTACGGCCAGTTCGGCTACGGCATGGCTTCGATGGCGGCGGAGATCGACGTGCCGCGCGAACACACGCGCGCTCTTGCGGAAGTCGATGTGCCGGGCGCGGCACGGCTCGTGCCGCTCGATGAGGCCGAGCCGCTGATCGCCCCGGTCTATGAGCGTGTCGCGCAGGAAACGCCCGGCATGTTCGCACGCACCTCCGCGTGGTGGCAGGACCGGTTGCTGGTCGATCACCCGTGGCAGCGTCGGGGCGGCGGCGCGCTGCGCTGCGCCGTGTGGGAACATGATGGTCAATCCCGCGGCTATGCGTTCTATCGCGTCAATCAGATGTTCGAGCGCGGCTCGTCGAGCGGCCATGTCTTCGTTGTCGAGGCAATGGGGGATTCGCCGCAGGCGACCCACGCGATCTGGCGCTTCCTGTTCGAGATCGATCTGCTTGCGCGGTTCAAGGCGGGACTCTTGCCGCTCGATCACCCGCTGTTGTTGTCGGTTTCCGAGCCGCGCCGGCTCAATATGGCACTGCGCGACGGGTTGTGGGTTCGCCTGATCGATGTCGGCGCGGCGCTGTCGGCGCGCAGCTATGCGAACGACGACAGTGTCGTCTTCGATGTGACCGACGAATTCTGTCCGTGGAATGCGGGGCGCTGGCATGTCGGGCGCGGCAAGGTAGAGAAGACAACCGCCGACGCCGATCTTGCTTGCGATATCCGCTCGCTTGGCTGCGTCTACCTCGGCGGTTTCACCTTCGGGCAACTGGCACGTTCGCTGCGCGTTACCGAAATGCGCGCTGGCGCGATCGCGCGTGCCGATGCAATGTTCCATTCCGGCCGCCTGCCGTGGTGCCCGGAGATTTTCTGAGAGTTGCGATGAGCCAAACACCGCCGGACCGCCTCTCGAACGATCCCGACAGCCCCTTCTACGATGAGGCGTTGCTCGAACGCGGCATCGGCATTCGCTTCGCCGGGCAGGAAAAGACCAATGTCGAGGAATATTGTGTGAGCGAAGGCTGGATCCGCGTCGCGGCCGGCAAGGCGCTCGACCGCAAGGGCAAGCCGCTAACCCTTAAGCTGAAGGGGCCGGTCGAGGCGTATTTCCGCGACCCGTCGCCGTAGGGCGGCGGTGCGATATTGGGCTTGCATGCAATAAGGAAAGGGCCGCGCGATGCGCGGCCCGAGGTTCCCGGAGAAGGTTGAGGCTAGCCCATTAACCGCCGCCGCCGGCGCGCGCGAGACACTGGTCGACCTCTTCCCAATTGATCAGGTTGTCCCAGAAAGCCTCGAGATACTTCGGCCGGGCGTTGCGGTAGTCGATGTAGTACGAGTGCTCCCACACATCGCAGCCAAGGATCGGCGTGAGGCCTTTGATCAGTGGGCTCTCCCCGTTCGGCGTCTTGTCGATCGACAGTTTGTTCTCCTCGCGAGAATAAGAAATCCAGCACCAGCCGGAGCCGAATTGCCCGACGCCGGCCGCGATGAAGTCTGCCTTCGCCTTGGCGACGCCTCCGAGAGTGCGTTCCATCGCATTCTTGAGCTTGGCGGGAATCTTGTCGCCCCCGCCGCCCGGCTTCATCCACTTCCAGAATTGAATGTGGTTGTAGTGCTGCCCCGCGTTGTTGAACACGGCAGCGTTCTTGCCGTAGGAGCCCCTGACGATCTCTTCGAGATCTTTGCCCTCCCACTCGGTGCCTTTCAGCGCGTTATTGCCATTGGTGACATAGGCCTGATGGTGCTTGTCGTGGTGAAACTCGAGGGTTTCCTTGGACATGTAGGGCACGAGCGCGTCGTGGGAATAGGGCAGGTCGGGCAGCGTGAAGGCCATGATCAGCTCCTTGGAAAAACGAGGACCGCTTCTGCTCGCCGCGAGGAAGGATGGGGGCGAGTTCCATCTCTAGATAGGCCGGGCCACGTCCGGCGGCAACGCCGTTGTTTGACGCAAGAGCCGTGTCGCCCGCGCAGCGGTCACCGGCTATCGCTTGGAAACACTTGCCCTGCGCTCCCGGTTCCTGAAAAGGTGGCGTGGGGGTAGCCTGAATGTACCTGTTATTGCTTCTCGTCGGCGTAGTGCTGGCGGCTGCCGGCGTTGCGATGATGCGCTACGCCGTGCCGATCGAGGAATTCTCCAGCGTCGCTTTGTTCGTCTCCGGTGTGGTGGCAATCGTTGGGGCGCTGGTCATCGGCGCGCTGGCAGTCGTCGCGCGCACCCTCGGGCGGATCGCCGAACGGCTGGAGATTCAGCCGCTGCCGCTGCCGCCGGTCGCTGCCATCGGACATGAAGATCCCGCTCCGCGGCCTGCGCGGGAACCGACTCGGGCGACTGCCGCGGGCGGGGCTCGGCCTTCCTTG
>Ga0190275_10002479_pt1 | contig 13256 bp, 12 predicted proteins | sample Popmic550T_FD_133745 | JGI IMG/M metagenome (GOLD analysis project Ga0190275, IMG submission 133745) | Populus adjacent soil microbial communities from riparian zone of Yellowstone River, Montana, USA - 550 T | ecosystem: Environmental > Terrestrial > Soil > Riparian zone > Trees stand | place... | reverse complement strand
GCGATGCCGCCGGTGACCCGACGCTTGCAACCGAGGTGAGTGCAGCCACGATGCTCCTTCCAGACCCCTCCCTCGGGGCCCTGAAGCCATGTGACGCGTTACCTCCCCTGGCGCCGCGTTCACGCCGTTCTGGTTGGGTCTCGACCCCTCGGTCTCAACCTCCAGTCCAGCCTTATGTGCCGGAGTATCTGAGAGTTATGGACCCTTGTCAAGGTCCTAGGTGCGCAATTGCAAGATCCCGTACACCAGCGCCGCCGCCGCGGTGCTCACGTTCAGCGATCCCACCCTCCCGCGCTGGGGCAGAGCGATCATCTGGTCGCACGCCGCCGCCACCCGCGGCCGCAGGCCCTTGCCCTCCGAGCCCAGCACCAGCACCACACGGCCGTGGTAGTCGGGCTGGTCGTACGGAACCGCGTCCGGGCCGGCCGCGGCGCCGTAGACCCACGCCCCCGTGTCCTTTGCGGCGGCCAGCCAGTCGGCCAGGTTGCGCACCCGGGCCACCGCCAGGTGCTCGACGGCGCCCGCTGAGGCCTTGGCCGCCGCCGCGGTGACCTCCGCCGCCCGGCGCTCGGGGATGACCACGCCCGAGGCGCCCGCCGACTCCGCCACACGGCAGACGGCGCCGAGGTTGTGCGGGTCCTGTACCTCGTCGAGGGCCAGCACCAGCGCCTGCTCGCCGGCCAGCAGGGTCGCGGGGTCGGCGTAGGGATAGCCGTTGGCCTCCGCGCAGATCCCCTGGTGATCGGCGCTGCCGGCGCGCTCCTCGATCCAGGCGGCGTCGGCGGTGTGCAGCTCAGCCGCCTCGGCCAGCCAGTCCTCGGACCGCTGCGCGGCCTCGGTGGCCCACACCCGCTGGACGCCGCGGCGGCTGCCGCGCAGCGCCTCACGCACCGGGTTGCGCCCGTAAAGGATCAACCGCGCACGAGCCGCGCGCCCTCGGGGGTGTCGCGCACCACCCAGCCCGCGGCGGCCAGCTGGTCGCGCAGCTCGTCGGCGCGGGCGAAGTCGCGCTCGGCGCGTGCCTGCTCGCGCTCGGCCAGCATCCGCTCGGCGTCCGCGTCCGGCGCCTCGCCGGTGTCGGGCTCCAGCAGGTTCTCCAGGCCCAGCACGCGCAGCATGCCGGCCAGCGCGCCCACGCCCAGGGTCTCCCCCGCGTCCAGGCGCCGGTTGGCCTCGCCCACCCACTCGAACAGCACGGCGCGGGCGGCGGGCGTGTTGAAGTCGTCGGCCAGGTGGTCGAAGAACCGCTCTGCGTAGCCCTCCAGCGCCTCCGGGGCGGGAGCGTCGGGGTGCAGCCGCCGGCCCAGCTCGCGCAGCCGCTCGACCGACCGCTGGGCCTCCGCGAGCGCGTCGGCGGAGTACCCGATCGGCTGGCGGTAGTGCCCGCTGGTGAAGTAGGCGATCAGGGCGTCGCGACCGAACTCGTCGAGCGCGGCGTGCAGCAGGTGGATGTTGCCCACCGACTTGGCCATCTTCTCGCCGCCGTCGCCCAGCTGGAGCATGCCGTTGTGCATCCAGATCCGGGCCAGCGGCTCGCCGCGGGCGGCCTCGGTCTGGGCGATCTCGTTCTCGTGGTGGGGGAACACCAGGTCCGAGCCGCCCCCGTGGATCTCGAAGTCGGTGCCCAGCAGCTGCTCCGCCATGGCCGAGCACTCGATGTGCCAGCCGGGCCGCCCCTCGCCCCAGGGCGCGGGCCAGCTGGTGTCCTCGCCCTCCTTGTGCGCCTTCCACAGCGCGAAGTCGCGCGGGCTCTCCTTGAGCTGGGCGGCATCGTCGCCCTCGCCCTGGCGCATCTCCAGCGGCGGGCGGTTGGACAGCTTGCCGTAGTCGGGGAAGCTCTCGACGCGGAAGTACACGTCGCCGCCGGCCTCGTAGGCGTGGCCGCCCTCGATCAGGTCGGCGATCAGCGCGACGATGGCCTCCACCGTGGCGGCCGCCTTCGGCTCGTGGTCGGGACGGCCCCGCCCCAGCCGCGACGTGTCGTCAACGTAGTGGGCGGTCATCTCGTCGGCCAGGTCCTGGCTCGGTCTGCCCGCCTCGCCGGCGGCGTCGTAGATCTTGTCGTTCACGTCGGTGACGTTCTCCACCAGCGTCACGTCCAGGCCCTCGTGCTGGAGGAACCGCTTGAGCAGGGCGAAGACCACGAACGGGCGGGCGTTGCCCACGTGCACGCGCGCGTAGACGGTGGGCCCGCACGCGTAGATGCCCACCTTGCCCGGCTCGCGCGGCTGCAGCGGCCGCAGCTCGCCCGAGAGCGTGTCCTGGATCCGGATCTGGCGAGGCACCACCGGGAGGCTAGGTCAGACCGGGGGCCGGCGGCCCGCCCACGGGCGCTCGGCCTCGATCTGGGCGGCCAGCGACAGCAGCGTGTGCTCGTCTCCGGGGCGGCCCACCAGCTGCACGGCCAGCGGCAGCCCGTCCTCGGTGAAGCCCGCGGGCACGGTGGCGGCCGGCTGCCCCGTGGCATTCCAGATGCCGGTGTAGGGGTAGACGCGGCCCATCTCGTACACGGTCCTCAGCGCGCTCTTGCCCTCCCACTCCTGTGCGCCGACCGGCGGGCGGGTGGACACCGGCGTCATCAGCACGTCGTGGTCGTCGAAGATGCGGTTGACCTGGGCCGCGCGCTCGGCCTCCTCGCGCATCGCGCGCTCCAGCAACGCCCGCGGCACCGCCCGGCCCAGCGCCACGAAGCCGCGGGTGCGGCGCTGGAGGCGGTCCGGCCGTGGCACGGTGGCGGCCTCGGCCTGGATGCCCTTGAGGTAGCGCGGCAGGAACACGTTGGCGATCAGCCCGTAGTCGGGGTCGCGCTGGTCGACCGCATGGCCCAGCGAGCGCAACACGCCGGCCGTGGCGTCCAGCGCGCCGCGCACCTCCGGGGCCACCTTCAGGCCCGGGTTGGGCAGCGGGAACCGGGTCGAGACCGCCACGCGCAGGTTCCCGGGCGGGGTCCGCGCCGACTCGGCGAACGGCCGGTCCCCGGTGTCCGAGCTGACCACGTCGAGGTAGATGGCGTTGTCGAGCACGGTGCGCGTGACGGCCCCGGCCACGCTCATCCCGTACCAGTGCTGGCTGTCGGGGGCCAGCGACACGCGGTCGCGCTGGGGCTTGAGCCCGAACAGGCCGCAGCAGGCGGCCGGGATGCGGATGGAGCCGGCGCCGTCGGTGGCGTGGGCGATGCCCACCAGGCCCGCGGCCACGGCCGCCCCGGAGCCGCCGCTGGAGCCGCCGGGGGTGCGGTCGAGGTCCCAGGGGTTGCGCGTCACGCCCCAGTTGGGCGACTCGGTCGTGCCCGTGATCGCCAGCTCGGGGAGGTTGGTCTTGCCGATGATCACCGCGCCGGACGCGCGCAGGCGCCGGACCAGCTCGGCGTCCTCGGCGGCCGGGCCGCCGTGGGCGGCGGTGCCCTGGGTGCTCAGCTCGCCGGCAACGTCGGTGGTGTCCTTTATGGCCACCGGCACGCCGAGCAGCGGCCGCTCGTCGCCGCCGGCCCGGCGCCGGTCGGCCTGGTCGGCCTCGGTCAGGGCGCGCTCGGCCATGACCGTGCGGAAGGCGTTGACCTGGGGGTCGATCCGCTCGATCCGGCCCAGGTACAGCTCGACCAGCTCGCGGGAGCTCAGCTCGCCCGCGGCGATCAGCTCGGCCTGGCGGGCGGCTCCTGCGAAGGCGACGTCGGTGGACTGGGCGGCGGGGCGTTCGGTCTGCTCGGGCACCGGCCGAGCCTAATCGGTCGGGTCAGTTGAAGCAGGGGTCGGCGCCGCACTCGACCGCCACAAAGATCAGTACCACGGCAGTGGTCCAGGCGGCCGTGGCCACGATGGCGGCCAGGACCGCGGCGGCCACCCAGCGGCGGTCCAGCTCCCGGGCGCGGCCCACCGACACCAGCGTGGCGATGCCCGCGCCGGCGGCAAGGAAGCCCGCGAGCCACGCGCCCGCGGGGCCGTAGGTGAAGATCGTGGCCAGCACCGCGGTGGCGAAGGGCCACAGCGCGGGCACCACGACCAGGGCCAGCACGAAGTACCACCAGGGAGGGCGCTGGCCGGGGGCCATGGGCGGGCGGGTCAGGCGGCTTCGAGGTTGGCCACGGCCATCGCGGCCATGCCCTCACCGCGGCCCAGGAAGCCCATGCCCTCGTTGGTGGTGAACTTCACGTTCACCGCCGTCGCCGCCACGCCCAGGGCTCCGGCCAGGGCCTCGGCCATGGCATCGCGGTACGGGCCCAGCTTCGGCGCCTCGGCGATGACCGTGGCGTCCACGTGCACCGGCTTCAGGCTCGCGCCCGACAGGAGGTTGCGCGTCTCGGCGAGCAGGGCGAGCGAGTCGGCGTCCTTGAAGCGATCGTCGGTGTCGGGGAAGTGGTGGCCGATGTCGCCGAGGCCGGCCGCGCCCAGCAGCGCGTCGATCACCGCGTGGGTCAGGACGTCGGCGTCGGAGTGCCCGGTCAGACCGCGCGCGGCATCCGGGATCCGCACCCCGCCCAGGATCAGCGGCCGCCCGGCGTCCAGGCGGTGCGAGTCGTAGCCCGTGCCCGTGCGCGTGCTCACGACAGCGGCTCCATGGTGCGCTCGCGGCCGGAGAAGGTGGCCAGCTCGGTCACACCCTGCTCGCGCAGGAGCGTGACGGCCTGGTCGTAGCCGTGGCCGAGGTCCTCGGGCACGTGGGCGTCGCTGGACAGCGCCACCGGCTTGCCCAGGTCCAGGCACATGCGCAGGAACTCGGCGTCGGGATAGATTTCCCCAACCGGCTTGCGCAGGCCGGCCGTGGACACCTCGATGGCCACGTCCGCCGCCTCGATCCCGGGCATCGCGAGCTCGTAGAAGCGGCGCAGGTCGCCGTCGGGCCGCGGCGCGCGCCGGCCCCAGACCTTGACCAGGTCGGGGTGGGCCAGGATGTCGAACAGCCCGGTGGACGCCGCGTGGCCCAGCGTCTGGAAGTAGCGCGTCCAGACCGCCTCGGGGTCGGCCGACTCCCAGATGTCCCACTCGCTCTCGCGCATGTCCACCGCCTGATCCTGGAGGAAGTGGACCGAGCCGACAACGTAGTCCCACTCGCGCGCGTCGAGCAGCTCGGCCGTCTGCTCCTCGCGCCCGCGGACGAGGTCGGCCTCGATGCCCACGCGCAGGTCCTGCTCGCGCAGGAAGGCCACGTACTCGTCGATGTCGTCCTTGGCGTTGCGCTTCCACCACTCGTGCCGCCAGACGTCCAGCGCGGCGGTGAAGCGGTGGATGTGCTCGGACACCCCAAGCTCGCCGATGCCGCACTCGGCCGCGGCCGAGCGGTAGCGCTCGGCGTTCTCGGCGGTGAAGTAGCGCTCCGGCGTGGCCTCGTACTCGTCGGGGCGCAGGTGCACGTGGTAGTCGGTCAGCATCGCTCGCCCAGCACCGCCTCCGCCATCCGCAGGTCCAGCGCGGTGGTCACCTTGAAGTTCTCGTCGCGCGACTCGACCACGTCCACGCGGCCGCCGCCGGCCTCGACCAGCGACGCGTCGTCGGTCGCGGCGGCCAGGGTGGCCGCGTCGGCGTCCAGTGCCGTGCGCAGCGCATCGGCCCGGAACACCTGCGGCGTCTGGACCGCCCACAGCGACGAGCGCTCGAGCGTGGAGACCACCCGCCCCCGGCCGTCGGCCTGTTTGATGGTGTCGGCCACCGGGGCCGCGGCGATGGCGCCGTCGACCCCCTCACCCAGCGCCTCCACGCAGCGCCGCACCAGCTCCTCGGTGACGAGCGGCCGCGCCGCATCGTGGATCACGTAGACCGAGGCCTCGGGCGCCGCGTGCACCGCGTTCCGCACGGACTTCGACCGCGACGATCCGCCGACCACGCTCTCGGCCGTTGCTGATGCTGAAGCTGACGCCGGCACAGCCACGATCACCCGATCGCACACGCCCTGAAGCACCTCGACACTCCACTCGAGCATCGCGCGGCCGGCCAGAACGACGAACGCCTTGGGCCGCTGGGCGCCAAGGCGTTCGCCGCTTCCGCCCGCGGGAACGATTCCCACGAGGGTCATTTCGGTTCGATCAGCCGGCAGCGGCGGCCACTCGGCCGGCGTGCGCGTCGTCGATGATCGAGTCGAGGTGCTCCTCGGCGTCGTCCTCTTCCATCTCGAGGGCGTACATCAGCTCGGACGCCAGGATCTTCTTCGAGCGGGTGTACATCTGCTTCTCGCCCGTCGAAAGGCCCTTCTCGTTCTCGCGGATGGCCAGGTTGCGGACCACCTCGGCCAGCTCGTACACGTCGCCGGTCTTGATCTTCTCCCGGTTGTGCTTGAAGCGGCGGTTCCAGTTCTTGGGCATGTCGGACACCTCGTCGCGGAGGACCCCGAGCACCTTGTTCACTGCCTCTTCGCCGATCACACGGCGCAGTCCGGCACGACCCGCGTTCTCACACGGGACCATCACGGTCATGTCGTTGTGGAGGATCTTGATGGTGAGGTACTCCCGCTTCTCACCCAGCACCTCCTTCTGCTCCTTCTTGAGGACCTTGCCCGCCCCGTGGTGGGGGTAGACCACGTGATCACCGATCTCGTACTCGATGTGCGGGATCTCCCGCGTGATCTCGAGGTCCTCGATCTCTTGCTCAATCGCCGTCTCGGAAATGACGTCCTCCTAGTCGAAAAGCCGGGGTGCGTCGTGCCCCCGGCCTACCTGTCTCAGGTTTGCAGATACCTATCCACGAGGTTGATCTCCTGCAGCCTGCGCAGGCCCTCGCGTATGTCCTTGGCGCGCATGTCGCCGACCCCCTCGACGGATTCCAGCTCTCCGTCGGACGCGGCCAAGATCTCGTCCAGCCCACCGAACTCGCCCACGATGCTCTGCACGACGAGCTTGGGTAGCCGCGGGATGCGGCCGAGGATGCGGTGGCCCCGTGGCGACACGGGATGGTCAAGGGTGTTGAGCTTGCGGTCGTAGCCCAGCAGCTCGGCCAGGCGGCCGAAGTCCAGGAGGTCCTGGTGGGCGAGGCGCACGAGGGAGTCGAGCACCTTGGCGAAGGAGTCCTCGTTGGGCTCGACCAGGTAGTCGTGCACCAGGGCGGACTTGTCGGCGGCCACGCCCACGAGCGTCTCCTCCAGCTGCATCTCGATCAGGCGCCCCTCAGCGCCGAGCTCCACGATGAAGCGCTCGATCTCGACGGCCATGCGCGTGACCAGCTCGCCGCGCTGCAGCACCGTGAGCACGTCGTGCAGCGTCACGCCGCCCTCGAACTCGAGCGCGGTCAGGCGGGTGGTCACCTGGTCCAGCCGGGTGCGGTACTTGTCCAGGGTGGCCAGCGCCTGGTTGGCCTTGGCCAGCACCACCGGGATGTCCTCGAGGATGTACTTGGCGCCGTCCAGGTAGAGCGACACGACGCTGCGCGACTGCGACACGCAGATGAGCAGCGCATCGGTCTGCTTGGAGACGCGCTCCGCGGTGCGGTGGCGGGTGCCGGTCTCCAGCGACAGGATCGTGGGGTCGGGCATCAGCTGGACATTGGCCCAGCCGATCTTCGTGCCGTTGGACGACAGGATGATGGCGCCGTCCATCTTGGCCAGCTGGAACAGCAACGCGGGCGTGTAGTCGACCTCCAGCTTGAGGCCGCCGGAGTAGAGGAACGACAGCTCCTCGTTGTCTCCGATGCAGATCAGGGCGCCGGTGCGGCCCTGCACGATGGCGTCGACACCCTCGCGGATGGCGGTGCCCGGGGCGATCATCTCGAGGGCCCTTACGAGGCGGGGCTCCTGCCTAGATTCGAGCTCCGCTACGTCGTCGCCTCCATACGCCATCCGAGCCATTGTACGGCACGCGGCTGGAAAGAGCCCCGCCATTTGGCTCTATAGCGGGAAAAGCGCGCTGCCAGCGGTCAGGCGGCCCGGGCGGGGGCCTCACCAGCCCCCAAACCGCGTCGCAACGCGGTGCGCAGGTCGGGCAGCCCGTCACCCGGGTGCAGCACGCTCGTCAGGCCGAACTTCTTCGCCTCGGCCAGGCGCCGGTCGGGGTGGGCCGCGTGCCGGAGCTCGCCGGTCAGGCCGAGCTCGCCGAAGGCGGCCAGCGGGGCGCGCCCGTCGCCCAGCACCGCCCCGCGCGCCGCCGACGCCACGGCCAGGGCGACCGCCAGGTCGGCGCCCGGCTCGTCCACGCGCACGCCGCCGGCCACGGACACGAACACGTCGGCGCTGCCCAGCGCGATGCCCGCGTGGCGGGTGAGCACCGCCAGCACCAGCGCCAGCCGGTTGCGGTCCACGCCGTTGGCCATCCGGCGAGGGGGCACCAGCTCGGTGGGCGCGACCAGTGCCTGCACCTCGACCAACAGCGGGCGGGATCCCTCCATCGAGGCCAGCACCACCGAGCCGGGAGCGCGGGTGGCCTCGGCCACGAACCGCGCCGAGGCGTCCTCGACCTCGACGAGGCCCTCGTCGCGCATCTCGAACACGCCGGCCTCGTTGGTCGAGCCGAAGCGGTTCTTCAGCGCGCGCAGTGTGCGGTAGGTGCGCTCGCGCTCGCCCTCGAAGGACAGCACGCAGTCCACCAGGTGCTCGAGCACCCGCGGTCCCGCCAGCGCCCCCTCCTTGGTGACGTGGCCGACCAGGATCACGGCGGTCCCGCGCTCCTTGGCACAGCGCATCAGCCGGCCGGCCACCTCGCGCACCTGGCCCACCGAGCCCGGAGCGCCGGTGAGCTGGGCCGCGTGCAGCACCTGCACCGAGTCGACCACGCACACGTCGGGCTGCTCGGCCTCGACGGTGGCGATCACGGTGTCCAGGTCGGTCTCGGCGATGATCGGCACCTCCAAGGCCCCGCCGCCCAGGCGCTCGGCCCGAAGTCGCACCTGGGCCGCCGACTCCTCGCCCGAGACGTAGAGCACGTCGCGGCCGGCCGCGACCAGGTTGCCCAGGGTGGCCGTGGTGATGGTGGACTTGCCGATGCCGGGTGAGCCGCCCAGTAGCACCAGCGACCCGGGGACGATGCCCCCGCCGAGCACGCGGTCCAGCTCGCCGATGCCGGTCGAGAAGCGCGGGATATGCGGCGCCTGGACGTTGCGCAGGGCCACGGGCTCGACGGGCGCGCCGCCGCCGCCCGTGGCGCCGCCGGGGCCGCGCCGGCCGGCTGCCGGGGCCGCGGGGCGCCGGGCCTCCTCGACGAGCGTGCTCCACTCCTCACAGGCCGGGCAGCGGCCGTGCCACTTGGCGGACTCGTGGGCGCAGGCCGAGCAGACGTAGACGGTGGCGGACTTGGCCATGCGCTGAATCTAGGTTCCGGGGTGGACGGGTTCGCCCCGCAAGACGGCGCCCAACCCGTCCGCGGCGCGCGCTTCCATGGCCGGCCGTGGAACTGCTGGACCAGCCCTGCGCGACCGCCGAGTACCTGGTGGTGGACACCGAGACCAACGGCCGCGGCGGGGACCTGTGCGAGCTGACCGAGGTCGGCGCCGTGCTGGTGGGCGGCGGTGAGCTGCACGACAGCTTCGAGTCCCTGGTTGCGGTCGAGCGGCCCCTGTCGCGGGGCATCGAGCGGCTGACCGGCATCACCCAGCAGATGGTGGACATCGCGCCCCCGCCCGCCGAGGTGCTGGCCGAGCTGGCGGGCCTGATGGAGGGCCGCGTGCTCGTGGCCCACAACGCTTCCTTCGACTCGCGCGTGCTGGCGCAGGCGTTCGAGCGCGTGGGCCTGGACTGGCCCGACCCGCCTGTCCTGTGCACCGTCGCGCTGGCGCGCAAGTGCGCGCCGCTGGTCCGGCAGCGCAAGCTGGCCCTGCTGGCCGACGCGCTGGGCATCGACGTTGACGTGGTGCACCGGGCGCTGCCCGACGCCACCACGTGCGCGCGGATCCTGTGCGCCCTGTTCCCGCGCCTGTGCGCGGCCGCGCCCACGGTGGCGGACGCGGTGGCGGCGCTGACGTCGGCCCGGCGCCGCGGCCGCCGGGAGCGCCCCGAGCCCGCGGCCCGGCGGCCGCTCGACGACCGGCCGGACATGAAGCACCTGCCAAAGGATCCGGGGGTGTACGTGTTCCGGGACGAGCGCGGGCGACCGCTGTACGTGGGCAAGTCGGTCTCCCTGCGCACGCGCGCGCGGGCGCACTTCTGCGCCCCGGCGGGCTGGACCGAGCGCGCCGAGGTGGCCGACTACCGCCCCACCAACTCCGAGCTGGGGGCGCTGGTGCTGGAGAACCGGCTGATCAAGCAGTGGCGCCCACCCGGCAACAAGGCGCTCAAGCGAACCGACAAGTGGGCCTACGTGCTGTGCCGGCTGGACGTGGAGTACCCCGTGCTCGAGGTCTCGGCCCAGCCGGCCTCGGGGCACGCCGTGAGCATCGGGCCGGTGCGCGGCAAGAAGCCGGCCGCCGAGCTGGCCGACCACCTGACCTCGCTCTACAAGCTGCGCCACTGCGGCCGCAGGATGCACCGCCGCGAGCACCCGTCGATCTACGGCCAGATGGGCCGCTGCTGCTCGCCCTGCCTGGGCGACCTCGACCCCAACGCCTACCGCGGCCAGGTGGAGAAGGTGCTGGCCCTGTTCGAGCACGAGCACGGCGCGGCCGAGCCGCTGCTGGCCGAGATCGACGCGCGCATGGAGGCGGCCTCGCGCGAGCGCCGGTACGAGCGCGCCGCCGCCCTGCTGCGCAGGCGCGAGCGGCTGGAGGCGCTGCTGGGGCGCCTGGACGGGGTGCTGCGCGCGGTGCACGCCGACCCGCGGCTGGTGCTGGCCCGCCACCCGGTGCGCGACTGCTTCGACGCCCTCTGGATGGTCAACGGCCGGGTGGCCGACTGGGGCCCGCTGCCCGAGCACGCCGACGAGGTGGCGCGCCGCAGCCGGTCGGTGCTGGACCACGCGACGCGGGCCGAGCGCACCTCGGTGCCGGCCGAGGACGTGGACGAGGTGCGCATCGCCTCGGCGTGGATGGCCGAGCACCGCCCGCCCGAGCTGGCGCTGGTGGACGCCGTGGAACCGGCGCGGGTGAAGCGGTTCGTGGCCGCGGCGGCGGCCTAACGGGACAGGCTCCAGCTCCAGTTCTCGGTCTTGGGACCTTCGGTCATGGTCGCGCTGCTGCCCAAGGTGGTCGAGGAGGACTGCTGGGCCGTGGGGGTGCGCGCCCACGCGACATAGCCGTAGATGGGCAGGTTGCCGGTTCCCGCGCACGGCTGCGGCCCGGTCTTGGTGAACGGAATCTGCTGGCCCGGCGCGGGCTGGACGAACAGGAAGTAGGCCGGGGTCCCGTCGTCGGCCTGCACCGAGCTCGACGGGCCACCGGGGTCGCTGATGGAAAGGGTCGCGCTGCCGTTCCACTCGCAGTCGTTGGCGTCGCTCGCGGGCTTGTGCAGCGTTACGTTCACGCTGCCGGCGTCGTTGGCGTAGTACCAGTAGTCGCCCGGCGGGGCACCGAACTGACCGGTCGGATGCCGCGCGCGAAATCCGAGCCCGAGCGTGCCCGTCCAGGTCAGGGACAGGCCCGTGTTCGCGTCCAGGGTCGAACCCGAGATGCTGCCCGTGTAGCGCGGGCCGTCCGCGGGCGGTGGCGGTGGGGGTCTCTTCTTGGTCAAGACGTTGATGGAGGCCGAGCTTGCGCCACGTTTCGAGCGATGGCGGAGGGAGACCGACCGAACCAGGCCCGTGCTGGGCCCGGAGGCGATCGTGATCGTGGACTCGGGCCCGCGCGCCGGGGACGGAGCGACACGGAGCCCGGCGTCGGCGCTCACGTCCACCCTGCCGTCGAACGGCGCTCCGCGGAGCTTGAGGGTGACCCTGGCGGTGGCGGAGGCGCCCTCTTCGATCGTCAGGTTCTTGGGGGCCACCTCGAGGGCGACACAGCCTCCGGACTTCCAGTTGAGGCCGCGGTAGCTCACCTCGTCCCTGACGAGGCTGTAGTCGAACATCCGCATCGCGAGGTACTGGAGGCCGATGTCGTTCGCTCCCAGCGTGCCTGCGGCGGACATCGTCGGCGCACTGCCGAAGCCGGGCTCGGCGATCCCCTTCGTCGAGTCCGCCGAAGTCGCGGAGCGGGCGCTGCCCCTGCCGGAGCTCAGCGTGCGCGGCGGCTCTCCCTTCGGCGTCACCCGGACGTCGTTCTTGACCTCGAGCCGGTCGGTGGCGTCGAAGGAGCTCATCTCCGCGTTGTCGTCGACCTGCACCATCCAGTCGATGGTCAGCTCGGCCTTCGAGCTGACGACCGCGCGGCCGCCGTCGGCCGTGGGATAAGCGTCCACCTTCTGCTTGACGTGGCGAAGCGAGCCCTTGATCTGCCCGTTCCCGTCGGGGCACAGCGGCGCCTTCTTGACCACGCGTTCGGTCTCGGTGCTGCGCACGCCCGACCGGTCGGCCGTCTCCGTGGTGACCCGCTTGTCGATGTTCTCGACGCCGTCGTCGGTGACCTGGCCGACGCCGTCCTCGCGGCGGGTGACCTTGGTGCGGCCATCGTCCTTGAGGACCTTGGTCGTGTTGATGGTCTCCGGCGGCCCCGAGACCCGGGCCCGGCGTCGTCCGGCGGCCCGCGGGCGGGCGCCCCCGCGCAGCGAGGCCGACCGTGCGGCGCTCGCGAGCCTCCGGCCGGCGGCCACCCGTCGTGCCCCCCTGGAGCGGAGGAGCCTGCGGTAGCGCCGAGGCACTCCACGCTCGGCGGCCCGGCGCATCAGGTCGTCAACCGGCTTGCCCGATCGCTTGAGCGTGAGGCACGTCTTCCGCGCCTTGCGCCCCTTGCGCCTGACCGTGACCTTGGCCTGCCCCTTCCTGCACTTCACGGCCGCCGGCTTCTTCTTCTTGGGCTTCTTCTTGGCGACCGGGTGCAGCGGCGCCCCGTATGCGGCCACGGGCGCCACGAGCAGGCAGGCGGCCAGGGTCAGCGACAGCAGTCCACCGACGAGCCCCCATCGGGTCATCTGCCCACCCTAGGTGCGGGGAACCGGCCCCGCAAATGCGGCGGGCGCACGCGACAGGTGTGGCCGTGACCTGAGCGGGTACGCGCCAGCGCATGAGCTCGACGCAGCTTCTGATCGGCAGCGCCTGGACCGGCGCCGCGGGCGGGTCCACCTTCGACCGCACCAACCCCTTCACCGGCGACGGCGCCGGCTCGGCCGCCGCGGGCGGCCGCGAGGACGCCAGGGCGGCGGCGGACGCCGCGGCCGCCGCCTTCGGCGAGTGGTCGGCCACGCCCCCGGCGGCCCGCCGCGAGCCGCTGCAGAAGGCCGCCGCGCTGCTGCGCGAGCGGGCGCAGGACATCGCCGCGATCGTGACCGCCGAGACCGGGGGCACGTTCGGCTGGGGCATGTTCAACTGCGACCTGGCGGCGGGG
>Ga0190275_10002478_pt1 | contig 13260 bp, 9 predicted proteins | sample Popmic550T_FD_133745 | JGI IMG/M metagenome (GOLD analysis project Ga0190275, IMG submission 133745) | Populus adjacent soil microbial communities from riparian zone of Yellowstone River, Montana, USA - 550 T | ecosystem: Environmental > Terrestrial > Soil > Riparian zone > Trees stand | place... | reverse complement strand
TCGTTGTGCCGCTCGCGGACGTACTGGCTCGGGTCCGGCGCGTCGGTCGCTGAGCTTGTCGAAGCGTCGTACGACCCCTCGACAGGCTCGGGGACCGATGCGGGCTCCGGGACCGATGCGGGCTCCGGGACCGATGCGGGCTCCGCGGTCACACGCTCTGCTCGACGCGGGGGAACAGCGGGGCGAGGGCGTTCACCGTCGCACCGGCGGGCAGGAGACCCCACCGGCCCGACTCGCGGATCGGCTGTTCGACGAGACGCCCCAGCGTGTCCGCCGCGCCCAGCGCGATCCACAGCTTCTCGGTCGCGACCGGCGTGATCGGCGAGAGCAGAACGGCGAGCGCGCGAAGACCCTCTGCGGCCGTGTACAGCACCGTGCCCAGCCGCTCGCGCTGGGCGTCGTCCTTCGCGAGTGCCCACGGCTCGTTCTCGGTGATGTAGAGGTTCAGCGCGTCGACGATCGTCCACGTCGCCTCGATCGCCTCGTCGATGCGGAACCGCTCGATCGCCGCATCCGCCGCCGACGCGGCATCCGCCACCGTCTGCTGGATGCGAAGATCCGCCTCGGTGTACGTGCTCGGCGGGGGCACGAGGCCTTCGAAGTACCGCTCCACCATCGCGGTCGTCCGCGACGCGAGGTTGCCGAAGCCGTTGGCCAGCTCCGCCTGGTAGCGCGCCGAGAGGTCCTCCCAGGAGAACGACCCGTCCTGCCCGAAGGCGATCGCCGACAGGAAGTAGAACCGGTACGCGTCCGAGCCGAACACGTCGGTGATCTCGGTGGGAGCGATGCCGGTGAGCTTGGACTTGGACATCTTCTCGCCGCCGACGAGCAGCCATCCGTGCGCGAAGACGCCGCGCGGCACCTCGAGGCCCGCAGCCATCAGCATCGCCGGCCAGATCACGGCGTGGAACCGGAGGATGTCCTTGCCGACGACGTGGTACGCCGGCCAGCGGCGGGCGAACTCCTCTGGATCGGATCCGTAGCCCACCGCGGTCGCGTAGTTCAACAGGGCATCGACCCACACGTAGATGATGTGCGACTCATCCCATGGCACCGGGATGCCCCAGTCGAAGGCCGAGCGCGAGATCGACAGATCCTTCAGACCGCTCTTGACGAACGAGACGACCTCGTTGCGCGCCGATTCCGGGCGGATGAAGTCGGGCACGCCTGCGTACAGTTCGAGCAGCCGGCCCTGGAACTCACTCAGCTTGAAGAAGTAGTTCTTCTCCTGCAGCAGCTCGAGCGGCTTGGAGTGGATGGCGCAGACCTTGAGGCCCTCGAACGGACCGGTGCCGTCGACGATCTCCGACTCCGGCTTGAACTCCTCGCAGCCGACGCAGTACAGCGCCTCGTATTCGCCCGCGTAGATGTACCCGCGGTCGTAGATCGCCTGCACGAACTGCTGCACGCGCTCTTCGTGGCGCGCCTGGGTCGTGCGGATGAAATCGTCGTTGGCGACATCGAGGGTCTTCAGGACCGGGAACCACGACTCGGTGACGAGCTTGTCGACCCACTCGTGCGGCGTGACGCCGTTGGCCGCGGCCGCGCGCAGCATCTTCTGCCCGTGCTCATCCGTGCCGGTCAGCATCCAGGTGTCGTCGCCCGCCTGGCGGTGCCAGCGTGCAAGCGCGTCGACCGCCACCGTCGTGTAGCCGTGCCCGATGTGGGGCACGTCACTCGGATAGTAGATCGGCGTCGTTATATAGAAGGATTCGCCGGTACTCACCCGAGAAGTCTAATTCGGCGGGATGCCGCGGCCGGGCCGTGTGACCGGAGACCCTTCGACGGCGGTGCCGGGTCGGCTTTCCGTAACAGTGGTCAGCCCTTCACGGCGATTGAGGCCTGCCCTTCGACAAGGCTCAGGAACCGCTACCGGGCGTCTCTCGCAAAGCGAGAGACGCCTGGTAGAGCTCGCGCGAGGAATGGCCGGTGTGGGCGGAGACCTCGCCGGCGGCATCCTTGAGCCTTGTGCCCGAGCGCACGAGCTCGAGCACCTGCGTGACGGCGTCGGGGAACGTGATCTGCGCCGCCGAAGCCCCCTCGACCACCACGACGAGCTCGCCGCGGACGCCCGCTGTCGCCCACGCCACGAGCTCCGACGCGCTGCCCCGCACGACCTCCTCGTACAGCTTCGTCAGCTCGCGGCAGACGGCCACGCGGCGGTCGGGGCCGAACGCCGCTGCCATGTCTGCGAGGGATGCCGCCACCCGGGCGGGCGATTCGAAGAAGACCATCGTCCGCCGCTCGGCGGCCAGCGCGCGCAGCGCCCCGCGCCGCTCCCCGGGCTTGCGGGGCAGGAAGCCCTCGAACGTGAACCGGTCAGTGGGAAGGCCGGAGACGGCGAGGGCCGCCAGCACGGCGCTCGGACCGGGGATCACCGTGACCTCGACACCCTCCGCCGCCGCGGCCGCGACGAGCCCGTACCCGGGATCGCTCACGGTCGGCATCCCGGCGTCGCTGAGCACGAGCACGTCCTGATCACGCGCCAAGGCGACGATCTCGACGGCGCGCTCCTTCTCGTTGTGGTCGTGCAGGGCGATCAGCCGCGGGCGATTCGCGACGCCGAGTGCTGCCAGGAGCCGCTGGGTCGTGCGCGTGTCTTCGGCTGCTATCACCGTCGCCGCCTCTAGCGCCTCGACCAGTCGCCGCGAGGCATCGCCGAGGTTGCCGATCGGAGTCGCGGCGAGGATGATCACGCTCCCAGCCTAGGCTGGTGCCTGTGACGGCGACGGCTCCTCTCCTTCCCGAGACGCGGCCGTCGTTCTACGACCGGTGGACAGCGCGCGTGTCGGTGGATCCGCGGCTCGCACGCCGGTGGGCGTGGCTCGCGCCCACGCTGGTCACGCTGCTGGCGGGCATCCTGCGCCTGTGGAATCTGGGGCATCCGCACGCGTTCATCTTCGACGAGACGTACTACGTGAAGGACGCCTGGACGCAGTGGGTGCTCGGGTACGCGGCGACGTGGCCGGACGGATCGAACGAGGGCTTCCTGGCGGGCGAGACCGACTCGTTCTCGCCGACGGGGAGCTTCGTCGTGCACCCGCCGCTGGGCAAGTTCCTGATCGGGATCGGCATGGCGGTGTTCGGCGCGGAATCGTCGTTCGGCTGGCGAATCACCACGGCGCTCATCGGCACGGCGACCGTGCTCGTGCTGTATTTCGTCGCGAAGGCGATGAGCGGCTCGGTGCCCTTCGCCACCGTCGCGGCGCTGCTGATGGCGATCGACGGGCTGGCGATCGTGATGAGCCGCGTCGCCCTGCTCGACATCTTCCTGACGTTCTTCCTCCTGCTGGCGTTCTGGTTCGTGCTGCTGGACCGCCGAACGCACATCGACCGGCTCGCGGCCCTCGTCGCGGTGAGAGCGGACGACGGCATACCGCCGGCGTGGGGACCTGTGTTCTGGAACCGACCGTGGGTCGTCGCGGCCGGCGTCGCAGCCGGTGCGGCCACGGGAGTCAAGTGGTCGGGGCTGTACGCGATCGCGGGCCTGGGCATCTACCTCGTGGTCACCGACGCGCTGGCCCGCCGACGCGCCGGCATCGGACTCTGGCCGACGGATGCCGCGTTCCGTCAGGGACCGGTGACGTTCGCGCTGTTCGTGCCGGTGGCGGTCCTGGTCTACCTCGCCTCCTGGACCGGCTGGCTCGTGACCGATGACGGCTACGGACGGCAGCAGGGTCTGTGGAGCTACCACGAGGCGATATACGACTTCCACGTCGGGCTGTCGGCGAGCCACGGCTATGCGAGTCCGGCGTGGCAGTGGCCGCTTCTGCTGCGACCCACCTCGATGTACTACCAGTCCACACCCCAGGACGAAGCGGGCTGCGGATGGCCCGACGGGTGCGTCGAGAACATCTACAGCATGCCCAACCCGCTGATCTGGTATGCGGCCGTCGCCGCCGTGCTCTACCTGGTGTACCGGTTCGTCCGCACGCGGGATTGGCGTTTCGCGCTCGTGCTCACCGGCATCGGGGTGACGTACGTGCCCTGGCTGCTGTACCCCGCGCGCACGATGTTCCAGTTCTATTCGATCGCGATGCTGCCCTTCATGCTGCTCGCGCTCACGTTCGCGCTGCGCGACATCTCCGGTGCAGACCATTCCGACACGCACCGACGGCTGAGCGGCCAGCGCATGGTGGGCGTCTTCCTGGTCGTCGCGCTCGCGCTGTCCGCGTTCTGGTACCCGATCCTGGTCGGCATGTCCGTGCCCTACCAGTTCTGGTACTCGCACAGCTGGATCAACTCGGGCTGGATCTGACCGTCCCCGAGCCGGCTGCGGGCGTCCGCAGGGCTATATCGTCATCTGCACAACAGGTCAAGGGCGGGCTCGATTGTGGATGCATTGGTTAGAAATGTGAATATCTTGCCCCCCTAGATAATGAGGTCGCCGTGACCGTCGCATCCGCCACCCATGCCCTCCGCGAGCGTCCGCTCTGGGTGCGCGTGAACTCGACCCTCGCCGTCGGAAGCTCCCGAGGCGAGTTCCTCGGGACCGTGGAGCGGACGACCGCCGGGTTCGTCGCGGTGAACGGGCGCGGGGAGCCGGCGGGCCTGTTCGCGACGGAGAGGCGCGCTCAGCAGGCGCTCACGACGATGACGGGCGTCCGCATGGAGAAGCGGCGCGATCGGATGCAGCGAGTGGAGTTCGCCGCGGCCACCGGCGCCGGCGCAGTCGCCGTGACGCTGGCACTCACCGCGGGCGCGCTCGCGCCGATGATCTGACAGCTCCCGAGCGCGAAGGCTTCACGGGTCAGACGAGCGCACCGCTCCCACATCCACCTGGTCGACCGCGGCCTGAAGCCGGCTGAGGGTCTCCATCACGATCCGGATCTCGTCGGGACTCATGTCCACCACGGCTTCCAGCATCCGCTCGTGCATCTCTCCCAGCGTGCGCCGCACCTCTCCGTCGCTGGTGGCGGTGGGAACGACGTAGATGCTGCGCCGGTCCGTGGCATGGCGCTCGCGTCGCACGTGCCCTGACTTCTCGAGTCGGTCGACGATCGAGGTCATGGATGCCGTCGAGACGGCGAGATAGCGGGCGATCTCGCCTGGTGACACCGACCTGTCCTCTTGCTGGGCTTTGAGCAGGTAGCGCAGCACGAGCAGATCGTTCTCACCCATCGACATCGCCGCGCGGGTGCGGCGTCGCATGGCCACCTCGGCGGCGCGGTACAGGCGGAACGATTGGAGCAGTTCGACGGCGCGGCTGCGGCGCGCATCGTCGCTGTGGTCGAACCAATAGCCGCTGCTATCGGTCGAGTTCTCCGGCATGTCCTCGATGATAGGCGGTACCTGTTCGAGCGTGACTTGGTGGTTAGTTCCCCGGGGTGAGCTGGTCGGCGCGCGTGACCGGCATACGGCACGTGAACCCTTCGCACAGGAACGCCGTCGACGCTCCATCGACCATCGTCTTGCCCTCGAAGAGGCTGAACCCGCGGGCTGAGAACGCCCGCGCCTGCTCCTGATCGATGACGGCGAGCACGTCGGCGTCGATGTGGCGAGCGACCGCGACGAGCTGCGTCGTCGGATCATCGGTGACGACCACCATCTGTCGCGGCGCCCCGGTGAGCTGAGCGGCCACCCGCAGCAGCGCGCTGTAGGCGAGCGGCTGCTCGAGAGCGGCCCCCGCGTGGCGACGGACGATCCGGCCGGCGAGCTCCCGGAGGTCGTCCCCGCCACCGAGCTGCCAGAGGGCGAGTGCGGCATCGGCCAGTGCGGCGAACCCGGAGGGCTCATCGCCGTCGGAGGCGGAATACGGGGCATTCACTCCCTGCGCGGCGAGCACCACATCGCCGCCGCCCGGCGTGCGGAGCTCCCCGTCGTCCGCGACGCACGCGCGCACGAGTTCGCGGGCACGCTCGGAGTACGCGACCTCGCCGGTGGCGGCCGCGAGCGCGACGAGCCCCCCGGCGAACTGCCCGTAGTCGGCCAGTGTCGCCGCGGCCGTCGAAGGGATCTCGTCGAGCGACGCGCGCACCAGTGACCCGTCCGCCCGTACGTTCGCGCCGATCACCGCGTCCGCGACCCAGCGGGCTGCCTCCGTCCACGTCGGCTGGTCGAGGCGTGCGCCCGCTCGCGCGAGAGCGCCGATCGCGAGGCCGTTCCACCCGGTCACGACCTTGCCGTCCACGGCCGGTGGTTCGAGGGACGACCGGGAGGCGGCATCCCGTTCGTAGTATCCGCCCTCGCTGCGCGCGCCGTCGATCCACGACTCGGAGTCCTGCGCGGCGCCGAATCCGCCACTGGGCTGCTGGAGCACATCGATCAGGAATCCGGCGATCCCCCGGGCCGTCACGGTGTCGCCCGCGTCGACCGCGACGTCGAGCAGCTGCGCGTTGTCGGTCAGCATCCGTTCGTAGTGGGGAATGGTCCAGTCGCGGCGCGTGGCGTAGCGGAAGAAGCCGCCCTCGACCGTGTCGCGCAGCGGTGAGGCGGCCATCGCGGCCAGAGCGCGGTCGGCGACGGCGGATGCCGCCGGGTTCTGCGCGCGCACCTCCCGGGCCTGGAGGAAGCGCAGTGCGGTCGCGATCGGGAACTTCGGCGCTGCCGGTTCGCCGGTTCCGAAGCCGCCGAACTCCACGTCCTCCCGGGCCGCGATCGCCGAGGCCGCCTCCGCGAGGTCGTCGACCGACGGCAGCGCGTCGGATCCGGATGCCGCTGCCTTCGCGTCGGCGAGCGCCGCCGCCACGGCGTCGGCGGTGCCGTCGACCTGCTCGCGACGCAGAGTCCAGGCCTCGTGCACGGCCGCCAGCACCTGCGTGAAGGACGGGATGCCGGCCCGGGGCGTGGGCGGGAAGTAGGTTCCCGCGTAGAACGGCCGACCTTCCGGGGTCGCGAACACCGTCAGCGGCCAGCCGAGATGCGGGGTGAAGGCCGCCGCGGCCGCGAGGTAGGCGGCATCCACTTCGGGGTGCTCCTCACGATCGACCTTGACCGCGACGAAGTCCCGGTTGAGCACGTCGGCGGTCGTGGAGTCGGCGAACGACTCGCGCGCCATGACATGGCACCAGTGACACGTGGAGTAGCCGATCGAGACGAGCACGGGAACGTCGCGCTCGCGCGCCTCGGCGAAGGCCGCCTCACCCCACGGATACCACGCCACCGGGTTGCCGGCGTGCGCCCTCAGGTACGGGCTGGTGGATGACTCGAGCCGTGGGTTCACGTCTCCACGTTACGTCCGCGACCTCGTTCCGCGGTGGGTCAGTTCACTTCCTCCGGGTGGGCGCTGACCCGGCCGCTGCCGTCTGCGGGGTCGAGTGCGTCCAGCGCGCTCATCTCGGCATCCGACAGGGCGAAGTCGAACACGTCGGCGTTCTCCTCGAGCCGCTCGCGCCGCACCGACTTGGGGAAGACGATGAAGCCCTTCTGCAGGTGCCACCGCAGAACGACCTGCGCCGGGGACTTCTCGTGAGCGGATGCCGCGTCTTTCACCGCCGGGATGCCGAACAGGTCGTACTTGCCCTGACCCAGCGGCCCCCACGCTTCGATCCGAACCCCCTGCGACGCCGCCCAGTCGGTCACGTCGCGCTGCTGGTACGCCGGGTGCAGCTCGATCTGGTCGACAGCGGGCACGACGCCGGTCGAAGCGACGATCCGCTCGAGGTGCGGCACGAGGAAGTTCGAGACGCCGATGCTGCGCGTCAGTTTCTGTTCACGCAGCTCGATCAGCTTCTCCCAGGCGTGCAGGTAGTTGTCCTTCGCCGGTGTCGGCCAGTGCACGAGGTAGAGGTCGACCTGGTCGAGACGCAGCCGGTCGAGGCTCTCGCGGATCGCCGCGTGCGGCTCCTCGCCGTCGTGGCGATCGTTCCACAGCTTGGTGGTGACGAACAGCTCGTTGCGGGGGATGCCGCTGCGGGAGATCGCCGCGCCGACGCCCTCCTCGTTGCCGTAGATCGCGGCCGTGTCGATGTGGCGGTAGCCGACCTCGAGGGCCTCGGTGACCGCGCGCTCGGTGTCTGCCGGCGGAACCTTGAACACGCCGTAGCCGAGCTGAGGGATGTCGTAGCCGTCGTTGAGCTGCACCGTGGGGATCGTCATGCATCCACCCTATGAGCCTCGGGTCCACCCCTGGTCGGGTTCGCTCGCGATCGGCGGGGTCACCTGGCTCCCGCGACGACCGCGGCGAGGAGGTCGGCCCGGACCCTTTCGCGGAACGGGCCGGGTGAACCCTGCGAGCGGGTCTGTTTCGCGAGCCAGCTCGTCGTCCCACCCGGCTCGCAGCTCCCACTTCTGCCGGATGCCCGACACGACGGCCTCAAGGTGCTCGAAGCCGGCCGATGTGAGCCGGTACCACCGCCACTGGAAGTCGCCCCGCACGTCCACGAACCCCGCGTCACGGAGGATCCGCAGGTGCTTGGAGACGGCCGTGCGACTGATCCGGAATTCGCCCCCGACGACCGCCGCCAGCTCGCCGGCCGTGTGCTCACCGCTCGCGAGGATGTCGATGATCCGCCTGCGCGCCGGCTCGGCCAGCGCTTCGAAGGGGTGCATGGGAAAGAGCAGGGGGACGCTCTGGGTGCTGCGCATGCGGGGAGCGTACGAGCGGCGGACGACATTCCGCGGAGCGTCAGGCGACGTGGTCCGCGCCGCGGGAGTGATTCCGCGCGCCCGCGGGTGATCTTCTCGTTCGCATCCGCGCGCGCTCTTCGTCCGGGAGCGCATTGAAGTTCCGGTTCACACAGCACGAGGCGGCGCTGATGAACCAACGGTTCACATCGCCGGCAGGGCCGGTGGGGTCATTGAACTTCCAGCTCACATTCGTTGCCGTGCGCTGATCGGGGCAAGAGTCCGGCGCGGGCGAGTCGGCCGTGTGAGCCGGAAGTTCAATACGCCTCCTGAGACTTCGCGACCGCGGACCTTCGAGGGCATGCCAGCCCGGACCCCGCGGGGCTCGGTACGATCGAAGGCTATGCGCGCGCCCGAACCCGTCATCTCGTACCCGCCGGAGCTGCCCGTCAGCGCCGCCCGGGACGAGATCGCGCGCGCGATCCGCGACCACCAGGTCGTGATCGTCGCCGGCGCGACCGGGTCGGGGAAGACGACGCAGCTGCCGAAGATCTGCCTCGAACTCGGCCGCACGCGCATCGCGCACACCCAGCCTCGGCGGATCGCGGCCCGCACGATCGCCGAGCGCATCGCCGAAGAACTCGAAGTGCCGCTCGGCACGACGGTCGGCTACAAAGTGCGCTTCACCGACAAGGTGCAGGACGACACCCGCGTCGCACTCATGACCGACGGCATCCTGCTCAACGAGATCCACCGCGACCGGCTGCTGCGCCGCTACGACACGATCATCGTCGACGAGGCCCACGAGCGGTCGCTCAACGTGGACTTCCTGATCGGCTACCTCACGCAGGTTCTCCCCCAGCGGCCCGACCTGCGTGTGATCGTCACGAGTGCGACGATCGACCCGCAGAGCTTCGCGAAGCACTTCGCGGATGCCGCAGGCAACCCCGCCCCGATCATCGAGGTGTCGGGCCGCACCTATCCGGTCGAGATCCGCTACCGCGGCCCCGGCGAGTCCGACGACGAGGTCGACGGCATCACCGCCGCGCTCGGGGAGCTCGACCGCGAAGCTCCCGGCGACGTGCTCGTGTTCCTGCCGGGTGAGGCGGAGATCCGCGACGCGATGGATGCCGTCCGAGGCATGTACGCCAAGGATGCCGCCCCCACCGAGGTGCTGCCCCTGTACGGCCGCTTGAGCTCGGCCGAGCAGCATCGCGTCTTCGAGCGCCCTTCGACAAGCTCAGGGGGAAGGGTGGCCGGCGTCCGGCGACGCGTGATCCTGGCGACCAACGTCGCCGAGACGAGCCTCACGGTTCCCGGCATCCGGTACGTGATCGACACCGGTACAGCCCGCATCTCGCGATACAGCGCCCGCACCAAGATCCAGCAGCTTCCGATCGAAGCCGTGTCGCAGGCCTCCGCCCAGCAGAGGTCGGGTCGCGCCGGCCGCACGAGCCCGGGCATCGCGATCCGCCTGTACGCCGAGGACGACTTCGAGAAGCGCCCGGAGTTCACCGAGCCCGAGATCCTGCGCACGAGCCTGGCCTCCGTCATCCTGCAGATGCTGTCCCTCGGATTCGGCGAGATCACCGCGTTCCCCTTCCTGACCAAGCCCGATTCGCGCGGCGTGAAGGCGGCGTTGGACCTTCTGCTCGAGCTCGGAGCCGTCCGCTTGCCGGGCCGTGGCGAGGGGACAGCGGCCCGGCTGACCGGCCTCGGCCGCGAGATAGCCCGGCTGCCGATCGACCCGCGCTTCGCGCGCATGCTGATCGAGGCCAAGCGGATCGGCGTGCAGCGGGACGTGCTCGCGATCGTGGCGGGGATGTCGATCCAGGATGTGCGGGAGCGGCCAGAGGAGCGCCGGGAGGAGGCCGATCGCCTTCATGCCCGCTTCGTCGATCCGACCAGCGACTTCCTCACGCTCCTCAACCTCTGGAACCATCTGCAGGAGCAGCAGGCTGCACTCGGCTCGAGCGCGTTCCGCCGCCTCTGCCGCGCAGAGCACCTCAACTACGTCCGGGTGCGCGAGTGGGTCGACGTACACCGTCAGCTGCGCACACTCGTCGGCGCACGGCGCAGCGATGAGACGGATGCCTCGACCGCGAACCCGGATGACCTGCATAGGGCGATCCTCAGCGGCCTCCTCTCGCACATCGGCATCCTCGATGAGCGCAGCTCCCCCAGAACCGCAGGTCGGTCGCTGAGCGAGCGCAGCGAGTCGAAACGCCCACAGGGCGGCGAGTACATCGGAGCCCGCGGTGCCCGATTCGCGATCTTCCCCGGGTCCGGCCTGCGCAAGAAGCGGCCGTCCGCGGTCATGGCTGCCGAACTCGTCGAGACCTCGCGCCTGTTCGCCCGCACGGTCGCGGCCGTCGACCCGGCATGGGCGGAGGCTCTCGCGGGCGACCTCGCCAAGCGCCAGCTCAGCGAGCCGCACTGGTCGAAGGCTGCAGGGGCGGCATCCGTCTACGAGAAGGTGACCCTGTTCGGGGTGGAGATCATCCCGCGCCGTCGCGCTCAGCTCGCCCGATTCGATCGACCGCTCGCGCGCGAGCTCTTCCTGCGGCACGCGCTCGTCGAGGGCGAGTGGGATCCTGGTGGCCTCGACAAGCGCCTGACCGCGTTCGAACGGCGCAACCTGGAGCTGCGCCGGCGGCTCGAGAAGATCGAGGAGCGCGAGCGTCGCCGCGACATCCTCGTCGGCGACGAGGCGGTCTTCGCCTTCTACGACGCGCGCATCCCCCGCGATGTGTTCGACGTGCGGTCGTTCGAAGCATGGTGGCGGGATGCCGCGCAGCGCACGCCCCGCCTGCTCGACATGACCGAAGCCGATCTCCTCGAAGACGCGGCCCGGGCCGACGAACGCGCCTTCCCGGCTCGGTGGCGCCAAGCCGATCAGGTCCTCTCGCTGACGTACCGTTTCGAGCCCGGCGCAGAAGACGACGGGGTGACCGCCGTCGTGCCTCTCGCGCTGCTCGCACAGGTGCGCCCCGACGGGTTCGACTGGCAGGTGCCGGGCATGCGCGACGAGATGGTCACCGCGCTGCTGCGCGCGCTGCCGAAGGCGATCCGCCGTCATGTCGTGCCCGCGGCCGACTGGGCTGCGCGCTTCGCCGAAGAACTGGAAGGTCTCGGACCGGAGTCGCACGAGGGCCTTCCGCCCAGCTCGCTGCGCGGTGCGCTGGCCACGCGCATCCAACGCGTCGCGAATCAGCCCGTCACCGCCGCCGACTTCGAACTCGAGCGCGTGCCCGCCCATCTGCAGGTCTCGTTCCGCGTCGTCGACGAGCGGGGCCGGGCCGTCGGCTCGGGCCGGGACCTCGCCGAGCTGCAGACGAGGCTGAGCGATCGCGCCCGCACCTCGGTCGCCCGCGCAACGGCAATTCGACCCCTGAGCTCGTCGAAGGGTCGCGACGCTTCGACGGGCTCAGCGACCCGCGGGGTGGGCTCAGCGACCGGAGGGGTGGGCTCAGCGACCGGCGGGCGCGCTTCCGCGATCGGAGGAGTGGGCTCGGCGAGTAGCGCTGATTCCACGAGATCCGGCGCGATCGTCGAGCGCAGCGGCCTCACCGACTGGGACGTAGAGACGCTCCCCGAGATCATCGACACGAAGGTCGCGGGAGGAATCGTCCGCGGCTACCCGGCGCTGGTCGACGAGGGAACGAGCGTCGCGCTGCGCGTGGAGACGACGCCGGAAGCTGCCGAGCGGGCGACGCGCGGCGGCGTCCGCCGCCTCCTGCTGCTGGCGGTAGCCTCTCCGGCGTCGTACGTGCTCGAGCATCTCACGTCGGCTGAGAAGCTCGCGCTCGCCGCATCCCCCTATCCGTCGGCGAAGGCCCTTGTCGAAGACGCGCGCGTCGCCGTCGCGGATGCCGTGCTGGCCCGCACGACCGGAATCGGCGTCGTCCGCACCCGCGCCGAATTCGAGCGGGTCCGCGACGCGCTGTCGGCCGTCGTGGTCGACGAGACGTTCCAAGCCGTGTCGCTCGCGGCCCGCATCCTCACCGGCGCGCGGGATGCGGATCGCGCGGTGCGTGCGCAGAACTCGCTCACACTCCTGGGCGCGCTGAACGACGTGAAAGGCCAGCTCGCCGGGCTCGTCTTCCCGGGGTTCATCTCGCGGACCGGGCTCACGCGCCTCGCGCACGTGCCCCGCTACCTGCGCGGTGCCAAGGAGCGTGTCGACGGACTCGCCGACAACGCGGGCCGCGACCGGCAGCGGATGACCGAGTTCGAGCGCGCCGTGGCGATCTACGCGGAGGCGGGCGGATCGATCCCCCTCGCGCTGGAGGCGACACCCGCTCTGTCACACGCGCGGTGGCTGCTGGAGGAGTACCGCATCAGCCTGTTCGCCCAGCACCTCGGCACGGCGGAACCCGTCTCGCTGCCGCGCATCCAGAAGGCGCTGCGGGAATAGTCCCGGCGAGAAGAGAGGTTGGCCCCGACATGGCTTCAGCGATCGCGTACACCGAATTCGGAGGACCCGAGGTCCTCAGGCTCATCGAGGTAGAGCTTCCCGCACTCGCGGCAGGACAGCTCGCCGTGCGTGTGGAGGCGGCAGGTGTGAACCCGATCGACTGGAAGCTGCGCGCCGGGCTTCGGGCATCGGATCCCCTGACCGGACCACGGCGGATCGGCGCCGACGCCGCGGGAGTCGTGACCGCGGTGGGATCCGACGTCGATGGCTTCCGTGTGGGCGACGCCGTCGTCGTGTTCGGCGCGGCGGGCGCCTACGCGTCGGAGATCGTCGTCCGC
>Ga0190275_10002477_pt1 | contig 13261 bp, 10 predicted proteins | sample Popmic550T_FD_133745 | JGI IMG/M metagenome (GOLD analysis project Ga0190275, IMG submission 133745) | Populus adjacent soil microbial communities from riparian zone of Yellowstone River, Montana, USA - 550 T | ecosystem: Environmental > Terrestrial > Soil > Riparian zone > Trees stand | place... | reverse complement strand
GTGCCGGCCCACGTCCTCCCGGACGACCAGCGCCTCTCCGTCCGGGCTGAACAGCCCTGCGGCATGCACCCCGCCGGTGCTGTCGAAGGTCCGCTGCCGCTCGCGCAGTAGGCGGGGCAACTCGAGCAGCAACTCGGACGGTGCGCGCGTCTCATCGTCCTCGATGCGCCAACGGCCCTGCCTGGCCAGCGCATCGATCGACTCCGCACCGCAGACCCCACAGGCGCTCGAGGTGAACGCTCCGCGCGGCGCCGGCGGGCTCACTCCGGCGGCCAGGGTCAGGTCGAGCACGTTGTAGGTGTTCACTCCAGTGCCGGTCTCGTCGTCGGTCACCGAGCCGGCGCAGTACTGGGCGCGGAGCACGTCGCCAACTCCGGCGACCACCCCCTCGGCGTGCAGCCAGCCGTGAGCCAACTCGATGTCGTGCCCGGGGGTGCGCATCGTGACCGCATGGGGGCGTCCGGCCACCCGCAGTTCCAGCGGCTCCTCGACCGCGACCCGATCGGTACGCGACCGGGCCGCCCCGTCCTCGATCCGGACGATCCCGACCCGCTGCGTGACGCGGCCCATCAGCGCAGGCCGGCCGGGATGTCAGAGGCTGCCACCAGACGGATCACGATCGACTTCGACGTCGGCGTGCCGGATTCCAGCGCCACCGAGTCGAGTGGCACCAGCACGTTCGTCTCCGGGAAGTAGGACGCGACACACCCGCGCGCCGTCGGATAGTCGACCAGCCGGAACCCGCGAGCGGTGCGCTCCTGGGTGATCCCGTCCTCGCCACGCCAGATCGAGATCAGGTCGACGATTGCGCCTTCGGCGAAGCCAAGGTCCTCGCGGTCCTCTTGGTGAATGAACACCACCCGCCGGCCCGCGGTGATGCCCCGATAGACGTCGTCCATGCCGTAGATGGTGGTGTTGAACTGGTCGTGGCTGCGCACCGTCTGCAGCAGCAGGTGCCCGGGCGGCACCTCGACGATGGTCAGCGGATTCGCCGTGAATCGCGCCTTGCCGGTGGAGGTGTTGAAGGTCCGCGAGTCACGTGGGCCGTTCGGCAGGCTGAACCCGAGGGGAGTGTCGACCCGCTCCTCGAAGCGTTCAAAGCCGGGGATGCATGCCTCGATGTGCCCACGGATGGTGGCGTAATCGGCTCTCATCGCCGCCCAGTCGACCACTCCTGAGCCCAGGGTGCGCTCGGCGATCGAGCAGACGATGTGCACCTCGGAGCGGAGCGAATCGCTGGCCGGGGCAAGCCGTCCGCGGGACGCGTGCACCATGCCCATGGAGTCCTCGACGGTGACGAACTGGTCGCCGGCGCTGGTGTGATCGTGCTCGGTGCGGCCCAGCGTGGGCAGGATCAGGGCCTGCCGGCCAGGGACCGCATGTGAACCGTTGAGCTTGGTCGAGACCTGAACCGTCAGCCCGACGTTGCGCATCGCTGCCTCGGTGAGCGCGGTGTCCGGGGTCGCCCGGACGAAGTTGCCGCCGACGGCCAGGAACACCCCGCAGTCGCCGTCCCGCATTGCGCGGATGGCTTCCACCACGTCGGTCCCCCACGCCCGTGGGGCGGCGATCCCGAAGCGCTGCTCAAGCGCGTCCAGGAACCACGGCGGCGGGTGCTCGTTGATTCCCATCGTCCGGTCACCCTGGACGTTGGAATGGCCGCGCACCGGGCAGGCGCCCGCGCCCGGCCGTCCGATGTTGCCGCGCAGCAGCAGGAAGTTGACGATCTCGCGGATCGTCGGCACCGAGTTACGGTGCTGGGTCAGCCCCATCGCCCAGCAGACGATGATCGAGCCGGCGGCCTGCACCTGCTCGGCTACCCGTTCCAGGTCGGCACGGTTCAGTCCCGAGCCGCGTTCGATGTCTGCCCAATCCAGCGCCCGGACATGCGCCGCGAACTCGTCGAAACCGCTGGTGTGGTTGGCGATGAACGCGTGGTCGAGCGCGTCCGCCTCGATCAGGAGCTTGTTCACACCCTGGAAGAACGCCAGGTCGCCGTTGATCCTGATCTGGCAGTAGTCGTCGGCCAGCTCGATGCCGCCGCGCAGCATCCCACGCACGGTCTGCGGGTTGCGGAACGCCTTCAGTCCCGCTTCGACCAGTGGATTGACCGCGATGATCCGACCGCCGTTGGCTTTGGTGCGTTCCAGGCTGGAGAGCATCCGCGGATGGTTGGTGCCCGGGTTCTGACCGGCGACGACGATCAGGTCGGCCGTCTCGACGTCGGTCAGGGTGACGGTGCCCTTGCCGATGCCGAGGGTCTGGCCGAGTGCCGCGCCGCTGGACTCGTGGCACATGTTCGAGCAGTCCGGCAGGTTGTTGGTGCCGAACGTCCTGGCGAACAACTGGTAGGCGAACGCCGCCTCGTTCGACGTCCGGCCGGAGGTGTAGAAGATCGCCCGGTTCGGGGTGTCCAGGGCCTGCAACGCGCTGGCGATCCGGTCGAAGGCCTCGTCCCAGCCGATCGGTTCGTAGTGCGTGCCGCCCTCGCGCAGAACCATCGGTTCGGTCAGCCGGCCCTGCTGGCCCAGCCAGTGGTCCGACCGGGTGGCCAGGTCTGCGACTGAGTGCGCTGCGAAGAACTCCCGGGACACCCGACGCAGCGTGGCCTCCTCGGCGACCGCCTTGGCGCCGTTCTCACAGAATTCGGCGACGTGCCGGTGCGCCGGATCGGGCCAGGCGCACCCCGGGCAGTCGAAACCCCGCTTCTGGTTGACCGCGGTGAGTGCGAGCACGGAGCGAGCGACGCCCATCTGATTGACCGAGGTCTGCAGGGCACGGACGACTCCCGGCAATCCCGCGCCGTAGGTCTTCGGCGCACCGACGGCCAGGATCGCGTCACCGGCGTCCTCGATCGGAGCCCTCTTCGCCATCCACCCTCCCTTGTGCCGTCGGACCGCCCCAGTATCCGTCGTGCGGCGCTCGCCTGCCAGCGCCGGCCCGCCGACCACACACGTTAGCGAGGTCGAGCCGTTGAGCGCCCCGTCGACCGCCGAGGCCTATTCGGCCAGCAGGGTGCGCTGGAAGAGGTTGCGCTGCGACGTGGTCAGGTTCTGCTCGGCCACCGTCACATCCACCTCAAGAGCCTCACACGCCACCCGGTAACAGAACCCGTCGGCGATCGGGTCGCGGCCCGCCAGGCTGAGAAGGGTGTCGGAGGTCAGCAGGCTGTTCCAGCGCCGGGCGTCCCGGGGCGGCAGTTCGCCAAGCGGCGTGCGGCGTTCGCGGACGACTCCGGTCACTCCCCCGGTGCGGCGCAGGAGCAACTCGGCCTCGGAGGGTGAAGGGGTCACAGGTTCGGCCTCGACGTTCGCCGCGCCGGTAACCCCGACCTGCTGCCAGGCGTCCTCGATCGCCGTGTGTTCGCGGCTGCCCTCACCGAAACGGGCTCGGGCTGCGGCGACGGTCAGCGCCGCGAACGCGGCGAAGTCGGCTCGCGCGTCCAGTTGGCCGCCGGTCAGCACGTCGTACCAAACCTGCCCGGCACCCAGCCAGGCCGGGCCGCCGATCGCCTGCGCAGCCAGCGCGAACGCCCGGTTGGGGATGCCCGAGTTGATGTGGACCCCGCCGCGATCCTCGGTGGTCCTGACGAAGCGGTCCATGTGGTCCGGTTGCGGGTCCTTGCCCAGCCGCGGGTCGTCATAGGCGGTGCCGGGGGCGATCATGCTGCGGATCGCGACGCCGTTCACGCCGGGCATCAGCAGGTCGGCGCCGATCAGCCAGTCGGCCGCCCCGGCATCCTGGCCGAGCCGGTGCTGCTTCACCAGGGAGCCGAAAACGTCGGCGATGTGCTCGTTCAGCGCTCCCGACTGGCCCTGGTACACGAGGCCGGCGGTGCGTTCGATGACGCCATGAGTGAGTTCGTGCCCGAGCACCTCGACGCTGGCGGTGAAGCGGCCGAACACCTGGCCGTCCCCGTCGCCGAAAACCATTCGATCGCCGTCCCAGAATGCGTTGTCATAGCCCTTGCCGTAATGCACCGTACCGGGCAGCAGCATGCCGGCACCGTCGATGGAATCGCGTCCGTAGATGTCGTGGAACAGAGTCCAGGTGGCACCGAAACCGTCGTAGGCCTCGTCCGCGGCGACGTCGCCGGTGGCCGCCTCGCCCTCGCGCCGGACCACCGTGCCTGGCAGCTTCTCGGTGTTGTTCGCGGTGCTGATCTCGCGTTTCGGCGCCGCGTCGCCGGGCAGCATTGAGGTGCGTGGCGGTTCAGCTCCGGGGGCGGTGACGGAGCGCCCGGCCCGGAACGTCAGATCCTTGCGCAGGGTGCGTTTGGCCCGCCTCGCCACGGCCGGCTCGGCGGTCTCGGCCAAGTGCCGCAACAGATAGGGCGGGATGATCGCGTGCCGGGGGTGCTCCATGCATCAAGCATGCCCGCTGCGGACGACAGTTCAGCGGTATCAGCGGCGGGGCAGCCGGCTCTTGAAGTCGAACACCGCGGACGGGGTGCTGGCGGTAGGGGCGGTCGTGAGGATCACATCGCCCTCATCCTGCCGGCCCGGCCCGGGTGAGATTCGCCAGGCGTGCGGTCACTGAATCTATAGAACCCGTTCCTGAACCGAAAGAACCGTCCCCTCGCATCGGGGACGGTTCTTCACATTCACATTCACCCTGGTCAGGGCCCAGTTGTTCGTTGATCGGACGGGTACACGACCGCCGAGCGGGCGGGCAATGCCAGCGTCGGACGCCTCGCCGCGCTGCGACCCAGATGCACGTCTCCGGCAGGCCCCCCGGTGAAAACCCGGGCGGCCGGGGTTTCGGTCTGCAGGGCCGAGACCAGTTCCGCCACCCGGGCGAGTTGCCCGCGCAGGGCGTCCAGTTCGTCCTCCAGGGCAAGAATCCGGCGGATCCCCTCCAGATTGATCCCCTCATGTTGGGACAGATGCTGAATGTGCCGCAGCTTGGCGATGTCGCGCAGTGAGTAGCGGCGTCCTCGACCTCGGGCGCGGTTGGGCACCACCAGTCCGACCCGGTCGTAGCCGCGCAGCGTCTGCGGGTGCATTTCGGCCAACTGGGCCGCAACCGAGATCACGAAGACCGGGGCGTCGGAGTCGATCCGCTGCGGCAGGAAGCCCGACGAGCCGGTCGTCATCTCAGCCGCCGTACAGGGTCGAACGCGGGTCGGATTCGCCCAGGGCGGCGGCGAAACTCTCCAACGCCTCCTTGGCGGTGTCGTTCAGCGCGTTCGGCACCTGCACCTCGATGGTGACCAGCAGGTCGCCGGTGCTGCCGTCAGGCTTGTGCACGCCCTTGCCGCGGACCCGGAAGGTGCGGCCGTTGGGCGTGCCCGGGCCGATTTTGAGGGTCACCCGCTGCCCCGAAAGCGTCGGCACCGAGATGTCGGCCCCGAGCGCGGCCTCGGTGAACGTGACAGGGACGGTCAGGGTCAGGTTGTCACCCTTGCGGCCGAACAACTTGTGCGGCCGGACGTGCACCAGCACGTACAGGTCGCCCGGGGCTCCGCCGTTCTCGCCGGCGCCGCCCTTGCCCTTGATCCGGATCCGCTGGCCGTCGGTTACCCCGGCCGGGATCCGCACCTGCATCGACTTGGTGGACCGTCCGCGGCCGGAACCGCCGCAAACCGGGCACGGATCCTCGACGATCAACCCGCGGCCGCGGCAGTCCTGGCAGGGCTCGCTGACCGCGAACACTCCGCCGGAGGTCGAGGTCTGCATGCCGCTGCCCTGGCAGGTGGGACACACCTTTGGCAAGGTCCCCGCCTTGGCACCGGTGCCCGAGCAGGCGGCGCAGGCGTCCTCGGAGACGGTCTGCATGGTGACCGTGACGCCATCCACGGCGTCGGTGAAGTCGATTGTGGCCTCACCCTCGATGTCCTGGCCCCGCCGCGGGCCCCGGGTGGTGGCCGTCCGCCGTGTCGAAGTGCCACCGAACAGGTTGCCGAACAGGTCGGAGATGTTGCCGCTGGCGCCGGCCGCGCCGCCGCCGGCGTTGCGGAAGAGGTCCTCCATTGAGGGGCCCTGGCCGCCGCCGGGGAAGCGGAACCCGCCGCTCCCGAACAGGCTGCGGGCCTCGTCGTACTCCTTGCGCTTCTTGGAATCAGACAGCACCGAGTGGGCCTCGGAGATGTCCTTGAACCGCTTCTCGGCGGTCGGGTTGTTGTGGTTCTGGTCCGGATGGTTCTCTCTGGCCAGCTTGCGGAACGCCTTCTTGATGTCCTCGGGTTTGGCATCCTTGGACACGCCGAGGACCTTGTAGTAGTCCTTCTCGAGCCAGTCCTTCGTGCTCATGTCCTGACGCCTCCTCTCAGCTGTCCCATCGGCTCGGCCGGGGGTCGTCCCGGCGGCCGGTCATTCTCAGGATCGCGAACCCCGCCTCATTCCGGCTCGGCCACGCCGACCCTCGCGGGACGGAGCACCCGGTCGTTCAGCCGGACGCCCTTCTGCATGATCGCCGACACGGTCGCCACCTCGACGCCGGCCAGCGGGACGTGCATCAGGGCCTCGTGGACGTTGGGATCGAACGGCTCGCCGACCGCCCCGTACACGCTCAGCCCGTACTTGCCGGTCAACCGCTCCAATTCCTCCGCCACCAGCTTGAATCCGCCGGTCAGCTCATCGTGCTCACGCGCCGCCTCGATGCTGTCCAGCACCGGCAGCAGGTCCAGCACCACCGCCTCGACGCCGCCCTGGCGGGACAACGCGCGGTCGCGGTCGACCCGCTTCTTGTAGTTGGCGTACTCGGCCTGCAGGCGCTGCAGGTCCGCGGTGCGCTCGGAAACCATCTCTTCGAGTTCGGAGATCTTCGCGGCCACGATCGGCTGATCGGACGCGGATGGGCCGCCGGCCCGTTCAGACTCCGCGTCGGCGTCCGCTGCCTGGGCCGCCTGGGCAGCCGCCTCCTCGGCCTCGTCCTCCAGCGCTTCGGCCTCGGCGCCGACCGGCTCGGCGTCCTCCATCTGGTCGGTCCAGCCCTCGATGTCCGGGCTCGGATCGTCGGCGGGCTGTTGTTGGTGCTTGCTCACAGGGTCTCCTTCGCCGGCCCCGGCCCGGGGGTGTTCAGCCCCGGGCCGGGCCGTCGGTGTCACTTCTTGTCGTTGCCCTCATCTTCGACGATCTCGGCGTCCACCACGTCGTCATCCGCGCCGGCGGACGGCGCGTCGTCGGACGTTGTGGGCTCCTCCTGCGCCTCGCTGGCCTGCTTGGCCTGGGCCGCCGCGTACATCGCCTGTCCCATGGCCGAGGCCTTGGTGTTCAGGTCGTCCATGGCACTCTTCACCGCGTCGTTGTCGTCGCCGGCGAGTGCTTCCTTGAGCTTGGCCAGAGACTCGGTCACCGGCTCCTTCACGTCGTCGCTGATGGTCTCCGCGTTCTCGCTGAGCAGCTTCTCGGTGCGGAACGCCAGTGCGTCCGCCTCGTTGCGCATTTCAACGGCATCGCGGCGCTGGCGGTCCTCCTCGGCGTGGCTCTCGGCGTCCTTCACCATCCGCTCGATGTCGTCCTTGCCCAGCGCGGAGCCGCCGGTGACGGTCATCGACTGCTCCTTGCCGGTGGCCAGGTCCTTGGCGTGCACGTGGACGATGCCGTTGGCGTCGATGTCGAAGGTGACCTCGATCTGCGGCACGTTGCGCGGCGCCGGCATCAGGCCGGTGAGCTCGAAGTTGCCGAGCGACTTGTTGTCGCGGGCAAAGTCACGCTCGCCCTGATACACCTGGATCATCACCGAAGGCTGATTGTCTTCAGCTGTGGTGAACACCTCGGACCGCTTGGTCGGGATGGTGGTGTTGCGCTCGATGATCTTGGTGAGCACGCCGCCCTTGGTCTCGATGCCGAGGCTGAGCGGGGTGACATCCAGCAGCAGTACGTCCTTCACCTCGCCCTTCAGCACGCCGGCCTGCAGGGCTGCGCCCAGGGCCACGACCTCGTCCGGGTTCACGCTCTTGTTCGGCTCCTTGCCGCCGGTCAGTTCCTTGACCAGGTCGACCACGGCGGGCATCCGGGTAGAACCGCCGACCAGGATCACGTGGTCGATCTTGCTGACCGAGGTGTTGGCGTCGGAGATCACCGAGTTGAACGGCGACCGGCAGCGATCCAGCAAGTCCTGGGTCATCCGCTGGAACTCGGCCCGGGTGAGCTTCTCGTCCAGGTGCAGCGGACCGTCCGCGCCGGCGGTGATGTAGGGCAGGTTGATCGACGTCTCCTGGGTGGAGCTGAGTTCGATCTTGGCGCGCTCGGCGGCCTCCTGCAGCCGCTGGCGAGCCATCTTGTCCTTGCTCAGGTCGATGCCGTTGGCGTTCTTGAACTGCTTCACCAGCCAATCCACGATCCGCTGGTCCCAGTCGTCGCCGCCCAGACGGTTGTCACCCTTGGTCGCCTTCACCTCGAAGACGCCGTCGGCGATTTCGAGAAGGGAGACGTCGAACGTTCCTCCACCGAGGTCGAAAACCAGCACGGTCTGCTCGCTGCTGCCCTTGTCCAGGCCGTAGGCCAGGGCGGCGGCGGTGGGCTCGTTGATGATCCGGTCCACGGTCAAGCCGGCGACCTCACCGGCCTCCTTGGTGGCCTGCCGCTCCGCGTCGGAGAAGTAGGCCGGGACGGTGATCACGGCGTGGGTGACCGGCTCGCCCAGGTAGGCCTCCGCGTCCCGCTTCAGCTTCTGCAGGATGCGGGCGCTGATCTCCTGCGCGGTGTACTTCTTGCCGTCGATATCGACGGACCAGTTGGTGCCCATGTGGCGCTTGACGGAACGGATGGTGCGGTCCACGTTCGTGACGGCCTGCCGCTTCGCGACTTCGCCGACCAGGACCTCGCCGCTCTTGGTGAATGCGACCACCGAGGGTGTGGTGCGGGAGCCCTCGGCGTTCGGGATGACGGTGGGCTCGCCGCCCTCAAGGACGGCGATCACCGAGTTGGTGGTGCCGAGGTCGATGCCTACTGCACGAGCCATGCTGTGTTCCTCCAGTGTGCTGTTCTCTGCCGACTGCTCGCCGGCCACGTCGTTGAGCCTAGCACGCTCAATCAGAAAGTTGAGCGCACTGGACTCAACTCTCGCAGCGACACCGATATTCCTTGCACCGGCAAGGATGGAGCCCCTCGGCACGGTTTGCGCGCGTCCGTTGGCCCGGCGTGTCAGATTGGACAGGCAACGTTGGACGGCGAAGGAGGTCATGGTGCCGACCGATCGTCCCGACGACCCCGACGCTACCAACCTATGGGGTGACAACACCGAGGCCGGCGGTGACTGGTTCTTCGCGCCGCAGAGTGACCAGGAGGCGGGGCTGTCCTACCTCGGCGAGGCGGCGAAGCGGGAGAATGGGCAGGCTCCGGCCTCGCCTGCGACCCCGGCGGACCCCACTTCGGTCGGGTGGGCGGCGCCGCACGCTCCCGCCCGAGTGCCTACGCGACCTGGCTCCTCGCCGGCTGCTGCTCGACCGGGGACGCCGCAGTCGGCTGGCACCCCGGGGGTCGCGGCGAGTTCGGTCGCGTCGGGAACGTCCACTTCGTCGATCGGCCCATCCGGCCCCCAGGCCGGTGGCCGCCCGCCTGGACGGGGCGGCGGCACCGGAGTCGCGGTCGCCGTCGGTGTCGGAGTCGGTGCGCTGGTATTGCTGTTGGCCTGGTTCTTCCTGATCCGGGAGCCTGGCAATGAGCCCACCCGGGCGACCCCGGTCCGCAGCACGGCGTCCGACGCCACACCGTCAGTCACTCCGACGCCCACGCCGACCCGCACGTCCCGCACCGCCAAGCCGACGTCGGCTCAACCCACGCCGACCCTTTCCTCGTCGACACCGTCCCCATCGGCATCTCCCTCGGTCACCGGCGGGCAGAACGACCCCGCCAACCGGTTGGGTTGGACCTTCATCATCGACGGCCTTGGGCCGGTGAAGCTCGGCCTGAGTGCCGCCAAAGCGGTCGAGCTGGGCGTTCTTCAAGCGGTGCCGAGTGCCTGCGACGCCTACTCGCCGACCGCGCTGCTGGGCGGCGTCAGCGTCCACTCCAGCGGAGGCACGGTGACCGCGATCGACATCCGCAGCGCGGCGTTCCCCAGCGGCCGCGGCGTGCGGGTCGGGACGCCACTGGCGAACCTGCAGGCGATCTACGGCGATGCACTGAAGCCGACGGTGATGACCGACGGCGGCACAACGGTCAACCAGTGGGCGCTGACCAGCGGCAGCCAGTACATCGCCTACGTGGTGGAAGGGACGGGGACGGTCAACCGGATCGCGATCGGCTACCGCGGGGCTGACGGGTCGATCACGCTGCCGCCGCCCTGCTGAGCCGCTGCGCCAAGCAGCGGGACCAGTTTCTCCAGCACCGGGAACGAGTGCCACAGTGGATGACCGAACCCCGACACCTCGACCGTGATGCCGGCCTCGGGGGCGGCGTCGTGCAACGCCCGGAACGACGCCCCGTGGCACAGGTCGCTGCGCTCGCCCCGCGCCAAATTGATCACCACCGACGAATCCAGCGGCAGGTCGCCGGGAAGATGCGGCTGCGCCAGCACCTGGGCGATCGCGATCAGGTCCACCGGGCCGTAACGCACCCAGGGCTCACGCAGTTGGCGGCGCCGGGCGCGCATCACCCAGTCGTGGCTCCGGTTGCTGGCGTAGCTGGCCGGTTGGCGCAGCACGTCGGCGAGATTGTGCAGTTCCAGCCTGAGCAGGTTGCGCGACATGGTCGAGACCGGCTCCACCAGGGTGACCGACCGCACCGGTGCCAACTCGTGCCAGCGGTTCAGGGCGGCGACCCCGAGCGAGCATCCAGTCGAGTAGCCGATCACGTCGATCCCGGCCAGATCGGGATGCCCGACGGTCGCCAGCGCGGCCAGTTGATAGTCCACCATCAACTCGGCCCAGGATTCCACCTCCCCGCGCATCATGTCCCGGCGGACCGCGGATGGCAGCGCGTCCCCGAAGTGACTCATGCCGGGGATCTCGACCAGCAGGACCGGCTCGCCGAACGCCTGCGCAAGCATTCGGCACTTGGCGGCCTCCCACGGCCCGAGCGGGGTGTTGAACCCGGGAAAGTAGACCAGCAGCCGATCCGATGGCACCGGACCGACCACCATCGCCTGCAACGGCGGTGCCGCATGGTCGATCCGGGTGACGAACTCCAGCACCCGCCCGGTCGGCTCGGGAATCGGATGCGTCACGTCGACCGTCAGGCTCATCAGGTCGCGCATGGCATCGATCCTAGCGAGCGCGCTGTCCGGACGGCGCGGCAGTGGTCGCGCGGCTGCGGCACAGTCCAGAATAGGGTCGTGCACCTTCAGCGGGCCCTCGTCCGGCGGCCGTCCCCCCGTCTGGCCGAAGGACTCACCACGCACATCGCCAGCCGGCCAGTCGATGTCGCCAGGGCCATCCAGCAGTGGGAGGACTACCGCGGCGCCCTGCACCACAACGGCTGGGAGACCGTCGAGGCCCCTCCGGCCGACGACTGCCCGGACGGTGTGTTCATCGAGGACACCATGGTCGTCTACGGCGACCTCGCCGTGATCGCCCGCCCCGGCGCTCCCGATCGACGGCGTGAGGTGCCCGGCGCCGAAGTCGCCGTCCGGGCGCTCGGCTACCGGATCGTGCGGATCACCGAACCGGCGAGCCTGGACGGCGGTGACGTACTGAAGCATGACAACACCGTCTGGGTGGGCATCGGCGATCGCACCAACGCCGCCGGCGCGGCACAACTGGCCGAACTGCTGAGCCCGTTGGGGGCAGCCGTGGTGCCGGTGCCGCTGAGCCGGGTGCTGCATCTGAAGTCGGCCGTCACCGCCCTGCCGGACGGCACCGTGCTGGGGCACCCGAGTGCGGTGGACGATCCGGACCTGTTCCCGCGCTACCTCGAGGTACCGGAGGCCGAAGGCGCCCACGTGGTCCTGCTGAACTCGGACCGGCTGCTGATCTCGGCCGTCGCCCCGCAGACGACCCGTCTGTTGGCCGATCGCGGGTACACGATGGTAGGCGTCGACATCAGCGAGTTCGAGAAGCTGGAGGGCTGCGTCACCTGCCTCTCGGTCCGCCTGCGCGGGGCGCTCTGAGGTGCCGCCCGCACCGGCAGAATGGTCGGCATGACCCAGGCCGTGATCTTCGACATGGACGGCACTCTGACCGACACCGAGGCGCTCTGGGACGAGGTCCGGCGGGAACTCGCCGCCCACGACGGCGTCGAGTGGCCGGAGTCGGCCAGCCTCGCAATGAGTGGCATGAGCACCCCGGAATGGTCGGCGTATATGGCTGATCAGGTGGGTTTGGGAGCCACCGCCTCGATCGCCGCCGAACGCACCATCAGTGCCCTGCTGGAGCGCTACGGCCGCGGCCTGCCGCTCCTGCCCGGGGCGGTCGCCGCGGTGCGGCGGATGGCGGAGCACTGGCCGCTGGGAGTGGCATCGTCCTCGCCGCGGGTGCTGATCGAGCGCGGCCTCGAGGCCCTCGGGGTGCGGGACCTGATCGCCGTGGTCCGCTCCACCGAGGAGGGCACCGCGCGCGGCAAGCCCGCGCCCGACGCGTTCCTCTGGGTGGCCGGCCAACTCGGTGCCGAGCCGGCGCACTCCGTGGTGGTCGAAGACTCCGCCAACGGCATCCTGGCCGGCCTGAACGCCGGAATGCCGGTGGTCGCGATCCCGCCGCACTTCCTGCCGCCGTCGCCGGAGGTGCTGGCCCGGGCGTCGGTCGTCCTGAACAGCCTGGAGGAACTGACCGTCGAGCTGGTGCAGGAGTTGGGCGGCTGAGCAGCCCCGGCTGTGCCCCACGTAGGCTCCGGTTGTGATCACCGCGTTCTGGGACATCGATGGGACCCTTGTCGATAGCCCTGCCTCACGAGTGGACCTGTTCAGGAAAGCCATCGCCACCTTGGGAGCTGAGCCCGTGCCGCCGCCAGGACCGAGGGACGGCTTCACCGATCGCAGGCTGGCCGAGGTGCATCTGGAGGCGGCGGGTCTGGACGCGTCCCGGGTCGAGGAGTACCTGCTGGTGCTGGACCGGTTGTCGGCGGAGTTCTACGAGCACACCCCACGTGAGCCCGCCACCGGTGCGCGGGAGGCCCTGGTGCTCACCAAGCAGGCCGGCTGGCGCAACGGCCTGCTGACCGGCAACACCCCGCTGCGGGCCAGGACGAAGCTGCGGACGTCAGGTTTCGATACCGACGCCGTCGACTGGCGACTGTTCGCCTCCGGCGGTTTCGTAAGTGACCGGGCGGAACTCGGACGGCAGGCCCGCATGCTCGCCGGTGACGGGCCGCTGGTGGTGCTTGGCGATACCGCGCAGGACGCCCTCGCGGCCGATGCCGCCGGTGCCGCCTTCGTCGCG
>Ga0190275_10002476_pt1 | contig 13269 bp, 14 predicted proteins | sample Popmic550T_FD_133745 | JGI IMG/M metagenome (GOLD analysis project Ga0190275, IMG submission 133745) | Populus adjacent soil microbial communities from riparian zone of Yellowstone River, Montana, USA - 550 T | ecosystem: Environmental > Terrestrial > Soil > Riparian zone > Trees stand | place... | reverse complement strand
CATGACCCGCAGGATCGACATCGAAGCGCTGTGCGCGGAGAAGGGGCTGCGCATCACCGAGCAGCGGCGGATCATCGCCCGCGTCCTTTCCGAAGCCGAAGATCATCCCGACGTCGAGGCGCTGCACGCCCGAGCCTCAGCGATCGACGCCGGAATCTCGATCGCCACCGTCTACCGAACGGTGCGCCTGTTCGAGGAAGCGGGAATCCTCGAGCGCCACGATTTCGGCGACGGCCGGGCCCGCTACGAGGCCGCCGACGCCACCCATCACGACCATCTGATCGACGTCGAGACCGGAAATGTCATCGAGTTCGTCGACGAGGAGCTCGAGGCGCTGCAGCGGCGCATCGCCGAGAAGCTGGGCTTCCGCCTCGTCGACCACCGGATGGAGCTTTACGGGGTAGCGCTGGGGCGAAAGGAATAGCCGTAAGAATCCTCCCTCGGTTTTCCGGGGGAGGGGGACCAGCCGAAGGCTGGTGGTGGGGCCTTGCTGAGCCTGAAGAGCCCCTCCACCGCGCTTCGCGCGGTCCCCCTCCCCGCGAAATCGCGGGGAGGAATTGAAAGCTGACCTTACCCGTAAAAGTCCATCGTGACTCCGTCGACCTTGACGTTGTCCATATAGATGTCGGCGGTGCCGTTGCCCGAACCCAAGGCGATGGAATAGCCGAGGACCAGGCTGTTCTCGTCGAAGTGGAGGCCGCCGGCCGGGGTGTAGCCGTCCGCGTCGGCCCAGTCGCTATACTCGGTCATGTTGGCGATCTGGTCGCGATTGACCCCGAACGAACGCTGCCAGGCGGTCCAGTCGCCGCCGACCAGGTCGACGCTTTGCCAGCTGTCCTGGGTGGTCGAGCCGAGGCCCTGATAGGCCCATTCGAAGACGAGCTCGCCGCGGTCGCCGGTCGTCGCGAGATTGCCGTCGGCGTCGACGATGAGTCGGATGACCGGAATGACGTCCGTCCGGTCCGAGCTCTCGATATAATAATCGAAGCTCAGCTCATCGAGATCGCCCAGGGTGATACGCTGGTCGGCGTCGTTCTCGACATTGACTCGAAGGCGGCCGTTATTGCTGTCGGTCACCAGATGGAGGGATTCGCCGCCGCCCGGCGCGTCGTCGATCGTGATCGAGCCGGCGCGGACCTCGGTGTTGAGCTTCGATCCGTCGGCCAGCACCGTCTGCGGCGTCACCTGATCGACGGGCCCCGGATTGTCATGGTCGATGCCGGCGACCCGGATCGTGTAGACTCCGTCCGCCATCGCGTCGTCGGCATGCTTGAGATGGCCCAGGCCCTTGCCGTTGCCGTGCTGGGTATGGCCCTTGCCTTTGCCCTGATGCTCTTCAACGATATAGCTGGTGATCGCCATTTGCGGCTCCTTCTGTTGATCTTGATAAGCACAGCGACGCGCGTTCCCCGGTGGGCCGTCACGAGTCGAGAGGGAGGGAATGCTCATCTCGCGGTGGAATGTCCATTCCGGATATATCGCGCGTACCCGAATGGGACCCGCTCCTCCTCGTACTCCCGGTTTCACGGGAATGACGATCTGGTCCGTTGGCGCGGCTTCGGCCTTGCTCTAGACCGGCCGTCCCGATGGTCCGCCTTTCCCTCCGCGTCCTTGCCATGGTCGCAGCCCTGCTGGTCTGCCTGCCGCTCCATTATCTGTGGCGGCTGCTGGGCCGCCGGTCGCCCTGGCCCCGACGCTTCCTGGGATGGGTGGCGCGCGCGGCGGGGATGCGGGTGCGGGTGAGCGGAGCGCCGCTGGGGCGCGACGTGCTGTTCCTCGCCAATCATCTGAGCTGGCTCGACATCCTCGTCCTCGCCGGGGCGAGCGGGACGGCGTTCGTCGCCAAGGCCGAAGTGGCGAGCACCCCGGTGGTCGGCTGGCTGGCGACTCTCAACAACACGGTTTTCGTCGCGCGCGCCGAGCGAAGCGCCGTGCGCGGCCAGGCGGACGCCCTTCGGGCGGCCCTGGCGAGCGGACAACCCGTCGCCCTTTTTCCGGAAGGTACGACGGACGGCGGGCCCGACATCCTGCCGTTTCGCGCCAGCCTGCTCGCCGCGCTCTTCCCGCCGCTCCCCGGAGTGAAGGTCCAGCCGGTGGCGCTCGATTACGGGGCGGCCGCCCACGATCTCGCCTGGATCGGCGACGAATCCGGTCTCGCCAACGTCAGGAAGGTGCTGGCGCGGCGCGGCACGACCCCCGTCACCGTGCAATTCCTCGCGCCTGTCGATCCCGCCGCGGGCGACCGCAAGGCTCTCGCCTCGGCCGCTCGCTCCGAGATCGTCGAAGCCCTCGGGACCCCGCAAGAGTGATGCTTCCGCGGGAACCCGGCCCTTCCGGCAGCGGGTCGGATCGCCTATAGGCGCGCGGCGATGACGAGAGCCTCCCCGAAAACCTTCCAGATCAAGTCGTTCGGCTGCCAGATGAACGTCTATGACGGCGAGCGCATGGCCGCTTTGCTGGAAAGCGGGGGCATGGCGGCCGCGGCGGCGCCCGGCGAGGCGGATCTGGTCGTGCTCAACACCTGCCACATTCGCGAGAAAGCGGCGGAGAAAGTCTATTCGGAGATCGGCCGGCTGAAGCGCGAGGACGGCTCGAGGCCGATGATCGCGGTCGCCGGCTGCGTCGCCCAGGCCGAGGGCGCCGAGATTCCGCGGCGGGCGCCGAGCGTCGACATCGTCGTCGGGCCGCAGGCCTATCACCGCCTCCCCGAGCTTGTCGCCGAAGCGGGCCGGGGCGGGCGCGGGATCGATACGGACATGCCGCTCCTCTCGAAATTCGGAGCGCTTCCGGCGCGCCGCCGGCCGGGACCGAGCGCCTTCCTGACCGTGCAGGAGGGCTGCGACAAATTCTGCACCTATTGCGTCGTTCCCTACACCCGCGGCGCCGAGATCTCGCGGCCCTGGCAGGCGGTGATGGACGAGGCGCGGGCGCTGGTCGACGCCGGGGCCAAGGAGATCGTCCTCCTCGGTCAGAACGTCAACGCCTGGATCGGCGAGGACGAGGCCGGACGGACGCAGGGGCTGGACGGCCTGGTCCGGGCGCTCGACCGGCTGCCCGGGCTTGAGCGGATCCGCTACACGACCAGCCACCCCAACGACATGACCGAGGGCCTGATCCGCGCCCATGCCGAGGTCGGGAGGCTGATGCCGTTCCTCCATCTGCCGGTCCAGTCGGGAAGCGACCGGGTGCTGAAGGCGATGAACCGGAGCCACAGCGCCGACAGCTACCTCGCCGTAATCGACCGAGTCCGCGCTGTCCGCCCCGACATCGCCGTATCCGGCGACTTCATCGTCGGCTTTCCGGGGGAGACCGAGGCCGAATTCGAGGACACGCTGAAGATCGTCGGCGAGATCGGTTACGCGCAGGCTTACTCGTTCAAATATTCGCCGCGGCCGGGGACCCCGGCCGCCGCCATGACCGAGCAGGTGCCGGCCGAGGCGATGGACGAACGGCTGCAGCGCCTGCAGGCCCTGCTCAACGAGCAGCAGCTCGCTTTCAACCGCGCCACGATCGGCCGCCGCACCGGAATGCTGATCGAGCGCCCCGGCAAGAAGCCCGGCCAGCTGATCGGCAAGTCGCCTTGGCTGCAATCGATCCATCTCGAGACGGAGGCCGGGATCGGCGACATGATCGAGGTCGAGATCGTCTCCGCCGGCCCGAACAGTCTCGGCGCCCGCCCGGCCTGAACCGAAACCTCGGGACCGAAGGGCTCGGCGGGTCTCCCCGAGGTCCGGCTTCGCCGGGATGACGGCGGTGGCCGGCTTCGTCCACAACGGATTATATTGTTGCTGCGCCAAACCGATCCGCTGTCACAATGAGCCGCGACGCGGGCCTGGCTGGCAGGCGATCGCCGCGTTTCCGAGGGGGGATCAATGGCTCTGATCACTGGCACTACGTGGAACGACGTTCTCTACGGCACGGCATCCGCCGACACGATCCAGGGGTTGGGCGGCGACGACACGGTCTATGCCGGCGCCGGCGGCGACTATGTCTCGGGCAGCACCGGCTCCGATTATCTCTACGGAGAGGACGGCAATGACGACCTGAGGGGCGGCAGCGAGAACGATTTCCTGATGGGCGGCTACGGCGCCGATTCCATGTATGGCGATGACGGCAACGATTATATCGTCTCGGGCGTCGGCTCGTCGTGGGACGGTCTCGTCGACACCATCTACGGCGGTAACGGGATCGATACCTGGGAGGTTGATTTCTCCGCCTACGGTGCCGCGATCAACGTCGCGATTCCCGCCTCGTCGGCGACGATCGTCTACACCCCTTATGCGGACTTCATCGGCATCGAGGCGCTCGTCATCGGCGGCAGCAGCTACAACGACCTCATCTACGGCGGCGCGTATATCGACCAGATGTACGGCTGGTACGGCGACGACGGCCTCACCGGCGGCGGCGGCAACGATTATCTCTATGGCGAATATGGCGCCGACTCGCTGCTCGGCAACGACGGAGCCGACACCCTCTACGGCGGCGACGGCGGCGACTATCTGATCGGCGAGAACGGCAACGATTATCTGTACGGCGAGGCCGGAGTCGATACGATGCAGGGGATCAACGGCGCCGACCAGATGTGGGGCGGCGCCGGCAACGACGTCTATCTCTATTATTCGCTGGCCGACAGCAGCGTCGCCTCGGGCGGTCGCGACCGGATCAACGATTTCGCCGCGGGCGACGTGATCGACCTGTCGATGCTCGACGCCAACAGCTCAGTCGCCGGCAACCAGGCCTTCGCCTTCGCCGCCGGCGCCGCGGCGAACAGCGTCTGGGCGGTCACCGCGGGCGGAATCACCAGCGTCTTCGCCGATGTCGACGGCAACGCCATCGCCGATTTCCAGATCGACCTGACCAACGGCTACGCGGCAGGCGCCGCCGATTTCATACTCTGAAGGCTCGCCGCGGGCGATTCGAAACGGCTTTCGGCGCGTTGGGACGCGATGGCGCCGGGATTTCCCGGCGCCTCGCACCAAAGAGGCGCAGTGAATCGCACCGAAGAAAGGGTCATGAGCGGTAGCAGGCCGCCGAACCCGCGCCGCGTCGGCCCCAGATGGAACGTCGCCTGCCACATTGCTTTGTAGCGATCATCGTTCTGGTCGGTCCCCGCCTCGCCGTCTATGGGTGCAAGAATGAATCGCTTCTCTGATAAAATCGTCCGGGCGGATTCGGTCGCCTGATGCCCCCGAAAAAGGCCCCCGACCCCGCCGCCCCTCCTCGCGCCCGGCTCGAGCTCGAGTTCGAGCAGCCGCATCTGCTCGGGCCGCTGTTCGGCGAGTTCGATCGCAACCTCGTCGCCATCGAGGACCGGCTCGGAGTCTATATCGCCGCGCGCGGCGCCAAGGTGCAGATCGAGGGCGAGCCCGAGGACGCGGCACGGGCGCGCGACGTCCTTCTCGGCCTCTACAATCGGCTCGACGAGGGGCAGGATATCGACGCCGGGATGGTCGACGCGATCATCGCCATGTCGGGCCAGCCGACCCTGGACGGGATCATCACGAAGGAGGTGGCCGAGCCGCCCAAGGTGATGATCCGCACCCGCAAGAAGACGATCGTCCCGCGCTCCAAGATGCAGGCCGTCTACATGGAGGCGCTGGGCCGCGACGACATGATCTTCGCGCTTGGGCCCGCAGGCACCGGCAAGACCTATCTCGCCGTCGCCCAGGCGGTGCAGCAGCTGATCGGCGGCTCGGTCGATCGCCTCATCCTGTCGCGTCCGGCGGTCGAGGCGGGCGAGCGGCTGGGCTTCCTGCCGGGCGACATGAAGGAGAAGGTCGATCCCTATCTCCGCCCGCTCTACGACGCGCTCTACGACATGCTTCCCGCCGAGCAGGTCGAAAGGCGGATCGCGAGCGGGGAGATCGAGATCGCTCCGATCGCCTTCATGCGCGGCCGAACGCTCAACGACGCCTTCATCATCCTCGACGAGGCCCAGAACACGACCCCGGCGCAGATGAAGATGTTCCTGACCCGCTTCGGAATGCGGAGCCGGATGGTGATCTGCGGCGATCCGCTTCAGGTCGATCTTCCGCAGCCGGGCAATTCCGGCCTCGCCGACGCGGTCGCCAAGGTCGAGGGAATCGCCAAGATCGCGACGATCCGCTTCGGCGCCGGCGACGTGGTGCGCCATCCGCTGGTCGGGAAGATCGTCGAGGCCTACGAGGGCAAGGCGCAGTGATCGTCGTCGAAGCCGACGTCTCCGAGGAGTGGGACAGTAGCACCGACTGGGCACAGCTCGCCGACGCGGCCGTGCGCGCGGCGGTGGCGCAGAGCGAGGTTCCCGGCCTGCTGACAAGCGGGCTCGCTGCGGAAGTCTCGGTTCGCTTCATCTCCGACGACGAGGTCAAGGCGCTTAATGCCGCATGGCGCGGCAAGGACAAGGCGACCAATGTCCTCTCCTTCCCGATGGCCGAGCCGGAGCAGCTGGCGTCGCTGGCCCGCACCGACGGCGGCGAGGCGCTGCTCGGCGACATCGTTCTCGCCCACGGCGTCTGCGCCGGCGAAGCGGCGGACAAAGGCGTCGGCGCCTGCGCCCACGCCGCCCATCTGGTGGTCCACGGCATGCTCCATCTGCTAGGCTACGACCATGAGCGGGGCGAGGGGGAGGCCGAGGCGATGGAAGAGGTCGAGCGGCGCGCGCTCGCCGCGATGGGAGTCGCCGATCCTTATGAGATCCAGCACTGATGGCTGAAGAGGCGAACGGCGAGCGCAGCATCTGGCGCGGCATACGCGCGATGCTCTTCGGCGACGAAGGCGAGGCGACGCTCCGCGAGGAGATCGAGGAGGCGATCGAGAGCCATGAGGGCGCGGCTCCGATCGTCGGCGATCTTTCGCCGATCGAGCGGCAGATGCTCCGCAACCTGCTTCATTTCGGCGAGAGCACGGTCGCCGACATAGCGGTGCCGCGCGGCGACATCATCGCCGTGCCCTCGACGATCACCTTCGAAGGCCTGGTGGCGGCGTTCGCGGAAGCGGGCCACAGCCGGCTGCCCGTCTATGAGGAGAGCCTCGACAGCGTCATCGGCATGGCCCACATCAAGGACGTCTTCACCGTCGAGGTCTCGGGCGCCGAGCCGCCCGGGGACGTCACCAGCCTGCTTCGCAAGCCGCTCTACGTCCCCGAATCGATGGGGGTGCTCGATCTCCTCGCCCGGATGCGGGCCGAGCGGGTCCATCTCGCCATCGTCGTCGACGAATTCGGCGGCACCGAGGGCCTGGTGACGATCGAGGACGTGGTCGAGGAGATTGTCGGCGAGATCGAGGACGAGCATGACGAGGAGGCGCCCGGAATGCTGATCGCGCTCGCGGACGGCATCTGGGACGCCGACGCGCGCGCCGAGCTCGAGGAGGTGGCGGAGACGATCGACGCCCGGCTCGGCGCGGTCGAGGAGGATGTCGACACGTTGGGCGGCCTGGCGACGGTGCTCGCCGGCCACGTGCCGCAGGCGGGCGAAATCGTCGAGCATCCCTCGGGCTGGCGGCTCGAGGTGACGGAGAGCGACACCCGGCGGGTTACCCGGCTGAGGCTGCACGCGCCGGAAGAAGGGGCGTTGTCGGAGTAATCGTCATTCCCGCGCAAGCGGGAATCCAGTACGGCCGCCGTGCAGCTGGATCCCCGCTTTCGCGGGGATGACGGGGGGAGCGAATGACCTACGAACACATCCGCCTCGAGCACAGCCCCGCCGCCGTCGCCACGATCACGATCGCCCGGCCCGACAGGCTCAACGCCCTCTCCGGCCAGACCGTCGACGAGCTTCGAGCCGCGGTCGAGGAAGCGGGAAGCTCCGGCGCGCGCTGCCTGCTTCTGACCGGGGAGGGCCGGGGCTTTTCGAGCGGCGCCGACCTCGCCGCGGGGGGCGGCCCTCCCGACGACGTCGGGGCTTCGCTCGAGAAGCATTTCAATCCGCTGGTGGAAGCGATCTTCGCCCTGCCGATCCCGGTGGTGGCGGCGGTGAACGGCCCCTGCGCCGGCGCGGGCTGCTCGCTGGCCCTGGCCGCCGATATCGTCGTCGCGGCGCGCTCGGCTTATTTCCTCCAGGCCTTCGTCAATATCGGCCTGATCCCCGACGCCGGCGCGACCTGGCTTCTGCCCCGGCTGGCGGGGCGGGCCCGGGCGATGGAGATGATGATGCTGGGCGAGCGCGTGCCGGCGGAGCAGGCGCTGGACTGGGGGCTGATCTCCCGGGTGGTGGAGGACGAGGCGCTGGAGTCGGAGGCCATCGCCCTTGCCACGAGGCTGGCGCAGGGGCCGACGGTGGCGCTCGGGCTGATCCGCAAGCTGGCTCGGGAGGCGGGGGATATTCCGTTGAGCAAGGCGCTGGCGGCGGAGCGCGTTGCTCAGCGCGAAGCGGGGGAGACCCAGGATTTCAGAGGGGCGGTGATGGCGTTTCTCCAGAAGCAGCAGCCGAGGTTCGAGGGGCGCTGACCGTCATCCCGGCGAAAGCCGGGACCTCAGGACGAGAAGTCTCGGCGGGTCTCCCCGAGGTCCCGGCTTTCGCCGGGATGACGGGGTCACCTGGCACCGTTGCCTCACCCTCTGCGCCAGCCTAAGGAAATCGCCTCTGCAACTAGGGTAGGGCCTCCATGGCGACCACCATCGAAGAACTCGAGGAACGCCGCCGGCGCGCCGAGCTGGGCGGCGGCGAGGCCCGGATCGAAGCGCAGCACAAGAAGGGCCGGCTGACCGCTCGCGAGCGGCTGACCGTGCTGCTCGATCGGGACAGCTTCGAAGAATATGACATGTTCGTCGAGCATAATTGCGCCGACTTCGGGATGGAGACCCAGAAATTCCCCGGCGACGGAGTCGTCACCGGTTCGGGCACGATCAACGGCCGCCTCGTCTACGTCTTCGCGCAGGATTTCACCGTCTTCGGCGGCTCGCTGTCCGAGCGGCACGCGCAGAAGATCTGCAAGGTGATGGACATGGCGATGAAGGTCGGGGCGCCGGTCATCGGCCTCAACGACAGCGGCGGCGCCCGGATCCAGGAAGGCGTCGCAAGCCTCGCCGGCTATGCCGAAGTGTTCCAGAGGAACGTGCTGGCGAGCGGAGTCGTGCCTCAGGTCAGCCTGATCATGGGCCCGTGCGCCGGCGGCGCGGTCTATTCGCCGGCGATGACCGACTTCATCTTCATGGTGAAGGACAGCAGCTACATGTTCGTCACCGGCCCGGACGTGGTGAAGACCGTGACCAACGAGGTGGTGACCCAGGAGGAGCTGGGCGGCGCCGTCACCCACACGACCAAATCGGGAGTCGCCGACGTCGCCTTCGAGAACGACATCGAGGCCCTGCTCGCCACTCGCGACTTCTTCGACTTCCTGCCGCTCTCCAACCGCCACGACGGGCCGGAGCGGCCGACCGCCGATCCCTGGGACCGAAGCGAGCCGAGCCTCGACACGCTGATCCCCGACAGTGCCGCCAAGCCCTACGACATGCACGAGCTGATCCGGAAGGTGCTGGATGAAGGCGATTTCTTCGAGATCCAGCCCAATCACGCGGCCAACATCATCGTCGGCTTCGGCCGGGTCGAGGGGCGCACGGTCGGGGTCGTCGCCAACCAGCCGATGGTGCTCGCGGGCGTGCTCGACATCGCCAGCTCGAAGAAGGCCGGCCGCTTCGTCCGCTTCTGCGACGCCTTCGACATCCCGATCCTGACCTTCGTCGACGTTCCCGGCTTCCTTCCCGGAGTCGCCCAGGAGCATGGCGGGATCATCAAGAACGGCGCGAAGCTGCTCTTCGCCTACGCCGAGGCGACGGTGCCGAAGATCACGGTCATTACCCGCAAGGCCTATGGCGGCGCCTATGACGTCATGGCGTCCAAGCATCTGCGCGGCGATCTGAACTACGCCTGGCCGACCGCCGAGATCGCGGTGATGGGCGCCAAGGGCGCGGTCGAGATCATCTTCCGAAAGGACATAGGCGATCCCGAAAAGATCGCCGAACGCACCCGCGATTACGAGGAGCGTTTCGCCAATCCGTTCGTAGCGGCGAGCAAGGGCTTCATCGACGAGGTGATCATGCCCCATTCGACCCGACGGCGGATCGCGCTTGGGCTAAGGAAGCTGCGCGACAAGCAACTCGAGAATCCCTGGAAGAAGCATGACAATATCCCTCTCTAAGGCCGTCATCCCGGCGAAAGCCGGGACCTCGGGGAGACCCACCGAGACTTCTTGCCCTGAGGTCCCGGCTTTCGCCGGGATGGCGGGATGAGCTCGCGCTACGACGAGCTTGAGCGGCTTCAGCGGCTTCGGGAGAGCGGGGCGCTGACCGACGAGGAGTTCCAGGCGGAGAAAAGGCGGCTGCTCGGGCATCAGAGCATCGCTCCGCCGGAGGAGGCTGTGGAGGCCGAGGTGGAGGCGCCTTCGCGGCGGCGCCTCTGGATCATTCTCGGCCTCGCCGGGCTGCTGGTCGCCGTGGTCGCGGGGCTGTTGCTCGGAAGGATGTCCGGGGGCGGGGACGAGATCGTCGATCTGCCGATGCCGGAGGAAAATGCCGCGGCGAATACGAACCTCGTCGAAGCCAAGGCGCTGCCCGACGTTCGGGCGCTTGCGCCCGAGGAGCAGCTCGCCCGAGCCTTCGAGGCGGCGTTCGGAAGCCGGGGGGAGGCGGTGCTGTCCGTGCCGGGCGACGGGGCGGACGAGGATGTGCGCTACGCACCGGGGCGGCTGATCTGGGCGGCTTTCGGGCCGGTGCTGATCAGCGAGGGCAAGGTGCAGGATCCGGCGCACGTCAGCGCGGGCAAGATCGCGATCCATTATCTGAAGCCGGTCGGCGACCGGTTCGAGGTCGTTCGGGCCTTCCCGGCCGCGGTCGCGACCGGATCGAACGGGCAGGTCGCCCGCTGGAGCCTCAGCCCGGCTTTCTCCAACTGGCCGGTGGTCGCCGCCGAGGGCGGCGGCACCTGGCAGGGCTACACCTGCTCCTGGCTCAACCTGACCGAGCTTCGTCCGGGCGGGCCGGCGAAGCTCGCCGACGTCCCTCTCGTCTATGACGATACCGGCGCGAGGGAGGACGGCGCGGGAAGGACGATCGAGGGCAAGATCCTCAATATCGCGAAGAACCAGTCGTTCGACATCGTCTATTCGGGCTCGCGCGCGTTCAGCGAGCATTATGTGCGAGGGCCCGGCGGCTATGCCGTCGCCGGCGGCAAGTCGACGATGGAGACGTGCTGATGATTGCGGGCGAGGATTTGCTGGTCGGAACGATCGGCGCCGCGCTTCTGCCGCTGATCGCGTGGCGGGTCCGGCGGGGACTGAAGGAGGGGCGGCTGCCGCTTTACCGCACCTATGTCGACCGCGACGAGTCGGGGAGCAAGTTCGGCCTTTTGCTCGCTCTGCACGCGCTGAGCTTCGTCCTCGTCGCGATCGTCGCGGCCGACCTGCTTTTCCAGTTCGGCCTGAAGGAGGCATTATGAAGCTCGGGCGGCTCAACCATGTCGGCGTGGCGACTCCGTCGATCGAGAAAGCCATCGCTCACTATCGCGACCTCATGGGCGCCGAAGTGACCCGGGAGCCTTTCGACCTTCCCGCGCAGGGCGTGAAGGTCTGCTTCGTCGACACGCCCAACACGCAGATCGAGCTGATCGAGCCGCTCGGCGAGGCGAGCCCGCTCCACGCCTTCCTCGCCAAGCATCCGGCCGGCGGGCAGCATCATCTTTGCTACGAGGTGCCGGACATCCAGGAGGCCAGGGCCTGGTTCGAGGGCAAAGGCGCGAAGGTGCTCGGCGAGCCGCGCATCGGGGCGCACGGGACTCCGATCTTCTTCGTGCATCCCAGGGACATGGGCGGGGTGCTGACCGAGATCATGGAGAGTCCGAAGGTCGCGCAATAACCGGATTTGGCGTTCGCCCGCCGGCGGGAGTAGACTGGCGCGATGAGCGAGAAAGTGACGATCGAAGTCTCGGACGCCGATTTGGCTGACCTCAGGGAATGGGCTCGCAATCGCGAGGAGCCGCTCGACGTGCTGCTGAAGGAAGCACTGCAGCAGTATCTACGTTGTACCCGTGACGATATTGCCGACCTTGAAGAGCGCATGAAGGGTCCCTCGTATACGCTCGAGGAGGTGAAGGCGCACCTGGCTGAGAGACGACGCCAGTTTCGTGGGGAAGCAGCCGAATAGTGTGGTTGGAGTTCAAGTCCGAAGCCGAGGACGACCTTGCCCGGATTTTTGAATTCAATATGCAGTCGAGCGAGCATTGGGCCCGTCGAGTCGAAGACCGGTTGCTGGATCGCTGCGAAGCACTCCTCCACACTCCCCGCATCGGACGAACGTCGGAGCGCGCCAGCGTGAGGCAGCTTTCGGTGCCTGACATCCAATATGTGATCGACTACGAGCTTGCCGAAGATCTGGTTTTGATCGTCCGTATTCGCCACAGCCGGGAAATTCGATGAGCGCCGACAAGCCCACCCGCACCGAATGGCAGGCCGCCGCCTCGAAGGAGGTCAAGGGCAAGGATATCGTCTGGCACACGCCGGAGGGGATCGAGGTTCGACCGCTCTATACGGGGGAGGATGTCCAGAGCCTGGACCCCGGCCTTCCCGGCTTCGCGCCTTACACCCGCGGGCCCTACGCCTCGATGTACACCGGGCGGCCGTGGACGATCCGGCAATATGCGGGCTTCTCCACCGCCGAGGATTCCAACGCTTTCTACCGGCGCAACCTCGCCGCCGGGCAGAAGGGGCTCAGCGTCGCCTTCGATCTCGCCACCCACCGCGGCTACGACAGCGACCATCCGCGCGTGACCGGGGACGTCGGCAAGGCGGGCGTGGCGATCGATACGCTCGAGGACATGAAGATCCTGTTCGACGGAATCCCGCTCGACACGATGTCGGTCTCGATGACGATGAACGGGGCGGTGCTCCCTGTCATGGCCTTCTACATCGTCGCCGCGGAGGAGCAGGGGGTGGCGCAGGCGCTGCTCTCCGGCACCATCCAGAACGACATCCTCAAGGAGTTCGCGGTCCGCAACACCTACATCTATCCGCCCGGGCCCTCGATGCGAATCGTCGCGGACATCATCGCCTACACGTCCGAGCACATGCCGAGGTTCAACTCGATCTCCATCAGCGGCTACCATATGCTCGAGGCCGGGGCGACCGCGGTTCAGGAGCTTGCCTACACGCTCGCCGACGGCATGGAATATGTCCGGGTCGCCAAGGCGAAGGGTCTCGACGTCGACGCCTTCGCGCCTCGGCTCAGCTTCTTCTTCGGCATCGGCATGAACTTCTTCATGGAGATCGCCAAGCTGCGCGCGGCGCGAACGCTCTGGT
>Ga0190275_10002475_pt1 | contig 13270 bp, 13 predicted proteins | sample Popmic550T_FD_133745 | JGI IMG/M metagenome (GOLD analysis project Ga0190275, IMG submission 133745) | Populus adjacent soil microbial communities from riparian zone of Yellowstone River, Montana, USA - 550 T | ecosystem: Environmental > Terrestrial > Soil > Riparian zone > Trees stand | place... | reverse complement strand
TCCGTGATCTTGGCTTCTACCTTCTTGGCCCACTCTTGAACGCGCCGGCCATCGGCGGGATCGTACGCCACGCTGCCCTGCTTCACCTTCAGGATCGCCTCGCGCGCCTTCTCCGCCTTGTCGTCCGCCAGCAGCGTCTCGGCCAGGTAGTAGTGGGCGCGGAGGTTGTCCGGAAACTTCGCGATGGCCTTCTCATACAACTTCGCGGACTCGCCCAGATCCCGCTTCGGCCACGGCAGCTCGTAGTGGTAGCGCCCCTTCGCCAGCAAGGGCGCCGCACGCTCGAACGAGGAATCGATCTTGATGGCCGCGTCCAGCCGCTCGTTGAACTTGCCCTCCAGGCCCTCCTTGAGCGCCTTGAGAATGCCCACCGCCTGCGAGTACACGCCGATGCCCGCGGCCGAGTAGTACTGGCACTCGACCCGCTCGGGGGCGAGCTTCACGCCCTTCTCACAGGCGTCCCACGCCTGCCTGCCGAGCACCTTCTTCAGCCGATTATCGCCGGCGCCATCCGCCTGCCACACCAGCAGCCGGGCGTTGCGCCACAGCAGCTCGTAGTCCTCGGGGGCCGCCTGCAGCTCCTTCTTGAGCGTGTCCTCGTGCTCCTTGAGGGCCGCGGGCTCCACGCGTTTGGCGAAAGAAGCATCCAGCGAGGCCAGCACCTCCGGGGTCGCCGAGTAGCCCGGGAGCGCCAGCAACAAGGAAAGGGCAAGGAAAATCAAGCGCATGGGCGGCGGTGTTAGCACGCACCCTCGCTGTCCAGCAACCCGACCTACCATGTTGGGTGAGAAAAAGTGGGGTGTGAAAAACACAAAGGGCGGCCCCCGGCGGGCTGCCCGGGGTACCGCCCTGCTTGCACCGAAGCTCGGAAGCGGGGGCCGGCGGCGCTCAGGCCGCGTCTGCCGCCAGCTCCTCGAGCATCTCCTCGTCCTGGTTGAACGCGGAGAGGTAGCGCTCGAGGAAGCTCTTCGTCTTCAGCTCCACCTGGCGCACGCGCTCACGCGACACGCCCCAGCGCTGGCCCAGCTCCTCCAGTGTCAGCGGCTTGTCCTGGGTGAGCCGCTCCTGGAGGATGTCCCAGCCCAGATCGCCAATGCGCTTGCGCACCTTGGCCAGCGCCTCCTGCACCTCCGAGTCCTGCTCGCTTGACAGGAAGACTTCCTGCGGAGACGGGCCCGAGTCCTCCAGCCGGTCCAGGAACGTCGTCTCGCCCTCCTCGTCGATGGAGGCATCCAGCGAGAAGTCCACCATGCTCCCTCGCTCGGACTCACCTCCACGTACCTGGCTGCGGTTGTCCTTCAGGTAGCGGGTGATGTAGGCGCGAATCCACCAGACGGCATAGGTGGCGAAGCGGACATTCTTCTTGGGATCGAAGTGCTCGATCGCCTTCATCAGACCGACGTTGCCCTCCTGGATGAGGTCATCCAGCCGAGAGCCGCGGTTGGCGAACTTCTTGGCGACCGCTACTACGAAAGCCAGGTTCGAGGTCGCCAGGGTCTGCCGAGCGGACTCCTCGCCCTTGCGCGCCCTCCTCGCCAGGTCGTATTCCTGCTCCCGCGTCAGCTGCTGGTGCCCACCCAGGTGACGCAGGTAGTGCGACAGGCCCTCTGCCGCATACTTCGTCGTGTTGGCCATGATTCCCAACCTCCGTTCCGAGATGCTCCCGACGCGCTCGACTCTCCCGCCCGCGCCGACTTGTCTCTATGACGCGCAACGAGCGAAAGGGTTTCTCATTCCACGCAGGGAATTTTTTGCCCGATTGGACATGTGACAGGGGCGTCACAGGTCCCGGCTCCGAGTGCTTCTCCCCGCCGTTGCGTCTCTAGAAACGCTTGGGATCGGGAAACATTTTCGCGGGGTTGAGAAGACCTGATGGGTCAAAGAAGGCCTTGAGCCGACGCTGTAGCGCGAGCACGGCCGAGGACTGCTCCAGCGCCAGGTAGTCCCGCTTGGCGTGTCCTACCCCATGCTCGCCAGTGATCGTGCCACCCATCTGCACCGTCATTTCGAGCATGCGTCGGATAGCCGTCTCCACGAGCGGGCGCTGGTGGGGCCCCTCGTAGAGGATGTTGGCGTGGAGGTTGCCGTCGCCGGCGTGGCCATAGGTGGCCACGATGAGGCCCAGCTCGGCGCCCATGGCCTTGAGACGCTCGATGATCTCGGGGATGCGGGAGCGGGGGACGGCGATATCCTCGGAGATCTTGTGAGGCTTGAGGGCTCGGAGGGCGGTGGACACTCCGCGCCGGGCGGCCCAGAGCTTCTCGCGCTGGTCCTCGTTCTGCGCGACGAGCGTCTGAGTGGCCCCCAGGCGCTCGCAGATCTCGCCGGCCTGGGCCAGCTCGGCCAGCAGCCCCTCCTCCACGTGGCCATCCACCTCGAGGATGACGGCGGAGCCAGCGCCTGGCGGGAAGTGGAAGCCCCGGCCATCCACGGCGCGCAGGGCCACGTCGTCGATGAGCTCCAGGGTGCGCGGCAGCACGCCCGAGGCGAGCACCGCCGTCACAGCCCGCGCCGCGGTGAGCACCGAGTCGAAGATGACGAGCGCCGTCATCACGTGCCGGGGCCGGGGGATGAGCTGGACGGTGATCTCCGTGGCCACCCCGAGCGTGCCCTCGGAGCCGACGAAGAGGCCCACGAGATCGTAGCCAGCCACGCCCTTGATGGTGCGCCGGCCTACCTGGAGGATCTCCCCGTCGGGGAGCACCCACTCCAGACCGATGACGTAGTCCCGTGTGACGCCGTACTTGAGCGCGCGGGGACCGCCCGCGTTCTCCGCGACGTTGCCGCCCAGGGTGCAGAACTGCCACGAGTTGGGATCCGGCGGATAGAAGAGGCCCACCTCCTCCACCGCCTTCATCAGATCGCCGGTGATGACGCCCGGCTCCACCACGGCGGTGAGATCCTCCACGGAGATGGAGCGAATGCGGTTCATGCGCTCCAGGCTCACCGACACGCCGCCTCGCAGGGGCAGCGAGCCACCGCTCTTGCCGCTGCGCGCGCCGCAGGGGGTGAATGGCACACCCAGCGCCTGGCACGTCTTGAAGACAGCGGAGACCTGCGCGGCGCTCTCGGGGAAGACGACGATGTCGGGCGGGTAGATGCCGCTGTCAGACTCGTCCCGGGCGTATTTCGCGCGGGTGTCTTCGTCGCGATGCACCTGCCCTGAAGAGAGCACCTCGTGGAGCGCCGTCCACGCCCGCTCGAGGAGCTGTGGCTCCACGCGCGGGAAGGTCTGCTCGAACGGCATGGTCATCGCGGCATCCCCAGCCGCGTCCACAGCTCGCGGCGCAGCGCCCCATCCTTGCGCAGGCGCCCCTCGTAGGCCTCCGCGTGCGTGACGGCGTCGCGCTGCTTGTCTCCCCGGAGGCGCAGGCACGCCTGCTTCGCTTCGATGATGCACGCGGAGGCGGGGCTGCCCAGCACCCGCGCGAGCGAGCCGGCCACCTGCCGGGCAAGGTCCTCCTGGAGGATGAGCCGGTGGGCGAAGCAGTCCACCAGCGCGGAGAGCCGCCCGAAGCCCACCACCTGCTTGCCGGGCACGTAGGCCACGTGCGCGCGGCCCTCGTAGGGCAGCAGGTGGTGCGGGCACATGGAGTGGAAGCGCAGGTCCGTCACCACCACCAGCTCGCCCGAGGAGTCCTCGGGCGCCGGGAAGCTCTCCCCGAGCGCCTCCTCGGGTGTGCGCGCGTAGCCGTCGAGGAACTCGCTCACCCAGGCCTCGGCCACCCGCTCCGGTGTGTCGACGAGGTTCGCATCCGTGAGCGGCAGGCCCGCGGCACGCAGGAAGTCCCGCACCGCGGAGGCCATGGCGGCCGCGTCCGGAGTGGCGGGCTGGGCGCCTCGGGGCTGGCGGTGGACGGCTCGACGGTTTCCCACGGGCGGTACTCCTTAGGTTGACGGCATCAGGGGTTCGACACCCTACCCGAGAAGGGGGCCACCTGAATCTCCTCGCCCACCACCCGGAGGGGATAGGTGCGGATCCGAGCCCCCCGGATGATCGGACACAGGCCCGAGCGGACATCGAATGGCCAGGCGTGTAGCGGGCAGTGCAGGACGTACCCCTCCACGTCCCCCTCCGAGAGCGGTCCTCCCCGGTGAGGGCAGGTGTCCTGGATGGCGAACAGCTCGCCCGCGACTCGGAGGATGGCCACCCGCTCGCCTTCGACTGTCACCACTGCGCGCCCGCGTGGATCCAGCTCCGACAATCGAGCGACGGGAATGAACTGGCTGGGAGGCTGACTCTCCATGGCGTGGACCTCCAACACCCTGCGTGCTTGTAGCATCCTGGAGCCTTCCAGAACGTCGGCTGCCTTGACACCCCCAGAGTCCGTCAGTAGAGCAGTCAGGCTGGCTCTTCCCCCGATGACCGACCGCACCTCCCACCTCCGAGGCTATACCGCGACGCTGCTCGTCGCGCTGTGGGCGTTGCAGCCGGTGATGACCGTGGTCCACTCCCGGGAGCACACCCACCACTTCTGCGCGCAGCACCAGATCTTCGAGGAGACGGTGCGCGGCTCGGGCCAGTGGCAGTCCCGGCGCTCACACAGCGAGCCGGTGATCGCCGCCCTGCGCGCCGACAACGGCGTGGACCCGGTGCGCTCCACGCACGAGGCCTGCCCGGTGCAAACGACCGGCGCGCGGGGTGACACGCAGACCTCGGAGACGGTGAGCGTGGCCGCGGAGTGTCTCGGCACGAGCCTGCGGGCCACCGCACCGCCGGGCTCTCTGTGCTCCGTCCCCATCCTCGCCACCGCTCCCAAGTCATCGCCCCCGGTGCGCGCCTAGCGTCCCGAAGCGACCGCTGTGGGTTGACGCCTTCCCCTAGGCGTCTGAGTCCTGAGGAGTTCCCGAGTGTTTCCTCGTTCACGTCAGTCTCCCGGCATCATCGCCCTCGTCCCCTGCCTCCTCTTGTACGCCCTGCCCGCCTCAGCGCAGCAGGCTCCGCCTGACGCGAGCACGCCGCCAGCGGACGCCAGCACGCCGCCCGCCGAGGGAGCTCCCACCGATCCAGCGATCGCCGACGACCTGGCGGAGATCGAGGCCGCCCTGGGCAAGGACAAGGCCGAGGCAGGCACCGGCACCCCGGCGGAGGCTCCGGCGAGCTCGGGCTCGGGCTCGGTGCCCACTGTGGTCCGGGTGGGCTCCAACAACCAGTGGCTCGATCTGAGCTTCGTCCTGGACGCGGCGCTCGCCGCCTTCACCGCCGAGGAGCCGCTGCAGTCGGGAGGGCATGACCCGAACACCAACGGCTTCAACTTCCAGCAGCTCGAGCTCAGCGTCCGCAGCGTGGTGGATCCCTACTTCCGCTTCGACGCCAACATCGTCTTCGCGCTGGCGGGCGTGGAGATCGAGGAGGTGTACGTCACCACGCTGGATCTGCCCGCCAACCTGCAGCTGCGCGCCGGGCAGTTCCTCACGCGCTTCGGCCGCATCAACCCCACGCACCCGCACGCGTGGGACTTCGCGGACCAGGCCTTCGCCGTGGGACGCGTCTTCGGTGGAGAGGGGAACCGGGGCCTGGGCCTCGAGGTGTCCTGGCTCACGCCGCTCCCCTGGTACGTGGAGCTGGTGGGCTCGACCACCGATGCCACCGGAGAGGGCACCGCCCGCAGCTTCCTGGGCGGCGGGGGTGGCCGCGTGGTGTCGCCGCTCGACTTCCAGTTCACCGGGGCGGTGAAGCAGTTCTTCGCTCTCTCGGACGATCTGTCGTTGCTGTGGGGGCTGTCCTCCGCGACCGGCCCCAACCCCACGGGCTACCGCAACTTCACCAACGTCTTCGGCACGGACGTCTATCTCAAGTACCGGCCCACCACCGTGGCGAGCAACACGATCATCTCCCTCCAGGCGGAGCTGCTCTACCGTCGCCGGCAGGTGCCCGACGACGTCCTCTCCGACTACAACGGCTATGCCCAGGTCCTCTGGCGCTTCGCGAAGCGGTGGGCCACGGCTGCGCGCTACGAGTTCGGTACCGCCGCACACGATCAAGACGGCCGCCTCGCCAACGATCCGCTCGACCCGGAGTGGACCGAGACGCGCCAGCGCATCTCCGCCAGCGTCACCTTCTGGCCCACCGAGTTCTCCCGGCTGCGTCTGCAGGCCGCCACCGACCGCGCCGGCTGGCGGGACGAGCGGGACTACTCGGCCTTCCTCACCCTCGAAGCCGTGGTGGGCGCGCATGGCTCCCACGCGTTCTGACCCTCTCTCCAGTGGAGATTCGCCGATGAACTCCTTCCGACTCTCGATCCTCAGTGCCGCTCTCTTCTGTCTCTTCGCCCTGCCCGCCCACGCGGACCTGAACGTCGTCACCACCGTGGCGGATCTCGGCGCCCTCACCAAGGCCATCGGGGGCGACAAGACCTCGGTGACCGTCCTGGCGCTCCCCTCGCAGGATCCCCACTTCGTCGACGCCAAGCCCAACCTCGCCCTCGCGCTCAACAAGGCGGATCTGCTCATCGCCATCGGGCTGGATCTGGAGATCGGCTGGCTGCCCACGCTCCAGCTCAGCGCTCGCAACTCGAAGATCCTGGCGGGCAACCCGGGCTTCCTGGATGCCTCCCAGTTCGTGAAGATCCTCGAGGCCCCGGTGGTCAAGGTCGACCGCAGCCAGGGCGACGTCCACCCGGGCGGCAACCCCCACTACCTCCACGATCCCCGGATGGCCGTGGCCGTGGCGCGCGGCCTCCAGGAGCGCATGGCGCAGCTCGATCCGAAGAACGCTGCTGGCTACCAGGCAAACCTGGAGAAGTTCATCACCGAGGTGGAGGCGGCGCGAGCGGGCTGGGAGAAGCGTCTGGCCGCGGTGCGCGGCGTGCCCGTCATCTCCTACCACAAGACGACGGCGTACCTGGGGGACTGGCTGGGGTTCAAGACCATTGCCTACCTGGAGCCGAAGCCGGGCATCCCTCCCACGCCTTCGCACGTGGCCCAGGTGCTCATGCAGGGGCGACAGCAGAAGGCGCAGTTCGTCGTCCAGGAGGAGTACTACCCGGACTCCACCTCCAAGCTCGTGGCCTCCAAGATTCCCGCCGGCATCGTGATCTTCCCCAGCGGCGCGAAATTCCGTGAGGGTGAGACGTACGTCCAGCGCATGGAGCGGCTGGTGCAGAGGCTCGAGCAGGCCTTCGCGGCCAAGGGGGGCTGAGCATGCGCGTCCGTCTCCTGCTGCCGCTGCTGCTGCTCACCGGCTGCGCCTTGGACGCCGGCGAAGGCTTCGCCGTGCTCGAGCCGTCCTTGAGGGCTGCCTACACCTCGCCCGCCTCGCGCGAGGTCGGGGACGGCTACCAGCGCCTCAGCTCCGACTTCCAGATGAAGTTGACCACCGCGCGCGTGAGGCTGGATCGCATCGAGCTCCTCGGCCGCGCTGGGGGCGGTGGCCCCACCTCTTTCGATCCCGCCAACCCTCCGCCCGGCTACTCCATCTGTCACAACGGGCACTGCGATCGTGACGACGGCGCTCAGGTCCCCTACGAGGAGGTCGAGGCCGAGCTGTCCGGGGGTGGCTCCGCCGCTTCGACCGTCGCCACCCTCGCTGTCGGCGAGTTGGACCTGCTGGTCCCGGAGACGCGCGCGCTGGAGTGCGAGCCGGACTGCGAGCTGCCTCAGCTCACCGTGTCCAGCGGGCGCTGGACGATAACGGCCCTGCGGCTCGAGGGATCCGTTCGGGATGCACGATCTCCCCCGCGCTTCTCGGGCGAGCGACCCTTCCAGCTCGAGCTCACCGCGTCCGGTGCCCAGGCCGAGCCGGTCGCCGTGCTCACGGGGACGCTCGACGTCCCCTCCGATCGTGAGCACGCGCCGCGCGTCCTGCTGGACCTGGCGCTGGAGCTGACCCCCGCGAGCTTCGATCCTGTGGACTGGTCCGCGGCCACGCCGGACATCAATGGAATCGTGGACCTGAACCATCCGGACAACACCGCAACGCGTACCCAGCTCCTGAAGTCGATCACCGAGCTGGCGCCCCAGGCAGAGGTGAAGCGTGAAACCCGATGATCCTCCCAAGCCGGGCGAAGCCCCGGCGATTCCTTCGCCCAAGCAGGGCGACTTGCTCATCTCCTGCGAGGAGCTGGCCGTCGGGTATGGGGAGACAGCCATCCTGCCGCCTTTCAACCTCAAGATTCACAAGGGCAGCTTCATCTCCGTGGTGGGCCGCAATGGCTCGGGCAAGAGCACCTGGTTCAAGACCCTCCTGGGGATGATCCCGCCGGTCTCCGGACGTGTCATCCGGCACCGCCCGGACCTGAAGTGGTCCTACGTGCCGCAGACCATCGGCATCGACTCCGTCTTGCCGATGCGCCCCAAGGAGATGGTCATCTGGGGGCGGCTGAGGGGCTGGAACTTCATGCGTCCCTTCTCCACGTCGGAGGAGAGGAAGATCGCGGAGTCGGCGATCGACACGGCGGGGGCGCGCTCGTTCGCCCACCGCCCCTACCGCGAGCTGTCCGAGGGACAGAAGCAGCGCTCGCTGCTGGCCCGGGTGATCGCCAGCGAGGCGGAGTTCGTCCTCCTGGATGAGCCCACCGCCGCCATGGACGCCGTCGCCGAGCAGCAGACGATGGAGCGGCTCGTCCGGCTGGCGCGCGAGCAGAACATGGCCGTGGTGGTGGTGAGCCACGATCTAGCGCTCGCCGCCAAGCACGCCGACACCATGGTGTTCCTGGATCGCGAGACGCCGTCCATCGTCGTCGGCGACTCGCAGACCGTCTTCTGCTCCCCCGCCTTCCGCCACCAATACGGCGACGAGTACTGCGCTCGCGCCAAGTCAGGAGAGAACCATGGACACTCCCATGGACACCCCCATGGTTGAGCTCTCGAAGTGGGAGCAGCTGCTGGCCAGCTGGGATCTGTTTGGCGATCCCATCCTCTGCGCCTTGATCGCCGGAGGCGTGCTCGGCTTCTTGAGCGTCTATGTGGTGCTGCGGCGGATGGTGTTCGTCAGCGCCGCCGTCACCCACTCGGCCGGTCTGGGCGTGGCGCTCGCGTTCTTCGCGCAGATCCACCTGGGGCTGCGTGTGGATCCCATGGTGGGCGCCACCGGCCTGTCCGTCATCGCGACGCTCCTGTTGATGCTGGATCCCGCCCGGCTCAAGCTCACGCGCGAGAGCATGCTCGGCCTGGCCTTCGCGTTCGCCGGCGGCGCGGCCGTGCTGGTGGGGGATCGCATCGCGCAAGAGGCCCATGACATCCAAGGCATCCTCTTCGGCACCGCGGTGCTCGTCACCCCGGAGAACCTCTACACCGTGGCCGGCGTGGGCGGCGCCATCCTCTTCCTCCAGATCTGGTGGTACCGCGGCTTCACCTTCGTCAGCTTCGACCGGATCGGCGCCACCGTGCAGGGGCTCCCCGTGCGCATGCTGGACGCGACGCTGATGATCTCCATCGGCGTCATGGTGGGTGTGTCGGCGCGGGCGCTGGGTTCGCTGCCCGTGTTCGCCTTCTCCACCCTGTCCGCCATCGCAGCGCTGGTGCTGGACTTCCGGCTCCAGTGGACGTTCCTGCTGGCCACGCTGGCTGGGTGCATCTCGGGGGTCGGCGGCTATCTGTTCGCCTACTTCTATGACTTCCCGGTCGGCGGTTCGCAGACGGTGCTCGCGAGCGTGCTGGTGCTGATCGCCGCGCTCATCCGCGCCTTCCTCGACCTGCTCGATCCGACGCGCTGAGCCGCTCTCATCCGGGGCGTGCCCCGAAGCAGGGGCACGCCTGGCCGGACGATATGCGTCCGCTCATGGGTCGTTGTGAGAGCGTTGGCTCAACGCCCTGGAGCGACCATGCCCCCGCGAGTCCTGCTGTTCTGCCTTGTTGTCTGGGTGGCCGGCTGTGCAGGAAGCACTCCCCGGCCTGATTCGGAACCCTCCGGCCCCCGCTACGAGCACGTCTTCCTCAAGCCGCTCGAGGAGGCCCTGGCGGAGACCCGCCAGCTGCTCAGCGAGAAGGGCTACGGCTTCGAGCGCAGCGAGGACCCGACCCTGATGCTCACCACATGGTCGGAGCCGCAGGCCCCAGGGCACCAGTGGGGCAACCAGAGCCAGTACCGCTACCTGGTGTCCGGGCTTCGAGTGGGCCCCCGGCAGTCCGTGGTCCGCATCTACCGGATGTGGCGCACGGTGATCAGCAACAACAGCGAGCAGCGGCCCAACCTCTACAAGTTCATGCAGCACCACCACACCGACTTCGAAGCCCAGGAGCCCTATCCCATCGAGAAGGCCAACAGGGATCGTGAGACAAGGGTGGGGTTGCGCGATCTGCCGCTGGAGAAGGAGCTCAAGGCCCGCCTGGAGCAGAACGTCGGCATCGAGGTCATCTCCCGGAATGTGGCGCCCGAGCCGGATCAGCCCCGACTCCGGGCGCCCGAGTTCTACCTCGATCGCTGGAAGAGCGAAGGCACCGCGCAGGCCCCCGTGGTGACGCCCTGCCCCCAGGAGGTCCGTGGCCTCACGCCCTTGCTCAAGCCAGGGCTGACGCTCCTCGTCGGCGAGCAGCTCGGCAGCCGGGAGACGCCCGCGGTGGTCGGCGACATGGTGTGTCAGTCCTCCGCGGCGGGCTTCAGCGTGGTGCTGGGCCTGTCCATCCCTCGTACCGAGCAGGAGCGCATCAACCGCTACCTGGCCAGCCCGGGAGCTCCCTCGGACCAGGACGAACTGCTGCGCGGCCCGTTCTGGCGCAGGCCCTTCCAGGATGGCCGCAGCAGCCGCGCCATCATGGATCTCATCGATCGCGTCCGCGCCCTGCGCCACTACGGCCTGTTCATCACCCTGGTGGCCTATGACACCGAGGAGGCCGTGGGCAGCAAGCGCGACGCCCTCCTGGCCGAAGTCTGGGAGGCGCGCCGCAAGGGCCACCCGGACGAGCTCTTCGTCATCCTGGCCGGCAACACCCATACCCGCACTGTCGAGGGCACGCAGTGGGACCGGGACTTCGTCCCCATGGCGAAGCGGCTGGTGAGCAGCGAACAGGCGCTGCTGACGTTCGATCTCAGCTATGCCCAGGGCCAGCGCTGGGGGTGCGATCTGAGCCGTGACGCGAAGCTGGTGTGCAACATCGTCAACGCCAGTCCGAGCGAGCGGGTGGCCGCGCCGCCCGGGCAGAGCCCCTACGTCAAGCTGCTCTCAGAGCGTTCCGAGGAGGGCTACCACGGCCTGCTGTACGTCGGCGCGCTCTCGCCCTCGCTGCCCGCCACCTCCCTGGGGGGCCATGTGCTCCCGCCCACCTCGAAGCCGCCTACCGCACCGCAGAGGAAATGAGCTTGAACTCGGGAGAGCCCGCGCGCCCAAGCATGTCGAAGAGCGCGGACTCCACCGTGGTGATGTGGGCGCCGGCCTCCTTGCATAGCTCGAGGCCGACGCGCCGATCCTCGGCCGAGCGGGAGAGGATGGCATCCGCCAGGATCCAGGCCTCAAAGCCCTTCTCCACGAGATCCCGCACCGTCTGGAAGACGCAGACGTGGGTCTCCATTCCGGCGAGGAGGATCTGCCGCCGCCCCTCGAGCCGGGTGAGGACTTCGGCCGTGGCCGCACTGAAGGCCAGCTTCTCCACCGGCTTGAACCCCCCCAGCCGCTCGCACAGCTGATGGTGCGTGGGCCCGAGCCCCTTCGAGTATTGCTCGGTGACGAGGATAGGCAGCTGGAGCGCCTTGGCGCCCTCAATGGCGGCACCCGTGCGCTTGAGCATGCGCTCGAGGGACTCCCTCTCCATGGCTGCGCACAAGCGCTCCTGGATGTCCACGACGAGCAGTGCGGCGTTGCTGGAGAGAATGCGGTAGGTGGGCATCGGTTCCTCCTGAAGGATCAGTGCTCGTGGTCGTGCGCTCCTGCGTCTTCCTCCATGACGACCGAGACGGACGTCGCCGAGGTGGGACCGAAGGTGATGGAGTAAGTGCCCACCGCGAGCTCGACCGTGTGGCGCCCCTTGATCTCGGTGCACTCGGAGGACGTCTTCACGCTCTCCTCGAGGGCAACCGTCGTTCCGCTCCCATCCTTGATGGCCACTGGCACGTCCGCGCTGGTGAAGAGGACGTAGTGCGCCTCCTCCGCCGAGGCAAAGGAGACAGTCCCCCCCTTGCCGCCCGTCACGTCGACGAGCGTGATGTCATAGCGGCGATGATCGGCCTTCACCTCCGGCGCGCCGGCAGTGGCTGCGGTGGCGTTGATGGAAGAGGCCGGCCCTCCCTGGAGGTGCTCGCACCCCTCGACGTCGGCGGTCTCTTCATCCCCACAACCCACGAGCAGCGCAGTGGACAGCAGGACAGCGGAAAAGAGCTTCATTTTCATGGTGTGACTCCAAGCGTAAGTACTGCGTTATGGCATAACCGGACGGGAACGGCTCAGACGGCATACCCCATTGCACCCGCCTTCATGGGCGCCTCGGGATCGAGCATGACGTTCACACAGGCCACCGTGCCGCTGGCCACCGCGCGCTCCAGCGCCGGGCGGATCTGCGCGGGCTCGGTGACGTGCTCGCCGTAGCCGCCGAGCGCCTCCACCACCTTGTCATAGCGGGTGGGCGCCAGCAGCGTGCCCGGAGACTTGTCCTCGCCGAACATGCTCACCTGCGGGAGCCGGATCTGCCCCCAGGCGGCGTCATTGCCCACCACGCACACCATGGGCAGCTTGAAGCGCAAGGCCGTGTCGTAGTCCATGCCGTTGAGGCCGAACGAGCCGTCGCCCTGGATGATCCAGTGCGTGCGCTCTGGGTGCAGCGTCTTGGAGGCGATGGCGAAGGGTGCTCCCACGCCCAGGCACCCGAGCGGCCCCGGATCCAGCCAGCGGCCCGGCTGACGCAGCTCGATGACCTTGGCGGCCAGGGCCACCCAGTTGCCACCGTCCGCGATGAACACCGGATCCTGGCCCGCCGAGTTGGCCACGTCGGACATCTCCTTGGCGAGCCGGTAGTGGTGGATGGGGACGCTGTCGTCCTTCGTCCACTGCTCCAGATCCTTCAGCCGCTTGTCCTCGCGGGCGCGCAGGCCGGCCAGGAAGGTGTCACGCTTGATGCGCGGGGCCGCGTCCGCAAAGGCCGCGAGCGCGCTGTAGCTGTCGGAGATGATGCCCACCTCCACCGGGCGGTTGCGCCCGATCTCCGTGGGATCAATGTCCACCTGGACGATCTTCGACTCCGCGCTGAAGGTGGGCTCGGCGCCGTAGTTAAGGCGGAAGTCGAACGGCGTGCCGATGACGAACACCACGTCCGCGCCGCTGAGTCGAATGCAGGCGCGCGCGTCGGCATTGCCCTGAACGATGAAGCTGCCACCCTGCGCGCCGTAGGCAAAACTCTTGCC
>Ga0190275_10002474_pt1 | contig 13271 bp, 7 predicted proteins | sample Popmic550T_FD_133745 | JGI IMG/M metagenome (GOLD analysis project Ga0190275, IMG submission 133745) | Populus adjacent soil microbial communities from riparian zone of Yellowstone River, Montana, USA - 550 T | ecosystem: Environmental > Terrestrial > Soil > Riparian zone > Trees stand | place... | reverse complement strand
CTGCCCGTGCCCGTGATGGACGACGATCACCGGGTGGTATGGCTCCCCCTCGCGCCCATCTCCCAGCTCTGGACGGGCTCGGCGGTGGCCCCCGACTTCTCCCGCGCTCCCCTGCCAGAGTACGAGCCCTTCTTCATCCTGCTCGAGGCCACAGCCGCTGAGTTCTGTAACGCCACGGGTCGTCCCCAGCGCGACAGGGAGTTTGAGCGCCTCTACCGGCACCTGCGGCGGCGCCCTGACAGCACGGACGCCAACCCCCTGTTCTCCTATCTGCGTGCCGCCGCGCGCCTCTACCTCTCCCTGCGTGACGTAAGCCGCGCCGAGTTCGAGGCCGTGGCGGACCGGCTCTACCGCTCGGCGAGGACCTTCGCGACGCGGATCGACAGCACGAACTACCACCACTTCGTGCTCGAGGAGTTCTTCCACCCCACCGGCCCGGTCCCCGCCTCGGACGAGCTTGGAGGTGCGCCGTGAGCGAGTACCAGTACTACGAGTTCCGAGCCGTGGACCGGCCCCTCACGGACAAGGAGCAGGCCGAGCTTCGAGCGCTCTCCACTCGGGCGGAGATCTCCGCCTATCACTTCTCCAACGTCTACCACTGGGGCAACTTCAAGGGCTCCCCGGACGAGATGGTGGAGCGGTACTTCGACGCCCACCTCTATGTGACGAACTGGGGCGTCCGCCGCCTCATGCTCCGTCTGCCCATGCGGCTCTTCGACGCAGAGCGTGCCAGCCCGTTCCTGGAGGGGGAGCTCCCTGCCCTGCAGACGACGGGAGACAAGGTCATCCTCACTTTCGAGCTCGACGAGGCCTGGTCGGACGAGCTCGTCCAAGGAGAAGGGTGGCTCGCGTCCCTGCTGCCTCTGCGTCAGGAGCTCCTCTCAGGAGATCTGCGCGCCCTCTACCTCGGCTGGCTGGCGGGAGTTGCGTTCGGGAGGGTGGGAGCGGATGAAGAGGAGCCGCCTGTCCCCGCGGGGTTGGGTGCTCTCTCCGCCGCGCTCACCGCGCTTGCTGACTTCCTGCTCATTCCTCCGGAGCTGCTCGAGGTGGCTGCCCAGGCCAGTGCGGCCTTGGAGGAGCCGGCGCCACGCGCGGAGCTGGAGGCGTGGATTCACGGATTGCCCGCTCCCGAGAAAGACGCACTCCTGCTGCGGCTGGTCGACACGGCCGGAGCTGCCCCGGCACCGGAGCTGCTCCATCGCTTCCAGGAAGGACGGGCGCGCGAGACGGCGAAGGCCCCCGCCTCTCGGAGGACGGTGGGGGAGCTGCTCCGGGCCGCGGTGGCGCTCCAGCAGGCACGGGAGCGGCAGGAAAAGGAGCGCCAGGTCGCGACCCGCGAGAAGGAACTGGAGGCGCTCGCGGCCCGCGAGCCTACCGCTTGGAAGCAGGTGGACGAGCTCTTCGCCACCCGGCGTCCCAAGGATCACGCGGCTGGTGTCCAGCTCCTCGTGGGCCTCCGAGAGGTCGCACGGCGGAGAGGCACGGAGGCCCAGTTCTCCCGCAGGCTGAGCCAGCTCCGCGAGCGCAACGCTCGAAGAGCCGGGCTGATCTCTCGCATGGACAGGGAAGGCTTGAGCGCACCTTGAACCTCGTTCCGTCCAAGTCCTCCACTCGAAGTGCCGCGCGGGTGGCGCTGGAGCCGCTGCGGCGGTGGCTCACCCACGATGCCCTGTATGAGACGGCAGGCCCGCAGATGTACAGGCAGGGCCAGGCCTGTCTGGACCAGGACCGCGTCCCCTCCTTCGAGGCGCTGCCCGACCTCCTGCTGGGCCAGGTCCTCAACCGGCACGGCCAGCCTTACCGGGTCGCCATCTCGACCGACGCGGACGGCTTCTGTGCGGAGTGCGAGTGCCAGACCTTCTGGAGTCAGGGCTTCTGCAAGCACGCCGTCGCGCTTGGGCTGGCCTTCCTCCAGGCAGGGGGCTCTGTCTCGGAGCGGGCCCGGCCGCCGCCTCGGGTCGAGCGGCCTCAGAGCCCCGAGCACCTTCGGGAGTGGCTGGCGTCACACCACCTCTCCCATGCCGGTCGCATCCCCCTGGCGGTGGTGGAGCCCTTCCTGGGGCGGGGCTTCCACGACACTCCCGGCCTCTATGGACTGGCGCACCTGCCAGTCACCGCCCCGCTGGACGGGACGCTCGATCTGCGCCGCCACGTCCATGGGGCCACCACACAGCACCTCCTGCGGGAGGCCGTGTGGGCGTGGCTGGGTGCCGAGGTGGAACGTGTCCGGCGGGGACTCGAGCTCGAGCAGGAGCGTGCCACCGGGCCTCGGCCGCCTCCAACCGATGCGCGGCTGATCCCCTGGAGAGAGGCGCTCGAGAGAGCCCGGGCGCGGGTGCGCGAGCAGTCCGTTCCTCGCCTCCTGCCGGGCAAGCCCGACGTCACGGTGCGAGAGCGCCCACTGCTGCTCTTCGTGGAAGAGCCGGGAAGTCCCAGCTCCCACCTCACGGCGCAGGGCCCGCGGCCCGGCATGCTCCGGGTGCGCGTGTCGGTGGAGCCTCACGCGCTGCTGGATGAGCGGGGAGGACTGTCCTGCTGGTGCACGCCGGGAGGAGAGGCCCGCTGCGTCCATGCCCTGTCTGCCCTCGATACGCTGCTCGACATGCTTGGGGAGCCCGCGTGGGCCCCGTTCAATGCGCGGCTCGCGGAGCTGCTCTTCGAGCAGCCAGCCAAAGAGCTGCTCGCGGTCCTCGAGAAGGCCTCCTCCCTGGCGCACCCGCCGCCGCAACCCGCGGGGGGCGCGCGCCTCAGCTTCCGGCTCGAGGGCCTCGACGAGCGGCATCCCCGCCTGCGCCTCTACCTGCACAAGCCGCTGAAGAAGGGCGGCTTCTCCAAGGGAATGCCCGTGAGCTGGAGGGACAGGGAAGAGGCCCGTGCCTTGCTCTCGGATCCGCGTGAGCTGGAGGCGTTCGAGCTGTGTGAGCTCACCACCCGGCTCCCTTCCTACTCCAGCGATGGGTACTTCCTGCTGCTGCGGGCCCTGAAGCTGCTGGCGCATGGCTCCCGGCTCTTTGCCGCGTCCCGGCTGGACACGCCCCTACGGGTGAGGGAAGCGCCGCTCGGTCTCGCCTTCTCCGAGAGGGCCGCTGGCTTGATGGTCCACCCCTCCCTCGAGGGCGTCCCCGTTCCTCCCGGCAAGCTCCAGCCGCCCCCTGCTGGGACCGAGGTGCCGCTGCCATGGCTCTTCTTCGAGCCTGAGCTGCCGCGCCTGACCGTGATCAATGTCCCCCCGGGAGCGCGCGAGGTGCTCACCACGCTGAGGGAATATGGGACGTGGCTGCCGGAGCGGGTGCGCCCGGCGTTGCTGCACAACCTCACAGGGTTGGAGTCCGCCTGGTCCGTCTCCCTCCCCGAGTCGATGGAGGCCCGTCCCGTTTCTCCAGAGCCAGGATTCCTGCTGCGCCTGCGGCCCACGGGAGCGGAGGCGCTGGAGGGAGAGCTCCTCGTCCGTCCCTTGCCAGAAGCTCCGCCTCAGCGCCCGGGCGAGGGCCCGCCTCAGGTACGGGGCCTGCGCGACGGAGAGCGGGTGGTGGCACACCGCGATCTGGAGGCCGAGCGCGCCGAGGCCCTGGCGCTCCGCAAACGGCTGGGGGTACTGGCAACGGACAGCTCGGCGCACTTCCTCCTGGAGGAGCCGGATGCTGCCCTCGACTTCCTCGAGCGGCTCGAGCCCATGACGGGCCCGGGCCTACGCGTCGAGTGGGAGCAGCAGCAGCCCTGGAAGCTCTCCTACGCGCCGGACGCGCGGGGCCTGAGGGTGGACGTGCGCAGCAGGCGGGACTGGTTCGGCGTCGAAGGCGGCATGGAGGTAGACGGTGAGCGAGTGGAGCTGGCCGCGTTGCTGGAGGCCATGCGCCACCGCCGCCGCTTCGTGCGCTTGAGCCAGGAGCGCTGGCTGAAGCTCACCGAGGCGCTGCGAGAGCGGCTCACGCCCTTGGCGGATCTGGCACACCCCACCCGTGAAGGGTTGGAGGTGAGCAAGGCCGCGGCGCCGGTGTTGGATGCGCTGGCCGAGGCAGGCGTGGAGGTGCACGCCCCGCTCGACTGGCGCCGCCTCGCCACCCGTATCCGCAAGGCGCGGATGCGCGACATTCCTCTACCCGAGGGGCTGAAGGCCGAGCTGCGCGACTACCAGCGAGAGGGCTTTCAATGGATGGCACGGCTCGCGGAGTGGGGGGGAGGAGCATGCCTGGCCGATGACATGGGGCTGGGCAAGACGCTGCAGACCCTCGCGCTGCTGCTGCACCGCGCGAAGGCCGGGCCCGCGCTCGTGGTGGCCCCTACCTCTGTCTGCTTCAACTGGGCGCTCGAGGCCGCGCGCTTCGCCCCCTCCCTGCGAGTGAAGTCCTACCGCGAGGCGGACCGGGAGCGCCTCCTCCAGGAGCTGAAGGCGGGAGAGGTGCTGCTGATCAGCTACGGGCTCCTGGTCCGCGACGCAGAGCGCCTCGGCCGGGTCGCCTTCGGCACCCTCGTCGTGGACGAGGCCCAGACAGCGAAGAACCCGGACACGGCGCGCGCGAAGGCGCTCCGCGGGCTCCAGGCCGAGGCGCGGGTGGCGCTCACGGGCACGCCTGTGGAGAACCGACTCTCGGAGCTGTGGAGCCTTTTCCGCATCGTCTTCCCTGGGCTGCTGGGCAGCCGCGAGTCCTTCCGCAAGCGCTTCGCCGAGCCCATCGAGCGCGAGCGGGATCCCGCTGCTCGTGCCGCGCTCTCCCGGGTGCTGCGCCCCTTCCTCCTGCGCCGCACCAAGGCCGAGGTGGCGCGCGAGCTGCCTCCTCGCATCGAGACGGTCGTCCCCGTCGTGCTCTCGGAGGGGGAGCGCCGGCTGTATGAGCAGCTGCGGCTCTCCGCGCTCGCGCGTGTGGGCACCCAGGCCGACGAAGGGCAGCGCTTCGAGCTGTTGGCGGCCCTCACCCGGCTGCGGCAGCTGGCGTGCCATCCGCGACTGGGAGAACCCGACTCGACGTTGCCGTCCTCGAAGCTGGAGCGGCTGGTGGAGCGGGTGGAGGAGCTGCACGCCGAAGGTGGCCGGGCGCTCGTCTTCAGCCAGTTCGTCCAGCTCCTCGAGCTGGCGCGGGAGGCGCTGGAGGGGCGAGGCTTCTCCGTGCAGTACCTGGATGGGCAGACGCCGCCCGCTGAGCGCCAGGCGCGAGTGGAGGCTTTCCAGCGCGGTGAGGGAGAAGTCTTCCTGATCTCGCTGAAGGCGGGAGGGACCGGGTTGAACCTCACCGCGGCCGACCACGTCATCCACCTGGATCCGTGGTGGAACCCGGCCGTGGAAGATCAAGCCACCGATCGTGCGCACCGCATCGGGCAGACCCGGCCCGTCACCGTGTCCCGGCTCGTGTCACAGGGGACGATTGAGGAAGCCATCCTCGCGCTCCACGCCGAGAAGCGGGAGCTGGCCTCGAGCCTGCTCTCCGAAGCCGATGGCGCCTCCGCGCTCTCCCCCGAGCAGCTCCTGGCCCTGCTGCGCTTCAGCTCCGGCCAGGAGGGAGAGCCCGGTCCCCAGCCATAGCTGCCCTCCCCACACCCGACGCAAGAGGACAAGCCATCGAGTGCGACTCCTGGGAATATGCAGGCTGCTTGCAGGTTTGGGCACGCTTGTCAGCCAAGGGAGGGGTAGATGCACCGTCAGCAGTGGCTCATCGTAGGTCTGGCGCTCCTGGCAGGCTCGGTCGCAGGGGCGCAGGGCCGGCCGGGTGCGGGCATCGAGGCCCGGACGCTGAAGAACGGGCTGAAGGTCATCGTCTGGCCGGACCAGGACATCCCCAACGTGGCCCTCTTCAACTTCTTCCGCGTCGGCAGCCGCAACGAGCGCCCTGGCATCACCGGCCTGTCCCACTTCTTCGAGCACATGATGTTCAACGGCGCGAAGAAGTACGGCCCGGGCCAGTTCGACGCCGTGATGGAGGCCGCGGGCGGCAGCAACAACGCCACCACCTCCGAGGACGCCACCATCTATATGGACTGGTTCCCGAGCTCGGCGCTGGAGACGATCTTCGATCTGGAGGGGGACCGGCTGGCGCACCTCTCCTTCGATCCGAAGATCATCGAGAGTGAGCGGGGGGTCGTCTACTCCGAGCGACGCTCGTCTGTGGACAACGACAACATGGGGGCGCTGATGGAGCAGGTGCAGGCGACAGCCTTCGTCGCGCACCCGTACCAGGTACCCGTCATCGGCTGGCCCTCGGACATCGAGTCCTGGCGCATGGAGGATCTGCAGCGCTTCTTCCAGACGTACTACGCGCCCAACAACGCCACACTGGTGGTGGTGGGCGCGGTGACGCCCGCGGAGGTCTTCGCGCTGGCGGAGAAGCACCTGGGGCCCCTGCGCTCGCAGCCGTCGCCCGAGCCGGTGCGCACGAAGGAGCCTGAGCAGCAGGGAGAGAAGCGCGTGCGGGTGCGTCGGATGGCGCAGGCCCCACTGCTCCAGGTGGCCTACCACGGAGTGGACGCCAAGGATCCGGACCTGCCAGCGCTGGAGCTGCTGTTGAACATCCTGGCGGACGGAGACTCCTCGCGGCTCCACCGGCGGCTGGTGGAGGAGGAGCGGGTGGCCATCCGAGCGAGCAGCGTCTTCAACACCACCTTCGATCCGTCCCTGGTGTGGTTCATGGTGGACCTGCCGCCGGGCGGGGACGTGGAGCGCGCGGAGAAGGTGCTCGGCGAGGAGCTGGAGAAGGTTCGCGCCCAGGGCGTCACGGACGCGGAGTTGCGCAAGGCGAAGAACCTCACCGTGGCGAACTTCTGGCGCGGGCTGGAGACCAACAGCCGCCGGGCGCAGCTGCTCGGGACCTATGAGGTCTTCCACGGCGACTGGCGCAAGCTGTTCGAGGCGCCGGCGCGCTACGAGCAGGTGACGCGTGAGCAGCTCCGTAAGGTGGCGGGGCGCATCCTCGAGCCTGCCCGCCGCACCGTCGGAGTACTGTCACCCATGGAGGAAGCACTGGCTCCGGCTGGCAAGGAGGCGGGACGATGAGCGGCAAGGCGGGCAGAGTCGGCAAGCTGGCGCTGGCGGTGCTGCTGGCAACGACCGTGGCGGGAGCGCAGGGTACGAGGCCCGCAGAGCCGGCGAAGCCTGGGACTCCACGGGGTGTGCAGCTCCCCAAGGCGACGGTAATCGAGCTGAAGAATGGAGCTCGGCTCATCCTGGCGGAGAAGCGGGATGTCCCGCTCGTCTCCTTCAGCGCATGGCTGCGCGGTGGAGCGCTGGGCGCACCTCAGGGCAAGGAGGGCCTGGCGTGGCTCACCGGGGAGCTGTTGCTCAAGGGCGCGGGGAAGCGGGATGCCCGGCAGTTTGCCGAGGCCGTGGACGGCGCCGGGGCCGAGCTCAACGTGACCGCGATGCGCGAGGCGCTGCTGGTGGACGGGCAGTTCCTGGCGCGGGACACCGCGCTCATGGTGGAGCTGCTCTCGGATGTGCTGATGCGGCCGCGCTTCGAGCCCGGTGAGTTCGACAAGATGCGGGACCGGAGGGTGTCCGAGCTCGCCGCCGCGAAGGATGGAGATCCGCGGGGCCTCATGGGCCTCTACTTCCTCGCCTTCCACTTCGCGGGCCACCCCTATGGCAGGCCGGTGATTGGCAGCGAGACCTCGCTCTCCACCCTGACGCGTGAGGACGTGCAGTCATATGCCAAGGCCCAGCTGGGCGGGGACCGTCTCATCCTCTCGGTGGTAGGGGACTTCGACGTGAAGCAGCTCGCCAGCCGGCTGGAGGCCGCGCTCGGAGGTTGGACCCGTGCAGAGGCTCCCGCCCCTGTGGCGCCGCCCACCTCCGTCGCGAACGGCCGGCGCGTGCTGCTGGTGGACAAGCCGGATGCCACCCAGACGTACTTCTGGTTCGGCAACACGGGCATCGCGCGCAACGACCCGGACCGGGTCGACGTGACGCTGGCCAACACGCTGCTCGGGGGCCGCTTCACCTCGCTGCTCAACACGGAGCTGCGCGTCAAGACAGGCTTGAGCTACGGCGCCAACTCGACAGTGCTGCGCGAGACACAGCCGGGGGTGGTGTCGATCTCCTCGTATACGAAGACGGAGTCCACCGGCCGGGCCCTTGACCTGGCGCTGGAGGTGCTCACCCGCTACCGGCGCGAGGGCATGGATGACGCGGCGCTCGCCTCCACCAAGGCCTTCGTCCTGGGCCAGTTCCCGAACTCGCTGGAGACAAGCGCGCAGATCGCCATGAAGCTGTCAGAGCTGGCCTTCTATGGGCTCGATGCCAAGGACGTGGACGGCTTTGCCAGCGACGTGATGGGTGCCAGCCGAGAGCGCATCCGCCAGGTGACGCAGCGCGTGATGCCGGCCCCGGAGCACCTGACCCTCGTCCTCATAGGCAAGGCATCCGCCATCCGCGACGTCGCGCGCCGCTATGGCCCCGTGACGGAGATGAAGCTCTCCGACAAGAGCTTCTCGCCTGCGCCCGCACCCAAGCGCTGACGCTTCATTTGCGAGCGGCCCGCTCCTTCGCCTGTGCGCCGTGGCGGGCCATGCACCGCTGGAAGCGCTGATCCACCGAGCGCGCGAACCAGGCGGTGGTGAGCTCCCGGCTCAGCTTCGGGCTGCGGAGGGTGACGGCGGGCAGCTGGGCGTACTCCGGGCGCTTCCCCGCTACCCGCTCGTAGGCCTTCTTCACGGCGTGCCAGGTCTCCGTCTCCTCGAAGTCCCGCTGCTTCTCCTTCCGCACGTCTCTGCGCACCTGGCGCTCACTCACCTCCGGCGCATGGCGGGCCCGGAAGGCCAGCAGCGCCGTCAGGGTGCGGCTGTCCTCGTTCCGGGGCTCGCCCTCGGCGTCATAGAGGAGCAGATCTCCATCCAGCGCCAGGGGGAGCCGGGTCAGCTCGCTCACCTGCGCCTGGAGCGCCGCGTTACGCGAGGAGTAGAGGCCCACGTTGTAGTCCGCGAAGCGGTAGATCGGCTGGGCATAGGCGGCCTCGTACCCGAGCAGCCGCGCCGTGCCGTAGCGCACGCCTCCGGCTCGCGTGTACAGCTCCTCGCGCACCTCCGCCTCCGGACGATCCTCGTCGTTCTGCTCCCGCGCGTAGCGCACGCTCACCTGCATGGAGCCGGCGGTGGTGATCGGATTGAGCTCCTCCAGGCTCTGCAAGCTGAACAGCTCGCTGGCCAGATCCGCCGCCGTGTACACCGCTGGGTACTGCTGCTCGTAGGCCTGCAGCAGCTCACGGAAGAGCCGGTCCAGATCCCGCTCCGTCCGCACGGCCTTGAGGCGGGCCTCGAAGGACTGGGACTGGCCGGGGGCCCGGTGGTGCAGCAGCGCCTCCAGCGCCTTGCGCCCCACCACTCCCAGCTTCCCGGCGTAGGCCTCCAGCCGCTTGCGCACGATGCGCGGCAGCTCCTTCACCACGGGGTTGGCCTGGAACCCGGACTCCTGCTCGATGACGGCGAGCACCTCGCACACGGGCTCCGCCGAGGGGTGCACCTGCCGCGCCTCCAGCGCCGACAGCACCTCCTGCCCCCAGCCCTCCCGCTCCTTCACGTGCGGCGGAATCAGCCGCGCCACCTCCACCAGGGAGAGCCGGGGAGGCAGCGGCGCGGAGCCCTCCGAGCCCCGGAGACCCCGCGTACCGCAGCTCGTGAGCACCAAGAGGAGGCTTGCTGCAAGAAGCACTCCCTCCAGTGGAGATAGAAACTTCATCCCGTGCTGTCCGTCCGAGTGAGTCCTGAAACACTCTTTTTCGCGCGAGCTCTGTGGCGGGTCGTAACCACCCCGGAGTCCATCCCCGCCGCTTAACGGTCTGGGAGTGCTGGAGAATTCCCAAAAGCCTTAACCCGTATACGCAGTGAGAGCCGATTAATACGTCATTGTTTTAATTGCCGCTCAAATTGTTAGAACTTACTTCCGAAAAAAAGAAGTTGCTCTGATGTTTACCCGCATGTCACGAAACACCTGCCTTTCCCCCGAGGAGGTAGTGCGTTTGAGCAATAAAATCCTGAGGACGTTCTGTGCGGCATGGCTGGGTCTCGCCTTGACCGCGTGTGGCACCACTGATGAGCAGCCGGTGGGCGCCGATGACGTGATGACCCTGGCCGGTGAGAAGGACGGCTCGGACATCCAGCAGGCGCTGAGCGCCATCAATGGAGCTACGGTTGTAGGGACGCACGAGGACAGCATTCCCTCCTTCATCCGGGGCAACCTGGGTCAGGCCTCGGGCTCTGCGATGGGGCTGGCGGCGGCCGACGCGAAGTCGACCGTGCAGACCGCGCTGAGCAGCATCGCTCCGATCTTCCGCCTGCGCGCGGAGGACCTGGTGTTCAAGCGCGCGTCGGTGGACCAGGCCGGCCACCAGCACCTGCGCTTCAGCCAGACGAAGGCGGGGCTGCCCGTCGTCGGCGGCGGTGAGCTCATCCTCCACGTGGACAAGGCGGGCAACGTCTACGCCGCCAACGGCGACGCCCGTGACGCGCAGGGCATGAACCTGGCTCTTCCCCGGGCGCAGATCGCCCCCGAGGCCGCTGCCGTGGCGGCCCGCAACGGGACGCAGGCGCTGAACAAGGAGGCCAAGGCCGAGCGCATGGTGTACGCGCGCACCGCCAACGGCCAGCTCGTGCTGTCGCACGAGGTGCGGGTCAAGGGCATGATGGCGGACGGCCTCCCGGTGGAGGACCTGGTGTACGTGAACGCCATCAACGGCTCGATCGCGCTGCGCGCTCCGCGCGTCTACACGGTGCTCAACCGCGCGGTGTACAGCGCCAACGGCGGCACCTCGCTGCCCGGCACGCTCAAGCGCTCCGAGGGCCAGGCTGCGATCGGTGACTCCCACGTCGACATGAACTACGACCGCCTGGGGGCCACCTACAACTGCTACAAGACGCTGTTCAACCGCGACTCTTTCAACAACGCGGGCGCGCAGCTGAAGAGCACCGTGCACTACGGCAACAAGTACGTGAACGCGTACTGGAACAGCTCGCAGATGGTGTACGGCGATGGCGATGGCGTGAACTCCATCGAGCTGGGCAAGGACGCGGACGTCACCACGCACGAGCTGACCCACGCGGTGACGGAGTACGAGTCCGACCTCACCTACTCGGGCCAGTCCGGCGGTCTCAACGAGGCCATGTCCGACATCTTCGGCGCCGTCTGCGAGAGCTGGGAGCGCGGCTGGGCCACGGACGCGGACGTGTGGAAGGTGGGCGAGGACGTGTGGACCCCGGGCACCGCGGGTGACGCGCTCCGCTACCTGAACGACCCGAAGAGGGACGGCTCCTCGAACGAGCACTTCGCCGACTACACCTCGGGCACGGATGTGCACTACAGCTCCGGTATCGCCAACCTGGCATTCTACCTGCTGTCGCAGGGCGGCACGCACCCGCGTGGCCGGACCACCATCAACGTGACGGGCATCGGCGTCGAGAAGGCCGCGCGCATCTTCTACAAGGCCAACACCGACATCTTCACGGCGTCCACCACCTTCGCGCAGGCGAAGACGGGCACGGAGCAGGCCGCCACGCAGCTCGGCTACACCACGGCGGAGATCGCCTCAGTGACGGCGGCGTGGGAGGCTGTGGGCGTGGGCGGCTCGACGCCTCCTCCGACGGGCTGCACCACCACCGTCGTGCTGAGCAACGGCGTGACGGTCACCGGCGTCCAGGCGGCCACGGGCGCGTGGTCCTGCACCTACACGCTGGCGGTGCCTACGGGCCAGACCAGCCTGTCGTTCGCCCTCAGCGGCGGCACGGGTGACGGCGACATGTACGTGAAGTTCGGCGCCGCGCCGACCACCACCACGTACGACTGCCGCCCGTACACCAGCGGCAACAACGAGACGTGCAACTTCACCAACCCGGCGGCGGGCACCTGGTACGTGAAGGTGAATGCCTACTCCGCGTTCTCAGGCGCCAGCCTGAAGGGCACCTACGCCGGCGGCAGCGGTGGCACCACGCTGACCAACGGTGTGGAGACGGCGGCGTACTCGGGTGCGGCATCCAGCATGCGGTGCTGGACGCTCAACGTGCCGGCTGGCAAGACGCAGGTGGTCTTCAACCAGGTGGGCAAGTCGGGCACCACGGGTGACGCGGATCTGTACGTCCGCTTCAACGCAGTGCCGACGACGACCTCCTACAACTGCCGCCCGTACCTGAGCGGCAGCACCGAGACGTGCACCATCGCCAACCCGAGTGCGGGTGTCTGGCATGCGTGCTCGCGCGGCTACAGCGCCTATACCAACGTGACGATGAAGGGCACCCACCCGTAATCGCGCACGCTTGAGCTGAAGCGACACGCCTGGGGGCTCCGCGCCCCCGGGCGTTGTCGTTTTCGGAGTTCTTCACCCGCGCTTCTCCATGAGGGGCGCGCCGAGGCTGCTCAGCGGCGGACCTCGATGTCGCGTGCGATGCTGTCGCCGCCGACGAGATCGAAGGAGGCGCGCACGGAGGTGCCCTCCTCGAGCTGTCGCAGCGGCACTCTCTCCCCTCTGCGCACTCCGCGGCTGCGCTTGTCGATGCGGAGCTGGTACACATTGCCCTCGGTGTCCCGCAGGTGAAGCGTGCCTGGGTCCACGCGGGTGACCCGGCCATCCACGGTACCGGTGGCAATGACCACGCGATCGAGGGGCACCGAGTCATTTTGACGGGCCGCGCGCGCCGCCTTGGCCGCACCCTCGTGCCAGGCCTCGTCCTCACGCGCCTGGACCGCCTCGGAGCCGATCATCACCCGGCCCTCGGTCACCTCTTGCGTCGCGCCGGACTCGGTGACCGTCGTGCCAGCCCGCTGCGGTGTCGCTGGCGCCGGCTGAGGCGCAGGGGTCGAGGCGGGCGCATTCGCCCGGGTGCTCGTGCCAGCCTGGGCATGGGCGGCCACAGGACTCTGGGCCGAAGCCATGGGCTGCTGAGCCGCAGTGCCCGTGACAGGGGCCGTGCTCACTCGCTCTTGCGAGGCGTTCGCGCCTGGCCGCACGGGAGCGGGTGCCCTCGCGGAGACGGGCGCTGCCTGCTCCGGGCTCTCGCGCTCCCTGCACCCTGAGAGCAGCGCGCAAACCCCCACCATTCCCATCCACGCCCAACGACGCCCCATCCGCGGCCTCCCCCCATGTGGGAAAACAGGTTCCTTGCTGCTCCCAATTGCAAGCACCGCGCCCAGGAGCGGATCCTGGAAGAGAGCGCGTCGTCCTTTCATCAGGAGACATTGCCGGGCCGCGGTGTCAGGCCTGTGGGCCGCGCCAGGGGGGAGGCGCCTGGCGACGCTGGGGATCCCGTGGAAAGAGTTTCCCACCATTCGTGGGGAAGGAGTTTCCCACCCGCCGTGGAGAAGT
>Ga0190275_10002473_pt1 | contig 13275 bp, 17 predicted proteins | sample Popmic550T_FD_133745 | JGI IMG/M metagenome (GOLD analysis project Ga0190275, IMG submission 133745) | Populus adjacent soil microbial communities from riparian zone of Yellowstone River, Montana, USA - 550 T | ecosystem: Environmental > Terrestrial > Soil > Riparian zone > Trees stand | place... | reverse complement strand
TCATCGGGCGTGAGCACCACCACGGGGGCCGCGGTCGGTCGCAGCTCCGCCGTCCAGGCGATGCCGCCGGCGTCGAGCGCGTGCACCAGCTCGGCCCGCACCGACGGGGGTGTGATCACGCCGATGATGCCCTCGCCCACCAGGGAACGGATGCTGCCCACGACGTCCTCGACCAGCCCGCCCGGGTGGCCGGTCGTCACGACGTCGACCTCGTGCCCCGAGGAGCGCAGCGCCTCGGGGCGAGCCAGCCCGGGGGCGGCGTCGGGCAGCAGGCGCATGGCCACCTCGTGCACCTCGGCCGGGAGGCGGTAGCCGTACTCGAGCTCGACGGTGGTGGCGGCGACCCGCTCGTGGCGGAGCACCGCCACGACCTCGTCCCATGACTCGTGCGCCCAGGGGCTGGTGCCCTGGGCGAGGTCCCCGAGGACCGTGATGGACCCGGCCCGCGACCGTCGTCGGATCGATTCGAGTTGCAGCGGCGACAGGTCCTGGGCCTCGTCGACGACGATGTGCTCGTAGGTGGCGACGACCCCGTTGAGCAGTGCCTCGGCGGAGTCGAGCAGTGGGACGTCGTCCGCCGACCACTGCCACGTCGACACCCGGGCGTCGCTCGGCATCGCCAGCATGCCGAGCTCGACGTCGCTGAGCGTGCCGGCACCGGCGGCCAGGAGCTGGCGGCGCGACGACAGGAGGTCGACGAGGAACGCCTGCGGGGTGAGGCTGGGCCACACCCGGGCGAGGTGGTTGTCGATCTGCTGGGCGGACTCGCCCTGCACCGCGACGTCGCCGGCACCGACGCGTGCCAGCGCGGTGCCCACCTCGGCCATGAGGAACGCCCGCAGCATCCGGTAGGCCTCGTTGTGGGGTCGCCCGGCGAGCTGGCGCGCCCGTGTGGCGATGCGGGGCCCGTCGAGCTCGACGCGGCGTCCACCGATCGTCAGCTCGACCGGACCGGCATCGACCCGCTGGCGGTTGCGCAGCCCGCGCAGGATCACCCGAAGCAGCCGGCGATCGCCCTTGAGCCGCCGCAACTCGGGCGGATCGACCCGCCCGATGCGCACGCGGGGACCCAGGGCGGGCAGCGGGAGCTGCACGACAGCCTCGTCGCCGAGAGACGGGAGGACCGACGAGATGTAGCGCACGAAGGCCGGGTTGGGACCCACGATGAGGACGTCGCGCGCCTCGAGGCGGTCGCGCCGGTTGAACAGCAGCCACGACACGCGGTGGAGGCCGACCACGGTCTTGCCGGTGCCCGGCCCCCCCTGCACCACCAGGAGCTGATCGAGCGGCTGGCTGATGACGTCGTACTGGGCAGCCTGGATGGTGGCGACGATGTCGCCCAGCTCGCCGGAGCGTGCGCTGCCGAGCGAATCGAGCAGCGAGTCGGTGAGCACGGGCTCGGGCGTGCGACCGTTGACGATGGCCTGGGCGACCTCGCGGAACATCAGGTCCTCGATCTCACGGATCTGGTTGCCGGAGCAGCGGTAGAGCCGGCGGGCGTCGAGCCCCTCGGGTTGGTCGGGGGTGGCCGTGTAGAAGGCGGCGGCGATGGGGGCCTGCCAGTTCACGACGACGAGATCGTTGTCGTCGCCCCAGATCGCGCCCTTGCCGATGTACCAGCGATCGTCGGACGCCTCGATGCGGCCGAACGCGATGGCCTCGTCGGGGTCGGCCAGCCCGAGGCGACTCACGCGCTTGCGCAGCTCGACCGCGGCCTTGGGATTGGCCGCCAGGCTGGGCGCGCGGGCGAGGTCGGCCTGCTGGCGGTCGCGCAGCGCCAGGGCCCGGTCGAAGTAGGCCTGCTCGTGCGGCAGGTCCGGATGCATCGCCCTCGTCGCCTCTCCCCACGCCACCGGCGCGCACGTCGCCCGTATGCACTCGCCCGACGCGCTCCCCGCGCGCTGAGCGAGAGGTTACCGCGTCCCGGAAGCCCGCCTCCCACGCTGCGGGGGCGCCGGCGCACTGCATGCTGCCGGCCCTCCGGGCGAAGCGGCGGACGGACGGTGGCCGCGCGCCCCACGGCCGACGCGAATCGCACGGTCGAGCACCGGAGCGCCATCCTGGGGCCGTGAACGAACCGCTCCTCCCGCGGTGCTCGGGGTTCGCACGGTCGGAAGGTCTCGATCCTGCCGGGACCGCGGGCAGCTACCGCGGCTACGTGGTGATCGACGTGCCCCTCCCCTGGCCCCACGAGATCACCGAGCATCCCGACGTCGCTCCGGCGGCCGCCGCCCTCAAGGCCGCGGGCGTCCGCGTCCAGGGCGTGACACCGGACCCGGGCCGAAGTCCCGACAGCCGGCGGATGGTGTCGTTCTTCCGGCCGGAGGGGCCCTTCGACCGCTACCGGGCGACGACATGGTCGGTCCCCTCGGGCCGCGCCACCGCGGCGCTGCAGGCGCTGGCTGGCAGCGCCGGCTCGACCGGGGCGGGGGCCGAGCTGACGGCCGCGCCCGGCGTGCCGCTGGCGGTGGGTGACGATGCCGGGCGCCACGTGCTCGTGTGCACCCACGGCAAGCGCGACGTGTGCTGCGGGTCGCTGGGCACCCGCCTGGCGACGGTGCTGCCCGGCCTGGGAGCGGGCGTGCACGTGTGGCGCACCAGCCACACGGGCGGCCACCGGTTCGCGCCCACGGCGCTGCTGCTGCCGGAGGGCACGGCGTGGGCCTACCTCGACCTCGACAGCCTCGTCGGCGTGTCGGACCGCACGCTCGACCTGGAGGACGCCGCAGCCCGGTACCGGGGCTGCACCGGCCTCGACGGTGCCGACGTGCAGGCCGTGGAGCGCGAGGCGCTGCGCACCGTCGGTTGGGCCTGGCTCGACCACGCCCGGCGGGGCGCCGTCCTCGAGCGGGAGGAGGGGCGCACGCGGGTGCGCCTCGAGGGGGTCGCGCCCGACGGGACGCACACCGCGTTCGAGGCCACTGTGGAGGTGGCGCGCGTCATGCCCGTACCTGACTGCGGCAAGCCGCTCGAGCAGGCGACGAAGACGGCGCCCGAGCTGCGCGTGGGCGAGCTCACGATCGCCTGACCGGGGCCCACCCGGTGCTCGCGCGCCCGCCGAAAAAGACACCGACCAGGGCAGATGCCCTGGTCAGGTGGTGGGCCGTAAGGGATTCGAACCCCTGACCCCCTGCGCGTCATGCAGGTGCTCTAACCAACTGAGCTAACGGCCCCGGTGGAGGCAGCAAAGTAGCACACCGCTGCGGGATCTCCGACATCTGTCGGACGTGTCACAGGTCGCCGATAGCCTGTGCGAATGGATCACGACGGAGGCGTTGCGCTGCCTGAGATCTCTTCCGATCCGCTCACCCCCGAGCTCGCCCCGTTCGTGGCCCAGGCACGGGCCCGCTTCGAGCAGGCGACCGACGGTCTCGACCACGACGCCGCGGTCGAGCACCTCGAGGCGGCGGTCGCCCAGGCCGTCGTGCAGGCCTCCCGACTGGGCTTCAGCTTCCCCGTGCCCGAGGTGCCCGCCGATGCGCTGGCGCTCGGTGACGGCTCGGTCGTGCTCGTTCAGCGGGTGACCGGCGCCGGCGACCCCGCGTAGGGGGCGGCCGGCAGACCTCGACGTTCGAGCGGCCCCGGAGACCGCCCCTAGAGGTTGCCGCGGGCGTCCTGGGCCCGCTCGATCGCCTCGAAGAGGGCCTTGAAGTTGCCGGCACCGAAGCCCTTGGCTCCCACTCGCTGGATGATCTCGAAGAAGACGGTCGGGCGGTCGCACAGGGTCTCCGTGAAGATCTGCAGCAGGTGCCCGTCCGGGTCGCGATCGACCATGATGCCCAGGTCGGCCAGCGCCTCCCACGGGAGGTCGATGCCGGCCATCCGCTCGCGGGCCTCGTCGTAGTACTCGGGGGGCACGCTGAGGAACCGGACCCCCCGCTCGCGCAGCGCTCGCACGGCCGCCACGATGTCGGGGGTGTGGAGCGCCATGTGCTGTACGCCCGGCGAACGGTAGTAGTCGAGGTACTCCTCGATCTGACTCTTGCGACGGCCGTCCGCCGGCTCGTTGATGGGCAGCACCACCTTGTCGTGGTTCCACACCACGGTCGACATCAGCGCCGAGTACTCGGTGGAGATCTGGTCGTCGTCGAAGTGCACCAGCGGGTCGAACCCGAGCACGTCCGCGTAGTAGTCGACCCACTCGTCGAGGTGGCCCTTCTCGACGTTGCCGACGATGTGGTCGAAGCGGGTCAGGCCGACCGGCGGTCCGCACGGCTTCGACAGCGTGGGCGGCGCGAAGCCCGGGGCGAACTCGCCGGCGTAGGCGGAGCGGTCGAGGAAGGTGTGGACGGTGTCGCCGTAGGTGCGGATGGCCGAGTGGTGGATCGAGCCGAGCTCGTCGCTGTCGACGCTCGGAGGGCGCTCCGGCAGCGCTCCCCGTGCGAGGGCGGCGTCGTAGGCGGCCTCGGCGTCGTCGACCAGGAAGCAGACGTCGCGCACGCCGTCACCGTGGGCGCGGACGTGCTCGGCGATGGGCGAGTCGGGGGTGAGAGCACCGGTGACCATGAAGCGGATGCGCCCTTGCTGCAGCACGTGCGACACCCGGTCGCGCCGCCCGGTCTCGGGTCCGGCATACGCCACCACCTCGAACCCGAAGGCCGAGGCGAGGAACCCGCTGAAGGCCCGGGCGTTGCCGACCCACCACTCCACATGGTCGATCCCGCCGAGGGCGGGGGGCTCGACCCGCCGGTGGCCCTGCTCGGCGGTCAACATGTCACCCATCCAGCCCCCTTGGTCGCGCGGCGGATCGCACCGGGGGACCAGCAAACCCGCAGGTCCACCCCGCGTCAACAGAAACGAAAGTGACTAGTCACTTTGGTCACCGCCTGCGCAGATGTGTTAGACACATTGCTCATGTTGCCCACCGGAATCGACGCGCTCGACGCCCGGCTGATCAGGGCGATGTGCGACACGCCTCGAGCCGGGGTGATGGAGCTCGCCCGTCAGCTCGGCGTCGCCCGAGGGACCGTACAGGCGCGCCTCGACAAGCTCCAACAGCGCGGCATCATCAGCGGCTTCGACCCCGACCTCGACCTGCGGGCCATGGGGTACGAGGTCCTGGCCTTCGTGAGCCTCGAGATCGCACAGGGGCGACTCGAAGACGTGTGCTCGCACCTCCGCGAGATCCCCGAGGTGCTCGAGATCCACTCGGTGACCGGTCCGGGTGACCTCCACTGCCGGGTGGTGGCCCACACCAACGACCACCTCCAGCACGTCATCGGGCGGGTGCTCGAAGTCACCGGCATCAGCCGCACCGCCACCCAGATCGCGTTGACGGAGCAGCTGCACCACCGGGTGCTGCCCCTCGTCGAGCTCGCCATCCGCGACGACGACGCCCCGGTCGCGGATCAGGCCGACGCCGGCTGACCGGCGCGCCCGCCGGTCACGCGCCTAGCGCTCCACCGGCACGATGTCGCTCAGGCCCGACAGAGCCAGCAGCGCCAGCAGTGCCGGTGCCGCGCCCCGCAGCGCGACGCGACACCCCCGGCGTCGCGCCGCCAGTTGGAGGCGGGCCAGCGCGTCGAGCGTGACGCCATCCGGCCGGTGGATGCCGGCCACGTCGCACACGAGCAGATCGAGCGGCGCGGCGTCCATGAGTGCACGGGCGCGCGTGCACAGTCGGGGGATGTCGTCGGGGGTGAGCCGGCCCTGGACCACGAAGACGACCGCCCTCGTCGCGGCAGGGCGCGACGCCGCACCGGTGGACCGCGCCACGTCTCTGTCGGGTGCGTCCAACGACGACCTCCTGTAGGGAACCCGCCCCTCTGACCGGCCGGTCCGGTGGAACTCATCGGAGCGCCCCGGCATGGCGCGACATGTCGACCCGACCGGCGTCCGCGCCGCGATCGGGGCGCCGGCGCTGCATCCCGACGTCGCCGGATGAAGACGGAGCGCGCACTTCCCTGCGGGAAGGCGTAGCCTCGTTCTGCACGATCGATGCTCGAAGTTCGCTCGATCGTCTCGATCAGAACAGATAGGCAGAACCACCATGGCAGTCGGCACGGTCAAGTTCTTCAACGCGGAGAAGGGCTACGGCTTCATCTCTCGCGAGGGCGGAGAGGATGTCTTCGTCCATTACTCCAACATCGAGGGCGGTGGCTACCGCTCGCTCGAAGCCGGCCAGCAGGTCGAGTTCGAGGTCGCGCCGGGCCGCAAGGGCGAAGAAGCACAGAACGTCAGGGTGGTCTGAGCAGGCGTGTCACGCCGGCGCACCACCTTCGGGAAGCTGCAGCGAGACCGCGACAAGCAGGCCAAGCAGAAGGCCAAGCAGGAGCGGCGGGCTGAACGGTCCGAGCCGACCGACGAGGTCGAGGACGAGGTCCCGTCGACCCCCGAGGTCGACCAGTCCAAGGTCCTCGCACAGCTCGCCGACCTCCATGCCGCCTTCGACGACGGCAAGATCGGTTTCGACGACTTCGAGACCCGTCGCGAAGAGTTGACGAGCCAGCTCCGCATCGACTGATCCGAGCACCGCTTCGCCGCGGTCGACTCCGGCGGGCCGTTCGGCCTGCCCCACATCCAACAGTGACGCATCCGGGGGAGCAGCCGCTCCCCCGCCTGCGTTTTCCCGACCCTCGCGCGATTTCTCGTGTACGGGCGCCGAACGTGGGTAGATGGCCCGAGCAAGCCCACGCTGTTCGACGCGGAGGCACCCGTGCACATGACATCCATCCAGACCAAGGCTCAGCCGACCTCGACCACGTCCCGACGCCCGCGCTCGCGGGTCCGTGACGCCGAGGCCGACGCAGAGAACTTCCGCCGATATCGCAAGACCGGTGACCGAGCGCTGCGCAACGCACTGATCGAGGACCATCGCTGGTTGGCGCTCCACTGCGCCAAGCGGTTCGCCAACAAGGGCGAGCCACTCGATGATCTGCTCCAGGTGGCGATGCTCGGCGTGCTCAAGGCCGTCGAGCGCTTCGACCCCGACTACGGGGCGACGTTCGCCACCTTCGCCGTTCCCACCGTGACCGGCGAGCTGCGCCGTCACTTCCGCGACACGACCTGGGCGGTGCACGTGCCCCGCCGAGCCAAGGACCTGCAGCACACCGTCAAGGTGGCGGTCGAGGACCTCGGCCAGATCCTGGGCCGGTCCCCCACGGTGCAGGAGATCGCCTCGCAGGCCGGCGTGCCGGTCGAAGAGGTGCTGGACGCGCTCGAGGCAGCGCGCTGCTACCGGAAGACCCCGCTCGCCACCGCCAACGACGACGACAGCGAGATGGACGACCTCTCCACCCTCGGGATCGAGGACCGCGGCATGGACGCGGTCGACGCCGCGGAGACGGTCGAACGCCTGCTCGCCGAGCTGCCCCCGCGCGAACGTCGGATCGTCGAGCTGCGGTACATGCGCGGCCTGACCCAGTCCCACATCGCCGAGCTGGTGGGCGTCAGCCAGGTGCAGGTGTCACGCCTGCTCCGCTCGAGCCTCGCCAAGATGCAGGGTGCGCTCACCGACCCCGATGGATCGTGTGCGGTGTGACGTGGCCGTCTGCCAATTGATCGCCTTCGCCGACACGGCCGAGCGCGTCCTGCTCGACATCATCCCGCTGGAAGCGCTCGACATCGACGGCAACTCGGTTCCGCGGGGCCTGCCGTTGTGCATGAGCTTCGTGCCGAGCGACGACCCGGACGAGCATCGCGAGATGGTCTCGCTCTTCGACCGGTGGGCCGACCACAACGGGGTCCTCGACCTCGACGTGGCCGTCGCCCACGAGGTCGGGGGGTTCCGCTACGTGTTCACCCGCGACGACGAGCAGCTCGTGCTCGACGTCCGCAGCTGAGCGCCGCGCATCCGACGAGTCAGTCATCACGCTGCTGGGTAAGTCTGCGCCGTGAACATGACGCTGGAGATGACAGGCATCCTCGCCGCGGCGACGGATACGAGCTTCGCGCTGGACGGAGATGTGGCGGTCCGATTGTTGGCCGGCGCGTTCCTGGGCGGCGTGATCGGACTCGAGCGCGAGCTCAGCGATCAGGAGGCCGGGCTACGCACCCACATCGCGGTGGCGCTGGGCGCATCGCTGTTCGGGGTGATCTCGACCCTCGGCTTTCTCGAGTTCGACCAGCCGCGGGCGCACTCGACCATCCAGGCCGACGTGACCCGCGTAGCGTCGAACGTGGTGGTCGGCATCGGCTTCCTCGGTGCCGGCGTGATCTTCCGCCAGGGCAACACCATCCGCAACCTCACGACAGCCGCGAGCCTGTGGACCGTGGCAGCCATCGGCCTGGCCAGCGGGGTGGGCGACGTCACCAGCGCCGGGGTCGCCACCCTGGTGCTGCTCGCCGGGCTCGTCGTGCTGCGGCCGGTGCGCACATGGATCCGGCGCCGCTGGTCGACGCGCTCCACCACGGTGAACGTCCACCTCGCCCCGGGGGCCGACCCCGTTCCCACCATCGAGGCCTTCGACGAGCCCGACGGCCTCGAGACGGGGCAGTTCAGCGTGCGCAAGGACGAGGACCACCTGGTGCTGACCACCGAGGTGACCGGACGCCCGACCATCCTGCACAACTGGCTCGCCGGCATCGCCGCCTCACCCGACGTCGACTCGGTCGACGAGGAATGACCGTGTCTCCGGCCACTCGTGGCACCATGGTCCCGACCGCCCGGACTCCGGCCCTGCCGGGGTCCCGTTCCACACGTCCTGGAGAGCCCGCATGAGTGACCCGCAAGAGTCGATCTCGATCACGACCCGTCGCGAGGGCGACATGGCCGTCGTCGAAGTCTCCGGCGAGCTCGACCTGCACTCCTCGAGCGACCTGGCCAACGCCATCAGCCAGGCGCTGGATGCATCGCCGTCCGAGATCGGGATCGACGCCGCGGGCCTCTCCTTCGCCGACTCGGCGGGTCTGCGGGCGCTGCTCCTGGCGCGCAACGACGCCGAGGCGCGCGGCGTGCCGCTGCGCCTCGTGAAGGTGTCCGATCCGCTCGGACGCCTGCTCGAGATGACGGGCCTGCGCGAGATCCTGGGCGTGCCCATCACCTGAATCCGGTCGGCCCGGATGGCGGTCGCCATCCGGGCCACACGGCTAGTCGCTCACCCGACGCCGCCGCCTCGCAGAACCTTGCGGGCGCTGAGCTCGACCACACCTTCGCCGTGGCTCAGATCGTGACCGTCGGTGACGACGTCGAGGATCTGGTGGCTGAGCGTCAACCGCTCGTCGTCGAGGGCGTCCGTGCGGTCGGTCGACGCGGTGGCGTGCACCATCAGCGTCTCGGCGGTCATCACGAACGACAGGCGTATCGGTTGGCCGTTGCCCATCTCGATGAGCGTGGCGCACAACTCGTCGACGGCGATGCGGAAGTCCTCGACCTCCTCCAGCGGTAGCCCGCAGCTGGTGGCCACTCCGCTGGCCATCAACCTGGCCAGGCGCATGTACCGACTGTTCGCAGGCAATGTCAGTTCGATCCGGCCTGCGTTGGCGTGCATGGTCCTACCTTCCGACGTCGGGCCGTTGCTTCCCCTGGTCGCCGGGGTTACACGCCCACTGTCTTCGTGATGATCGGTCATGGAGTCGGCAGCACCACAACGGCGCCGCCACCGGGCAGCGGGTGCACGACGGCCGGGGGACGGCCGTCGAGCAGGTCCACTTCGCGGGGACTCGCACCCTCGGCGTGCTCGACCAGCCGGTCGGCAGCGACCTCGGGGAGGATCGACGACAGCGGCTTGCCGACCGCCGCCCCGTCGAACCGCTCCGCCGCACCCCGGGCGAGCCCGGTGATGCGCCTGTCGGCGTCGATGACCACGACCGCTCGGTCAGCCACCTCGAGCAACACCTCCACGACGGTCTCCAACACATCGACAGCATGATGGCTGGCGGTCAGCTCGGCGGTCAGCGCGTCCAGCCGGCTCGTGGCCTCCTCGACCCTGGCCCGCATCTCGGCGAGCAACCGGGCGGCTTCATCGACCTTGGCGTCGGTTCGGTCGGTTGATGAATTGGTCATGGTGGCGTCGAATCGGGTGGTACGGCGGAGATACGACCAGCCCTACCCGGGCCGGACGGTCTCGATCCTCGCGCAGAGATGTGTGCGGGCGACGTGTAGCGACCCTCCACCTCGGGAAAGTAGTGACGGTGTCCACTTCGACCTTGGTGCGGGAAATGCGCCGGAGCCGGCGGTCGCTCGACGCCCTCGGCGAGGTGGCGGACCGGGCAGCCGCGCTCGTCACCATCCCGGCCGACCGGGTCGAGCGCACCCGGTGGGCGGGCGTCGCCGTCCGGCCGGTGGTCGACATCGACGTGTGGCTCCTGCACGTGCGCTACGCGCGTGAGCGCGACGACACCACTCTGTCGACGCTGGTCGAGACCTACCGGCCCCACGCGGAGGCCCAGGCGCGGCGCCACTACCGCCGGGGCGAGCCGATCGACGACCTCACCCAGGTCGCCTACGAGGCGCTGGTCCGCGCGCTGCAACGGTTCGATCCCGAGCGCAAGAAGCCGTTCCTGGCTTTCGCCAAGCCCACGATCGTCGGCTCGCTGCGCCGGCACTTCCGCGACGTCGGTTGGGCCATCCGCGTGCCGCGGCGCGTGCACGAGCTCGCCAGCCCGGCGCGTGACGCGACGGAGCTGCTGACCCACGACCTGGGGCGTCCACCGACCCCCGCCGAGGTCGCCGACTTCATCGGCGTCGACGAGCGGGAGGTCCTCGAGGCCATGACGGCCGAGGACGCGCGCACGACCACGTCGCTCGACGCGCCCGACTCCGCCAGCGGTCTCCAGGCCGATCAGGTGATCGGCCACCCCGACCGCGGGTTCGTCGGCATCGAGAACCGCACCTCGCTGCTGCAGAGCCTGCAGAACCTCTCCGCCGAGGACCGTGAGCTGCTGCAGATGTACTTCGTGGAGGAGCGCACGCAGTCCCAGATCGCGGCGGTGCTGGGCTGCAGCCAGATGCAGGTCTCGCGCCTGCTCCGCAAAGCCGTCCGCCAGCTCCGCCGTCACATGCTGGGGTGAGCGGCGATCGCCCGTTTCGCCCGGTGACCGTCGGGTAGCCATCCATCGACCTGATGGACTCACACTGGGGAGCGGGGCCCATGGCCTGGATCACCACTACAGAGCGCACGACCTACGGTTGGCACGATGTGCCCAACGCCGAGGTGCCGGCGGATCGTGAGATGAAGGCCGCCCTCGTCGATCGCCTCAACGAGAACCTCTACACCCAGGACGCACAGATCCGCGTCGAGGTCTCCGGCCGCGTCGTCGTGCTGCATGGCGAGGTCGACTCGCCGATGGTGCGACGGGTGGCGGGTGAGGACGCCTGGGACGTGCCCGGCGTGCTCGACGTGAGCAACCAGCTCACCGTCACCGGCGAGGGTTGAACCGAAGCTGACGGCGATGACCTGACGGGCCCGGCCCGGACGGCAGGGGTGTGAGCTCCTGACCGCCCCCGGCCGGGCCCGTTCTCGCGCCCGGCCGGCCTGCGATTCCGCTTGAGGTCCGCTCGGTCGTGGCGCTCGGTCGGCGCACCGTCGTGCCGCTCGGTCACGGCGCACCCGTCGTGGCGCACCCGTCATGGCGCTCGGTCGTCCCGTGCCATGTCGGGGGCTCGACAACCGTGACCGGACGCGACATCGGGGACGGCCCGCAGGCCGTCCCCGACGGATCGCATGCTCGGGCTGGGGGTCAGGCGGTCATCGGGCGGTGCTCGATGCGGCGCTCGACGTGACGGCCGCGGGCCATCACCAGGACGAGGGCCAGCACGATTCCGGCGACCGCCAGGATCACGGCCCAGCCCCGTTCGAGGGCGAGCTCCCGGTCGACCAGGTCTGGCTCGATGGCGACGAGCGTGGCCGCCACCCCGCCGACGAGTGCGATGAGGGCGGCCAGCATCCGCGCACCGGCCAGACCGGCCAGCACGAGCAGGGCGCCGAAGGCCACCTCGACCGCGCCGAGCAGGGCCGTGTGGTCCATGCCGGCGACCTGGACCACGGGGTCGTACCAGCTGCTGTCGACACCGGTGCGCACCAGCGCCACGGCGCCCACCACGATCAGCGCCGCCCCGGAGGCCACGGCCAGCATCGAGCTGACGTCACGTCGCTCCTTGACGGTCTCGACGACCACCTCGCGCTCGGGAGCGGGGCGGCGCTCTGCGTCCGGAGTCCCCGGAGCCCCGTCCGCACGCCGCTCGTCACGATCGTCGGTGCCTGCGCGGTCGCTGGTGCGGCGGGAGGCGGCGAAGCGCGGTCGTCCCGGCGGCGGGAGGTCCTCGCCGGCCTCGATGTGCTTGTCGTCCCGGCGCGCGACGTCCGGGGACGGTCGCTCGCCGCTCTCGTCTGCCTGGGCATCCTCGCCATGCCGGTGTATGAGACGCATCGTTCTCCTCCTCGGCTGAGTGCTGCCACAGGGCTACCCCGAACGCGTGTTGGGAAACCCCGCCGCACGCGATCTACCAGGGGCGACGCGCTGAGCGCGCGGGAGCCACCGCGCTCCTCGTCCCTGGGCGGCGACAACACGCCACCGGCCCCGCGAGCAACTGAACCGGTTGCCCGGTGAGGTGACCGACGAGGGCCGACCGTCCTCGTCGCTGCTTGGTGGCGCCGAGGCCCATGAGCTAGCCGAGACCGGGAGGCAACGGACCGGTCAACGTGCCGCTGATGGGACCCGGCACACCCGGAGTGGCTGATGAGCACCAGGTCCCGTTGGCCTGCAACGGAGCTGCCGGCCGCCCCGTCTCGGCGGTTGGCGTGAGCACGAACTCGAACCCCGCCGCCACGTAGTCACCGCTGCAGGTAGCGGATGGTTCGGTGCCGATGACTCCGGTGACCGTTCCGGTGAGGTCGCGTTGGCCGGGCGAGTCGATGACGAACGTGCCCGTGTAGGGGAAGGGGAAGCTGCCGAGGTCGACACAGCCGTCGATGTGCAGGGTGTCGCCTCGTCTGGTGGTGAGGGCCGCGTCGAACACCTGGTGGAACGTCCCGCACTCGGTCGGCCCGTCGTACACGCTGGTTCCCGTGAACTCGACCGTCCGGGTGCGGTCGGCGGCGGCCGCACCGGTGGTCATGGCGACTGCTCCCGCGCCCACGAGCGTCGCCACGGCGATCGCGCCGATGATCCTGCGCATCACTGCCTCCCCTGTGCGTGATGTCGACCGGTCGTAGTGAACCACATGCGCCGCCGAGGCGCCCTGCACGTAGGCGCGAGCAGCATCCCCGCCCGATGAATCTCAGACCAGGCGGTCGGGCGCGTCGTCAGTCGGGGGTGCCCGTGAAGCGGGCGGCAGCGACCAGTGCATCGTCGTTCGGTCGGGCGGAACGCCCGAGCACCGTCGCCGTCACCCGC
>Ga0190275_10002472_pt1 | contig 13276 bp, 13 predicted proteins | sample Popmic550T_FD_133745 | JGI IMG/M metagenome (GOLD analysis project Ga0190275, IMG submission 133745) | Populus adjacent soil microbial communities from riparian zone of Yellowstone River, Montana, USA - 550 T | ecosystem: Environmental > Terrestrial > Soil > Riparian zone > Trees stand | place... | reverse complement strand
CATTTCCGTCCGGAGTTTCTGAATCGGATCGACGACATCATTATCTTCGATCGGCTGAGCGAGGAGGAGCTGAAGAAGATCGTGGAAATCCAGCTCAAGCGTTTGGTGCGCCGGCTGGAGGATCGGAAGATCCGGCTGGAATTATCCGACACCGCGAAGGCGTTCGTGGCCAGGGAGGGTTACGACCCGGTCTATGGGGCGAGGCCGCTGAAACGCGCGATCCAGAAGCATATTCTCGATCCGCTCAGCCTGGAAATCCTGGAAGGGAAAATCCGGGAGGGACAGACAATCAAGGTTGACGTCAGGGACGACACCCTGACATTCTCTGCCGCTTAAAAAAGCTTCGGAAACCTCCAGATCATGAAATACAGACTTGTCGTCTTCACCCTCGTTGCGCTCATCTCGATTCCATCCTTGCCCGCGGCGTCGGCCGAAAAAGGGGAATGGGTGCGGATCCCGGTAAGCTGGCTGCTCCACCGCTTCGTGCGCCCTGCCAGCGCGCCGGCTCACACGTATCGTGTCGCGCTGGTCGTGCCGCCGGGCTCGAAAGAAGCGAAGGTGGCGAAATCGTCGGGCATTTCCGACGTGGACCAGGTGGCGGCGGACTACGCCATTTCGTCGATTGAAAACAATGCCGGCCTGAAAGGTCTGGCCAAATCGAAGGAGCTTTATTTTCAATTCGTGGTCACGCCGCCGATGCTCGACATCAAGATGCGCAGCGTGGAAGGGAAGCGTCCCGCGCCGCCCGATAAGGAGCTTTATATCCCGACCGCGCCAAGTTTCTTTACCTCCGCCAACCAAGGCGAAACGACTTCGCGAATGGGCAAACTTGCCGTGATTTTCCCGCCTGAGGGAGGATACGCTTCGGAGGCGATTGTCACTGTCTCCACCGGCAGTCCAGCGGTGGATCGCTATTATCTGCATACGGCGGCGTTGAACTGGCAAACAACCCGCAAGTCCTCGAATCAGCAAATTCTCCGCACGACTTTCGGCGCCGCCGCGCCGCAACGGTGGCAGACAATTAACGATCGATAATCCCGCTCCGCGCCGGAGACGGCACGGGAGAAAATTTGAACGACAAAACAGCCTCCCTGTCTTACCTTCCAACTATGACCAAACTACTGACTTTGATAGCGGCGGCGGCGTTTGCGGTGACTTCTGCCTATGCAGGTGACAAGGCCTGCTGCGCGGCGGGTGCGACGCACGCAAAAAACAACAAGGATTGCTCGCAAACCTACGCGACGCTGAACCTCTCCGCCGAGCAAAAGGCGAAGATGGAGACAGCGCATGCCGAGTGCACGAAGGGTGGTTGCACCAAGGAGAGCATGGATAAATTTATGAAATCCGCGGAAGGCATTCTCTCCAAGGAGCAGTTCACGGCGTTTAAGGCCGAGTGCGCCAAGATGCACGACAAAGAAGCCAAAGCGTAAGCATCCCGACAGCTCAAATTTCGAACGGCGATCCGGTGTGAACCGGGTCGCCGTTTTGCTTGGGATCCTGTAGCCACGGCCCTATGGGCCGTCTAAGGAGGGCGAACTACAAGGGGGAACGGCCCACAGGGCCGTGGCTACAGACGGAGAGGCTACTTTTGTTTGAAGAGCTCGGTCCGGTTTACGCGCTCGCCTTTCATGAACACGGCCGAGATCGCGGAAAGCGCCTTCACGTCCTGGAGGGGATTGCCGTCCACCACGAGCAGAGTCGCCTCTTTTCCCTTTTCGATGGTGCCAAAGCGCGAATCGGCGCGCAGGAGCTTCGCGGCATTCGAAGTTGCAGCCTGAAGGGCGACCTCCACCGGAATCCCAGCTGCGACCCAAAGCTCGATCTCGTGTTGCACCGTCGGACCGTGGAGCACGAGGAAGTTGCCCGCGTCCGAGCCGGTGACCAGGGTCACGCCGGCGCGCCAGGCCTTGAGGAGATTGGCGCCGCCTTGCTCGACCGTCATCGGATAATGGGTGAGGCCTTCGCGCAAGCCTTTCCACTTTTCATCCACGGCGGCGCGCTCGGTCCCGGCGATGAGGTCCTTGGGACTCACCTGTTGAACGAGCGAACGCTTGAGCAGCGTCGTGTCGCCGCGCGAGAAACTTTTGAACCCTTCGGCCACGCTCAAGGTCGGATCAAGCGCCATTCCTTTCGCTTTCATCTCGGCCAGCGCTTCATCGGAAATTTCGTCGAGGAACGAGCCATGTTCGACTGAGCTGCCTCCGAGTTTCGCGGCGTCGGCGACGTCAGCCGCGTTACCCGTGTGAATCGATATCGGGAGGTTTTTCGCTTTCGCTTCGCTCACGACCGCCTCGAGGACGTTCACATCGAGCCGGTTAAAGGGATAACCAGGCACGCCGCTTTCCAGCACCGCTTTAATGGCATCGATGCGTTGAAGGGCCAGCGCGTCCACTTGCTGGCGCGCTTCCTCGGGCGTCTTCGGAGTTCTAACGAAGCCGGCGAGAAAGGAAGCGCGAAACGATTCGGGCATGAAGTTCGCAAACTGGGTCCCGTGCCCGCCTTCCGCGGTGAACAGCGGTCCGCAGAGAAACAGCTCGGCGCCGAGTTTTTCGCCGCTCCCATACAAACGGCGCACCTTCAACATTTCGTCCAACGAATCTCCGGCGCTGCGGACTGCTGTCACCCCGCTGTAGAGATAGGATTCCAAGGCGCGCCCGGCGCCTTTCGGATCGAAAGCCTTGCTTTGGTCGTCGTAAAAACCGCCGCTGGCGCCGAGATGGACATGCACGTCAATCAGGCCGGGCAGGACCGTCTTGCCCGCGGCTTCGACCGGTTCCGCCTTCAATGTCTTCGCGTCAGGCGCGCTGCCTTCGTAGATCTCCGCGATCTTTCCGGCACGGATCAGGACCGACCCCGATTCGATCACTCTTCCGTCGCCGATAAAGATGCGCGCGTTCTGGATGAGCCACGTTCTCCCGCGGCTCAGGTCGCGGGCCAGGATTTTCGCTTTCGAAAGGTCCTCGCGGCTCCACGACTGATAGAAGCCGAGGATCAGGAATGGCGCCAGGGCCGCCAGCACCCAAAGCTTCGCGCTATTGCGCAGCCTTTCCTCTTTCTCCCAGCGAAAAAGCTTGGTGGCGATGAAGGTGGCGATCGCAGCGGTAACCAGAAGTGCGGCAACCGATAGCCAATTCTGGAGGACCGACTCGCCCCGCTGAAGAATCCCGGCCGTGCCCGTCATCAGGTAGGTCGCAGGTATGAATTGGGTAATTATCTGCAACCATTCGGGGAAAAAGCTGATCGGGAAGGTCGCGCCGCTCAGAAAGAGCATCGCCATGTAGAGCGGCTGAATCAGGATCAAACTTTCCTGCGATGAGTTGACCACCGACGCGATGATGAGCCCGATCGATCGAAAGGCGACGCAGGCGATGATCGCAAAAACAAAAAGCGAAAAGAGATTGGGCGGGAGGACCATCCCGAACAGGCGGTTGGCGAGAAGGAGAAGGACGATGAGGCTCGGCAGATAAAGAATCACGCCGGTCACCATGGAGGCCACCAGGAGCGGAATCGGGGTGATGGGCGTGACTTTGTAGCGGCGCAGGATATTGGTCTCCCGATCTTCCACCGCGCGCATGCCGGCTCCGAAAAGGCCGTTGCCCAGAATGCCGATGGCAAAAACCATCGTGATGACCTGGATAATGCGCGAGCCCTGCTCGGCGTGCATCGAAAAGCCGAAGACGAAAAAGAAGATGAGCGGGAAGAAGTAATTGAAGAAAAGGACCGTCCGGTTCCGAAGCGCGAGCTTCAGGTCGATCTTCATGAGGGCGAGGACAGCTTTCATGTGTGCGCTGGTCAGAGCGTCTTCTGTAGCCATCGCCCTGTGGGCGATGTTGGAGCCGGCCTGCCCTCAGGCCGCTGGGACTGGCGTTGCTGTCCAACAACGGCACGAGGGCGTGCCGTCTCCATTGCGCTTCGCACAGCGAAGGAAGGCGCTGTAGCCGCCTCGCTATGTCGAGGCGTTGGAGAAGCGATGGTTTTTTTAGGCGCGTTGGAACGGCGATCCCGCAGGCGCGGGACCGTTGCTACAGCGTCTTGCGACGGAAGGGCGTCTGTCGTCATCATTCCCGCAGTTGCTTGCCGGTCAGCTCGATGAACACGTCTTCCAAGGTCGGCCGATTCAGTCGGACATCGTCGAGATCGATTCCCTGGGCGTCGGTCCATTTCACCATCTCGACCAGGGTCCGGGCCGGATGGTCCGAGGTCACCTTTATGTGGCGGCGATCGTCGCTCAGGATGCTGCGGATGGCGTGAGGCCAGGTGGGGAGAGCTTCTCCGCGCCACGGCTGGGTAAAGGCAATCTCGATGGCCGCCTGATTCGCGCTTTTCGCCTGCAACTCGCGGGGCGAACCGCTCGCGATGATCAGGCCGTTGTCGATGATTGCGACGCGGTCGCAAAGGCGTTCCGCTTCTTCGATGTAATGCGTCGTCATCACGATCGTGCGCTTTTCCGCGCGCAGCTCCTCGATCAGGTCGCGAATCTCCAGGCGCACTTGCGGATCGAGGCCGCTGGTTGGCTCGTCGAGAAAAAGCATCTGCGGCTCGTTAATGAGGGCGAGCGCGATCGCGAGCCGCTGCTTTTGCCCGCCGGAAAGCGTGGCGTAGTAAGCGTCCTTCTTCTCCCAGAGCTGGAGGCGTTTCAGCAACGCCTCGCCATCCACGGTGCGCGAATAAAAGGCGCCGAAAAGGTTCAGCGCTTCGCGCACGGTAATTTTGTCCGGCAGATTCGTGGCTTGCAGACAGACGCCGATGCGGTCCTTCAATTTTTGCTTTTGGCGATCGGGATCGAAATCGAGCACCTTCACGTCGCCCGCGGTTCGTGGGCGCAAACCTTCCAGGATTTCGACCGTGGTCGTCTTCCCCGCGCCATTGGGCCCGAGCAATCCGAAGACTTCGCCGGGATGCACTTCGAAATCGATCCCTTTGACCGCCTCGAAACCGTCGTACGATTTCCGAAGTCCGCGGACGTAAATGGCGAATTCGTGGTTCGTGGCCATTGAGTGAAAGACGATTAACGGACGGATCGTCACTGCGCACGAAAATTCGCGGGAAGCATCAAGGAGCGGCGGTTTACAAACCGCCGATTTTTAGGCAGGCGGTTTGGAAAGCGCCCTTCCTTGAGGCTGTGAGGACTTTCGGCGCCTAACAAATCGAAAGGCGAGAGCGGCCAGCACAAGGGCCGTAATGGCCACACACACCTCCGCGAACAGCTCGCCGTACCGCACATAGAACGTCGGTTGGTATTGGCTCGGCACGCTCACCTGACCCGTGAGCACACCCTCGGTAAATTGACTCCCCGTTTCATCGACCAACGTGTGCGTGATCTTGCCGAAGTCGTTAATGAAACAGGTCACGCCGGTATTGGCGGCGCGAACCATTGAGAGCCGCGTTTCGACACAGCGGAAAACCGCATTGGCGAGATGCTGCCGGGAACCCGCGGAGCGCAGGAACCAGCCATCGTTCGTCACGTTTACGAGCAGGTTGGCGCCGGCGAGGACGAACTGCCGCGTCAATTCGCCGATGGTGTCTTCGAAGCAAATCAGCGGTGCGGCCTTCGCCTGGTCGTTCGACAGTTTGAAGACCGTGTATTCCTTGCCGAAATCGAAATCGTCCGGCACCTGGTCTCCCACGACGCGCGCGAGCAGCGGGATCGTGTGCCGCCCGGGAATGTATTCGCCGAACGGCACGAGATGCACCTTGCGATAGATCTGGACGTGCCGGCCCGCGTCCGCAACGAGGAGCGCGGCGTTATACGCATGCGTCTCGTCCTGATCGATCGTGCCCAGGAGCAGATCGGTTTTCGCGGTCGCGGAAAAATCCATGACAAAGCGGTAGCTCTGTTCATCGCCGAGGACCGGCCCGGGCATCGCGCTCTCTGGCCAGACGAGAAGATCGGGGCGGACGCTGGCTTCCGGCGCGGGGCGGCTCAGCCGCGTGAATTTGTCGAAAGTCTTGCCTGCAAACTCAACGCTGAATTTTTCTTCGCGAGGAATATTCGGCTGCACCAGCACGACGTTCAGCATCTTCCCTTCACGCTGGGTCTGGATCGAATTGAGCCCGAATCCCATCACCCCCACGATCGAGGCCATCGTCAAAGTCAGGTCGTAATGCAGCTTCATCGGCCGGACCTGGAGCTCGAGGGCGAACCGGCGCGCCGTGGTCAGGAGGATTACATTTGTAAACGCGACGAGAAAAGAGAGCCCGGCCACGCCGGTAAACTCGGCGATCTGGATGAGGGCCAACTGCGTGTGCAGCGCGCTGCCCAGGCTGTTCCAACCCCAACCGGAGAAGACCAGGCTGCGCAGCCATTCATGCATCACCCAGGCGGTGGCGAGGAAAAAGGCGAGCCGAAGGTTGTTGGTCGATCGCAGCCAGGGCGAACGGCTTTCAGGAGAATCCTGGAGCGGTTCCACCTCGGTGCGGCCGGTTTGCGCGGCATATTTTTGGTTGAGCCGGTCCGAGATCGCCTCGACTCCTTCGCGCGTTTTCGGCTGCACCTTCCGCAGGCCGGGCCGAAGCAGGCCGCAGAACCAGGTCCAGAACGCGAAGTAAATCGCCATATAGAAGCCGACCAGAACCAGTCCGGGCACGGTGACCGTGTGGAGCCAGGAAAAAACGATCCAGAAAAAGACGAGCCCGGCGAGATAACCGAGAAACAAATCGCGCAGCCAGCGGCGCTTTGAATTTTCTCCGGAAAACCAGACGGCCGCGAGCAGCGGGGTCAGGGCGATCCAGCAAAGCCAGAAATAATTGAAAGGGGCGAAACAACCGGCGTAGAGAGCGCCCGTGGAGATCGCGGCGAGCCACGGCCAGAGCCGAAGCAGTTTTGAAAAGCGCTCCACCAGTTTCAGCGGCGACGCAGGCGTTCCTGGCGCTCGCGCTCGCGCCGCCGGGCCGGGTTGACGGCATCCTGCAAATCTTTTGCAAACGTGGGGTTCGTGCGGAAGAACGCCTTATTCACATCTTCCATCAGGCGGATGTTCACCTTGTTTGAGAGGACGTAGCCCTGATCGATGAGCCCGCAAAGGGTGTCGAGAAATTCGCCCGTCTCCATTTCCTCGATGCGGTCCACGAGCAACTTGCCCAGAAGCGGCGCGCCGGAGAGGCCGATTTTTTTCAAGACCGAGATCTCACCGCCATCGAGTTTTATTTCACGACCCATGCGAAAATCTTCCGTGCCTTCGGCAAGATGTCGAGCGTCTTATGTGCCGGCCCGCGCCGCCGAATCCTCGCGGAGCCAGTCCCAAAGGCGCTGAAGGTGCGCGCCCACTTCCTCTTTGATGGCCGCCAACTCGTTCGCGCTGAACTTCGAGCCCTCGGGCGGACGCCGTTGCGCAAACAGGTAGTATTTGATTTTCGGCTCTGTCCCCGAGGCGCGCACCGCGATCCTGGTCCGATCTTCCAATTCGAAGATCAGCATTTTTTCCTTCGGGATTTCGTCGCCCTCCACGTCGCGATAGGTCTCCGTTTCGAAATTCTTCACATGCGCCACCTTCACTCCGAGCATTTCCGCCGGTGGATTGGTGACATAAGAAGCCAGCAGACGCTTGATCGTTTCCGCTCCTTCGGCCCCTTCGAAAGTGAGCGAGCCAGTGTATTCCTCGAAATACCCGAACTCCGAAAAGATCTCGTCGAGCAACGCCGGGACCGTGAGGCCCATCGACTTCGCATACGCCGCGACTTCGCAGAACATGACGGCCGCGCCATTGCCATCCTTGTCCCGAATGAAATCGCCGCCGCTGTATCCATAGCTTTCCTCGCCGCCGAAAACATAAAGCGATGAATGGGCGAGGCGAAGCGCGCGCGTCTCTTCCTCCGACATCTCCTGGTAGGGACGGCGCGCTGCGCCGTCCGGGGCGGTTGATGATGATTCGTTCGGACGCCGCAGCGCGGCATCCCTACCAAGAGACGCTGTGATGGCTCGCTCATATTTGCCCAGTTTAGAGCCGATATATTTGAACCCGGTCAGCGTCTCAACGCAGCGCAAGCCATAGTGCTCGGCGATCACCTTTTGCAGGTCCGTCGTCACGAAGGTTTTGATAATCACGCCACGCGACGCGTTCTCCTTGTTCAGGATCGCGAGGTCGAAAAGCGTTTTGATCCGGTAGTAGGCCATGAGTGAGCCAATCTGATTGCCGCTCAGCAGCTTCATTTCTCCATCGCCGGCGCGAACCGCGACGCCCATGCGGTCGCAATCGGGGTCCGTCGCGACAACAAGATCGGCGCCCGTCTTTTCGGCGAGCTCCACGCCGAGGCGCAAGGCGGCGGCGTTTTCCGGATTCGGAGAGTCGACCGTCGGAAAATTGCCGTCGAAGCGATCCTGTTCCTTCACGACCTCAAAAGTGAAGCCGAGGCGCTCGAGCATCGGTTTGATGATCACGCCGCCGGTGCCGTGGAGCGGCGTGAATACCACGCGCAACGATTTTGCGGACCGCACCAGCTCTTTGTTCAGGATCAGACTTTCGACGCGCTCCATGTAAGCCTCGTCGATTTCGCGGCCGAGGATTTGGACTTCGCCGCGTTCGTCGTCGGGCCGCGCGGGATAGCTCTCTCCGGCAATCGAATTCACTTTGGCGATGATCGAGCTGGCGTGCGGCTCGATGACTTGCGCGCCGTCGCCGAAATAGGCTTTGAAGCCATTATCGTGCGGCGGGTTGTGACTTGCCGTGATGACGATGCCCGCGCTCGCGCCAAGATAACGGACGGCAAAAGACAATTCCGGCGTGGATCGCGGCCCTTCGAAAATCGCGGCGTCGCATCCGTTTTCCGCCGCGGTCCTGGCCACCAGCTCCGAAAACTCTCTCGAATAATGCCGTGTGTCGCAGGCGATCACGATTTTTGGTTTCCCCGCGATGGTTTCTTTCGCCCGCCACTCGTGCAGATAGGCAACCAGGCCCTGCGTCGCCCGGCTCACATTGTAAAAATTCATCGCGTTCGTGCCGACGCACGGGAATTGCGGCGGCTCGCTGTCACGCGCGTCGCCGCGTTCCGCTTTGGTCACAATTTTCCCGATCGTCCGGCCCCGCAGGCCGCCGGTCCCGAACGCAAGGGTCCGGAAAAACCGGTCGTTCAGCTCGCCCCATTCGCCAGCATTCGCGAGCTCGGAAACCGCCGCGGCATAGAGCGGAGAATCAGACGCTCCGAGCAGCCGCCGAATGTTTTCGACCGTTGAATCCCGGAGGTGTCCGGCCTGAAGCGCCGCGTCCAGAGTGGATTCCAAATGAGCGTCCGTGCCGGGCATTGCCGCGAACTTGGCCACGGCCACAGCTATTGCAAGTAGCCGACTGCAGATCTTAAACGTCGCTCCACTCTAGAAAACGATTGCCCGCGTTGAGGTTCGACGGCTTAGTGATCGTTTGATCCGCGAATGAATATTCACGAGTACCAAGCCAAGGAGCTGCTGCAAAAATTCGGGGTGGCCACGCCGCCCGGGAAAGCGGCGCGCAGCCCCGCCGAGGCGGAGCGCGCGGCGAAAGATCTGGGCGGCGGCGAGCTGGTCGTGAAAGCTCAGATTCACGCCGGTGGCCGGGGGAAAGGGACGTTCACCAACGGATTCAAGGGCGGCGTGCATCTGTGCAAATCGCCCGAGGAAGTGCGCGATATCGCGGCGAAGATGCTCGGGCACACCCTGGTCACGCATCAGACCGGCCCCAGCGGGAAGGTGGTGAACACCGTCCTGGTCGCCAAATCGGTCAACATCGCGCGCGAGATTTATTTCGCGATCTTAGTCGACCGCGCCACGGCCGCGCCGCTGGTTGTTGCGAGCACCGAGGGCGGAGTGGAGATTGAAACGGTCGCGGAAAAAACACCCGAAAAGATCATTCGCGAACCGGTGGATCGGCTGGCCGGCCTCCAGCCTTTCCTGGCGCGCAAACTGGCGAAGCAGCTCGCCTTCGAGCCCTCTCAGATCAAGGCCGCGGCGCAATTGTTCGACGGCTTATATCGGACCTTCCTCGGACTTGATTGCTCGATGGTGGAAGTGAATCCGCTCGTCGTGACCGATAAGGGCGAGGTGATCGCGCTCGACGCGAAGTTCAATTTTGACGACAACGCCCTTTATCGGCACCCCGAGGTCGAGACCATGCGGGACATCAGCGAGGAGGATCCGCGCGAGGTGGAAGCTTCCAAGCACGACCTCAACTACATCGGGCTGGACGGCAACATCGCCTGCCTGGTGAACGGCGCCGGCCTCGCCATGGCGACGATGGACATCATCAAGTTCTACGGCGGCAGCCCGGCCAACTTTCTCGACGTGGGCGGCAGCGCGACCGAAGAGCAGGTCACGGAAGCGTTCAAGATTCTCGTCGGCGACAAGCGCGTGGAGGCGATCCTCGTGAATATTTTCGGCGGCATCGCGAAATGCGACGTGATCGCGCAGGGAATCATTGCCGCGGCCAAAGCCGTAGGTTTGAGCGTTCCACTCGTCGTCCGGCTCGAGGGAACGAATGTCGAAAAGGGCAAGGAATTGCTGAAAGAAAGCGGCCTGACGCTGATCACGGCAGATGATCTGGCGGATGCGGCGCAGAAAGTAGTTGGGGCGGCAGCAGCCGCTGGCGCGGCAAATCCCAAATCCCAAAACCCAAATCCCAAGTAATATCCAAACTCAAATATCCAAAGCCAGCATGGACGATGGTTCCCCCAAACCGCGTAGTCTCGAAGAGCGAACGTTCCTCTTCGCCCAGGCAATTCGAACGTTCATAAAAACGCTGCCGCGCACCGTGGGGAATATGGAAGACGTCCGACAATTGATTCGAGCCTCTGGTTCTGTTGCGGCCAATTGGATCGAAGCGGACGAGGCTCTGAGTAAAAAAGATTTCCTGATGCGCGCGAAGATCTGTCGCAAGGAAGCGAAGGAAAGCCGCCTTTTTCTACGGCTAATCGAAGTGGGACGCGGGAACATCGAAAGCCGTGACGCCCTGGCCGCTGAGGCGTACGAGTTGACCCTGATTTTCTCCACGATCATTTCAAAGAGCAGCGGATTATGATCTCTTTTTTTCTCTATTTGCGGTTTGGGATTTACCTGGGATTTGGGCATTGGGATTTGGGATTTCTCTCCCAGCAACCTGCGGTTTCTGGGAGAGCATTATGAAAATCAAAGAAATCGGATTCGTCGCGATCCCGGTAACCGACATGGATCGCTCGCGGAAATTCTACGAAGGCGTTCTCGGGATGAAGGAATCCGGCCGGTTCATGGAGGGCCAATGGATCGAATACGGGCTCGGCAAGGACACGCTCTGCATCGCCAGCGTCAGCGAGGGCTGGCAGCCATCGGACCAGGGGACAGGCGCGGCTCTTGAAGTGGAAGATTTTGAGGAAGCGATCGCTGACCTCAAAAAGGCGGGGGCGACTTTCGCGATGGATGCTTTCGAATCGCCGGTCTGTCACATCGCGGTAGTGCAGGATCCGGATGGCAATAAACTGATGATCCACAAATTGAAAGCGTCATGATCAAGGAAGTCGCATTCGTAGCCATCGCTGTTTCCGACGCGGAGCGCGCGCGGAAATTCTATCAGGAAACCCTGGAGCTGAAGCCGGCTTCGAGCGCCATGGGCGGCGCCTGGGTAGAGTACGAGCTCGGCGCGATGACAATCGGCGTCGGTTGTCATCCGGCGTGGCAGCCGTCACGCGATGGGACGACAGTAGCCTTTGAAGTCGATGATATCGACGCGGCGATCGGCAAGTTGAAGGAACGTGGCGTCGAATTCGATACGGAGAAAACGGAAACGCCAGTTTGCTGGATGGCGCAGTTTCGCGATCCCGACGGGAACAAACTGCTCGTGCACAAAAGGAAGAGCAACGCATAGCGCCGCAAACCCGAAATCCGAATATCGAAATCCGAAACAAACCCGAATGTATAAAGGTCAAAAACAAAAAAAACCAACTACGGGCGCGCCGGATTTTTCGCGGATTGGAATTTTGAATTTGTTTCGGATTTCGAATTTCGGATTTCGAACTTTCTCCTGATATGTCTGTTCTCGTCGATAAAAACACGCGTCTCGTAGTGCAGGGAATCACCGGCAGCGCTGGCGGGTTTCATGCGCGGCAATGCATGGAATACGGGACGAACGTGGTCGCGGGCGTGACCCCGGGGAAAGGCGGGCAAAAGTTCGACGACAAGGTCCCGGTATTCGACACGGTTTGGGAAGCGCGGCAGGAAACCGGTTGCAACGTGTCGGTCATTTTCGTGCCGGCGGCCGGCGCGGCCGATGGAATCCTGGAAGCGGTGGATGCCGGAGTGGAGCTGGTGATTTGCATCACGGAGGGAATTCCGGTGATGGACATGATGCGGGTGAAGGCGCAGATGGCGGGCAAATCGAGCCGGCTTATTGGCCCCAATTGCCCGGGAATCATTACTCCCGGCCAGTGCAAGATCGGCATCATGCCCGGTTACATTCACAAGCCGGGAAGCGTCGGCGTGATCTCGCGCTCAGGGACGCTCACGTACGAAGCGGTCTGGCAGCTCACGTCGCGCGGCTACGGACAATCGACCTGCATCGGCATCGGCGGCGATCCAATCAACGGCATGTCGCACCTCGATGCGGTGAAGCTTTTCAACGACGATCCTGGCACCAATTCGATGATTCTGATCGGCGAAATCGGCGGCTCCGCGGAAGAAGAAGCAGCGGAGTGGATCAAGGAGAATTGCCAGAAGCCGGTGGCGGCATTCATCGCGGGCGCGACGGCGCCGCCCGGCCGGCGGATGGGCCACGCGGGGGCGATTGTGTCCGGCGGCAAGGGAACGGCGGCGGGAAAAATCGAGGCGCTTAAGGCCGCGGGCATCGCGGTAGCCGAAACACCAGCGACAATGGCAGAGACGCTAATTGCGCGGATGAAATGACGGCAGTAACCTCTTTTTTATGACCTTGGAAGAAGTGCGTTCGTTGGTGCATGCGGCGCCATTTCAATCATTCGAGATGCACCTCGCTGACGGCAGTTCGATTCGAGTTCCCCATCCCGATTTCCTCGCCATCCCGGCCGCCGGCCGCACCGTCGCTCTTTATAAGGAGGGAGCCCGGGCCCACACGGTCGTCGACTTACTTCTCGTGACGAAGTTGGTGGTTAACGGTTCTACTCAAAGCGCCTCATGACTATGTCACGTGGACTTGAAGGCGTGGTCGCGAATTCGACGCGGCTGAGCGACGTCATTGGCGACAAAGGCCAGCTCATTTATTGCGGCTACGACATCAATGAGCTGGTGGGCAAAGTCAGCTACAAGGAAGTAGTGTATCTGCTGTTTCACCGGAAACTGCCGAACCGCCGGGAACTGGAGGTATTTGTG
>Ga0190275_10002471_pt1 | contig 13283 bp, 11 predicted proteins | sample Popmic550T_FD_133745 | JGI IMG/M metagenome (GOLD analysis project Ga0190275, IMG submission 133745) | Populus adjacent soil microbial communities from riparian zone of Yellowstone River, Montana, USA - 550 T | ecosystem: Environmental > Terrestrial > Soil > Riparian zone > Trees stand | place... | reverse complement strand
TGTTGTTCGTGCATACTTCACAATGGATTTGACCTCCCACACGTTTGTGGACGGCGCTATCCGCATGATCGTGGCGAGTATACTCGCGCTGGTGCTCTCCTTTGCCTACGACTTCCTCCTTCTCGGTGATGTTGCATCCGAACCGAATCCTGTTGCTCTGGCAGACCCGGGTACGGCGGAATCGCCCTCCCCTGCCAGTCGGGTTAGCCAACAAACGGATAGACCAGACCTCGCACAAGAAATGAGTCGGGTATTACCCGCAAGCCTGAGCCTGCTCCCGATCGTGGCTTTTTTCTTTGGCTTTTATCCGAAGCGCGCAGCATTGGCACTTGAACGTATTGCACTTAAGATCATGAGGAATATTATTCCAGGTGACGGCTACCGCGCGCTGCCGCTTTCGATGCTCGCGGGCATGAGTTATGCGCATGAATTGAGATTGGAACGAGAAGGCTTTGACAACGTCGAAAATTTGAGCAATGCCGACGCTGTAGACCTGGCGGTACGCACCTGCTTCAGCTACCCCCAGTTGAAACAATGGATAGACCAAGCCTGGCTCGCGTCTCATTTGCGGGAGGATTACCCATACTTTGTCCGACGTTCAGGCCTTTCGACCGGTGAAGAGTTGGGGTTCTTCCTGTCTGCCTGCGATGCGAATAACCTCGACGGGGTGCAACAGCTGGTTCCTGCCTTATCGGTAGAACCGGCCGACAGCGCATCATGGAAGCTAAGGCTCGCCGCGCTGAAAATATTGCTCCAGAAAAATGCTGCGGATGAAAAGTACAGGAAGGCCGATGAAAGCGAGCCCAAACCGGGCCACATTGTTCCCCTGGGCGTTAGCGAACGTTCCCCTTAAATCACGAACAAATCGACAAATTCGTTAACGGGGGTTGATGCCAGTTTTTGTTGATCCAGGCAAAGGGCGATTATCGTTTGCTGATGTTTTTGGGAAAAGCGCCGCGCAATATTTGCACGGAATTTTTCTTCCAAGAAAGGAAGCCCTTCCTCCCGACGCAACCTGTGACCGATCGGGTACTCGATGACCACTTCGTCCACCCTGCTGCCCTCCTCGAATTCGACGGTGAGTCCATTCGCAATGGCGCGTTTTTCCTGGTCGTGATACGCCCGAGTAAACTCCGGGTCTTCGATGCATGTCATCTTGCTTCGCAGCTCGTCGATGCGCGGGTCAGCGGCAACGGCGTCCTCGTAATCGTCAGCAGTAAGTCGACCAAAAATAAGCGCAACAGCGACAATGTATTGTATACAGTGATCGCGGTCGGCAAAATTTTTTAGCGGCCCTTTCTTGTCGATAATCCGGATCGCGGCTTCATGAGTTCGAATGGTGATATTACGGATCTCGCCGAGTCGCTCCCTCACCTGAGCATGAAGCCGCATTGCGCACTCCGCTGCCGTCTGAGCGTGGAACTCCGCCGGAAAGGAAACCTTGAACAAGACGTTTTCCATTACGTAGGAGCCCCATTGCACGACCGGCCGCTGGAGAACAAAGGGCTTTCCCTGGAACAGCACATCGTAAAATCCCCATGTTTTCGCGGTCAGTGCAGTAGGGTAACCCATCTCCCCGCGGAGCGTTAGAAGCGCCAGCCATACCGCCCGGCTCGTGGCGTCGCCGGCCGCCCAGGATTTCCGAGAACCGGTATTCGGTGCATGCCGATAAGTGCGTAACGGTTGCCCGTCCACCCATGCCTGCGATAGCGCGTCGATGATCTGCCTGCGACTGCCCCCCAGCAAATGCGTGACGACTGCAACAGATGCAACTTTCACCAGCACCACGTGGTCCAGCCCCACCTTGTTGAAACTGTTTTCCAACGCAAGGCAACCTTGAATCTCATGCGCCTTGATCATCGCTGCCAGGACTGCCTGCATTGTAAACGGCTCTTTTCCTTCCGCGACGGCCTTGCGCGAGAGCCAGTCCGTTACCGCGAGAATGCCCCCCAGGTTGTCCGAGGGATGTCCCCATTCGGCTGCCAGCCAGGTATCGTTGAAATCCAGCCAGCGAATCATGGTTCCGATATTAAAGGCGGCCTGAACCGGATCAAGCACGAACCGGGTTCCAGGAATTCGAGCGCCGTGGGGCACCTCTGTGCCGACCGCGACCGGTCCCAGCAGTCGGGTGCAAGCGGGGTAAGTAAGTGCTTGCATCGCGCAACCTAGCGAATCCATCAGGCAATGACGCGCCGTCGCGTAAGCCAGGTCGCTTCGAATCTTGCGATCGATGACGTAGTCGGCAATGTCCTCTAACAATTGATCAGGTTGGGAAAGGAGATCAGGCGGACGGAGGGTCATGTTTCGTATTATTTTGAGTAGAGCATGATTCAGAAAGCCCATTCTGTAAAAGCGGCAATCGTAGACGGGTACTCGCGGTTGGCATCCTAAGGATAAACCTAACGTGGCGCGGTGAATGGAATGCGCTATATTGGGTGATAAGAGGAACCCAGCCGCCGATCTAGTCCTGCAAAGCTCCAAGTATGTAAACGGTCAATTAATCACCGCGAGATTAACCGCCGGAGAGCAGCTCCGAATGAATAAAAACGCTCGAACTTCCAGTGCTCTCGTTCTGCTCGGGTCGATTTTGGTCAACCCGGCAACGGCCTGGGGCCAATCTGACTATGGACTTGCCTTAATACCGGGCTTTTCAGGTGGCTATGGCTCAGGGTATTACGGCAGAGCGCCTTATGCGCCACGCTACGGATTTTTGCCCTGGTATGGTTTCGTACCTGACTATAGCTACGGTTACAGCTACCCGCCGACGCCGGTTATCGTGTTGCCGGTCCCACCTCCCGTTTATATACAGCAACCACAGCCCTTGCCATCTCCGCCTAAAGCGGCGGGCAGCTATTACTGGCATTATTGCCGCGACCCGGAAGGGTATTATCCCTATGTCAGGAAGTGCCCGGGCGGCTGGCTTCGCGTAGCACCCCAGCCGACTCAATAAGCCTGATTCTCGATTACGCTTTTCCTATTTCCACGCTTCATAATGCTCAACCATCGCGTACCGCGATGGGCACAAACTCCCGTTCCTCCGGCCCAATGTAATTTGCTGATGGCCGGATGATCTTGTTATCGATCCGCTGCTCGATGATGTGTGCCGCCCAGCCGCTGATACGGGCAACAGCGAACAGCGGGGTGAACATGGCTGTGGGCACGCCCATCATGTGATAGCTGACCGCGGAAAACCAGTCGAGATTGGGAAACATTTTCTTGACGTCCCACATCACTGTCTCCAGACGTACTGCGATATCAAACATTTTCGTGTCTCCCGCCTCCATCGACAGCTTCCTCGCCACGTCACGAATGACTCGGTTGCGCGGATCCGCAACCGTATAGACTGGATGGCCAAACCCGATTACGATTTCCTTGTTCGCCACACGGCGGCGAATATCTGCTTCGGCTTCCTCCGGGGTGTCGTAGCGCTTCTGGATATCGAACGCAGCTTCATTAGCGCCACCGTGCTTGGGCCCGCGTAACGCGCCGATGCCTCCCGTAATGGCGGAATAGAAGTCCGAGCCGGTGCTGGCAATGACGCGCCCGGTAAAAGTGGACGCATTGAACTCATGTTCCGCGTAGAGCACAAGGGAGGTGTGCATCGCTCTCACCCAGGACGCGGGCGGAGGCTTTCCGTGGAGCAGGCGCAGAAAATGCCCGCCAATGGAATCCTCATCGGTTTCAAGATCGAGGCGGCGAAGGTCGTGGGAATAGTGGTACCAGTAAAGCAGCATGGAGCCCAGACACGCCAGCAGCATGTCGGCCAGGTCACGGGTGCCTTCTATGGAATGGTTCTCCCCTTCGGGCAACACTGTGCCGAGCACGGAAACGCCAGTGCGCAGCACGTCCATCGGATGAGCCGTTGCAGGTATCGTTTCCAGGACCGTCTTAACGCGGCCAGGCAAGTCGCGGAAGCGTTCAAGCTTTTTCTTATACGCAGCCAGTTCGTTCAAGGTGGGCAATTTTTCATGCACCAGCAGATAGGCAATCTCTTCGAATTCGCAACTATCCGCGATGTCCAAAATGTCGTAGCCGCGATAGTGGAGGTCGTTTCCAGTCCTTCCCACGCTGCAAATGCCGGTATTGCCCGCGACCACGCCGGATAGTACGACTGACTTCTTGGTGCTAAAAGGAGTGTTCTCCTCAGGTTTACTCATTTTCGGCTTTTCCACCGGATTCAGAAAACAGCGTGTTCAGTTTTTCCTCGTACGAATGGTAATCGAGAAAATCGTATAGCTCGCCACGAGTCTGCATGTCGGCAACCACGTTTTTCTGGGACCCTTCGCTGCGGATAGTGCGGTAAACGTTAAGGGCGGCAGCGCTCATGGCGCGAAATGCAGAAAGCGGATATAGAATCAGCGAAACATCGACTTTGGCCAATTCCTCGACGGTATAAAGGGGGGTCGCACCGAACTCGGTGATGTTCGCAAGAATGGGCACTTCGACCGCCGCCGCGAACTTCCCATAAAGGTCGAGTTTGGTCACCGCTTCGGGAAAAATCATGTCCGCGCCCGCCTCCACATATGCGCACGCCCGGTCAACGGCGGATTGAAATCCTTCCACGGCCAGCGCATCCGTTCGCGCCATGAGAACGAATCCGGGATCGGCTCTGGCATCCACCGCCGCCTTGATACGGTCGACCATTTCCGACTCGCTTACAAGCATTTTACCGGGGCGGTGGCCACACCGCTTGGCCTGTACCTGATCCTCAATATGCATCGCAGCAGCGCCAGATTTAATCAAGGATTTCACCGTGCGTGCGATATTGAAAGCGCTTGCGCCGAAGCCGGTATCCGCGTCCACTAGCAAGGGCAGGTTCGTCGCGTCGGTAATTCGCCGTACATCGGTCAGCACATCATCGAGAGTTGAAATACCCAGGTCCGGAAGACCCAAGGACGCGGCCGACACGCCCCCGCCGGACAGATAGAGCGCTCTAAAGCCTATACGCTCGGCCAGGAGCGCCGAATAGGCATTAACACAACCGGCCACCTGTAAAGGCTTTTCCTGACGAAGCGCGGCGCGAAAGCGGAAACCTGCTGAGGAGATCATTAACGAAAACGGGTTCAACCGCCCGGGAGGTTCTTACGGCAATAAATGCTTCACTGAATCGCGCTCTTCCACCAGTTCCCGATATGTGATTTCCATTTTTTCCCGGCTGGACGGGCTGATTTCCAAATCGGGCACGATCGAGTACAGGCCGCCCGTGCATAGAACAGGAAAACCATATATGACGCCGCCAGGAATGCCATAGGTTCCATCAGAAGGAACGGCCATCGATACCCAGTCATTCTCCTGCGTGCCAAAAACCCAATCGCGGACATGCCCGATGGCAGCATTTGCGGCGCTGGCTGCGCTCGACGATCCACGCGTCCGGATAACATCGGTACCGCGATTCTGCACCACAGGGATGAAATGGCTTTCGATCCATGCAGGGTCATCAATCAGGTCTATAGCTCTGTCCCCATCCAGCTCCGCATGCGTTAAGTCAGGATATTGCGTCGATGAGTGATTGCCCCATACGATCATCTTTCTTACAGTCCAAACGGGACGCCCGACCTTCACTGCGAGCTGCCACAAAGCGCGATTGTGGTCCAGCCGCACCATCGCGGAAAAATTGACGGGCTTAAGCCCCGGCGCATTCTTCATGGCAATGTACGCGTTGGTGTTTGCGGGATTACCTACTATCAAAATCTTGACATCCCGACGCGCGGCTTCATCCAGGGCTCTGCCTTGAGCGCTGAATATGGCACCGTTCGCCTCCAGCAGATCCTTGCGTTCCATATCTTTGCTGCGCGGACGCGCTCCCACCAATAAGGCGATTCCCGCGTCGCGGAAAGCCACTTTGGGATCGTCAGTCATGGTAACGCCGGCTAATAGCGGGAAGGCGCAGTCTTCCAGCTCCATTACCACGCCCTTGAGCGAGGGCAGCAATTGGGGTATGTCCAGCAATTGCAAGATGACCGGCTGATCCTTGCCCAGCATCTCCCCTGCGGCAATGCGGAACAACAGGCTATATCCGATCTGGCCAGCAGCGCCGGTAATTGCGACGCGAATGGGATGACGCATTCTTGCGCTCCTGTCGGAGATGCCACTACAGAAAAAAAACCGGGTGGTGTCCGGAGACCGACGTTACGGCCAAGGTTATTGATTCTCAACCGGTAGAATACGCTCTAATTTCATTCGTCATTCGTACTGGGACAATGTTCAGCACCGGCAAATGAACCGGACTATAAAAACATTCACCTTCGCTGTCAAATTGCCATCGCGTCGATATCCCATATTATCTCGGGCAGGATTCGAAGGGGATGACTACTGGCTTTCTTTTAGCTCGGCTTGGTTGAATCGGTGGATATTACCGTCTAAACTAAGCCAGCGCCGAACGGAACCCGGGAAAAGCCTAAAATTGCCGAAAAACCGCCCCAAGTACCTCAATTTGCTTCGCATCAAGCAGCCAGCGCCAGCGATGGTATCGCTGCTGCACCGCATAACCGGCGCGCTACTATTCTTCCCGGGTATCCCTGCCTTTCTTTGTGGCTTGGAGATGGCCCTTAGCTCTCCTGAGAAATATGCTCGACTACAAGCTATTTTAACCAGCCCGTTGGCCAAGGTGGGGCTACTGGTATCGTTGTGGTTCTTCGTACATCATTTCTGCGCCGGCATCCGTTTTGTTGCGCTTGATCTCCATTATGGCATCGAACTCGAGCAGGCCCGCCTGACCAGCAAAGTAGTATTGGTTGCAGGCGTTATAATCACCGTCCTAATTGGCGTCCTGACATGGTAAAGCGCTCGGTGCGGCTAACCACCGGCGCGAATTATGGGTTGCGCGATTGGCTCGGGCAACGCGTCACCGCGGTAGTGATGGCAGTCTTTATCCTCTGCCTGGCGGGAGCGCTACTCGTTGCTCCGCCCCAGGGTTATGCCGGCTGGAAGGCCGTATTCGCCAATCAATGGATGCGTATTGCCGCATTTCTGTTTCTTGTCAGCCTCTTCTGGCATGCGTGGATCGGGGTTCGCAATATCCTGATGGATTATGTTCACGCCACGGGCGTGCGCCTCACGTTGCAGATACTCGTCATTCTATCCCTGCTGCTTTATACCGTGTGGTCGGCTGAAATTTTATGGAGTGCGTGAGTTAGCGTGGCGATTGTTACGAGAAAATTTGATGCGGTAATCGTCGGGGCCGGCGGCGCGGGTATGCGAGCCGCATTGCAACTGTCGGAGGCGGGACTAAAGGTCGCGGTACTATCCAAGGTATTTCCCACCCGTTCGCATACCGTCGCGGCCCAGGGGGGAATCGCGGCGGCGCTGGGCAACGTTACGGAGGATAACTGGCACTGGCACATGTATGACACGGTAAAGGGCTCGGACTATCTCGGCGACCAGGACGCGATTGAGTTCATGTGCCGCCAGGCTAGCGAGGTGGTGTATGAACTGGAGCATTTCGGCATGCCGTTCGACCGCCTCGACAACGGGAAAATTTACCAGCGCCCGTTTGGAGGGCAGTCGCAAAATTTCGGGGGCGCGCAAGCAACGCGCTCATGCGCGGCCGCCGATCGTACCGGCCACGCCATGCTGCACACGCTCTACCAGCGCAATGTGCAGGCGAACACCCAGTTTTTCATAGAATGGATGGGGCTGGATCTGATTCGCGATAAGGAAGGCGACGTTTGTGGGGTGACGGCGCTGGATATTGAAACCGGTGAAGTCATGGCGATGCAGGCACGGGCCACACTGTTCGCCACTGGGGGAGCGGCACGCATATTCAGCGCCAGCACCAATGCGTTTATCAATACGGGTGATGGCCTCGGCATGGCGGCGCGGGCCAGCATCCCGCTGGAAGACATGGAGTTCTGGCAATTCCACCCCACGGGCGTGTATGGCGTTGGCGTACTTATCAGCGAGGCGGTGCGCGGCGAAGGCGGCTATTTGCTCAACAAGGACGGGGAGCGCTTCATGGAACGCTATGCCCCTCATGCCAAGGACCTCGCGAGTCGCGACGTGGTGTCCCGCGCCCTGACAATGGAAATACAGGCTGGGCGAGGATGTGGCAGGGATGCTGATCACCTCCTGCTAAAGCTCGACCATTTAGATGCGGATGTGATCAAGACGCGACTACCAGGGATACGGGAAATCGCGATGAAATTTGCGAATGCGGACCCGATAAAGGAGCCAATACCCATTGTACCCACTGCACATTACATGATGGGCGGCATCCCGACCAACCTTCATGGGCAAGTGGTCGCCCCATACAAGACGGGACCAGAGGAAGTTGTCCAGGGATTTTACGCGGCTGGGGAGTGTGCCTGCGTATCCGTACACGGAGGTAATCGGCTGGGAACAAATTCGCTGCTCGATATTCTGGTGTTCGGCCGTGCGGCCGCCAATCAGATTATAGAAGATCTAAAAAAAAATCAGCATCATAAGGATTTGCCACCGGACGTTGCCGATAAGTCCCTGGCTAGGCTGAGCCGATTGGAGAGCCAGAAGGATGGCGAAAGCGTGGCGCAGGTAAGCAATGCGATGCGCAAAACCATGCAGACCCATTGTGGTGTATTTCGTTTTCCCGACATGCTCCAGAAGGGCGTGGCAGAAATGAGTAGCATCGCAGAACGTGCCAGCCGAACATCAATTGGCGACAAGAGTCGGGTATTCAACACGGCACGGGTAGAAGCTCTCGAACTAGATAACCTGGTCGAGGTTGCGATGGCTACCATAGTGTCGGCGGAGGCCCGGACAGAAAGTCGCGGAGCCCACGCACGTGATGACTTTCCCGAACGGGATGATGACAAGTGGCTCAAGCATACGTTGTATTTCAGAGAGGGCAGACGCCTGGACTATAAACCCGTGCGGCTGAAACCTCTGACGGTAGAATCGTTCGTTCCGAAGGCAAGGACGTACTAAATCGCGTAATGATGATTCCCATATCGGAGGAATAGACCGTGAGATTCTCCATTTACCGCTTTGACCCGGACAAGGACGCGACGCCTTACATGCGGGATTATGACATTGAGCTCGAGCCAGCCGATCGGATGCTGTTGGACGCGCTGGAGCGCATCAAGACGGTGGACGATAGCCTGAGCCTGCGTCGCTCCTGCCGCGAAGGGGTGTGCGGCTCGGATGGGATGAACATCAACGGTCGCAACGGCCTGGCGTGCATCACGCCACTCGTGGGGCTGAAGGAGCCCGTGGAACTGCGCCCCTTGCCAGGCCTTCCCGTGATACGCGACCTGATCGTGGACATGACCCAATTCTTCAAGCAGTATCATTCGATAAAGCCCTATCTCATCAATAATGATCCTCCACCGGAAACCGAGCGGCTGCAGTCACCCGAAGACAGGGCTCAACTTAACGGGTTATATGAGTGCATTCTCTGCGCCTGCTGCTCCACAGCATGTCCTTCATTCTGGTGGAATCCTGATAAATTTGTCGGGCCAGCGGGATTGCTGCAAGCCTATCGCTTTCTGGCCGACAGCCGCGATCAGGCAACCGCCGAGCGCCTGGATTATCTCGAAGACCCGTATCGCCTGTTCCGCTGCCACACAATCATGAATTGCGCGGATGTGTGTCCCAAAGGTTTGAACCCCACCAATGCGATCGAGAGTATCAAGGATATGATGGTGAAACGAACGGTATGAAACAACTGGAGCGAGCGCGCTGGCGCTGCCGGCGCGGATTGCTGGAGCTGGATCTTACGCTACTGCGGTTTATGGACGAGCATTACGTCAGCCTTGGCGAAGCCGAGCGGCGGCAATTCGAAATGTTGCTGGACCTTTCCGATAACGACTTATGGGATATGATTGCGCTGAAAAAGAAAGCCGCAGACACTAGGCTGCAGTACGTACTGAGCTTGTTGCAGGCCATTTAGCTTTTGGAATTCATTATCACCAGGGAATAAGAGAATATGGAACACAAATGTAACGCGATGCTCGATCTCGGTGACGGAAGCGAGCCACTGGAATTTCCTGTTCTATCCGGTACCATGGGGCCGGATGTAGTGGATATCCGCACGTTACAAGCCAAAGGCGGCATCTTTACCTATGATCCCGGCTTTCTTTCCACTGCCAGCAGCAATTCCAAGATAACTTTTATCGACGGCGATGAAGGTGTTCTGCTTTATCGCGGCTATCCTATCGAACAACTCGCGGAGCAGTGTGACTTCATGGAGGTCTGCTATTTGCTGATGAATGGAGAACTGCCCAACAAAGAGCAAAAGGGATCGTTCGATAACACGATCAAGGAACACACAATGGTGCATGAGCAGTTGGCGCGCTTTTACACCGGTTTCCGGCGGGACGCGCACCCAATGGCGGTAATGGTAGGCGTCGTGGGTGCGTTGTCGGCGTTTTATCACGATGCGATGGACATATCGGACGCCTCGCACAGGGAATTGTCCGCGTTCCGTCTGGTTGCGAAGCTGCCCACCATTACCGCCATGGCATACAAATACAACGTCGGCCAGCCTTTTATCTATCCCCGCAATAGCCTCACCTATGCTGAAAATTTCATGCATATGATGTTCGCTACTCCCGCGGAGGAATACAAGCCGAACCCGGTACTGGCGCATGCACTGGATCGCATTCTGATCCTGCATGCCGATCACGAGCAGAATGCCTCTACTTCCACCGTACGCCTCGCCGGCTCCAGTGGCGCAAATCCGTTCGCCTGCATTTCCGCCGGTATCGCTTGCCTATGGGGGCCCGCGCACGGTGGGGCCAACGAGGCGTGCCTGAACATGCTCGAGGAAATTCACGATGAATCGCGTATCGGTGAATATATCGCCCGGGCCAAGGACAAGAACGACCCTTTCCGGCTAGTGGGGTTCGGTCACCGGGTTTACAAAAATTTCGATCCCCGGGCAAAATTGATGCGCGAAACCTGCCACGACGTATTGGATGAACTCGGGCTGCACGACGATCGCTTGTTCAAACTGGCACTCAAGCTGGAAAAAATAGCGCTGGAAGACGAATACTTCATATCCCGTAAACTCTACCCGAATGTGGACTTCTACTCCGGCATCGTACAGCGCGCGCTTGGTATCCCTTCTTCCATGTTCACCGCGATATTTGCCACGGCACGTACGGTGGGCTGGATCGCGCAGTGGAGTGAAATGATCGCAGACCCGGATCGCAAGATCGGGCGTCCTCGTCAACTTTACACGGGCGCGGTGACACGCGATGTCGTACCGCTTGCGTTACGCGAGTAACCAATACTGCATAGCGCAAGGTATCTGCCATGAACCCACTGTTCGAAGATTCGCTGCTATCTAGCGCAAATGCGCCTTTCATTGAAGAGCTTTACGGGGCTTACCTGCAAAATCCGGGGTCGGTCCCGCCGGAGTGGCACGAATACTTTGACAAGTTGCAACGCTCAGCGGCGGAACAGGCGGCAGACGAATCGCGCTTCCGGGTAGTCGAATCATTTGTTCGTCTCGGTGAAGAACCATCCCCTGCCCAGGAAGTCACCGTCCCCCAAACGGGACAGGATGAATACGGCCTGACCACCGAACGCAAGCAGATATCGGTGTTGCAGCTCATCAATGCCTACCGCTTCCTCGGCGTGCGTCGGGCAGACCTCGATCCTCTCAAGCATCAGGAGAAACCGCACGTCCCCGAACTCGACCCTGGCTATTACGGACTGACCGATGCAGATATGAGCACTGTTTTCGGCACCGGTTCATTGATCGGCCCACCCCGCGCCCCGCTGGGGGAAATTCTTCAGATTCTGCGGGAGACTTATTGCGGTACTATCGGCGTGGAGTACATGTACATTACCGATACCGAGCAAAAACGCTGGATACAAAATCGCATCGAAGGAGCGCGCGCAAAACCGGACTACCCGCCGGAGTACAAGCGCCATATTCTCGAGCGGCTAAACGCAGCTGAAGGACTGGAAAGATATCTGCACGCGCGATACGTCGGGCAGAAACGCTTTTCGCTGGAAGGTGGCGAAAGCCTGATTCCCTTGTTGGACAATCTGCTACAGCGAGCCGGAGGGATGGGCGTGCGGCAGAGCATTATTGGCATGGCCCATCGCGGCCGGCTTAACGTGCTGGTCAACACCTTGGGCAAGCTGCCAGCCGATTTATTCCAGGAATTCGAAGGTAAGCACGGCCCGGAACTTACCGAAGGCGACGTCAAGTATCACCAAGGTTTTTCTTCGGCGGTATCGACGCCCGGCGGAATGATGCGTCTCTCACTGGCATTCAATCCCTCTCACCTCGAGATCGTCGACCCGGTAGTGGAAGGCTCGGTGCGCGCACGGCAACACCGACTCAAGGACAAAGAGGGTGATCGGGCGCTACCCGTGCTGCTGCATGGCGACGCGGCATTCTCGGCCCAGGGCGTAGTAATGGAAACCCTCAACCTGTCGCAGACGCGAGGTTATGGAACCGGCGGTACTGTGCACATCATTATCAACAATCAAATCGGTTTCACCACTTCTGATCCGCGCGACACACGCTCGACGCTTTATTCCACCGACGTGGCTAAGATGATCGAGGCACCCATCTTTCACGTCAACGGCGATGATCCGGAAGCTGTCATCATGGCGACTGAAACCGCGCTTGATTTCCGGATGACATTTCATAAGGATGTGGTCGTAGACATGGTTTGTTTTCGCGCACTGGGCCACAACGAGCAGGACGAACCAATGGTTACGCAACCATTGATGTATAAAATTATCGGCCGTCATCCCGGCACGCGCAAACTTTACGCCGATAAACTGGAAACCGAAGGCGTCATTGATTCTGGCCAGGCAGAACTGATGGTTAAGGCCTATCGTGACGACATGGATGCAGGACGCAACCCCAACAAAACCATCGTCTACGGATACAGTTCCCCCGATGCGGTGGACTGGAAACCATTCCAGAAGGGTGGGAAATGGAATGTCAAGGTGCAGACGGGGCTGCCCTTGATCGAATTGAGGCATTTGGCCGAGCGACTGACGGATATTCCTTCAAAATTCAAGTTGCATTCGCGTGTGGAAAAAATCATCGCGGATCGCCGTTTGATGAGCGAGGGGAAGCTGCCCATGGACTGGGGGATGGCGGAAAATCTTGCCTATGCTGCGATTCTGAAGGATGGATATCCAGTGCGAATTTCGGGTCAGGATTCAGCGCGGGGAACCTTCTTTCACCGCCACGCTGTGCTGCACGACCAGAACCGGGAACGGTGGAATGAGGGGATATATATCCCGCTCCGCCATATTTCGCCTGATCAGCCCGATTTCGTCATCATTGATTCTGTGTTGTCAGAAGAAGCGGTGCTTGCCTTTGAGTACGGATA
>Ga0190275_10002470_pt1 | contig 13287 bp, 15 predicted proteins | sample Popmic550T_FD_133745 | JGI IMG/M metagenome (GOLD analysis project Ga0190275, IMG submission 133745) | Populus adjacent soil microbial communities from riparian zone of Yellowstone River, Montana, USA - 550 T | ecosystem: Environmental > Terrestrial > Soil > Riparian zone > Trees stand | place... | reverse complement strand
TTGAGGCCGACGCCGCTGCGCGAGCGGTAGACGCCGTCGACGAACACCGCGACCGAGCTTTCGAGGCCGGGATTGTCGCCGACCGTGCCGATGCCGCGGATACGGGCCGAGCCGTTGGCCTCGCTGCCGGTGGACGAGACGAGCAGCGACGGGGCCAGCTGGTTCAGCTGACGAATGTCGGAGGCGCCGCTGTTCTGGAGCGACTGGGCCGAAACCGCCGAGACGGCGATCGGCACGTCCTGGAGGATCTGGGTGCGGCCCTGGGCGGTGATGACGATGTCGCCCTCGCCATTCGCCTCGGTCGTCAGCGTGTCGGTCGGGGCGACGTCGGCGTTCGCATCGACTTCGCCCGCCTCCGCGACCGGGCCGGGTTCGCCGGTCGGACTCGTCTGATCCTGAGCAAAAGCAGGCGTGGCGGACAGCGCATACAGGCCGGCCGATACGAGCCAGAATGACTTCGACATATTCCCCTCTCCCTTATTGGGTTTGGGGCCAGAGCTACTGAAAAGGGCCAGAGCCTACCAGCCGGAATCCGCACTTTTCTGCGGGTTTCCGGGACTTATGGCAATCGCGCAACAATCCGGTTTCGAAACGAAACTCGGTATATCCGACTGCCGCTACGGAATGCTGACGTTTGCGTAAGGGGAGAGCGCGGCGTGCGAGGATTGGCTGAGGCCATGCAGCCCCGACTGTCATGCTGAACTTGTTTCAGCATCCAGGTTAAGCCGTCGCGCGGGTGGAGAACTGGACCCTGAAACAAGTTCAGGGTGACGATGGGAAGGGCGGCGCCGCCCGTCCCCATCCCTATTTCGGCGCCAGCACCATCAGCATCTGGCGGCCTTCCATGCGCGGATGCTGCTCGACCTTGGCGGTCTCGGCGACGTCGGCCTGGACCCGCTGAAGCAGCCGCATGCCGAGTTCGCCATGAGCCAGCTCGCGACCGCGGAAGCGCAGGGTGATCTTCACCTTGTCGCCTTCCTTGATGAAGTCGTTCACCTTCTTCATCTTGGTGTCGTAATCGTGGTCGTCGATATTGGGACGCATCTTGATCTCTTTGATCTCCTGCGTCTTTTGCGACTTGCGGGCAAGATTGGCCTTTTTCTGGGCCTCGTATTTGAACTTGCCGACGTCGAGGAACTTGCACACCGGCGGATCGGCGTTGGGCGAGACTTCGACCAGGTCGAGTCCGACTTCCGCGGCCTGCTCGATCGCTTCGGCGGTCAGAAGCACCCCGATATTCTCGCCATTCTCATCGATCACGCGCACCTTGGGCACGGAGATGAACTCGTTGAAGCGGGGGCCGTTGAGGGGCGGCGCCTGCGGGCGCCGGATCATGGGCGGACGTATAACAATGTCTCCTGAGGTTTAAGTTCAGCGAACCACCTAGGGGTTCCTGCCCGCGAATGAAAGACGAGAGGGGCGAACGGGGAAGCTTTTGTGGTTTCTGTTGCGGGCTTGCACGTCGTCCCAGCGCAGGCTGGGACCCCAGCGGGTGAAGACCGCAGTGTTTTTCACGCCCTGGGGCTCCAGCCTTCGCTGGGGCGACGGGCTATCTCAAGTCCGGCGGCAGCGCCTCTTTAATTAGCCTCGCCACCACCTCGTCGAGGCTCAGCACCTCCTGCCGGGCGCCCTCGCCGAGCGGCCTCAGCGCGACCGTCCCCTCTTCCGCCTCGCGCTTGCCGACGACGAGCAGATTGGGGACCTTGGCGAGGCTGTGCTCGCGCACCTTGTAGTTGATCTTCTCGTTGCGAAGGTCGGTCTCGACCCGGAGGCCCGCCGCCGCCAGCCTCGCCACCACCTCGTGCGCATAAGCGTCGGCGTCGGAGACGATCGTCGCCACCACCGCCTGCACCGGGGCCAGCCAGAGCGGGAAGCGGCCGGCGTGATGCTCGATGAGGATCCCGATGAAACGCTCGAACGAGCCCAGGATCGCCCGGTGGAGCATCACCGGCCGATGCCGCTGGCCGTCCTCGGCGACGTAGCTCGCGTCGAGCCGTTCGGGCAGGACCGTGTCGGTCTGGATCGTGCCCACCTGCCAGGTGCGGCCGATCGCGTCGGTGAGGTGGAATTCGAGCTTGGGCGCGTAGAAGGCGCCCTCGCCCGGAAGCTCCTCCCAGCCATATTCCGCCGAGTCGCGCCCGGCCGCCTCGACGGCGTCGCGGAGCGACTGCTCGGACCAGTCCCACATCGCCTCGCTTCCGAACCTCTTTTCGGGGCGAAGCGCGAGCTTGATCGCATAATCGGGGAAGCCGAGATCCTTGTAGACCGTGTCGAGCAGGTCGAGGAACAGCCGTACCTCCTCGACGATCTGATCCTCGCGGCAGAAGATGTGGGCGTCGTCCTGGGTGAACTGGCGGACCCGAAGGATGCCGTGGAGAGCGCCGTGCGGCTCGTTCCTGTGGCACACGCCCATCTCGGCCAGGCGGATCGGCAGATCGCGGTAGCTCTTGATGCCCTGCCGGAAGATGAGGACGTGGGCCGGGCAGTTCATCGGCTTTAGCGCCATCCAGTCGGCATCGTCCGAGACGATCGGCCCCTCTTCCTCGGTGTTGGGGACCTCGTCGGGAATGACGAACATGTTCTCGCGATACTTGCCCCAGTGGCCGGACTGCTCCCACTGGCGGGCGTCCATCACCTGCGGGGTCTTCACCTCGGCATAGCCGGCGGCGTCGAGGCGGCGGCGCATATAGGCTTCGAGCTGGCGCCAGACGACGAAGCCCGCCGGGTGCCAGAAGACGGAGCCGTGCGCCTCGGCCTGAAGATGGAACAGATCCATGTCCTGCCCGATCCGGCGATGGTCGCGCTTGGCCGCCTCCTCGATCCGGACCAGATGCGCGTCGAGCTGCTTCTTGTTGAGCCAGCCGGTGCCGTAGATCCGCGAGAGCATCGCGTTCTTCTGGTCGCCGCGCCAATAGGCGCCGGAGACCCGGGTCAGCTTGAACGCCTGCGGGTCGACCTTGCCGGTCGAAGCCAGATGCGGGCCCCGGCACAGATCGAGCCACTTGCCCGAGCGGTACATGGTGATCGTCTCGTGCTCGGGCAGCTCCATCACCCATTCGGCCTTGAAGGATTCGCCCTGTTCGAGGAACAGCCGGCGCACGTCCTCGCGAGTCCACACTTCCCGGATCAGGGGCTCGTCGCGGGCGATGATCCGCCGCATCTCCTCTTCGATCGCGGGCAGGTCCTCGTCGGTGAACGGGCCGCGCTCGGCCGCCGGGGCGAAATCGTAATAGAAGCCGTCGTCGGTCGCCGGCCCGAAGGTGATCTGGGTCCCCGGAAAGAGATTCTGCACCGCCTCGGCCAGGATGTGCGCATAATCGTGGCGAACGAGCTCGAGCGCGTCGGCCTCGTCGCGGGCGGTGATCAGCGCCAGCTCGGAATCGCCCTCGAACGGCCGATTGATGTCGCGTACCTCGCCATCGACCCGAGCCGCCAGCGCGGCCTTGGCCAAACCCGGTCCGATCGCCGCGGCGATATCGGCCGGAGTCGAACCCGGCGCCACTTCGCGCACCGAGCCGTCGGGAAGCCTGATCTTGAAATGCTCTGTCATGGTGGCGGATGTAGCGGCACGGCCGCGCCATCTCCAGCCCCCGCGCGCTGCACGGCGTACGCCTGCCCCCTTCGTCACCCTGAACTTGTTTCAGGGTCCAGTTCTCCTCCCGCGAGGCGGTTCGTCGCTGGATGCTGAAACGAGTTCAGCATGACGGCCAAGGGTCAACCTTGGTGCCGGATCCTGCTAAGGCCAGACGCATGGACACCCCCGCCTATCTCGACGCCGCCCCCGGGCGCCGCCTCGCCTTCCGCCGCCGGAAAGGGCGCGGACCGACCCTCGTCTTCCTCCCCGGCTACAGGTCCGACATGGCGGGGAGCAAGGCGACCGCGCTCGACGCCTGGGCGAAGGCCCAGGGCCGGGCGATGCTCCGCTTCGATTATTCCGGCTGCGGGCGGAGCGACGGCGATTTCGAAGGCCAGACCCTCGACGGCTGGCGCGACGACGCGCTGGCGATGATCGACTCGGTCGAGGGGCCGATCCTGCTGGTGGGCTCGTCGATGGGCGGCTGGCTGATGCTTTTGACGGCGCTGGCTCGGCCGGAGCGGATCGTGGGCCTTGTCGGGATCGCCGCCGCTCCGGACTTCACGGACTGGGGCTTCGACGAAGCGCGCAAGCGCCTCCTTCGCGAGCGAGGACGTCTCGAAGAGGCGTCGCCTTACGGCGAAGCGCCCTACGTCACCACCCTCGGCTTCTGGGAGAGCGGCGAGGCGCTGAAGCTGCTCGAGGGCGAGATCGCCTTGTCCTGCCCGATCCGGCTGCTCCACGGCCTCGAAGATGCCGACGTCCCCTGGCGAGTCTCCCACCGACTGATGGAGAGGCTGCGATCCGCCGACGTCCGAATGACCCTCGTCAAAGACGGCGACCACCGCCTCTCCCGCCCAACCGACATCGCGCTTCTGATCGAGACGGTGGCGGGCCTCCTGCCTGACAAGGACGCTTGACAGCCCGCTATAGTCTTGTGTAAAGCTTGCTTGACTTACACTCAAGGGGACTTGACATGCCTGAGCGGAATCCGGCGCAGCGCCGCTACAATCGAAGAGTGCTCGGACTGAGCCTCGCTTATGCCGGGGCCCTGATCGGGGTCAGCTTCGTGTTCCAGGATTCCCCGCCGACCGGACCCGTCGCCTGGGCGCTCGCCTTGCTGCCGGCTTTGCCCCTGATCGGGATCTTCGTCGCGATGGGCCGCTACCTGGTCGAGGAGAAGGACGAATATCTGCGCTCGATCGTGGCCCGACAGTCGCTGATCGCCAGCGGCTTCATGCTGATCGTCACCACCGGCTGGGGCTTCCTGCAATCGTTCGGCCAACTCCCGCACGCCGATTTCTACTGGGCGGCGATCCTCTGGTTCGGCGGGCTCGGCGTGGGCAGCTGCGTCAACAGGTTCGCCCGATGAAGAACCGTCTCAAGGTGCTTCGCGCCGAGCGCGATTGGAGCCAAAGCGACCTTGCCGAGCGGCTCGAAGTCTCGCGGCAGAGCGTCAACGCGATCGAGACCGGACGCTACGATCCCAGCCTGCCCCTGGCCTTCAGGATAGCCAGACTGTTCGGCCTTCCGGTCGAGGCCATCTTCGAGGCGGAGTGATCCGCCGCCCCGACAGGGATTCGAGGTATAAGCGGCGTTAACCATTTGTTGGTGATCGCCTGCGCAAACCTGTCCTCGACAAGCGATAAACAATGAGGGGCATGTCAAATGGGGAACAGCCTGAAATCCGCGACTTTCCTGATCGAAAGCCGACTCGCCGACGCCGCCATGGGCGATCCGGACGCACTCTACGAGCTCGGAGTCGCCTATTCGACGGGGACCCACGGCCTCGATATCGACCTGGTCGAGGCGCATAAATGGTTCAACCTCGCCGCCCTGAACGGAAGCGAGCGGGGCCAGGAATGCCGGGCCGAGATTTCCGAGGAGATGACGGCGCGAGAGATCGCCGAAGCCCAGCGCCAGGCGCGGGCGTGGCTTTCCGACACGGGGGTGAGACGGGCGGCCTGAACGAAGAGACGAGGTGAAGCCGTCACCCTGAACTTGTTTCAGGGTCCAGGTCTCCACCCGCGAGGCGGTACGTCGCTGGATGCTTAAACCAGTTCAGCATGACGGATAAGGCTCAGCCGCCTGCGCTATCTTGACGCCGCGCCGTCCTTATATTTCTCGAACCAGGCCAGGATCGCCCCCGCCTTGGCCCCCGCCTGCGACGGCCGAGCCGCGATTCCGCCGTGGCTGGCGCCCGGCACCTTGACCAGGGCCGTCGGCACGCCCCGCAATTGCAGAGCCGTATAATATTGCTCCGCCTCGCTGACCGGGGTTCGGAAATCCTGGCTTCCCACGACGACCAGCGTCGGCGTCTTCACATTCCCGACCAGCGACAGCGGCGAGCGCGCCCAGAAGGCCTCGTGATTCTCCCACGGATACTGGCCGAACCAGTAACGCGAGAAGAAAGCGGGATTGTCCGCGGTGAGGGCGAAGCTCGCCCAATCGATCACCGGTTTCTGGGTGGCGGCCGCCTTGAAGCGGTCGGTCTTGCCGACGATCCAGGCCGTGAGGACTCCGCCGCCGGAGCCACCGGTGACGAAGAGCCGCTCCGGATCGGCAAAGCCGCCCGCGATCGCCGCATCGACGGAGGCCATCAGATCGTCATAGTCGCGGCCGGGATAGGCATGGTGGATGAGGTTGGCAAACCCCTCCCCGTAGGAGGTCGAGCCGCGCGGGTTGACCGACAGGACCGCATAGCCCGCGGCGGCGTAAAGCTGGTTGTCGGTCGAGAAATGCGGCCCGTAGGCGGCGAAGGGACCGCCGTGGATCTCCAGGATGAGCGGCACCCGCCGGCCCTCGGTCCAATTGGGCGGTAAGGTCAGCCAGGAATCGATCTGGCGGTTGTCGAAGCTGGTCGCGCTGAGCTGGCGCACTTCGCCCAGCCTCTTGGAATCGAGCGTCTCGGCGTTGAGGCGGGTAAGCTGCCGCTTGGCGCCGCCGCGGTAGAGGGCGACGTCGGCCGGCCGCTGGGCGTTTCCGCTCGGAGCGGCGACGGCGCCGTCGCGGGCGACGCTGAAGCCGCCGCCGGTGTAGGGCCGGTCGAGGCTCGCGCCGCTCAGTCCCTCGGCGACCGTTCGAATGGAGCCGTCGAGGCCGACCCGGGCGACCTTGCGGGACCCGCGATCGTCATAGGCGACGTAGAGGGAGCGGCCGTCCGCGGCCCAGACCGGGGATTCGACGGTCCGGTCGAGCGACCCGGTCAGAAGGCGCGCATCGCCGCCGTTCCGGTCCATCACGTAAAGGGCGCTGTTCTGGTAGCCGAGCCTCTTGTCGTCGAAGCCGGTGAAGGCGATCAGTCGGCCGTCGGGCGATACGACGGGCTCGGCGTCCGGACCGCGCCGGTCGGTCAGCGCCCGTACGGCTCCGGTACCGATGTCGAGAGAATAAACCTCGCTCTCCACCGGCTCGCTGGCCCAATTGGCCGAGCGATTGCTGCTGAAGACGATCGAGCGGCCGTCCCGGCCCCAGCTCAGCGGGCCGTTGTCGTGAACCGAGCCGAAGCTGAGCTGGCGCGGCGCTCCGCCGTCGGCCGAAACCAGGAAGATATGGCTGAAGCCGGGCTTGAGATAGCCTTCCTCGTCGGTTCGATACTGGATCTGGCTGTGGATCTCGAGCGGCGGCGCCCAGGTCGCGCCCTCCGGCCTGGCCGGCAGCGCGCCGAGCTTCATGCCTTCGCCGGGGACGAAAATCGTATAGGCGATCTGGCGGCCGTCGGGCGACCAGGCGAGGCTCGTGGGCGAATCCGGCAAGCCCGTGATTCGGACCGATTCGCCGCTCGTCAGCCAGCGGACGAACACTTGCGCGGCGCCGCCTTCCGCGCTCGAGACGTAGGCGAGGCGCTTGCCGTCCGGGGACCAGCGCGGCTGGCTGTGGGCGCCCGGGCCGGCGGCGAGCGGCGCCTGCTCGCCGGTGCGCGTGTCGATGAGCCAGATCGACGGACGCATCCGGTCGGTCATGATGTCGCCCGAGCGGCGAACATAAGCGATCTTCGAGCCTTCGGGGCTGATTTGCGGATCGCTCGCCACCTCGAGCGAGAAGAGGTCGCGCGCCTCGAAAATTCGCGACGGACCTTCCTGGGCGGCGGCGGGCGCGGCGGACAAAAGGAGGATGGCTAAGGCTTTGCGGATCATCGTGGGCCCTCTCGATACATTCCTCCGTCATCCCTTGCGGAACGGAGTCATTTCGGCAAGCGCTCCGATCTCGTCGGCCACCGCGCGCCGCTCGGCGGTGAGGAAATCGGCGACCGCGGCGCGGAAATTCTCGTCCGGAATGAAATGGGCGGACCAGGTCGGGACGGGCGCATAGCCCCGGCTCAATTTATGAGGCCCCTGAGCGCCCGCCTCGACCCGGGAAAGGCCGCGCTCGATCGCCGCCTCGATCGCCTGGTGGTAGCAGATCTCGAAATGGAGGTTCGGCACCTCCTCGGTCGTTCCCCAATAGCGGCCGTAGAGGGCGTCTTCGCCGATCATGTTGAGGGCGCCGGCGATCGGCCGCCCGTCCCTCAGCGCGAAGATGAGGAGGATTCGGTCGGCCAGCCGCTCGCCGAGCAGCGAGAAGAAATCCCGCGTGAGATAGGGCCTGCCCCATTTGCGCGAGCCGGTGTCCTGGTAGAAGATCCAGAACGAGTCCCAATCCGCCTCAGTGATCGCGGAGCCGGTAATGTGCCGGACCTCGAGACCTTCGAGCGCCGACGCCCGCTCGCGGCGGAGAGACTTGCGTTTGCGCGAAGAGAGATCCGCCAGGAAATCCTCGAAGCCGCCATAGCCCCGGTTGTGCCAGTGGAACTGGCTGTCGACCCGGATCAGCCAGCCGGAGCGCTCGAACAGCGGCACTTCCTCGGGCGCGATGAAGGTGGCGTGGGCGGAGGAGAGCGCGTTCCGGTCCACCACGGCTTCGGCCGCGGCGATCAGCCCCAAGGCCAGATCCTCCCGCTCGGTGAGCAATCGGCGGCCGGGCACGGGCGTGAACGGGACCGCGATCTGAAGCTTGGGATAATAATCCCCGCCGGCCCGCTCCCAAGCCTGCGCCCAGCCATGGTCGAACACATATTCGCCCTGGCTGTGGCTCTTCAGATAGGCCGGCATGACCGCGGCCGGGCGGCCGTCCCCGCCGTCGACCGCGATCGGCACGGACTGCCATCCGGTGCGCGCCGTCGCGCTTCCCGAATCTTCGAGCGCCGAGAGGAAAGCGTGGCTCAGGAAAGGGTCGCCGGCGCCGGCGCAGCGGTCCCAGTCCGCGGGTTCGAACGAAGCGACTCCTCGGCCCAGCCGGGCCAGTATTTCGCTCATGCCGGGGGCGCCTCGAAGATGATCTGGTCGGCATGCGCCGCGGCGCGGGCTCGGTCGGCTTCGCTTCGAACGGTCCAGGTGTAGACCGGCAGGCCCCGGCCGCGCGCGTTTCCGGCGAAGCGCGAGGGAAGGTCGCGAATGTCGTAGGCGAGGAAATCCGCTCGCGCCCGCCACAAGGCCAGCGGGCGCCCGATCCGGCCCCGAAGCCCGCGCCGGCCGTTCTCGGTGACGACGAGGCCGCGCAAAGTTTGAGGGGCATGGCGGGCAAACCAGGCTCCGACCTCCGGGTTGAACGACATGATTCCGACCGGGCCCTCATAGCTCGCCAAGCCCCGAGCCACGGCGGCGCAGAGCCGAGCGACTCGCCGGTCGGGCGACTTGACCTCGATAAGCAGCGGAGTGCGGCCGTCGATCATGGCCAGGGCCTCCGACAGCCGGGGCATGGCCTCGTCGCACCCGTTGAGCGGAAAGGCCTGCAGTTGGGCGGCGGTGCGGGCGGCGACCGGCCCCTGCCCCGACGTCAGCCGATCGAGATCCTCATCGTGGAAGACCATCGCCTCGCCGTCACGGCTGAGCTGGACGTCGAGCTCGACTCCGAAGCCCTGCTGCACGGCGGCGGCGATGGCGCCGCCGCTATTTTCGACCCGTGCGCCGCCGTGAAGGCCGCGATGGGCGAAGGGGACGGCGCCCAGCCGCTCGAGCTCAGCCCGCCTTGAGGGCGACGATTGCATCGATCTCGACCGCGGCGCCCAGCGGGAGCACCGGCACGCCGACGGCGCTTCGGGCGTGGCGGCCGGCCTCTCCGAACACGTCCTGCATCAGCTCGGAGGCCCCGTTGGCGACCTTGGGCTGGTCGGTGAAGCTCCCCGCGCTGCTCACGAACACGCCCAGCTTGACGATCCGCTCGACCCGATCCAGCCCCACCGCCTTCTCGATCTGGGCGAGCAGCATCAGGCCGCAGGCGCGGGCGGCCCGCTGCCCGAATTCGAGATCGCGATCCTCGCCCAGCCGGCCGGTGAGAAGCGCGCCGTTCTCGAACGAGACCTGGCCGGAGATGTGAAGGAGATTCCCCACGAGCACCGTCGGCACATAGGAGGCGACGGGCGCGGCGGGGGCGGGAAGCTCGATTCCGAGCTCGGCGAGGCGGGAGGCGATATCGGTCATGGCGGCAGGCGTAAGCACCGCGCAAGCGGCCGGGTCAAGCAGCCGCTCAAATCCTCCCCGGCATTTGCCGGGGAGGGGGACCAGGCGAAGCCTGGTGGAGGGGTTCTTTCAGACACCCAAGAACCCCTCCACCACGCTTGGCGCGGTCCCCCTCCCCCGCGAAATCGCGGGGAGGATTTCAGACGCCTTCCCGAGCCACCTGGAAGCCGGCGAAGCTCTGGCTGACCGGCATCAGCTCGAGCGCGTTGACGTTCAGGTGGGGCGGCAGGGTGGCGACCCAGAAGAGGGTTTCGGCAATGTCCTCGGCGGTCATCGCCTTGGCGCCGCGATAGAGGGTGTCGGAGGCCGACTGGTCGCCGCCGGTGCGGACCAGGGTGAATTCGGTTTCGGCCATTCCGGGCTCGATCGAGGTGACCCGGACCCCGGTGCCGTGAAGGTCCGAGCGCAGGTCGAGCGAGAATTGGCGGACGAAGGCCTTGGTGCCGCCGTAGACCGCCCCTCCGCGATAGGGGTAGCTCGCCGCCACCGAGCTCAAATTGATGACCGCGCCCTTGCGTTCGATCAGGCCGGGCAGGAGCTTGCGGGTCAAGGCGACGAGGCCGACGATGTTGGTCTCGATCGCCACCAGCGCCGGATCGAGGCGCGATTCCTGGAGCGGCTCGAGCGGCGGGGCGAGGCCGGCGTTGTTGACGAGCAGATCGATCGCTCGAAACTCGGCGGGCAAGGCGTCGACCGCGGCCTCCAGCCCGGCATTGTCCCGCATGTCGAGCTCGAGCGGCAGGAAGGAATCGCCGAGGTCCTCGGCAAGTCTCCCGAGCCGTTCGCGGCGGCGGCCCGTGCCGATCACTTTCCAGCCGGCCTGGACGAAGCGGCGGGCGGCGGCGGCGCCGAAGCCGGCCGTCGCGCCGGTGATGAAAGCGATCCTGGTCATCTCGGACTCCTCGGTCATTGCGCCTTCAGCCTCTCCAATATCCATGGAACCGCCTCGGCCCAGGCGTCGATCCGGGCGTGGGCATGAGGGGCGGCCGGCGTATGCGCGGCGAGGCGGGGTTCGGCGATCATGTGAAGCCGCCAGACCTCCGGCGCATGCTTGGCCACCGATTCGTGATGGACGGCGAGATCGTCGACGAACACGGCCGCGCTCGGCGCCATCGCCTCGATCAGCTCGAGGACCGGCCGCCCCTTGCCGCCGCGGTTGCACAGGACCCGGTGACGTATCTCGAACCGCTCGAGCTGCTCCACCCGCCCCGCCTCGAACTCGTCGCCGATATTGGTGAGGACGACGATGTCGGCCACCGCGGAGATCGCCGCCAAGGCCTCGACCGCGCCCGGGACGACGTTCTGGCGGTGCATCTCACCGGCGAAGAATTGATCGAGCAGGGGCCAGACGCGCTCGGCGTCCACCGGCCGTCCGGCCGAATCGCGCAACGCGTCGCGAAATCCGGGAGCCGAAAGGTCGAAGCTGAGATCGTGCGCTTCGGCCGCCCAGTCCGCGAAATGCGAGACCATGTGGAGCAGGACCTCGTCGCAATCGGTGACGAGAAGGGGCCGGCCGCTCATGTCTCCAGCCTCCGCCGCGCCTCGACCAGAGTCGACGGCGGCACGCCCAATGCCTCCGCCGCACCGAGGAGATCGGGCTCGTGCGCCTCCAGAAAGGCGAGGACGGACGCGAGCAGGCCGGGCTCGCCGATCCGCTCGCGCAGGTCGGAAGGATCGAGGCCGGTCAAAGCGAGCAGCCGCTGCGCCCGCGACTCGTCGCTCAGGGTCCAGCCCAGGGCGGCGAGGGCCAGAGCCTCGGGGTCGGTCGGGTTTGTGTCGTCGCGCCGCATCTTCTACAGGTGCGCCGGTGGGACAAAAAATCCTCGTTGTCGAGGACAACGAACTCAATCTGAAGCTGTTCTGCGACCTGCTGCGCGCGCACGGCTACCAGGCCGAGCCGGTCCGCGACGGACGGGAGGCGGTCGACCGCGCGCGCGCCTTCGCGCCCGATCTCATCGTGATGGACATCCAGATGCCCTATGTCAGCGGGCTCGAGCTCATCGAGCAGCTGAAGGGCGACGCCGAGCTGAGGCGCATGCCGATCATGGCGGTCACCGCTTACGCCGCCAAGGGCGACGAGGAGCGGATCCGCGAGGCCGGAGCCGAGGGCTATGTGTCCAAGCCCATTTCGGTGGTCCGCTTCGTCGAGGCGGTGCGGGCGCTGCTCGCCGCGCCGAGGCCGGAGACCGTGGCCCCCCGCGAAGTCCGGGCGACCCGGCGATTCGCGGCTCCGGCGGAGGCCGTCTTCGATTCGTGGCTCGACGGACGGACGGCGGGCGAATGGCTGTTCGCGACGCCGGACGGAGAGATGGTCCGGGTCGAGATCGACCCCCGAGTCGGCGGGCGCTTCGAAATCGTCGAGCGGCGCGGCGGCGAGGAAATGCTCCACACCGGAGTCTATGAAGTGCTGGAGCGGCCGACCCGTCTCGTCTTCACCCTCCAGCTTCCGAAATACGCCCCGAACAGCGAGCGGGTCGAAGTGGAGATCCTCCCGGCGGACGGCGGATGCGCGCTGACCCTTACCCAGACCGTCGGCGCGGACGCGCCGGCGGGTCCGGAGCAGATTGAGCGCGGCTGGAGCACGATCATCGGCGCTCTGGCGGATCGGTTGGAGAATGAGGGAGGAGAAAGATGAGCTTTCGAGGAAGCTGCCATTGCGGCAAGCTCGCCTACACCGTCGACGAAGAGGCGCCGGCCAAGGCGATGGCCTGCAATTGCTCCATGTGCCGGCGGAAAGGCGCGCTCCACCATTTCACCACGCCCGACAAGTTCAGGCGCGAAGCTTCGGACGAGGACATAGAGGTCTACACGTTCAACAAGCATGTCGTGCAGCACCAATTCTGCAGGACATGCGGCTGTGCGCCCTTCGCCCAGGGAGAAGGGCCGAACGGTCCGATGGTGGAGATCAACCTCAGGTGCGCCGAGGGGGTGGACCCGGAGGCGCTGGAGGTGACGCTGTACGACGGGGCGAGCCGGTAAGGAAGAAATGAACGCACAGCTCGTCATTCCGGACTTGATCCGGACTCCATGAACGCGGGCGGAGCCGGCATTCCGCGTACGGTGTTCATGGATCCCGGCCTTCGCCGGGATGACGCCTAGAGCATGATCATTTTAGACTGAAGCGCTGTCTCATCCCGTCATGCTGAACTTGTTTCAGCATCCAGCTTTCCGCTTCCCGGGCGAGCGACCAGCTGGACCCTGAAACAAGTTCAGGGT
>Ga0190275_10002469_pt1 | contig 13293 bp, 11 predicted proteins | sample Popmic550T_FD_133745 | JGI IMG/M metagenome (GOLD analysis project Ga0190275, IMG submission 133745) | Populus adjacent soil microbial communities from riparian zone of Yellowstone River, Montana, USA - 550 T | ecosystem: Environmental > Terrestrial > Soil > Riparian zone > Trees stand | place... | reverse complement strand
GGCCGGGCGTCGAGCACCACCTGGAGCTGCGCCTCGAACGGGTCGGGCGGAACGGCGGGAGCCTCGGGCGCGGGGAGCCCCAGCTCGGCGTGCACCTCGCGCATCAGCGCCAGCATCGGCGCGGCGGCGCGGTCGATTCCCGCGTGGTAGCCTCCCGCGAACAGGTTCACCGCGAACGGCCGGCCGGTGAGCGCGCGGACGGCACGTATCTCCTCGCCGATCTGCTCCGGGGTGAGATACGCCCCCGCGAGTGACCCCATCCCGCCCGCGTTCGACACCGCGCCGACCAGTTCCGGCGTGGACGGCCCTCCGCCCATCGGCGCGGCGATGATGGGGTGCTCGATACCCAGGCGGCGAAGAAGCGGATTGTCCATCATCCGTATCGACTCACGTCCTTGAATCTCCGGGCATCCTCGTCAGCCCGACCGATGGAAATCCCAACGCACTCGCGCACCTGTTCGCCCCGCGCTCACGCACCCGTTGAACCCAGGCGCCGAAGCGCGCTAAAGCTTCCTCAACCACACCCGCTCGACGCGATGATCCCGCCCCTTCTCCAGGATCAGCCGCGCGCGATCACGCGTGGGCTCGATGTTCTCGCGCAGGTTCACGGCATTGATCGTCTGCCACACCTCGCGGCCGAACGCCATCGATTCCTCCTCGCTCATCCCCACGGCGTACTGGTGGAAGAAGGAGGTGGGGTCGCGGAAGGCGGTCTCGCGCAGGCGCTGGAAACGCTGCAGGTACCACGTCTCCAGGTCCTCCTCGCGCGCGTCGATGTAGATGGAGAAGTCGAAGAAGTCGCTCACGAAGGTTCGCGGCGCGCGGTCGGCGCCCACGTTCCCCGTCTGCAGCACGTTCAGCCCCTCGATGATCAGGATGTCGGGGCGGCACACCATCATCTCCTCGCCCGGGACGATGTCGTACACGAGGTGCGAGTAGACGGGGGCGCGCACCTCGTCGGCCCCGGACTTGAGCTCGGCCAGGAAGCGCACCAGCCGGCGCACGTCGTAGCTCTCGGGGAAGCCCTTGCGGTGCATGATGCCGCGCTCTTCCAGCACCGCGTTGGGATACAGGAAGCCGTCGGTGGTGACCAGGTCCACCTTGGGGTGGTCGGGCCAGCGCGCCAGCAGCGCCTGCAGGATGCGCGAGGTGGTGCTCTTGCCGCCCGCCACCGAGCCGGCGACGGCGATCACGTACGGCACCTTGGCCGCGGGGCTCCCCAGGAAGGTGTCGGTCACGCGGAAGAGCTGCTGCGTGGCGGCCACGTAGAGGTTGAGCAGGCGCGAGAGGGGGAGGTACACCTCCATCACCTCGTCCATCGACACGTGCTCGTCGGCGCTGTGCAGCGCCTGCAGGTGCTCCTGCGACAGCGTGAGCGGCGTGCTGCCGCGCAGCCGCGCCCACTCCTCGCGCCCGAACTCCACGTGCGGGGAGAACACGGAGCCGTCGCCGGGCACCCGGCCGAAGGGATCGGTCATTACGGAAGGGTGCGAAAGTGCGAGAGTGCGAAAGTGCGGATCGGCACGGGTGCGTGGGTGCGGGCGGCGCGATGGGTGCGCGAGTGCGCTCGGGCTCCGGCGGAGCTTGAGAGTATGTCCACGCGCCCTCCGCAGCCAGTGTGCACGCGAAAACCGGGGCGGCCCCTCGCGCGGAGCCGCCCCGGTCGGTCGAGAGGACGCCGTCGCAGGCCGTCCCCTGTTCCCTATCCCCTGTCCCCTGCCGTCACGGACGCAGGCTCAGCCCCACGCCGATGCCGAAGTACTGGGCGTCGCCCACCTTGCGGAAGCGGGCCATGGGGGTGAGCGCCACGCCGTTGCCCACCGGGTAGTCGGCGCCGATGCCGGCCTCGAAGCCGGTCTCCTCGTGGAAGAGCACGCCGAACTGCGCGAACGGCGTCCACACGCCGGCGCCGGTGCCCAGCCGCACGCGCCCGCCCAGGTCGAAGCCGTCGTCCTCGGCCTCCGCGTCGCCGTCGCCCTTCTCGTCGAACTCGAAGCGCGAGTAGCCGCCGTAGATCATGAAGTTGGGCGTCAGGTCGAAGCCCCCCATCACCCCCCACCCCAGCCCCGTGCCGAAGCCGTCGGCCAGGTCGCCCGTGGGGATCCCGGCGTCGATCCGCAGCTCGGCGGTGATGGGCAGCGTTCCCTGCGCGGCGGCGCGGTCGGCGCCCGCGGCCAGCGCGGCCAGCGCGAACACACCCACGATCACTCTCTTCATGGCCTGGTTCCTCGGTCGGGTTTGGAATCGGGTTCGGCCCCGGCGCGCCGGAGCCGCGGGTTCGGCCGCATCGGGCCCGGCCGCGCCGCACCGGGGGGCAAGCATCGCTCCCCGCGGCGCGCGGCGCACGCAAGGCGTTGCGCGGCAACATCGTAGCGGATGTCGACGGCGGACGGCAAGCACCGGCGGGCGCCCGCTTTGTCTACGGACTGGGACGGGCCGTGTCACAGCGAGGCGGCAGGCCGTCCCGTCGCCCCGCGCGCCGCGCCGCGGCGGCGGATCTCCGGCCGGATCCGTCGACCCGCCGCGGCCGATCCGAACCGGCGGCTTTCGTTGCGGCACGGTCATTGTATGTCGGGCGCCACCTATGGAATACACCGAAGACCATTTTCTCTTTCCGCTCGTCACCGAGCCGAAGAGCCGGTGGGAGAAGGCGGGTCTCAGCCCCAGGCAGGAGCGGTCGTTCAACCGCGTGTCGCTGCTGCTGGTGGCGCTGTTCCTGACCGGGTGGCTGTACAGCATCTTCCTTGCGCCGCCGGCGGACCTGCAGGCGCGCGCGCCCGTGGCCCGCATCGCCGGCGCCCTCACCCGCACGCCGCTGGCCGGCGACGCGCCGCCCGAGGCCGCGTTCGTCACCGAGCAGGTGGTGGAGAGCTTCTCCAGGAGCTACCAGCGCGACATCGGCATGCTCAGCGGCGCCGTGCGCGTGAAGGTGCTCAAGCCGGGCGAGGCGCTGACCGCGCCGCGGGGCCTGCCCCGCGGCGCGCAGGTGCAGATGCAGCCCACGCAGGGCACCGCCGGCGCCGCGGTGGACCCGGCCGCGGGGACGCAGAACCCCGGCATCTGGAACGTGGTGCTGAAGATGGCCGACGCGCTGCGGCCGGCCAGCGACGTGGCGGTGATCACCCTGGTGCCGCTCTCGGCCAAGACGTCGGGGCGCATCGGCGGCTACCGCATCGGCGCGTGGCCGTTCGAGCGCGGCGGCGCGCCCAAGCCGATCTACGAGCCGCCGCCGGGGCTGGTGAAGGTCACCCCCGAGAACATGAACCTGTGGCTGAGCGAGCACGTCCAGCTCAAGGACTTCATCACCAAGGGGCAGAACGACGTGTGGCCCAAGTACGTGGCCATGCAGCCGCAGGTGCTCGACAAGGTGGAGCTCACCCTGCAGGAGCTGGAGCGCTCGGGGACGCCGGTCAAGAACATCTTCGTGGTCAGCGCCTTCCGCACCCCCAGCTACAACGAGGGCGGCGGCAACACCGCCGGGCGCGCCTCGCTCAGCCGCCACATGTACGGCGACGCGATGGACTTCTGCATCGACAACAATGGCGACGGGCGGATGGACGACCTGAACGGCGACGGCCGGGTGACCGTGGCCGACGGGCGGGTGATCGGCGAGGCGGCCGAGCGGGTGGAGCGGGCGCACCCGCAGATGGTGGGCGGGATCGGGATCTACGCCCCCACGGGGGGGCATTCGGGGTTCGTGCACCTCGACACGCGTGGGTATCGCGCCCGCTGGTAACGGGGGCTGGGGGATGGGCGGCTCTTACGGTGGAGGATGACGATGGCGGAGGCGAGCGGCGGGCCCGGGGCGGACGACAAGCGGCACCACGACGAGAGCGAGGAGCACCTCCCGCCCGAGATGGACGTGCGCGACGAGGACATGGAGCCCCACGAGGGTCTCCGCTACGTCGCGCGGCTGTTCAAGGTGCTGGCGGTGCTGCTGATCCTGCTGCTGATCGGCGAGGTGATCCTGGGGCTGGTGAACCGCGGCAACGAGGCGATCCCCACGCTGATGGTGGAGGCCACGCGCATCATCGTGTTCGCCGGCCTGCTCTGGGGCGCGGGCGACATGGCGCTGATGCTGATCGAGAGCAACCACGACCTGCGCGCCACCCGCATCCTGGTGGGCCGGCTGAACGGCAAGGTCGCGCGCCTCGAGGCCCACTACCTCCCGCGCTCCGCCACCCCCAGCCGTTCGCGCGCCCGCGGCGGCGCCATCACCGGCGACGTGACGGACCGCGCGACCTACACCCCCGACGCCCCGCAGCAGGAGCGCCCCCCCTCGCACCGCGAAGGCCTGGGCTGACCCGAGCGTCCGCGGCGGACGGGGAGCACGACAGGTCCGACGTCCGCCACGGCGCCGCCGTCGCGAGCCGCGAGCGAAGCGAGCCCAGGTCCCTCTCCCCGGCCGTTTTGGGGGGAGGGACAGGCGCCGCCAGGCGCCAGGGTGGGGGCCCCCGCGGCGCCGGTCGACGGGCATCCGAGGGTATCTTCGAAGGACAAAAAGAAAGACGGCCCGCCTCGCGAATCGCGATGCGGGCCGTCTCTCTCATCCATCCCAGCCGGATCGTCTTACACCGGCACCGGCAGGAGCATGCGGAAGGAGTTGCGCGCCCGGTTCAGGCGGCTGTTCACCGTGCCCACGGGAATGCCGATCTCCTCGGCGATCTCCTCGTAGGTGCGGTCCTCCACCTCGCGCATCACGAACGGGATGCGGTGGTGCTCGTCCATCCGCTCGATGGCGGCGTCGATCGCCTCGCGCAGCTCGCGGCGGTACGCCTCGCGCTCGGGGTTGTGCCCCGTGGCCGCGAACTCCACCGGCCGGCTCGGCGCGCCGTTGCTGCTGGCCTCGGGCCGCAGCTCGCTGAACGTGGTTTCCCGCCGCCGCGAGCGGTTGCGGAACTCGTTCTTCAGCAGGTTGTTCGCGATCGTGTGGATCCACGTCGAGAACTTCCGCGCCGGGTCGTAGCTGTCGCGCGCGCGGTGGATGCGCAGGAAGGTGTCCTGCGTGAGGTCCTCCACCCGCTCCTCGTCGTTCAGGCGCTTGCGCAGGAAGCCCTGGATTCGCGGCTGGTAGCGGTCCACCAGCACCCGGAACCCCTCGCCGTCACCCTGGGTGTATCGCTGAAAGAGCTGCTCGTCGCTGAGCTCTGCCAGGGCAGCCTTCTGCCCCGGCTCCGAGACGCTCCGCAGCACACCGCGTCCGGCGGGATGCTGCGCCGCATCGAACTGTGCGGCGGCGCTCTTGAGATCGATGGCTGTTTTCATGGATCAAATATATACCCCCGCCCCCTCTTTGTCGAGGGTCGTTCACCGGTGAACCATGTTAGCAACCGGTTAGATTACAAGGGGTTACGTGCAGTCTGAAAAGGTTCCCCACCCTCTGCCTTGAGGCTGGAAGTCGCAGGGATGAAACGACTTGGGGGGCGGCGGAGAAACTGCAGATCCCGGCTTCCCGATCCACCCCGGCGTCCCGCCCACGTCTCCGCGCGGCGAAGCGGACGAAACCCCGCCCGCTCCTTACCCGCCTCCCACCCCGATGCCGCCGAAACAGCCTCGCGCAGTTTGCGAGGCTTCCCATTGTTCTGGCCGCGGCTTCAGCCGCCTTCCGACAATCCCACCGACGACGCCCGAATCTCCCCCTCGCCCCTGCGTTTCCCCTCACCGCCCCGCCGTCGCCCCCTGCCGCGGCCCCCGCGTCCCTCGCTCCCGCTCCTCCGGCCGCCGCTCGGCCACGCGCTGCCGGGTCTCCGCCACGTTCAGCGCCGTGAACAGGATCGACCCCAGCGTCAGCTGGAAATAGAACGTCAGCAGCCGCCACCCGGCCGTCGCGATGCCGATCACCCGGTCCGGGAGCAGTGCGCTGTAAACCAGCACGAACGCCGCCTCGGCGCCGCCCGAGGCGCCCGGCGTGGGCACGAAGTTCATCGCGGTGAAGATCACCCACTGCAGCAGGAAGAAGAGGACGGGGTCCACCTGCCGCTCCGGCGCCAGGAAGTACGCCAGCGCCGTCACCACCGAGTAGCGCGACGTCCACTGAACCGCGGTGATCACGAAGGTGAGCGCGAAAAGGCGCTTGCCGCGCCGCAGCACCAGCTTCTGCACCTCGCGGTAGTCCGTCCACGTCTTCCGCAGCCGCCGGCGGAGCTTCGCCGTCCAGCGCAGCCCCCGCGCCTGCGGCCGCTCGCCCAGCCGGCCGATCAGCAGCGCGTGCCAGAGCGCCCACGCGGCGAACACCACCAGCGCGGCGACCACCGCCACCACCGCCGCCTTCCCCCGCAGCTCGCGCCCCAGCGCGCGGATCAGCGGCAGCCGCCACGCTCCGCTCACCACCACCGCCGTGGGGATCGCGGTGGCGAAGAAGAGCAGGTCCTCCAGGTAGCCCAGCGTGACGATGGAGGCCGCCTGCCCCTGCGTGACCCCCTTCTGCACCATCATCCCCCAGCGGAACACCTCCGTGCCGCTGGCCGTGGGCACCACCGACGACGCCAGCTCGCTCCCCAGCGTGATGCGGAAGGTGTCGCGGAAGCGCAGGCGCACGCCGATGAAGCGCGTCCAGATCAGCATCCGGAGCGCGTTGGTGAACCAGGGGATCAGCGCCAGGACCAGCGCCAGGTAGAGGTACCTGCGGGGGAGGGAGCCCAGGGTGGCGAAAACGGAGTGGTCGGTGGCGTACCAGCTCCACCACACGTTCGCCAGCACACCGATCGGCACCAGCACCAGGCTGGTGGTGAACACCCGGTCCAGCACGCGCGCCATGCGGCCCTTGGGCGGGTCGCCGCGCGCCGCGGCCGCGGGGGGCGGCCCGGTCATATCACAGCCCCCGTTCGGCGCGGTAGCGCTCCACCACGCCGCGGTAGCTCTCCACCAGCCGGCCGTTGATGGTGCTCCAGTCGCGCTCGGCCGCGGCCTCGCGGGCGCGGCACCCCATGCGGCGGCGTTCGCCGGCGTCGTCCAGCAGCGCCTGCACCTTGGCGGCGAAGTCGGCGGGGTCGTTGGCCCGGGCGATGAACCCCGTCTCCCCCGGCTCCACCAGGTCGGGCGGGCCGCCGCGATCGACGACGACGGCGGGAAGGCCCGACGCCTGCGCCTCCAGGATCACGTTGCCGAACGTCTCGGTGGTGGAGGGGAAGACGAAGACGTCGCCCGAGGCGTACCAGCGGGCCAGCGCGTCGCCGGTCTGGTGGCCGGCGAAGTGGGCGCCGGGGAGGGCGCGCTCCAGCTCGCCGCGCATCGGGCCGTCGCCCACCAGCACCAGCCGGTGGGTGCTGCCGCCCGCCCGCAGGATCTTTTCCGCTTCGACGAGGTCCGCCAGGTCTTTCTCCTTCACCAGCCGGCTCACCATCAGCAGCACCGGCGTGTCCTCGTCGGCCCCCACCCGCGCCCGCAGCTCCGCGTCGCGCCAGCGCGGCGAGAAGCGGCCCAGGTCGATCCCGCGCGACCACAGCTCGGTGTTGGTGATCCCGTGGGCGCTGAGCTCGCGGATGATGCCGTGGCTGGGCGCGTACACCCGCTCGCAGCGCGCGTAGAACTTCCGCATCAGCCGCCAGCCGAACCATTCCAGCCCGCCCAGGCCATAGAAGGGGAAGTACGAGACGAAGTGCGTGTGGAAGCTGCTGACCACGGGGATGCCGGCGCGCTGCCCGTACTTCTGCGCGCGCACGGCGATGGGGGTGGGGCTCACCACGTGGATCAGGTCGGGCCCGTATTCCTCCAGCCGCCCCGACACCTTGTGGCCGATGGGGACGGCGAGGCGGTAGTCGGTGTACAGCGGGAAGCGGATGTACGGCACCTTCTCCACCCGCTTGGCCCACGACAGCTCGGGCGGCGGCGTGAACGGCGAGAGCACGCGGAACGACACCCCCGCGCTCTCCAGGTAGCCGAAGAGCTGGGCGAGCGTCCTGGAGACCCCGTCCACGTGGGGGAGCAGGCTTTCCGAGACGTAGGCGACCTTCAGCGGCCGTTCGCCCCGTTCCGTCATTCGCACCAGCTTCGGTTGGGTCCTTCCGGACGTGCCGCGGAGGCGGGTCGCGCGGGAAGCCGGCAATGTAATCGCCTTCGGCGGGCGAGGGACAGAGGGCCGGGCGCGCCACGCCGGCCACCGCCGCGACGGGAGCCGCATCGGCCGCGTTCGGTCGGGTTCCGCGCGCGACTTCGACGCTCATCCGCGCGATTTGTTTTCGTGAAGGCGGCTGAAGACGCGGGCTGGGACAACGGGTAGCCTCGCAGACCGCGCGAGTCTGGCGCGGCGGCACCGGCGCGCGGCATCGTCTCGAATCATCCACGGATGCCGTTGAAGTCCGCGAAGGCGGACGGCGTGCCCTCGTAGCGGCGAGTTCACTCGCAAATTCTCACGAGGATGCCCTCGTCTCGGTCGCTTGGTTGGATCGTCAACGGCGTCATCGGGGGGATTCGGAGCACCCTGATGACGCCGTTCGGTCGGGCAGTTGTCCACTTTCGAAAAAACTGATAACTCAGCGCGAGCGCTACCTCCAGCCGCCTTCCCGCGGCACCGCCGCGAGCGCACCGCGCGCCGGCATCACCGCGCGGCCGCTGGCGCCACGCCGATGCGGAAGGGGGCGGGGACGCGGGCCTTTTCGACGGCGAGGCGGCCGTTTTCGAGCGGGATCAGGATCTCGCGTGCGGGTCCGCTTCCGCTCATCGCCTGCAGCTCGAGGGCGACGGTCACGCTCCATCCGGCGCCGAGCTCGTCGTTGATGTCCAGCCGGCGGCCGCGCTTTACCTGGCCGGCGGGGCCGCGCGCCACCAGCTCGAAGCGCGACGCCGCGAACTCGTTCGAGGGGCCGCGGATCAACAGGTGCTGCAGCACCCGCCCGGGGCCGCCGAAGGAGACGATCGCCACCTGCGTGCGGTCCGTGCCGCCGCCGGGGCCGCCGTCCGCCGCGTTGGCGCCGTGCAGCGCCGCGTATCCGCTGGCGATCCCCCGCACCTCGATGTACAGCAGCGGCTTGTCGGCGCTGAACAGCCGGTGGCCGGTGCGCAGCGAGTAGTAGGTGGACAGGTTCTCCGCCCCGCAGCAGCCGTACCGGAGCACGCGGTACATCTCCTCGCCCCCCAGCTCCTCGCCGTACCACGGGCCGCCCTCGTCGCCGGCCTGGCGGATCGTCCAGGCGGGCCGGGCGGCGGGTCGCTCCGCCGGCCGCGCCACCACGGTCACCTGGCCGTGTCCGCCCTCGTGGCTCTCGCAGCGGTCCATCGTCACCCGCTCCTCCAGCACCAGGTGCGGCGGCTGCGCGCCGGGGACGGCCCCGGTCCCCACCACGGTGTACCTCACGCTGGCGGTCTGGTAGCCGAACGCGCAGTTCTCCGTGCGCGGCTTGATCCGGTAGCTCGCCGTTCCCTGCAGCGGCGCCGCTGCCTGCCCCGCCGCCCCCGAGGTGCACGCAACCACCCCCATCGCCCCCACCCACAGCGCTATCCGCATCATCGTCATCTCGGGGAGATTCGTCACAGGAGGGATTCCACCCAGCGAGCGGGAGACATCACGATGCCCAACCTGCATCGCGGCGACCTTGGCCCCTCGCCCCGATGCCGCCCCCACAGCCTCGCGCGGTTTGCGAGGCTTCCCATTGTTCCAGCCGCGGCTTCAGCCGCCTTTGAGCGAAGGCGCCGGCCGGAGGGCCACCCGCTCCTCGACCTTCTACGCCGCCTCCGCCCCCCGCAGCGCCTCCCGCGCCGCCCGGTAGCCTTCCTCCAGGAAGAACTGCGTGCGGTCGAAGTCCCACCCGCCCAGGTGGCCGATGCGCGGGCGGATGCGCAGCAGCGGCGGGCCGGTCCACGGCTCCTCCTGCGCGCGGATGCGCTGCTGCTGCAGGTTCAGCGTCAGCACCCGGTCGTGGATGGCGATCATCCCGCGGTCGAAGTAGTCGCTGGCCGGCGGCGTCATCTCGCTCCCCACGTCCACCGCGATGATGCGCTCGGTGGCCCATTGCGCGGCGTAGCGGATGGGGAGCACGTCCACCACCCCGCCGTCCACCAGCACGTCGCCCTCCAGGCGCAGCGGGGGAAAGTAGATGGGGATCGCGCAGCTCGCGTAGATCGCGTCCACCACCGGCGTCGCGGTGTCCACGCCGGTACCGAACCAGCGCGCGTCGCCCGTCACCAGCGACACGGCGTTCACGCGCACGGGGAAGCGCGCGTCCACGAAGCTCTTCAGCGGCAGGTTGCGGTCGATCCACTCGCGGTAGTGGCCGCCGTCGAACACCGCCTCCTCGCGCACGCCGCCGAACAGCACCGCGCGGCGGTTGATGGAGACGATGTCGTCCTTCCTCAGCGCGCGCGCGACCTTGGCCAGCTCGCGCCACCCGTACCCGCCCGCCAGCGAGCACGCGATCAGCGCGCCGATGCTGCACCCGGTCACCGCGTCCACGCGGATACCGGCCTCCTCCAGCGCCTTCCACACGCCGATGTGCGCCACCCCCTTCATGCCGCCGCCGCCCAGCACCAGCACGGTGCCCGGCCTGTCGGCGGTCGGCAGCGGGATCGGATCAGTCGTCACGCGAAGGGCCCGGGTTCGGAGTGCTGGATCGGGAGGCTGGGTGGTGGTGCCGAACGTGCACGAAGGCTTCGGGGGGCGGCGGGACGAAACGCACTCGCGCACTCACGAACTCGCGCACCTGTTGCGGTTCTCCCGGCGTGCCCGGTCCCGTGGCCCAAACGTCCGTTTCGGCGCGCCATGCAGCTTGACGTACGGGATGGCGCGGAGTAGGTTGCCAGTTGATACGGAGAATCATTCTTGAGAAGCGCGACCCGCTTCCAGGGGGCGGAACGACCGCGGCTCTCCGTGCGGTGTATCAACACGAATCGACGAACGACTGACCGCCGGCCGCGCGCCGGCTTTTCCGGAGAGAGAACCGATGGCCGAACCGCTGCTCAAGATCGTCAACCTCCACGCCGAGATCGCCGAAGACGGAACGGAGATCCTGAAGGGGGTCGACCTTGAGGTGCACGGGGGCGAGATCCACGCCATCATGGGCCCCAACGGGTCCGGCAAGAGCACGCTCAGCAAGGTCATCAGCGGCCACCCGGCCTACGAGGTGACCGACGGCGACATTCTCTTCCGCGGCGAGAGCATCCTGGACATGGAGCCCGACGAGCGCGCCCGCGCCGGCGTGTTCCTGGCCTTCCAGTACCCGGTGGAGATCCCGGGCGTCTCGGTCGCCAACTTCATGCGCACGGCGCTCAGCGCCCGGCGCGGCGAGGAGGTCGACGTCTTCGACTTCCAGGACGAGCTCGAGAGCCGGATGGGGATGCTGGAGATGGACCCCACCTTCGCGCTGCGCTCGGTGAACGACGGCTTCAGCGGCGGCGAGAAGAAGCGCAACGAGATCCTGCAGCTCGCCATGCTCGAGCCCGTGCTGGCCGTGATGGACGAGACCGACAGCGGCCTCGACATCGACGCGCTGAAGATCGTAACCGCGGGCATCAACAAGATCAAGGCGGAACGGCCCGAGATGGCCGTGCTGCTGATCACCCACTACCAGCGCATGCTCAACTACATCACGCCCGACAAGGTGCACGTGATGGTGGACGGGCGCCTCATCCTCACCGGCGGCGCCGAGCTGGCGCTGCAGCTCGAGGAGCGCGGGTACGACTGGGTGCGCGAGGGCGAGGAAGTCCCGGCGTAAACGGCGGTGCCCAGTGCCCGGTGCCCGGTGCCCGGTGCCCGGTGCCCAGGAACGGGCCGACAGGGGGCGCTGGTGGAACTGGAAGATTTCGGCAGGACGAGACGGGGTAAAACAGTGCCCGGTGGCAGGTGCCCGGGGCCCGCGGACGGGTCGACTGGGCACTGGGGACTGGGGACTGGGCACTTTCATCATCAGGAGCCAGCATGCCTTACAACGACGACGTAGCCGCACTCGGCCTCGACGAGTACAAGTACGGCTTCCACGACGACGTCGAATACCTCTTCAAGAGCCGCAAGGGGCTCGACGAAGAGATCGTGCGCATGATCAGCGAGCAGAAGAGCGAGCCCAGGTGGATGCTCGACCTGCGGCTGAAGGCGCTGAAGCACGCGCAGAAGCGCCCCTGGCCCACCTGGGGCGGCGACCTGAGCGGGCTGAACTTCGACGAGATCTACTTCTACATCCGCCCCAGCGAGCGCACCGGGAAGACCTGGGACGAGGTCCCCGACACGATCAAGAACACCTTCGAGCGGCTGGGCATCCCCGACCAGGAGCGCCGCATCCTGGCCGGCGTGGGCGCCCAGTACGAATCGGAGGTCGTCTACCACTCGCTGAAGAAGGAGTGGGAGGACCAGGGCGTCATCTTCAAGGGGATGGACGACGGGCTGCGCGACCACGAGGACATCGTGCGCCAGTACTTCGGCACCGTGGTCCCCTACCGCGACAACCTGTTCGCGGCGGTGAACACGGCGGTGTGGAGCGGCGGCTCGTTCGTGTACATCCCCAAGGGGGTGAAGCTCGACATGCCGCTGCAGGCGTACTTCCGCATCAACGCCGAGAGCATGGGGCAGTTCGAGCGCACCATGATCATCGTGGAGGAAGGCGCCCAGGTGCAGTACATCGAGGGGTGCACCGCGCCGTCGTACAGCCGCGACTCGTTCCACTCGGGGGTGATCGAGATCATCGTGAAGGACGGCGCCCGGATGCGCTACACGACGATCCAGAACTGGTCGCACAACGTGTACAACCTGGTCACCCAGCGCGCCATCGTGGGCCGCGACGGGACCATGGAGTGGGTGGACGGCAACCTCGGGTCGAAGCTGACCATGAAGTACCCGAGCTGCTACCTGAACGGCGAGGGCGCGCGCGGCGAGGTGCTGTCGATCGCCTACGCCGGCCCGGGCCAGCACCAGGACGCCGGCGGCAAGGTGATCCACGCGGCGCCGCACACGTCGTCGCGCATCGTGAGCAAGTCCATCTCGCGCGGCAGCGGGCGCTCGTCGTACCGCGGGCTGCTGCACGTGCAGCCGGGCGCGCACCACGCGCGCAGCAACGTGGAATGCGACGCGCTGCTGCTGGACGAGGCGGCGCGGACGGACACCTATCCGTACATCAACATCGAGGACCAGCACGCGCAGATCGGCCACGAGGCCACGGTGAGCAAGATCGGCGACGAGCAGCTGTTCTACCTGATGTCGCGCGGGCTGAGCGAGGACGCGGCGGCCACCATGGTGGTGCGCGGCTTCATCGAGCCCATCGCCAAGGAGCTGCCGCTGGAGTACGCGGTGGAGCTGAACCGGCTGATCGAGCTGGAGATGGAGGGGTCCGTCGGGTAGCCCGGCGGATTCAGGGCAGAGGTTACAGGGAACAG
>Ga0190275_10002468_pt1 | contig 13298 bp, 10 predicted proteins | sample Popmic550T_FD_133745 | JGI IMG/M metagenome (GOLD analysis project Ga0190275, IMG submission 133745) | Populus adjacent soil microbial communities from riparian zone of Yellowstone River, Montana, USA - 550 T | ecosystem: Environmental > Terrestrial > Soil > Riparian zone > Trees stand | place... | reverse complement strand
CCCGCGTCCCCGAGAACCTCAAGAACAAACACTTCCCCGTGAACCCGGAGGATTAAGCAAACTTTTGTTTTGCGGGGAGCGCAGGCTGCCAGCTTGCCGAGACCAGCTGCAGTCCCGTCCTGCCCGCTTGCGATTAAGCCTGCGGTTGTTTACGCTTCCAACGCATGAGCCTCGCCGAAATCGAAAAAGCCGTTAAGAAGCTGACACCGGCGGAATTGACCAAACTCGCTGGTTACATTGCGCGGCAGGATAAGCTCGGCTGGGATGCACAACTCGAAGAAGATTTTTCTCCGCGTGGCAAGCACGCTGAGGCGCTCGTAAGAATCGATGCTGAAATTGATGCTGGGAAGTTTAAGCCGATGCCGTGAAGTCTCACGCGCTGGCTTCCTTCTGGAAATGTTATGACGAGCTGCCCAGGCACGTCCAAAAACTCGCCGACAAGAACTTCACCCTCTTCAAAGCCAACCCCCACCATCCCTCATTAGGTTCAAGAAAAAAGGCGGCGCCCACACCGTCGAGATCGGTCGCAGCTACCGCCCGCTCGCCCGGGAACGGAATGGGGAGTTTTACTGGTTCTGGATCGGCACGCACGAGACGTACAGCAAATTCCGATTTTAGCTCCTGCCCTATGATTGACGCACCTCGTTCAGCTGGATTTCGTGACGGCTTTATTTTTGTGGTCCTGCAAAGTGGCGCCGAGCTTCGTTTTCCGGCCTCTGAGAATCCGCGTCTCGCCGGCGCTACTCCAGCCCAGTTGGGCAACATTGAGCTTTCGCCCTTCGGACTTCATTGGCCCGACCTCGACGAAGATCTGTCCATACGCGGAATCGCTCAGGGCGATTACGGGCAAAGGCGAAAAAGTTAGACGAGCGCTTCAGTCCTCACCGCAACGATCAGCTTGGCATTCCCGCCTGAGCTGCTCCACGAGCCTCGGCTCCACACCTTACATCGGCTGGAGCTGATACGTCACGCCGTTGATTACGGCGGGGACGCCCGGAAAAAACGTGTAGATAAACCGTTTCTTGCCCGTGCCGCCGTCCTTCGGGCTGGACGGAATCCCGAAGAACTCCGCGCACGCCATGGAGGCTTCGCCGAGCTTCGCTCTCGGGCCGAAGTCCAGCACGCCGGCAGCTTCCAGGATCTTGCCCGTTTCCGTATCCTCGACCGTGGCCTTGCAGCCGAGGACAACGCCAACCGCCAGAGCGCGCCAGTGCGATGGCAGGACGATGTAGGGCACGCTCGCCGCATCCACGTAAGCCAGCGGGTCGAAACGCGCCCGTTGCGGCCAGCGATAACTTGTCGCGCTGACGAATGCGCCCGGAGCCGGGTCCCCCGCCTTCTGCTTTATCGGCTTTCCATTGGACTGGTTGTTGTCCGTCACGACGCCAAACCAATTGCTCGGTCCGCCAGCATTGGCGAGAAAGTCGAGCGGCGCGGGCGTGAAGCCTTTGGGGGCATAGACCGGCACGCCTCCGGTTTGGCCGTTGGCCCCGTCGGCATCGATCGCCATTCCGGCCGGGGGAGTTGTGTAGCTGCCGTCAGCGTTTCGCTTGGGGAGAGGGACGTTTGCCATAAGTAAGTGGGGTTGAGGTTGAGCCCAGTGAATTCCAACGCCCCTCAGATGTCGAGAATCAAGTTGAGGACGGGCGCCATCTTCTGGTCTGCCTGCCCGGCTCCGAAGCGCGCCCGTTGGCTGTTCGCCATTCGCGATCCTCAATCCTCCATTCTCGCTGGCAACCGGAGCGGTCGCCCTGCAAACGAGGAGGAAATCCGAAGCGCGAAGCTCGAAACAATGTCCGAATGTTCGAGGAAGAAAATTCGAAACGAGCGTCCGTCTTCGTCATTCTGTCATTCGAAGATTTGAATTTCTTTCGGATTTCGCGCTTCGAACTTCTCAGCGTTCGGCATTCCTCACCAGGGCAGTGTCTCGCCCATGTGCAGGAAACCGCCGTTCGGGCCGTCCGGCCCGATGGTCGCGAGGGCGACACTCGTTTTCGCGCCCTCCTCGATCTCCATCATCGCGCCTTCCCCTCCCATTTCTGTCTTCACCCAGCCGGGATGCGCGGCGTTCACTTTGATCGGGGTGTCCTTCAACTCCCAGGCGAGGTGCACGGTGTAAGCGTTCACCGCCGTTTTGGACGCATCGTAAGCGGGCGTTTTCGCATCGTAGATCGGCGAGCCCGGCGTCGCGTGGAGAGTGTTCGAGGCGAGAATGCTGGAAAGATTCACGATTCGCCCAGCCTCGCTCTTGCGCAGAACCGGGAGCAACGCCTGCGTCGTCGCGACCAATCCGAATAAATTCGTCTCGAACGTCTTGCGCCAAGCCTTGAGCGACTGCTCGCTCGGCTTCTTCTCCCGATCATCCAACATCACCCCCGCGTTGTTCACCAGGATGTCGAGGCGTCCGTAATCGCGCTCGATCCGGTCGGCGGCCTTTTGGATGCTGCCCTCATCGTTCACGTCGATGACGATCCCGTGAACGTCGAGATCCTCCTTGCGCAACTCGGCAGCCGCCTGGCTGGCCTTGGCCTCATCGCGCGCGCCGGCCAGGACCGTGACGCCTTGTACCGCGAGTTGACGAGCTGTTTCCAAACCGATGCCTTTGTTGGCGCCGGTGATCAGGGCAATTTTCTTGGTGCTCATATCGTTTGGGAAGGTTAGGCGGATCGGGCGCTCCGTCGCACGATGGTTTGTGTTTTATGGCTGAAATCGAACCGGCAATTTACGGCAACGTGATCAACCAGCAATTTACATTCGCGCATCGTCATTCTTGCCAGCGAAGACGTCGGACTTAGCCGACCACGAGGCGCTCCCCCTCACCGTTTAGCATCCGTAACCCTCCCATTCTCGTTTCCAGCTGTGCCCCCTCGCCCGCGTCCCCGAATGCCTGAAAACAGACACTCCCCGTGAACCCGGAGGGGTGAATCTTGGATACCTGACCCCCTGAAAGGAAGAAGTAGTGTTTTTTCTCAAACTCGTTCAGGGTTCGATTTGCCCAACCAACGAGAACTCCCGTGGCGGAATAACGTCCCTTTCGAACGAAACGCTTTAATGCAAGCAACTGTGAACAGCAGCGTTCGCGTCTCGCGCGCACCAACGAAGTGGCTCGAAGCGTGCGCTCAATCTGAATGCACACTTCACCAGCTGTCGCCCTACATAGGCAAGATCAAGAGCAGTATCGCAGGCGAACTGCTGGAGCGATATTCACGGCGCGGTGAGTTGATAGTCGATCCGTTCGCTGGAGCGGGTACAATCCCCCTCGAAGCGGCAATACGCGGACGTCGCGTGTTCTGCTCGGACATCAGTCCTTATTCACGCATTCTGTCATGCGCTAAACTACATCCTCCGAAGTCACTTCGATCAGCGATCAGTGCAAGCGAACGCGCAATAATTGAGGCGGAGATGTTGCCGAAACCTGATTTGCGGACGGTTCCAAAATGGGTGCGCAGATTCTTCCATCCTCGCTCGCTCTTGGAAGCCCTCCGCTTTGCGGAGGTAGCCCGCCGCCCCGGTAATGAGTTCCTCATGGCGTGTTTCCTCGGTATTCTCCACCACCAACGACCCGGCTTTCTGTCTTACCCGAGCAGCCATCTGGTTCCCTATCTGCGCGGGGCAAAGTACCCTCGTACTACCTTTCCCGAGATGTACGAATACCGAGAACTTCGACCACGCCTCCTCGCTAAGGTCGAGCGAACTTTTAAGCGATTCGTGATGCCTGAAACACGTGGCAACAAATTCATGCAATGTGACGTGGGGGGGATCGATCTCCCCAGATTATTTGATTCGGTGATTACGAGCCCGCCCTATATGAATGCGTTAGACTACGGACGGGACAACCGTCTTCGCCTCTGGTTTATTGAGCCGACTGTCGATCAACCCACGGATACCTTAACAACGCGCCGACGTGACGCCTTCGTAACCGCGACTATTAGTTTGGCAAAGAAAGTAGAGGCTGGGCTTAGACCGCGTGGCTACTGCGTTCTCGTGGTCGGCGATACTGTCCGTCGCAGCTTCGATGCACATCCATCACAAGTCGTGCGAGAAATTATGACAGAGCACGCCTGTTCTTTGCGATTACGAACAATCATCTCTGACAAGATCCCTGACGTGCGGCGCAGCCGTCGGACGTGTCAGGGAGTTAAGACAGAACATTTCCTGATCTTTCAACGGAACTAGCGTGCGGCAGAACCTTCCCGATCCTGCATATTTCCCCGGTCGAACAATCCCGACTCGCCCGGATGTCACGCTGACGGAATTGATTGATAGCGGCAATGATGGCCACGTCTTTCGGGGGCGCTCCGAGACACTTCGAAAAGACGTCGCGTGCAAGCTGATCCCTCGCGGCAATCTGCAACATGGTCCAAACGGCGAGGAGCTGTGGCGCAACGAGGTTCACAAAGCGGACGCCCTGCGAAGCGCCACGGTCGTGAAGTTCGAGGATATCCGCGAGTGGCTGAATGTGCCGTTAAAGGATGGCACGACGAGCATTACGTGCATCGTTCTAATCTCAGAGTTTGTTGAAGGCCGCACGCTCCGAAAATTCATCAACGAATTTCCTGAGGAAATATCAATACCTTTTATCGCTGAGTGGTTGGCCACCATGTTGAACTTGTTCAATGAGATGAGCGTCCGCGGCGTTGTTCACGGCGATCTTCATCCCGGCAACATTCTCGTCGAGGACCGTTCGTCCTACGACTTACTTGGACCTCGCTTTGTTTTTCGTGTGACAGACTTCGGCGTCGCAGAGGCGACCAGCGAACCGCGTTTCAAAGACGACTATCTTCAGCTTGCCGACACGCTCGCTCAGCTCCTGAGGGCCGTGAACTACCAAGCCTGCTCGCCACGCGACAAGTTCGTCTTCAATTTCCTCAGGCACAATTTCGTCGAGCGCCACCTTGTTGAATCGGACCTGACGCTCGATCCGATTGCGCGGCGCCCGCGAGAGTTGCTCACGCGTATCCAAGATCTCGATCTCGAATTCGAACGCACCGCGCAAGAAACTGCGCAACTCGTCACGCCCTTCGATTTTCAGAGTTGCGAGCAAATCGGTGAGGCACCAGTTCTCCTGCGTGCTTTATACTCTGATAGATTTCTCGGACTGGCTGAGATCGAGAGTCAAAACAACGTCGTTCTCACCGGTCCGCGCGGTTGCGGAAAGACCACGGTGTTCCGAAGCCTTAGCCTAGATCAGAAGATGCGCGTCGGGGAAGCCGAGCCCGATGCAGTTCGTCACGTGGGCATCTATTACAGATGTGACGATCTGTATTTTGCTTTCCCGCGTTATGTAGCGCCTTCTCGGGGTGAGCTGGTTGATGTCCCGCTGCACTTCGTCATTTCGACGTTGCTCGCCCGCCTGCTGGACTCTCTCGAGCGCTGGTCTCGAAAGTATTTCGCGGAGGAATTCAGTCGTGCTGAGCTGAGGACGGCGCAGGCTTTATGGTCGGCGCTTGGAATCAATGTTCCGCAGGTCCCCGGCTATGCGACATTCAAGGCAATAGTGGGTCGACTCAATCGAGAACGATCAAAAGCAATTGAGCGTCAGCGGTTCGGTATCGACCCTGAGCGGAAGATTGGACGGTCCTTCGGGCCCGATCTATTACACCGCGCATGCGAAGCGTTGCGTGGGTCGTTCCCTTTTCTGCGAGATAGGCCGATTTACTTTTTTATCGACGACTACTCCTCGCCAAAAGTGACGAAGGCTCTGCAGGCGAGTCTGAACCGCATGTTCATGCAGCGGACTTCGATATGTTTCTTCAAGCTTTCGACCGAAAGTCCCGTTTCCTTTGCTCGGTACGACATCGATGACAAGAACTACGTGGAGAATCGCGAGTTCGTGCTTCTGAATCTTGGTCTCATCTATCTCCATTCGGAAGTCGAACCGAAGCTGACTTTCGTCGAAGACGTATTCCGGAGACGTTTTGGAGCGACCCAATTTCCCGTGAAGGAACTCGAGCAACTTGTCGGGAGCAATTCGAAGCAGAATAACAACGACCTCGCACGGCAAATCCGGGAAGGCGAAAAACCTCCTTTATGGGGAAAAGAAATTCTCGGGAAACTTTGCAGCGGAGATATCCATTATGTGATCGGCCTGGTGGGTGACATGGTCCGCCTTTCTGGTGGCACGCAAGAATTACATGGAACTCTAATTGCCGAGACGATTCAGAATCAATCGATTCGCAGCGCGGCGGGCAGCTTCCTGAAGAACTTACGCGGCATTCCTCAATGTGGGGAACAACTCGTCTCAATCGTTGAGGCCTTCGGAAACACTGCCCAATCACATCTTAAGTTTCTCGATTCAAAGAACGAGAAAGGCTCGCCTCCGAAACAGGCCACGCGCATCGAGCCATATGAAATGTTTGAACTTTCGGACGACGCTCGAGCGCTTTACGACGAATTGCTTCGGTATTCAGTCTTTATTGAAGATTTCCGGGGGAAAAGCCGCCGGGGCAACGTTGTTCCTCGTCTGTTCTTAAGGCGCTTTCTCATTCCCCACTTTAATTTGACGTTTAGCACTCGCGACTCAATCGAAATCGAGCCACACCAATTCGAAATATTTTTGCTGAATCCGAAATCGTTCGAGCAGACGCTGCGGTTGAAGAGCGTCGAAGATGCCCGTAAATATGACAAGGAGTTGGCTGCCAGGGACAGCCAGATGCTCCTGAAACTTGCGAAGGACGGTGAACCTAAAAATTGAGACTCCGGACGAGGTTCTTGTGCGATTGCGCAAACCAAGCCTGGAACCCGTAAACGAATTCCGCCTCCAACAGGATGACTGGCTAATCCTGTGTGGTGGTTTCGAGGACCGCGCCCTCGCGGTACTTCGCGATGCCATATCACACCAATCAAGGCTGAACGTTCTACTGGTGCGGTATCAACCGGCTGTTCATGAGAACAAGAACGACGCCGTCGCCGATATTTGCCGTGGCGCCAACGTCGTTGGGATAGATTACGACCGGCAGAATCCGCAAGGATTCGGAATTCGATTGATGGAAATACTATCTACCTGCCGAGGACGCGTGTTTGTCGACGTGTCTGCCATGTCTCGGTTACTAATCGTCCAAATTTTGGTAGCTCTTGGCACGCGGCAGCAGGGCTTCTTTGATTGTACGGTCGCCTATACAGAAGCGTGTGAATATCCACCGTCGGAATCTCACGCGAACGCCGAACTCGCCCGCTCCGCGGCCGACCCAACATTGTCGATTCTATTCCTCTCGTCAGGAGTGTTCGAAATAACAATCCTACCGGAACTCGGCTCTATCGCACCTGCCGCTGCCCAGACGCGGTTGATCGCGTTCCCTTCACTTGATGCCCACCACCTCACAGCATTACAGAACGAAATTCAGCCGTCAAGGCTCTCGCTAATCGAAGGAATACCGCCCAACTTTGCGAATCGATGGAGGCGTGAATTGATCGCCGAAATCAACGGCATCCATCGAATCCGTGACGCCGAATTATGCGCAACTAGCACGCTGGACTATCGAGAGACGCTGGAAAACTTGTTGAGGCTCTATCAAAAATACTCACTTAACGAGCGATTGGTCGTTTCGCCGACCGGAAGCAAGATGCAAAGCGTTGCTGTCGGGATCTTTCGCTCCTTCATTTCCGACGTTCAGGTCGTTTACCCGACGCCACAAGGCTTCTGCTCTCCCGATAAGTACACGCATGGAATTGGGCAGTCGTACGCTCTTCACCTCGACTTGCTCTCACCGCCCGCACGCGGAGCTGTAGAGGGCGATCAGCAGCTTTCCGCGACCGCATCGTAAGCGGCGGGATGCCTCCCGTCTCTGCCCTTTTAACTTCGAACCATGCCCGGCCTGTTTGATCCGCTCGCGATTCGAGGGCTGACGTTCGCCAATCGGGTGTTCGTGTCGCCGATGTGCCAATATTCGAGTGAGAACGGATACGCGAACGATTGGCATCTCGTTCATCTGGGCAGTCGCGCGGTGGGTGGCGCGGGGCTGGTCCTCACGGAGGCAACGGCCGTCCTTCCCGAGGGACGGATCAGTCCGCAGGACCTTGGCATCTGGGACGACGGGCACATCGAGATGCTAGCGAAGATCGTTGGGTTCATTCACGAGCAAGGGAGCGTCGCGGGGATGCAGCTCGCCCATGCGGGACGCAAGGCGAGCACGAGCCGGCCTTGGGAAGGTCACGATGCAGTTCCGGAAAGCGAAGGAGGCTGGAAGAAGGTCGTCGCGCCGAGCGCGCTGCCGTTCTCGGAGACTTATCCGATGCCACAGGCGTTGACGCTTGAGGGCATCCAGGAAGTGGGCGCTGCATTTGCGGCGGCGGCGCGCCGGGCTTGCCAGGCTGGGTTCCGCGTCGTGGAGATCCATGCGGCGCACGGTTACCTGATTCACGAATTTCTGTCGCCGCTGAGCAACAACCGGGAAGACGAGTATGGCGGTTCGTTCGAGAATCGGACGCGACTTTGCCGTGAAGTGGTGGCGGCGGTGCGATCGACGTGGCCGAAGGAATTGCCGCTCTTTGTGCGCATCTCGACGACGGACTGGGTGGAGGGCGGGTGGAATATTGAGGAGTCGGTCAAGCTCGCCGGCGAGTTGAAGCAGATGGGGGTGGATCTCATCGATTGTTCTTCCGGCGGGAACGTGCCCCACGCGAAAATTCCGGTCGGGCCCGGTTATCAGACAGCTTTCGCCGAGCGGATTCGCCGCGAAGCCGGAATCTTGACGGGAGCGGTGGGAATGATCACTTCGCCGGTCCAGGCGGAGCACATCATTCGGACGGAGCAGGCGGATGCGGTCATCATAGCTCGCGAGTTTTTGCGGAATCCATATTGGCCATTGCACGCCGCCCGGGAACTGGAGCAACCGATCGCGTGGCCTGTCCAATATCTCAGAGCGGGGCCGAAAGGCGCGCAGCCCCGGGAACCGGTGGATTTGAAGAGCTTTGGATCGTGTTTCGAAGAGCAACACGGTGTTCCGGAAGAAGAATCGTAAGCAAACGCCGAACGCCGGAGGCCTAATTCAAGAGGCCAGGCACAGATGAGAGGGGGCTGAAAAGGGCCCGAATTGTCTTGTCTAACGGATCTTAAAAGCGTGCACTAGGGCTTCGCCGGCAGCGCCGGAATTCCCCCTCCCCTCCTTCCACGACCCCAACCACCCCGAATCCCCGCCGCAACCAAACCCCTCGCGTAATGAAAGCCATCATCTACACCCTCGTGCTCTTCACGCTCTTAGCGCTCACTCCCGATCGCAGCCTCGCTGCGGATTGGTGGACAATGTCGGACAAGGATTTCGCCACGGAATTTGCCAAACAAGCGACCAGCGACACGATCAAAGACCAATCGAATGTCGCCTGGATGCTCTTCGCGCGGGTGAACCAACCAGTGCAAAACCAGGGCCAGACCGTAGCGCAATGGGAGATGTGGCCCAGCAACGACGACACATTCAGTCCGGCCGTGGCCCTGTTCAAAGCGGAGGCGAAGGTGCGCACGCGTCCGCATCTGCAAGCCCCAAAAACCGCGAAAATCCAAGGGAAAACGAAGGCAGTTCATCTGTTCAGCCTGCCGCCCAGCGGGGGTGGTGAAGAAGTGACGCGGAACCTGGATTCCTACACCTACATCACCCAAAACGGTTTGCAGTCCCAAGCGGGGGTGAAGAAATTCCTCGCTTCACCCAATCCAAAAGCCGACCTCCCGATCGGGGCGGTCGAGATCAAAGCGTCCTGGGTTCCCGGCAAGACCGATGGAGCGTATCAGTTCACGGGTTCGACCGGCACTTATAGTCTTCTGGGCATCCATATCATGGCGAAGGTCAAACCGGCGACGGCGGATCCATTTTCCTCCGAGGACCCGAGCTGGTTCTGGACGACGTTTGAATTCAAGGGCAACCCCGGCCTGGCGAATGCCCAGGGCCTGCTGACCTACAAGGACGCGCTCCCGCCGGCGGACGCGATGGCCTTGCTCACCCAGGCCGGCCTGGGACAATCCCCATTCGCTAACTACAAATGCAACGGTACGCAGATTCGATTTTCGGACGCCAAGAATAAGAAAATCGTGCTCGGTAATACGCAGATGGAACCTTTTAATTTCCTGCCGACCAATGCCGGACCCGCCCAGTGGAAGACATGGAACATTTCCTGTCACACTTGTCACGCGACAGCCTCCGCTAATCCCAAGAACCCCGCCTTGTTTTTCCCTTTTAGCGATGTCCAGATCAAGGGAGGCGGCGGGCCGATCCCAGCCGGTCAAATGACCGGTTATCAGCCGTTAGACTTCATTTGGTCGATTCCGTTCTACGCGCGCTAGAAGGCTCCTGCTGGTAACATTGTAGGGCGGGCGCATGGCCGGCCGGGTCTTCGGCTGGGCAACCGTCCTTTGCGTTGCTCATAGGCTGCGTGGCAGATTAAGCACGCAATGGGGAAGACCGAGAAGGAAGCGAGACGCCAGCTCGCAGCAAGACCGGATGCGCTGACGAAACGTCTGCATCCACGGCTAAAAACTTGGTTTGAGTCGACGTATCCAGGTTTCACCCATGCGCAGTTGCTGGCTGTGCCGGCGATCCTGGATCGTGAATCGATCCTGCTCACTTCGCCGACCGGGAGCGGGAAAACGCTGGCAGGGTTCCTGGGGATTTTCGACACGCTGCTCAGGAAGCTGGACGCAGGCACCCTGACCTCGAGCGTGCAATGCATCTATGTCTCGCCGTTGCGGGCGCTCGCTTATGACATCGAGAAAAACGTGCGAGCGCCGATCGTGGGGATGGGGCTTGAAAAAATCGTGCGCCTCCATTTGCGCACGGGCGACACGCCGAGCGCGGAGCGCGTGAAGTTCCGCCAGCGCGCGGCGCATATTCTCATCACGACGCCGGAAAGCCTGGCGGTGATGCTGGCGCAGGAAAGCTACGCGGCACATCTCGGCGAATGCGAGTTCGTCATCGTCGATGAATTGCATTCGTTCGCCGGCAACAAGCGGGGCGCGGATCTGACGCTTTCGCTCGAACGGCTGGAACGGCTCTGCAGGCAAAATCTCTGTAGCAGTCGCCCTGCGGGCGACTCGGGGACAACGCGTAAAGAGCCAAGGGGCGTTGAGAATGTAGCGACATCGATCTCGCGCGGCCCACAGGGCCGCGGCTACAGGAAGGGCGGCGACACTATTTGCCGCATTGGACTTTCCGCTACGGCGGCGCCGCTCGACTTGCTGGCGCGGTTTCTTGTGGGCGAAGGACGCGAGTGTCGCATCGCTGAAGCGCAGACGGAAAAGAAATCGCTCGTGGAAGTTTTTTCCCCGATTCGGCGGAAACCGTATCCGCCCGCGGGATACACCGGCGTGCGGCTTTACGCGGAATTGGCTGAGCTGATCCGCATGCGGCAATCGGTGCTCGTGTTTACCAACGTGCGGTCGGCCGCGGAGCAAGTGGGATTGCGATTGAAGGAATTGCTACCGGATCTCGCGGATCAGATCGAGATTCATCACGCGTCACTCGATCGGAGCGTGCGGCTCGAGGTGGAAGATCGCTTGAAGAATGGCGAGCTGCGCGCGGTCGTTTGCTCGACGAGCCTGGAAATGGGGATTGATATCGGCGCGGTCGATCTGGTGGTGATGGTCGCCACGCCAAAAGGCGTCTCGCGCGCGATCCAGCGCATCGGGCGTTCCGGGCATTCGCTCGATCGCAGCAGCCATGGCGTGCTCGTCGCGACGAACATCAACGACCTCGTGGAAGCGACTGTGACCGCGAAGCTCGTCCGCGAGCGCGCGTTGGATCCGATCAAGCTGCAGGAAAAGCCGTACGACGTGGTGGCGCAGCATATTGTCGGATTGGCGGCCGTGTCGCCGGTCACGGTGGAGGAAACGTTTGCGCTGATCCGGAGCGCTTATCCTTTTCGCGATCTAAGCCGCGAGGAATTCGATCGCATTCTCCAATACTTGGAAGGCGGCGGCGCTTCCCTGGAAAAACAGTATGCGGGCGAGTTCGGAAAAATTCGCGTTGAAGAGGGCCTCATCTCCCTGGCGCATCCGCGGATCGCCCGCGAGTTCCTGGTCAACATCGGCACGATTCATTCGGAGGGCTTTATTGATGTGCTCCTGCGGCGTCGCCGGCTCGGTTCGGTCGAGGAAAATTTCATCAAGCAACTCCAGATCGGCGACCTGTTCGTCCTCGGCGGGCGCACCGTTCGACTCATCGATACCGGGGTGCAGGAGGCGTACGTGGAACGCGCGGACGGGCATCTCCCGACGATCCCACGCTGGAACGCCGCGAAGATGCCGCTCACTTCCGGAGTGGCGCGTGCGGTGCGGCAGTTGCGCACAGAATTGGAACGGGAAGTGCGCGGTGGGGACGACGATGCCGCGATCGCGGATTGGCTGGTCGAGCGCTACGAGATCTCGATCGCGAACGCGCAGGCGATCGTGGAATTGTTCCGGGCGCAGCTCAGCATCTCGGACATTCCGATTGGCCGGAAGATGCTGATCGAGCTCTACCGCGAGGGCAATCACGCGCATTATTTTTTCCATTCGCTGATCGGGCGAAGCGCGAATGACGCGTTGTCGCGGATCGTCGCGTTGCGGGTTAAGAATCGGATCGGCGGCAACGCACTCGCCACGATCGATGATTACGGGTTCCTGCTGACCTTGCGGCGATTTCAGGAACTTCCGCTGGAGGAGTTGCGGCAATGTTTCGAAAGCGCGAACGCGGAGGGCGACCTGGCGACGGCCTTGCGCGGATCGGAGCTGGTGAAGTGGCAGTTTCGCGGCGTCGCGCAGACCGGCCTGATGGTGCCGCGCAATCTTCCCGGGAAAAAGCGGAAGCAAAGGCAATTGAGCTGGAGCGCCGAGGTGCTCTTCCGCGTACTCGAGCAACACGAACCGGGTCATCCCCTGCTAGTGGAAGCGTATCGTCAGGCGACGCATACGTTTCTCGACGCGAAGAGTGCGTATCGGTTCCTCGATGAGGTCCAGGATTTCGAGTGGAGACTGCTGGAGCTGCCGGTTGTTTCGCCGTTTTCGTTCGCGATCTACGCCAGCGTCATAAAGGAGAACATGATGCTGGAGGATCCCACCGCGGCGATTGAGCGAATCTATCGCGAGATGTACGCGAAGGTGGAGAGCGTCACCTCAGCAACCTCGTAAATCGTGTCCGCCTGTGGACGGTCTCTTCCTGCGGCCAGCTCGTGATCGACGGCCTTGGATTCGATTGCCATCAAGGGCAAGATTGAGGAGTAGAAACGCGAAAGGAGTGGACCTTGCGATCCACTCCTCCCACACATGAGCGAGGCTTCTCCTTAGCTTTTGCTCTGCGAAAACTACGTTTTGCTCTGCGAAACCACTTCGTTGAGTT
>Ga0190275_10002467_pt1 | contig 13299 bp, 15 predicted proteins | sample Popmic550T_FD_133745 | JGI IMG/M metagenome (GOLD analysis project Ga0190275, IMG submission 133745) | Populus adjacent soil microbial communities from riparian zone of Yellowstone River, Montana, USA - 550 T | ecosystem: Environmental > Terrestrial > Soil > Riparian zone > Trees stand | place... | reverse complement strand
GAGCTTTGCCGTAGCGGCCGTTGTCGAACCACTGGGCGCCTTCGATCGTGCCGTCGTGGGCGCCGACTAGGTCCTCGGCGACGGTGCCTTCGCCGGCGTCGAAGGAGTAGGCGGCTACGGGGGGCTGAGATGCGAAGGCAGCCTCCGAATGCCATGAGCTCACCAGGACGACGGCAGCAAAAAGGCAAGGAGCGATCACATGGAACAACGGCCGATTACGCAACGGGGATGACTCCTTTAAGGATGACTGGGTTTAACCGCTCAAGGGAGGTGAAGAAAACAGAGTTCGTCCGCGCAAGTCAAGGGCCCCTCTCTCTGCAGCCCATCCCAGACAACTACGCAGGGTTCTCGAAGAACTCCTTGTGGACCCTTACCTCTTCGCTAGTTCGGGTGGTTATAGGAGGCGACCTTCCCTTCCGCGACCGACGATATCCCGCCCTCTGCGGCAGAGATCAATCGCCTAGAACTGCTTTGCGTCCCCGCCTCTTGAGGGCCAGAAGTAGAAGCCACGCTTAGCCACTCGCGCGCCGTTCTGGAAGGCGTCGACGATCATGAAACTCGTGCTGGCCCGCCAGAGCTTTTCCATCGTGATTGCGGGAAGCGCAAGGTGACTTTCTGGATCTCACCGGCTGCCAGCGAATAGGTGGCCCTGGAGATCTTCCGCGCGAAGTACAGAGATCGCCGCCGGGGCCGGGAGTGATCGAAGACGGTTCGCCCCCAAGGGGGAAAGTCGTCACCTCACCGCTGGGCGAAATGCGCCCAACGGCGGCGGGTCTCCCGACGACGACCAAATGTTTCCGTCCGGCCCGGCGGCGAGCGCCCGCGGAGCGCCCGTCCCCGCCGCCAGTTTGAAGGAGCTGGCGCTGCCGCCCGGCGTGATCCGCCCAATCCCGTCTGCCTCCGTGAACCAAAGGTTGCCGTCAGCCCCAGTCACGATCGAGTCAGCGCCCTCGGGCACTCCATATTCAGCAACCTCCCCGCCGGGAGTGACTTTCCCAACCACCCGCGGACTCGTGCCGCTGAAGTTCCTTGCCGAAAACCAGACATTGCCGTCAGGCCCCGCCGTCAGATCACCGACAAAGGTCGACATGGGCAGCGACAGACCGGACCCGTCAGAGGCCGCACTCGGCAGAACCGAGATCGAAACGGCCAGAGTCACGAGCAACACCAGGAATCTCTTCATGCGTCCTCTAACCCTCCTAGGGAAACTTGATGCGGTGGGGGTCTTGTCACACGGACCCCAGCTGTCGGCCTCCTACTTCACACTCCCATCGTGCGATGAACTCTCCAGGGGCCGACAGATGACGCGCAGGCTGCAGCTCGGCGATCGAGGAATCTCTGATCTCCTCGGAATCTACGGTCAGGTACTCGAAGAGCTGAACGAGCGGAAAGTGATCCGAAGCGCCAACGCACCCACCGGCGACTACGCCGAGTGGCTGGTGCAGCGGGCACTCGGGGGTGAGCTACAGCCGAACTCCAACAAAAGCGCCGATCTGATCGCCAATAAGAAGAAGATTCAGATCAAGGCCAGGATTCTCAGCGATCCCAAGAAGTCAGGCCAGCGGCAACTTTCTCCGTTTCGCTCCTGGGCCTTCGATGACGCCGTGATCGTTCTGTTCGATCGCCGCTACAACGTCCACCGCGCAACCCGGATCAAGGTCGCCGAGCTCAAAGCCGTAGCCAAAAAAGACAAATGGGTCTCCGGACATCGCGTAGTTGCACGCAATGCACTCCTCGATCGCGGCCACGACATCACCGAGAAGCTGCGAGAGGCGGCGGCAAGGCAGGACGATTGATCCGTGAGCGCCGCAATGAGAGGGCGCATCCTGTGACCTTCGGCTTGAAAGGAGGAGGGGCCTCCGCGTGGCTAGCGGGATCGCGGCGGCGATGTGACCGGGATGCGACTTGAATTCGCGGGGTCCCCGATCACGTAACGTTGGGGCATGCCGAGGGTTGAGCGGGATCCTGAACGCGGCCGAGCCGCTGCAGCGAAGTTGAAGGCGCTCGGCGTCAAGGGAATCCTCATCAAGGCAGCCGAGCAGGGGTACATCACGCAGCTCGCATGCAAGATGCCGGAATGCTTCTGCCCCGAGGAGCTTGGAGGCGCGTGCTACTTCGACCCGGTCAACGACGAATTGAGCGACTGGATGCCCACCCACGAGCACTTCCCTCGCTCCAAGAGAGAGGGTGGCCACCGAGACGTGGACAACGCCATCCTTGCGCACCGCCTCTGCAATCGCATCGACTACTCCATAAGCGTTGGCCGTCCGTATGCGAGGGATCTCGAGAGGGTCAGGAAAGCCCGCGAGGAAGCGATCCGCCGCAACGGCGAAAGTTAGTTCCGGACTCTCTGACGCCTTGATCAAGCCGTTCTCCACCGGATTGAAAGGAGGAGGACCCTCGGCACAGGGAGCGGGATTGCGGAGGTGATGTGACCGGAATGCGATCAGGATTCGGCGAGCCAAGCCAACGGCGGGTCTTGCTCGCTCGACCAGGCACTTCACCTCGACCGGGCTAATGTGAGTACCGGGAAGGCCAACGATGACGGGCGCAAAGACTGGACGGAACGATCCGTGTTGGTGCGGAAGCGGGAAAAAGTACAAGCGCTGTCACCTTGACCGCGATGAGCAAAGTGAGAGGGAACTTCGAGCCGTAACGAGGGCTAAGCACGACGACCGGAACAGCATTCTGCTGAACGTCTACGCGCCAACCCTGCCGAACTTCGAGGAGCGAGTGGTCGGTCCCGCAGAGGCAATCCGGCGCACGCTAATCGCTGAGATGGGTGCGGGCGGTCTGGCGGGAAGGGAGGCCGCCGAGGCACTGGAACGGACGCTTGAGGCGCTTGAGGCACAGATCAAGACGATCGCGTCACGCCATAGTCGCGCCTTTTGGCTTCACCTAGTCAGAAGACTCGACCCAGAGCCGATCGGCGAGAGCAGCGAGTGGACGGTAACGCTCTACCGACGAATTCTTGATCTGGCGGTCTTGAAGCACGGCCTCCCCGAGATGCGCGAGCAAGAGTTTCACTCCGTAACCCATGGCGGAATCTTCCGAGCCAGCCGAGTACTGAAGAGGCTCAGTGATGAGGATTTGATCGCTGTCCGGCAGCTCGAGTTTCTCGCTTATGAGTACGGCGCGACTGCGGCTGCCTTTCGTCGTGTCGGAAAGGGAGCAGTTCTCAGCCCGGTTTCCGGCGATTGGTTTGGAGTGCCCGCCGACCCGGAGGTCGAAGATCTGATGGCTCTTTTAGACCAACGGTCAGAACGATACGGAGACCTCGGTGCTGTCTATGGCATGCTCGCCGACCCAAACCCCGACCGCCTGTCTCTCGACACCGCGCCGATGCACCTGATCGCCCCGGTCTTGAACGTCGAGCGAATCCCGCCTGACTGGTTCAAAGGCTTGTCCGGCCTTGATTTCGCGAGGCCAATGACCTTCAATTTCGTGACTCTCAGCTTCCAGGACGCGCGCGAGTTGCTTAACCTCTTCGCCCCAGAGGTCGAGCTGGCTACCGGTGCTGAGCCGGACGTGATCTTGGCGACCCTCTGGGCGCTTTCGACGAAAGCGATGTTCGCTGGTCGCGAGAACCCGCTAGCAGACGCACAGCTCGTCCGGACCGGCTATCGACCCTTCTCTTCTGGCGAGCGCTATGACGAATTCCTCCAAGACCATGGCGAGCTTCTCGCGGTCTGGTGGGAGCAGATCCGCGAGGAGAAGCTCGATCGTGAATCTGCCGAAGCCCGCCTTCAGGTCGGGTTGAAGTCACTCACCTACACGGAGGAGGACATCGCATCGATCTCTCTCTGGGACCGGCTCCCGGCGAAGGCGATCTTGCCGGCCGAAGGAGAGGACTTCTTCTTCCTCGACCACTCGGCCTTCCCAGCGGTGCTCTCAGGACTCTTCGGCGAGGTGGGGCTACTCGACGGATCGCCCGCGAACATCAAGGCGAGAACCTTCGAGGAAGAGGTCGGCGCTCGGGTTCGAGCAGCCGGTGTGCAGGTTTGGATGGAGACGACCGAGCTGATTGCCGAAGACGGCAGCAGAAGAGAGATCGACCTTGGCGTTGTGTGTGACACGACCCTGTTCGTCATCGAGTGCAAGGCATTCGCGCAGAACCCCCGCATCGACCGTGGGGACTTTGCCGCCTTCAAGGGCCGCCGCGAGACGCTCGAGAAGTACCTCGGGCAGGCCGGTACCTTGAGCGTCTTCTTGGAAGGAAATCGCGTCGGGCGGAACTACGAGATTCCCTCCTGTGTGACCCGGATCGAGCCCGTCCTCTGCACGGCCGCCGTCGAGTACCTATGGACGCTTGAGGGCTGCCAGCTCTGGATCGAGGAGCCCCGCCGGTTGCCTCGCATTTGCGTCCCCGACGAGTTGATCGACAACCTCATCGGCAACGACCCGATTGACTATCCGACCCCTGGTTGATGCGGCGCAACTGAAGCTAGCCAGGGCGACCCGCGCTACATTCGGTCACCGGCATGGCCCGACCGGCAACCGTCGAAGCGAGAGGGTGGCTGGTAGTGCGCTGCCCAAGGGTTCGGCCGTCACGTGCTCAGTCAACTGAGCTCTCATTCACGACAAGCTCTGCGTTGACACAGAGCGCCGATCCTCCAACGGTGTCAATCACAAACTCAAGGTGCTGCGCTCCTTTTGGAAGCAGAGGCCCCTCGCCGACGAGATCCACTCGAATCGATCCCGAGCAACTCGCCCCGGTTTCCGCTCCGAGTGATGACAAGGTCTCATCCAGCCTGCGATCGTCACGAACAACTTCCGCCAAGCACTCTTTAGAGAGCTGCGTGCACACAAGGCGAATTGGAGGAACGGTTCGCGCTTTTCGGACACCACGCACGATCTCTCTCCGCGGATTGGCATACCGCTCTCGACCATTTGAAACGATCACCGCCTCTGGGTCGACAGCTGCGGTCAGCTCTTTCGCCAGCTCCTCCTCGCCCCTCTCAGTCCCAACCCCCGCTAAGCCGCCGTGATGCGGATAGACCAAGACGTCCGCTTTGAGGTCAACGTCGGTGTCCTCTATGAGTCCACGCAGCCCGTGATGGTCAAGATCGGCTCCCATAACCATGGAGCGCCCCCCGTCGACTCCAACCCGTAACACCACGGCAAGTGCATGGGCATGCAGCACGCCGCCAGCGTCCGTTGGTGAGCCCACTCCCGCAAGGCATAGCTCCGCGGTTGGCGAGAGAACCTCAACAGAAAGATTCTCGGTTCCCATCTCCTCACCTAAAGTGACATTTGCCTGCTGATACTGCGTTCCATTCCGCCGGATCGAATCATTCAACGCACCACGAAGCTGAGTCTCGAACGCACTGCTCGGTTGACGGCTAGGGTCGGCATTCAAGAACAGCTTCTTTATCCGAATGTCCGGATTCGACAGTAGGGCTGGCAACTCCGACGTGTGGTCATGATGACGGTGCGAGATAACGAGAGCGGCAACATCGGACACTCCGTACCTCTCAAGGGTGTCAGTCACAAGATCGCCAGCACCGGCGTCAACTACCAGTGCCTCGTCCCCATCGATGAAGACGGCTGCGTTTCCATGTCCCACGTCGAGCACAACCGCGTGTATGTTCTCCGTACCCGGCGGCATGGCTACTTGATCGTTCCCACCTGCTCCCCGCTATTCGGGGGTTAGCAATTCATCCGTTTGAGCCGGCTCGGACTCGAAGTCTTCAAAGTACAAATGATCTGGGTCGCTCTCACCGAGATTGATGGTTGCGAAAAAGGTTCTCCCTACAGCGTTAGCGGGCTCACTCCGCCAAGGGTCGGCCAGCAGATCGGCCGGTATCCCAACTGGCTCGCTGCCCGGCCAACCCGCAACTAGCCCTTCCACAAGCGACTCCGTGCCCGTGACACGCAGGTTAACTATCGTTACTGGAGTACGTCTTCCTCGACGGCGGGGTGCTCGTCGGCCTTCCCGCACCTCCGCAACGCTCTCCGCGAGTGCCCTAGCAATACGAGTCGGATCCAACTCATCGCGAGGAAGAAATGCAGGAATCCTCGCCATGTTACGTCTTATGACATAGCGCTCCGCGGAAAGCACTCCAGTAAACAGCACCGAAGGAAAGTGGTTCTCCGTAAGGGCTGCGACCACTTCGGCGCCTGAGAAGTCGACCTGATGTCCCCCGCGTAGATCGTGATCACACAGGCAAGCATCACTTCCGCCCATGATCTCGGCAAGCACTGCTGATAGATCGGGCGTCTGCGGTATCACCCTTTGAACCTCATAGCCAGCGCGAACTAATCTCCGCTCCAAAACCCTGACCACATCCTCTTCGTCATCGACGACCGCGATTCGGTGAAGGGAAGTTCTCTCAGCAACCGTCATGACGCAACAGGAATCCGTATCACGAACCGAGCGCCTCCGCGCTCGCCGTGCGGCTCGACCTGAGCCGTTCCGCCTAGCTGAGTAGCCGAGTCACGGACTATGGTGAGCCCAAGACCCGTCCCGTCCGGAGTCGTCGTTGCACCTGGAACCCAAATCTCATCTGCATCAAGTCCCTCAATCCCTGGGCCGGTATCCGCAACATCGAGGACAAACACATCGTTCTCCTGCGTGGTTCTGATGACTAGCTCTCGTGGACCTGCAGTCTGATGGTCCAAAGCGTGGATCGCGTTGATAATTAGATTTGCCAGTATGGCGTCAAGCAGGGCACCCGGACCTCGGAGTTTCACCCCGTCTGCGTTGTACTCCTCCAGTACGGTGACCCCATGCCTCTTCATAAGCGGCTGGAAGACGACGGTCGTATCGGCAACCGCACGATCGGCATTCCAGACGCGCATCCGACGCTTGGGCTCTGAAAGGAGTACTCGCGGAAGGCGTGCATAGTCGCGCAATCTTTGGGCGAGGAGCGATATTTGTGCGACGGAAGGCTCCATAGCCTCCCACCCATTCTCGGGCAACTCCTCGGAGCCCATCTCTTCGATCTCCTCAGCCAGATCGATGATGGCAAGCGCTGGGTTGTAGGTCTCATGTGCTATCTGTGCAGAGGTGGTACCAATCGTCGCGAGGGTTCGGTACAGGAGTAGATCTTTCCGTAACTCGTTGGCGTCCTTCTCCGCGGCACGCTCGAAGCGGCGAACGGCCGACCGAACAGCTTTCCGCTGTGAGGATGGGAGTTTCTCGATCTCTTTTTCGAGCTGTCTTTCCGCTTTCTCACGTCGCTTCGGACCCTGCTGCTTTTCCCGCTCGCGAATGTCATCTGCCACTTTGGTTCGACGTCTTCCCACCCACTCCAACACATCGCGGCCGAACTCGCGAAGCTCTGCGAATCTTTCTTCCTCTATGAAGCCTGACCTATCCGTCTTTTGTTGTAGTAAGCCGTTTGGGTCTTCGACGACCATCCTCCCGATAGAGGTATTGGTGGAGGGCCGCTGTTGGGGGTTTCGGGCACGTAGCAGGTTCATGTCCAGCCAATCTGATCCTGGGTCACCGTAAGGCGCCACGCGCAGTCCTCGGTGGTAGACGTGCACTCCTCCAAAAGCGTCCAGCCAATCCCGTAACCCTTCGAGGGTCGCCGCAGTTCCCATCCCGTGCAGAGCCTCACCGGAACGGAGAAAACCGTGCAGCTCGAAATCGGCCGGAAGGGTTGCGTACGGGCGACCTTCTCTTTTACTTACCTGGGCTATTTCATCGTGTCCGACCTCGTCATCTAAACCGAGCCGGTCATCCCGTAAATGTAGGCTCGCTTCTCCACTGGAATTGAGGCGCGCTGAGATTGAGTAATGACTGAAGTTAAAGTAGGACCCAGCGACGAGACTCTCTAGGTCGGGGTGCTCAGGACACAGGAGCTCGACCTTGAAGGTGTTCTGGCCGTCTCTAAACGGATCTGCTAATAGGAGCAGAGACCTCGCGAGCCGTTTTACTTCCGCTCGCTTCCATGCCTTTCGAAGGTCATGGATCGTGATCTCGGTGCCGCAAGGCGTAGCGTCGACTTCGTAGGTAGTGACCTCAATAGGGACATCGTCGACAGTCGCAGCATGGTCAAAGGCCGCCCAATCAAGCTCCACATGGTGCTCGGTACGGCTCCTCTTAACCCCTTTTCGAGATCGGGGCCAAGTCATCAGTTCCGCTCGCGTCCCCTGCCGCAGAGCCGCGAGACGACCCAATCCCTTTTGCCCAACTGGCAGCCGACCGCTCTCGGTTCGGCGAAGGGGATTCTTTGAGGAGCGCCCGAGGACTAGCCATCCATGCGTGATGTCCTCCCTCCTCAGACCATCGCCCCAATCCCGTATAGAGATCATCCCCCCGGGCTCCGAGATGTTCTCTAGCTGGACTAGGCAGCGTTGAGCGTCTGCGTCGTACGCATTGCGGACCAACTCAAGAACGCCTTGGTCGGGATTCGGATTCAGCTCCTCCCCCAGCCGCGCGAGAATCTGAGGCGCAAACCGAAGGTGCTCCGTTTCAACCGACCGCTTGCTGGCTGACGGAGCTGCTGAAGACTGTTGAGCGGTCTTCGGCATATCTAGAGCTTAAGGCTCGCGCGCCAGGTCCGCGTCGGTCGAGCGGTTCACGGGAATTTCTCGAACAGCCGAAACCGTCAAATGTCGCGTTCGGATGCGCACGTTCAGCCACTCGGTGGTCCGCGGATCCTCAAGTAGCTCTATCAACCGATTAGCTTCTTTGATCGTCCGACCCTTCGGCTGCAAGACGATTAGATGGTTCTCCACCGCAACCGGCTGGGGACCACGGACGAGTACCGGTGATAGCCGCTGCCGTCCATCACTTGGCCGGGAGGTGCGGCGAATTAGGACAAAGGGCGGCCTGAAGAGCTTCTGCCCAAAGCGACGCTTCCTAGAAGGTCTGAACTCCCCACTCCGAGGCAGCTCCCGCGTCGTGATGTACGGCACCCATGGTCCAGCGTGGGGATCACGTCGGTCAACTACGGAGCCCACCGATACAGAGCAAAGCGAATCCAGCGTTTGCCAGGGCTCAGTGAGCTTAGGCCAGGAACTGCTCGATCTCTGCTCTTTCTTATGACCACGGAGAAGGAACACATCAACGTCGGTCAGGGCATCGAACTGCCCGATCACCCGGACTTCGTTCACGATCAGAAGTTCGCCGATTTCCTTGCGCCACTTTTCATATCTACTCCCCGAGCGCAGAACGTCCGGCAGCACCGCGACCACCTCCGTGTGCGGGCGAACTTTTTTGCCTATCGCCATCGCCCAAATTGAGGCGGCAGTCATCATTCCCGTGCCCCAAGGGGTGCCTTCGGGACAACTGACCTTTCCATACGGCGGGTTGGCAACCACAATGTCGGCCTCGGATAAGAAGTGATGATTGAGGCCGTCCCCTACAACGATCTGGGGGAAGAGCGCCTCTAGCGGGGGCAGGGAAGCTCCTCCGACACGCGCGCCACGCTGAACGGCCAAAAGCATCAACCTCTGTCTCGCGACATCGACGAACTCAGGGACACAATCGACTCCGCGTAGCGTTCCTCCCCATCTCCTCAACGTCTCCTCAAGGCTGTCGCAGATTTCCATCTGACGAGCCGCAGCAATCAGCAGGTCGCCGCAGCCGCAAGCAGGATCAGCGACAGTTTTTGTAGGAAGTGGCGTTTGGCACATCTCGACAGCCTGGTTAGCCAGCGCCTCTCCGGTAAAGAACGCGCCGAGCCGCCGTAGGTCAGCCCTAGCCACGGTGGCTTGCAGTTCGCGATTCGCGAGTCCGTCGAGGTGCGCAGCGGCCTCGTCAACATGAGGAAATGGAAGACCGCCGTGCTTGAGAACAGTCTCATTCAGCGCCCGCAGCCGTTGGGCGTAGCGGGCAAATTGGGAATCGGCGATAGCGGTGCTCACGGGCGCAGGATTCCACGCCGGCCGCCTTGGCCCTGCAGGTTGTCGTTCACCCGACTTCAAGAACCCATAGGCCAATGTCCACCCCCCAGCCCCTTTGACTAGCCCACGGCATCGCGAACCGCATCAAAATTCTGCCCAGAGGCATGGATGTACTTCGCGAGCATCGTCCCAACGCTGTGGCCCGCAATCTCCGCCAGGTCGCCATCATTGACACCAGCGGCGCGGAGGTGGGTGATGTAGCTGTGGCGACACTCGTGGGGGCGGATGTCTAGGCCGGAGGCTTCTTGAGCTGGCTTCCAGAGGTCGCGGTAGAAGGTGCGCTCGCGCCAGAGACGGCCGCGCGGGGTTGGGAAGAGCAGCTCGCAGTCGGGGCCGTTGAGGTTGATCTGAGCTTCGAGCATCCAGGCGAGAGTGGCCGGTACGGGGACGATGCGACCGGCGTCGGGCTCGCCGTGGTCGGTCTTCGTCCCCTCGAGGATCTGACCCTCGTGGGCGGTACGGCGGACTTGGAGGGTCTCACCGTCGAAGTCTTTGCGGCGCAGGGGCAGCACCTCCCCCAGCCGCAGTCCGCAGTCGGTGAAGACGCGGACCATTGCCTCATAGCGACCAGCCGCTTTCGCGAAGCGGTGCATCTCCTCGAAGGTGAAGACCCTGATCGGGCGGGGCTTCTTCTTCGCCCTGGGATCGTTGGCCCTGATGCGTATGCCCTTAAACGGGTTGAGGTCACAAACTTCATCCGTGATCGCGTCCTCGGCCATCGCCGAGAGGGCGCGGAGGATGCCAACGGCTCCCGTGGTGGCTCGACCTTCGGTCCTCAGCATGTGGTCGACCAAGGCGAGCGTGTGACGCCGGCGCAGCTCGCGGAGCGGCCAGTCCTTCAAGGGGATGCCCTCGATCTCCACGTCGGCAACCCGGCTGATGCGGTGGTCGTTCGTGGCGTTGGTGCGTTCGGATCGCGGGTGGCGCTCGGTCCAAGTCGCGGCATAGTCTCCAAGGGTGTCCGGGCGATCCGAGAGGCCATACGCCTCGTCGATCGCTTTCTGCGCGTCGGCCTTCCGCCTGAAGGTGCCTTTGCCGCGGTTCCAGGTGGGCTTGGCGATGTGGCGCTTGCCGTCCCGGCCCGTGTAGCGCGCCATCCACACGATCTCGCCAGAAGGGTTGCGACGTTTGATCGGCTTCTCGCGCCTCATGCCGCCTCGTCTCGGTGCCGAGCGAGGAAGTCCTCGACGTCGGCCGGGTCGATCCGCCGCGCCGCTCCGAGCTTGTAGCTGGGCAGCTTCCCGCTCCTGATCCAGTTGCGAACGGTGCGATCGGAGACGGCTAGGAAGTCGGCGAGGGTGCGCTCGGTGAAGAAGCTCGGCTTGTTGGCTTTCCTCTGCATGCCACCTCTGTCCAGACAGGAAGGCGTTTGCATCGGGTGTCGTTCTGAAGCCTCAAAGAGACCGAAGGTCAGACCCCTCCCGCCCCTCCCTACAGGCGGCCTCTGCACGGCGAAGCCGTGCCAAAATCGGCCGCCCGGAGGGGCGGTCGGAAGCTCGTTAAGCGCCTCTTGCTCGCAGCTCGAAAGCGGGCGGCTCAGGCACGAATCCGGAGGGTTCGTAGTGTGTCGGGGGGTGAGGTTGGTGCCTCGGAGAGGGCTTCGGGCTCTCTGACCTGAGCCCCTTTGCCCTCTCCTGGCTGATCCATCTCCGTTTAGATGCCCCATCTTCGATCTGCGTCTTCTCGGCTCTTTCTGGCTGATTTTTGGGCTGATGTGGATTGGTCGCATCTAGCTCGTCGGCGGTAGGCCCAAAGCCGACCGCGCCCACGGGACCGCGTCCACCAGCGCCGTGGCCGCGTAGAAGTGCTCCACCGCGCCACGACTCGGGCGCTCGCGGACGAGTTCGACCGCTCCGTGATCCCGGAGGACGCGGACGTGGAGCGCGACGTTCACCAACGGCTGCTTCGTGTAGTCCGCCAGTTCCTTCGGGCTCAGCTCCTCGCCCTCCTCGATGTAGAGCCTCCAGAGCCGTCGCCGCAGCGGGTGACGGAGGAGAAACAGGAGCGCTTGATCAGACATCGCCGGCACGGCTAACTCCCCTGAACCGCGAAGCTCCCAGATCGGGTCGGGGCGGGCACGACCCACTCGATCCCCTCCAGCAGCGACTCGGCCCTCACGTCGAGGGCCGTGGCCAGCTTGATGAGCGTGTCCACGCGCGGCAACCGGATGCCGTTCTCCACCATCCCGATCTCGGTGCGATGGAGACAGGCGAGCGCGCCGAGTTCTTCTTGAGAGAACCCGGCGCGACGGCGAGCTATGAACAGATTGCGGCCGAGACGCTTGGCGGCCGCCTCGTCTACCCGCCTCCCGTCCATCAGGCTTCCTCCAGTTCGTGGAAGAGAAGTGCGGCTCTCGTCGGGACGACGAACCTGGTCTCGATGTTGAGGAGGCCGCCTGCGACGAGATCGCGGACAGCTCGCCTGTGGGCGTCTCTCTTGGCGTACGTCGCCTCCAGGCCGCCGGTCATTTCTTTCAGCAGCTCCAGCTCCGTCAGCGTCTGCGGATAGAGTGAGAGGACGTGTCTCAGGACCGCCGCCTGCTCACGGAAATCTTCATCGGCGGTGGTCGCGGCGCGCTCATCGTCGCCGCTACTAGGCTTGTTGCGCATGGGAAGCATTCCTTCCTGTGCCACGCCCCCGGCTGTTCGCGCAGCGCGGGGGCACTTTTGTCTTATGGCTTCAGGCTAGCATCTGCTGTCTAGAAAAGCTAGACAGCTATAGCTATTCGCCTTTGATGATCTGCGCGATGCGCGAGCGGTGAAGCCCGACCTCCTCGCCGATCTCGCGCAGCGACAGCCCTTCCTTCTGCGCCTGGGCGAAGGCTTTGCGACGTGCCTTCTGGGCCGCGTCGGATTCGCGCTCGAACTGCTTCTGAGCGGCGCGCACTGCCTTGCGAGCGTCAGTCTTCTCCTGCGGCATCGGGAAGACCCTAGTGCCCGCCCCGGAATGTGACCAGGATGTGACACAGACACCCCGGAACCGCCGGGAATCGTCCGGAGCGCCGCGGAACGCCGATCCAGAATCAGACCGAGAACTTGGCTCTGCACCTGGCAACGCGCTGCACAGAGCGGAACACCAAGGAATGCGCCCGACCGGATTCGAACCGGCGACCTTCGGCTTGAAAGACCGACGCTCTTTGGGCCCCCGTAAGGACCCGTTGACCACTGAGCTACGGGCGCTCTTCACGAACGATACCCGCGCAATGGGTTTTGAGCATCCCCGGCGGGGCTAGAGTCCGGGCATGGATCTTGGACTCGAGGGGAAAGTCGCCCTGGTCATGGGCGCTAGCCGGGGAATCGGGCGTGGCGTTGCCGGGGCCTTGGCGCGGGAAGGGGCGCGGGTCGCCCTCTCCAGCCGCTCCGCGATGCGCTTGGCCGAAGCTGAGTCGGAGATCGGGGAGCGGGCGATGTCCTTCGTCGCCGACACGACTGACCTGGAGCG
>Ga0190275_10002466_pt1 | contig 13300 bp, 11 predicted proteins | sample Popmic550T_FD_133745 | JGI IMG/M metagenome (GOLD analysis project Ga0190275, IMG submission 133745) | Populus adjacent soil microbial communities from riparian zone of Yellowstone River, Montana, USA - 550 T | ecosystem: Environmental > Terrestrial > Soil > Riparian zone > Trees stand | place... | reverse complement strand
GGCTCGACGATGACCACCTGCTCTACACCCGGCCGAGGCCGGGCTCTGAAGCCACCATCAGCGACATCTGGAGTGTGCCGTCCACCGGGGTCGGCACGCCCACGGTGCTGATCACGCACGCCTCGTCACCGGCGGTAGTCCGTCCGTGATCGATGCAACCGCAAGTCCGACATGTCGAGCCGCTGCGTCAGCCGGCCGTCAACTGGGGGGAATAGACGATGACCACGACCCGAGAGTCAGTGGTAGGGCCAGAACATGGCCAAGACCAGCCAGACCTGCATGGCACCAGTCCAGCGATGCCCCGTCAGCTGGACCGGACCGCTCTGTTGGACCGCCTGGTGTCGGTGGCCTCCACGGGATTGAGACTCGCCTACCAACCGACCCGTTCTACGTTTCCGCAGACGATGCGAGGATTGGCGAGCCCGTCTGGTCCCACCCTGCACGCTGAGGGTGCGAGCCCTCGATACACCGCAATCGCCGCCCTTGGCCTGCAGACGCTGACCGTCGAACAGCAACGGCATGTGCTCTCCGGCGCGACCGCGGTCGACCTGGCCGAGGCGATGGTCGATCGGGCTCGCGGTAGCGCCGATCCGGGGGTGCTGGCCTTGGGCGCCTGGGTGGCGGCTGAGGTATTGGCTGAGTATGCCCAGCCATTGTTTGACCAGCTCAGAAGACAGCTTGATGAGGGCGCAAGTATTCCCACCGTAGACCTCTCGTGGGCCCTGACCGCCGCGGTCGCGGTCGCCCATCTCGGGCCGACGGAACAACTGGCAGCGCGTATCGGCGCTCTCCTGCTCGCCGAGCAGACGCCAGCTGGCGTGTTTCCGCACCTGGTGCCGCCGTCGACGCAACACCCGCTTCGACGACACATCGGCTGCTTTGCTGATCAGGTCTACCCGATCCAGGCGCTCGCCCGGTGGTCACAGGTCGGCGGAGGACCGGCCGCATTGGCGGCAGCCAATCGCGCCGCCGCGGTGATCACCGGCCAGCAAGGACCCGAGGGTCAGTGGTGGTGGCACTACGACGTACGCGACGGCTCGGTGGTCGAACGATTTCCGGTGTACAGCGTGCATCAGCACGCAATGGGTCCGATGGCCTTGCGCGAACTGCACCAGGCGGGTGGCGATGACCATCAGACGTCTATCGAGCTTGGTCTCGGTTGGCTGACCAGGCACCCGGAGGTGATGCAGGAACTCATTTCTGATCGACTCTCGGTGATCTGGCGGAAGGTTGGCCGCCGAGAGCCGAAAAAACTGGTTCGGGCGATTTCCGCGGGCACGACGGCCCTTCGACCCGGTTTGCATCTACCGGGACTGGATCGGTGGTTCCCACCCGGAGTTGTCGACAACGAGTGCCGCCCGTACGAGCTTGGCTGGCTGCTCTACGTCTGGGGCGGCGAGCGTCGCTCGATTCTGGAGGCGACATGACCCTGCAGGCGACCGAGCCCAGAACGATGTTCGGGATCGGGGTTGATCCGCTCACCCTCGCCGAAGTTGTCGATCGTTGCCGGCTCGCGATCGTCGACCACGAGCGGCTGCTGATCGGTGTCGTGAATGCGGCCAAGATCGTCAACATCCGGCGCAATCCGGACTTGCGGGACTCTCTGCTGGAGTGTGACCTGATCCTGGCGGACGGCCAGTCAATCGTCTGGGCGAGCAAGATCTTGACTACGGCGCTGCCCGAGCGAGTGACCGGAATCGACCTGTTCCAGGCGCTGCTGGAGATGGCGGACGCCGAAGCTCGGTCGATCTACCTGCTCGGGGCCCGTCCCGAGGTCTTGTCGACCCTGATCGAGAACCTTCACCGGGACTACCCCGGGCTTCGGGTGGCTGGCAGCCGGGACGGCTACTTCACCGACGTCCAGGCGCCAGATGTGGCAGCAGATATCCGACGCTCAGGCGCCGACATGCTGTTCCTCGGCATGGTGTCGCCGAAGAAGGAAATCTTTCTCGGCACCTTCGGTAGCACCTTGGGCGTCCCGGTCATGCACGGCGTCGGCGGATCGTTCGATGTTCTCGCCGGAGTCACCCAGCGCGCCCCACGGGCCTGGCAACGGCTGGGCCTCGAATGGGCGTACCGACTGAAACAAGAGCCCCGTCGGCTGTGGAAGCGCTACATGTCCACCAACACCAGGTTTGTCCTGCAAGTCCTGATCGAACGACTCAAGCCAACCCCACTCTGGCCCGCGCCATCCCACTCTCTAACTGAGGACAACTCACATGGCTGAAATTTTCAGCGGCCGACTGGCCGTCATTGGACTCGGCTACATCGGCCTTCCCACTGCGGTGGCGCTTGCCACCCGGGGAATCGACGTTGTCGGTGTTGACACCAACCCGCGGACCGTGGACGCGGTCGAGCAGGGAAACGTTCCCCTGGTGGAGCCCGACCTGGCGGTGGGCGTTACCGGTGCCGTCGCTATGGGCCGCTTGAAGGCCACCACAGAGACACCGGAGGCCGATGCGTACATCATCGCTGTGCCAACGCCATTCAATGCTGATCACACGGCTGATCTCAGCTATATCCGAAACGCGGCTGAACAGATCGCGCCCAAGCTACACGGTGGGGAGATCGTCGTCGTCGAATCGACGTCGCCACCTGGCACGACTGAGACGGTGAGCCGGTGGTTGGGCGAACTGCGGCCCGATCTGGTGCTGCCGCACGCCACTGAAGGCATTCCGGATGTGTACGTCGCGCATTGCCCGGAGCGCGTGCTCCCGGGCCGGATCATGATCGAGATGGTGACCAACGATCGCGTGGTGGGCGGGGTGTCACCGCGGTGTGCGGTGAAGGCAGCGTCGATCTACCGGGTCTTCTCCCAGGGCAAGATCTTGCTGACTGATGCCGCTAGCGCCGAGATGGCGAAGCTGGTCGAGAACGCCTACCGCGACGTCAACATCGCCTTCGCTAACGAGCTTTCGTTGATCTGCGATTCGTTGAAGCTCGACGTCTGGGAAGTCATCAAGATGGCCAACCGCCATCCGCGGGTTAACATCCTGAGCCCTGGCCCAGGCGTCGGCGGTCACTGCATCGCCGTCGACCCGTGGTTCATCGTCGGTGCCGCCCCCGAGCTATCCCCGCTGATCAGGACGGCGCGCGAGGTCAACGACGGAAAGCCCCAGCACGTGGCCAATCAGGTGATCAGGACGACGAGGCGGTTCCGCGATCCCGTGGTGGCCTGCCTAGGGCTGACTTTCAAGGCCAACATCGACGACATTCGGGAGAGTCCCGCCCGGGATGTCGTCTCGTTGATCGCCGAAGCGCTGCCGAACGTGGATATCAGGGTCTGCGACCCCTATGTGGGAGAGCTGCCGCCGGAACTGGCCGACCGTCCCAACGTCCGCCTGCAACGAGCGAGCGAGGCTATTGCTGACGCCGACGTCGTCGCCCTGCTGGTCGAGCACGACAAGTTCAAAGCGCTATCCCGCAATCTGCTCGAGGGGAAGGTCGTCTTCGATACCCGCGGGGTCTGGCGACACTAGCGTCGGCGCCGGGCGGAAGCCGTCTGGTCGGTCGCGAAGCCCGAAGAAGTGCTCGATAGCCGCGACCGACCTGCCGGCTGCTTTACCGTCGCCGTACGGGTTGACCGCGTGGGCCATCCGCTCGTACGCGACCTCGTCGGTGAGCAGCTCGCTGACGGCGTGCACGATCTTGTCGGTGTCCGTGCCGACCAGCCGTACGGTACCGGCGACCACGGCTTCCGGCCGCTCCGTGGTCTCGCGGGTGACCAGCACGGGCTTGCCCAGGCTGGGCGCCTCCTCCTGCACGCCGCCACTGTCGGTGAGCACCACGGTCGACCGGTTGAGCACCTGGGAGAAATCGCTGTACGACAGTGGGTCAGTAATCACCACATTGTCAAGGCCCTCCAGCGGCGGCAGCAGCACCTCGCGAACGACGGGGTTCAGGTGCGCCGGAAGCAGGATAACCAGCTCGGGAAAGCGGCCAGCTAGTTGGGCGATGGCCAAGGCGGTATGCCGCATAGGTTCGCCCCACGATTCCCGCCGATGAGAGGTCACCAAGAGCAGCGGGCGGGTGCCGATGGTGTCGAGGGTCCGCTGGGCGGCAGCGTCGTCAATCCCGATCTGACGACTCACCACCTCCAGCAGGGCGTCGATGACGGTGTTGCCGGTGATTACGACGTCGGCCGGCTGGACGCCGCTGCGCAGCAGGTTGTCATACGAAGTCTGAGTCGGGGCCAGGTGGAGCGACGCGAGCTGGGTGGTCAGCAGCCGGTTACCTTCCTCCGGGAAGGGGTTGTAGCGCTGAAGCGTGCGTAGACCGGCCTCGAGGTGTACCACAGGAATCTGCTGATAGAACGCAGCGAGCGCCGCAGCAAAACAGGTGGTGGTATCGCCTTGGACCAGGACCGCGTCAGGCTGCTCCGCCGCGATCACGGCCGAGACCCCGGTCAGCGCTTTGACGGTGATCCCCTCGAGGGTCTGCCGGATGGCGATGATGTCCAAGTCGTGAGTAGGCACGATGCCGAACAGCTCGTTGACCTGGTCGAGCATGGCCCGGTGTTGGCCAGTGACCGCGACCACTGGTCGTACGTGGGGCGAACGGTGCAGCGCAGCGACTACGGGCGCCATCTTGATCGCCTCAGGCCGGGTGCCGTACACCACGAGGATCTTCCGCTTGCTCATGTCTCTTCCTAGGTTTGGTCAAGCCCCGACCGCAGCTGTTACCCGGTCGCGAACGAGGCGATTTTGGCGGCGGAGCCGGTCGACCGCGGCGCAGGCGAGGATGGTTGCCGTCGTCGCCAACACCATGCCGGCCGCCAGCGCTCGCACCGGACTTCCGGTCACCGCGACCACGGTCGGCTCAGGGGGGGAGGACTTCAAAGTGATCTGATTTACCGGTCTGACGTCCGCCTCGTCTTGCATCCTTTGCAATCGCTGCGCGATCTCGGCCTCGATGGCGTGGATCCGGTCCTCCACCGCCGCGGGGTCCGAGCCTGTGACCTGTACGTCAAGGACCGGCCGGTCGAAGTTGTGTTGCCATTGACCCCCAGTGTCCGGAACACGCACACGCTCGCCTGAGTAGATGCCTTGGTCATAAAGGCTGATTAGCGGTGAACTGGTTCGGGGATCGGAGCGCGCCTGATCCATCTCACGCTGAATAATTCCCGCGGTGGCCACCAAGGTATTGGCCGAAACCGCGAGCGCATTGGGATTTTGGCTGGAAACAGGCGTGAGGAATATCACGTCGATCTGAGCGAAGTAGACGGGTTCGCGATCGAGCGTGACATATGCGGTGAGCATTACTCCGAGCAGTCCCAAGCAGGTCACGACCCACTGGCGTCTGCACATGGCGAGCAGTCGCGATAGCGGCACCTCAGACCCCCCAGGTTGATGACCGTGAGAAATATTACGGCCTTCCTGGCCAGACGGCTGGGGTTTGGGACTCTTTCCGGTAACTCGGGTGCAACGGCTGCTGACAACCTAGACTGGGCGGCGGATCGGACGATGGGTGACCGCGTCGTGTAGTGAGCAATATCGGGGGAGCAGTGGATCTTCTTGACGTGGGGCGCGCCCTGCTTCGTCTGTGGTGGCTGACGCTCCTCGGCGTGGTGTTGGCAGTCGCAGGTGCTGGACTCGCGATGGTCGCTGTTGGGCCGGTGTACGAGGTCAAGGCCACCGTCCTCTTGCTGCCGCCGGTCGCCAGTACCGGCCCAGGAGCGAACCCATACCTGGGTCTGTCCGGACTGGATGAGGTCGTAGACGTGCTCACCCGCTCGATGACGTCTCAGTCTGTGGGGGATCAGGTGGCCGCGCGGTGGCCTCAGGCTGAGTTTGTCGTCGAGAGAGATCTCAACAGCAGTGGACCCATAATGATCGTGACGGTCGACGCCAAGTCCGCTGCCGACGCCACTGATATCACCCAGCAACTCGTTGACCTGGTCCCGACGACCCTGGAGGCATTGCAGTCCTCGGCGGGCGTCCGCTCACGGTCGATGGTCACCCATACCGTGCTGACCAAGTTCGACCGACCGGAGGTCGTTCATTCCGATCAGATTCGAGTGGGCCTGGCGGCGGCGGCGGCGGGGCTCGTCGGGACGGCCTTCCTCGTTGCCTTGGTGGACGGACGGATCGGAGCACGGCGGCGGCGCTCGAAGGAAGCTGACGATCAAGCGGCGGCCGAGCTCTCCTGGAACTGGGCTCCGACAGCCACCGATGACGCCGGACCGGCAGGCGCGCCAGCCGAGGATGCCGCTCTGCGACCCGCCGAGGAGGATGCAGCGCCGGAGCAATGGTCAGTTGAGGAACGGCAGGCGCGCGTCGATGCTTAGTCGCGCTGGTGGCCATGCTTGATCGCCGTGCGAGCGGCCTGATGCCGATCAGGTTGGATCGGCTCGACGCCGTGAACGTCCTGACCCTCTATCTCATTCTGCTGCTCGGCATACCATCGCGCCTCATCGTTGAGCCGCTGGGAGCTGCGGGGAGCCCGGCGAGTCTGGTTGGGCTGTTCTGCGCTATCTGGTGGGCCTGGGACAAGTTGCGCGGCGCAAACGACGGCCGAACGGTGGGCAACCGACCAGTTCGACGCTGGGCAGCCGCCGTCCTCCTCGCCTTTGTCGCCAGCTACTACGTGGCGGCGACTCGGCCGATCAATCCCGATGAGCTCTCGACCGCCGATATCGGCATGCTCAGCCTCATCGGCTGGCTGGGGGTCCTCCTGCTGGCCAATGACGGAATCGACGATCCAGCACGATTGCGGGCCCTGTTACGACGGGTCTCGGTGGCGGGCGGGCTGGTCGGCCTTCTCGGACTAGTCCAGTTCATCACCGGGCGGGCCTTTGTCGATCTCCTTCAGATCCCGGGATTGACGAGCAATACCGCCATCTTCGGTGTTGCCGAACGCAACGGGTTCAACCGGCCGGCTGGAACCTCCATTCATGCGATCGAGTTCAGCGTCGTCATCACCATGATCCTTCCCCTGGCGATTACGCTCGCGACTCAGCGGGACGGTCGCACGGCAATAGCGAGATGGTGGCCTGTTGCGGCAATGGTGGCGGTGATACCGCTCGCGATCTCGCGTTCAGCGATCGTCGGCGCGTTCATCGGATTCATGGTTCTGCTGCCATCGCTGAACCAGCGGGTTCGCGGGTTGGTGCTCATGGGCGCTACGGCGGCCGCAATCGGCACGTTCATCGCCGTTCCCGGATTACTCGGAAGCCTTGGTCGGCTCTTCATCAATATTGGCGACGACGATAGCGCCCGGTCCCGGACCGATAGCTACGGGCTTGTCTGGGAGTACTTTTTGCGTAGCCCTCTCTTCGGCCGGGGATACTCAACCTTTCTGCCCGCTCACCGCATCCTTGACAACCAGTATCTGCTGCTTCTGATGGACGTCGGATTAATCGGACTGCTCGCCATCATCGGCTTGGTTGCGTCGGGCATGGCCGCGGGCATCGGGTCGCGGCGCTCCGCGATGAACCCCCGCATCGCGGAGCTAGGTCAGTCCGTGGCCGCCTCCATCGCCGTGGGGGCGGTAGGCCTGGCCTTGTTCGACGCCTTCAGTTTCCCGATGGCGGTCGGATTGCTGATGCTGTGCATCGGATTGGCTGGCAACTTGCGCCATCATGTCGACAGCCGATTCGACGTAAGTCATTTCGTGTCCAATCTGGAGCGCTTGCGGTAATTGTCAGCGACGAGGTCGACACAGCGGGTCAGGTCAACGCGGTATGACACTCCCGCCCGCGCCTAACTCGGCGGGGCGGAGCCGGGGGAACAGCAACATCCGCAAGGCTGTCGTCGACCGTGATCGGCCGCGGGCGAGCCAGGACAGTTCGGCAATCGCGCTGGCAACCAGATACACGTACGCGGCTGCGGGGTGATGGGCTCGGCCGTAAAGCCGCACCCGGTTCACCAATTGCATTCCGTGCAGAACGTCGTTTCGTCCCGAGCCACCCCCGACGTGTAACGCCGTCGCGGCCGGGGTGTATCGCGTACGCCACCCGCGTTGTCGCGCACGGAGGCAATAGTCGGTCTCTTCCGAATACAAGAAAAAGGACTCATCCCAGCCGCCGAGGGCGGTGAAGCACTCCGACGACGTCAGCATGACGGCGCCAGTCGCCCAGTCGGTGAGTCCCGGCTGCTGGTAGATCTTCGAATCACGAATAGTCTCGCTGAACAGTGGCGACCTCAAGAAGCCCAGCCCCAAGGCGCGGGCAATGGTCGGCTCGTTGCGTAGCGAATACAACAGGTTGCCGTCGGCGTCGACCAACCGCGGAACCACAATGCCCACACCTGAGGAGCTGAGTTCCGCGAGCAGGGTCGGCACGCATCCTGCACTCAGCACTAGATCCGGATTCAGCACGAGGATCGCCGTCACATCGGACAGCTCCGCAGCCCCGCGGTTAATTGCCGCTGCATATCCAATATTGGCCGCCGCGATGACGTTGCAGTCAGCGCGCTCCCGCACGATCTGAACCGTCGTGTCGGATGAGCCACTGTCCACAACGATAACGCGGCTGGATATTCCGGCCAGGGCTGCGGGTAGCGAGTCCAGCAATGGGTTTATGAAGTCAGCGCTGTTATGAGTGACGACAACGACGCCCACGTAATGATCCATGCTGAGGGAATCTTATCGAGTTTCAGACCGTTTCGACGCCAGTCCTCGTACCAGCCAGCCGCATCGGCATCGAATCCGGTGGAACCATGAAAGGATATTCGTGTGCCCCGGACTGCCGACGCGCTGATGAGCATCGTGATCCCGGCGCACAACGAGGCCCGGGGCATCGCGCACACCCTCGAGGTGCTTCAGGGTGGCACCAAACCCGGTGAGCTTGAGATTGTGGTCGCCTGCAATGGTTGTACGGACGACACCGCGGCGCGGGCGCGCCGTGCCGCTCCCCGTGCCACCGTGCTGGAACTCGTCGAACCGTCAAAGCATCAGGCGCAGGGCGCGGGAGGTGCGGTCGCTCGCGCGTTTCCCCGAATTCTGATGGACGCGGACGTATTGATAACCGGTACCGATCTGGAGAAACTATCCGCGGCATTGGTGGGTGAGATCCAGGCGGCCGCACCACGTCGGAGGGTCGCCTCGAGCGGATCCAGAGTGATCGACGCCTACTACCGGGTGTGGCAGCAGCTACCGCAAGTACGAGCCGGCCTTTTTGGCCGCGGCGTCATCGCGCTGTCTGCGGCCGGATGGCAAACCATCAACGACCTGCCGCCGATGATGTCGGATGACCTGGTGGTCTCTGAGGCGTTCCCAGCTCATGTCCGCCGGATCGTCGAGGATGCAATCGTCGAGATCAAGCCTCCTCGGCGAGTGCGCGATCTGGTCAAGCGGCGGATCCGGGTGGTTACAGGCAACGCGCAAGCCGATCAGCACGGTCTCCGGGGATCGTCATCGGTTACCGAAGTCTCAGATCTGCTCGCCCTGTGCCGCAGACAGCCGTCCCGGGTACCGGACGTGGCCGTGTTTGTCGCGATCACAGTGGTCGCGCGCCTGGGAGCCAAGCGTGCGGTACGGCGCAACGATTTTCAGACCTGGCTTCGTGACGAGAGCTCTCGGGAATGACCGTCGGAACCAGAATCTGCGGTGACCCAGGTCAGAACCTCGGCGGCACGCGACCGCCAACTGTGAGAGCGGGCGAATTCCCGACGCGACTCGGTGCCCGCTAGATCTGGCGGAGCATTCAGACACTGCCACACGGCGTCAGCAAAGCCGGCGCCGGTGCCGACGTGGATCGACGGGCAGTTGAGATGGCGTACGAACGGCAGGTCCGTTGACACGACCGGTAAGCCGGCGGCCAAGTACTCCAAGGACTTCAAGGGCAGGCTGGACTTGTTGAAGTCATTGATCAGGTAGGGAGTCAGCCCGACCGAGGCGAATTTGAGGTAGGCCTGCAGCTCGTTCTGGGGGCGGTATCCCAGCCATCGGACATTCGGATGAGCGAGAGCCGCATCCGTCGACTCCGAGGTCGAACCTCGGCGGTCGACTTTGGGTCCGATCACGACGATCGGTACACCCGCCTCGGCAACCGCCAGCAACAAGTCGCCGTCGATCCGGTCGTTGAGCTGTCCGATCAGAATGGCGAAGCGACCCGGAGGGGCATCGGCCGGTCGGCTCAACAGCACGTCGTCATCAGGCATAGTGCACCCATTGGGCAGCCAGCGCGCCGGTGGGCCGGTGTATCCAGGCCGTTGATTCAGGAGATCAGCAAGATCTGGCGTGACTGCGGCAATGATGTCGGCCTCCGCCATGTTCCGATCGAGGAGTTTTTCGACGCGGGCGCGGCTCAGGCCCATGAGGTCAGCCCCAGAGGGCCAGTCGTCGGTGACGTAGAGAATCTTGGTCTGGGGCAGTCTCGGAAGCTCCGCCTCGGGATGGGTCAAGATGATCCCCAGAATTTCCCGGTCAACTGCGTACCGGTGCAGGTGCCATCGCATCAGCCATCCGGCCAGTGAGCGAACGACCGGTCTGGTGACGCCAGGGGGCGCGACCACATGGAGGCGCTGCATATGGTCGGAGAGCGTCGAGACACCACGGGCCACCGTTCCGGCACTACGCCGGCGTCGGTACCGCCGAAGCGCCGAGGCCGGGGGATCGACCCAGAGCACATCTACATGCTCAGTCAGAGCCTTGGCCAGCTGGTGGTCGGTGCCGGGCACGCCCTCCCACGAAGTTCCGGACATCATGATCACGGTTCCGCTGCGCGTCACGCCACCACCGCCGTTGGCTTCGTCGGCCCGCCGGCCGCCACCGGCCGGGAGTTGAAGTCGTCCCTGCGGGCCGTGCCGAGCCATCGGCTTAATCGCCGTCGCAGCGCGTATCTGCCGTATCGCCACGCCGTCGTCGGTAAGTCACTGCAGAAGTCAGACGCCTCGGCATGTTCCCTCGCGTCCTGATAGGCGATGAGTTGCCGTCGGGCAGCGGAATCAAGACTGAACCGATCCTCGGCCAGCACTCGTCCGAACGCACCGAGCTCTTGGCGCCGCCTCGGATCGTCGCTCAGCTGACTCAGGATCGCGGTGAGCTCACCGCGACCCAGGCTGGGTCCGGGCCCGACACCGTAGAAACCAGTCCACAGAAATTCGTCACGGCTCGTCTGATCCAAGACTTTCCAGAACCCTTGCTCACCCTGCACGACGACTGGTTTGGCGAACGCCATGGCGCGGATGGCCGAGCTGCCCATGGCCAGTTGGATGTCGCCGACGACGTAGGCAGGTCTCGGATCGGCCAGCTCCCCCGTCAGGGTGATCACCGGTCGACCGGCGGCGCGATTGGCTGCCACGGCAGCCTGTAGGACGATCTCCTTCGCTGGGCCCGAGCCCACGATCAGCAGCCGGACCGGCCTTGACTTGGCGAGATCAGCGATGCACTCGATGGCCGTCAGCAGGCCTTCCAGCTTGAGTTCGTGTGCCAACCGGCACACCGCCACGATGGAGATCTCAGAGTCCAGGACGTTCCAGCGCTGCCTGAACTCCGCGACTCCAGGGGTTTGCGCGACATCGTTGGTCGCCAGGTCCACCGGGGGCTCCAAAGTGCTGACCCAGGTCCGGCCCTCGGCCATCTCGGCGGCGGCGATCTGCTCGGTGCCGACCAGCAACGGGATCCGCAGCGGCACGAACGGAGCAACCGCCATGGACATGACAGTGCCTACGGCAACGGCCCCGGACCGCCGCGCGGCGAGCCACGCCTCAAGGATGGGCGGCCATTCGTAGCCGTGCAGAACGTCAATATTCCGCTGGAGCGCGAGTTCAGACAGCGCGGCGACGATGGCTGGGGATGGCCGACGGCGACCGGCGGGGGCGGCGACAAACTCCAGGCCGGCCGCCGCGATCTTGTCGGTCAGTGGACCCGGACGACCGAACACCACAGTTTCGTGACCGAGCCCCGACACCGCGGCGGCGAGGTCAATGGCGTTGATCTGACTGCCGCCGACGCCGAGATCGTGAGGGTAGACCAGTATCTTCATCGACGGCGGCTTCCTTCCCGCCATTGAGTGCGCAGAGCAAGGAGTTCTGGCCGCTGTCGAGCCAAGCCCAAAGAGACAGCGCCGAGGGCGACGAACCCGGCCAGCAGGCAGGCCAGGAGAGGCTGGTCCACAGCGCTGGCGATGCCCCGCGCGGCGAATAGCACGGCCAGGCCGAGCAGGGTCGCTGGCCATAACTGAGCGAGCACCACGCCGGTCTTCAGCCCGGCGCCACGGAGAACCACGAGGTAGGCGGGAAACACGACGGCGACGACCACCACGAGTTGGGCCAAGGCGATCCCCCGCAGTCCGTCCAGGCGAGCACCGATGATCAAGGCCGGTATGCCGACGACTAGCCACACCAACTGCACAATCAGAATGCCGCGTGATCGGCCTCGCACGACGAGGAAGTCATAGCTGAGCTCGAAGATGATGCGCATCGCGGCGACGACGCCGAGCAACATCAGGACCGGCGCCGCCGGTTCCCACGCATTCCCGTACACCACGGTGACCAACGGGTCAGCGACCCCGGCGAGCAGGAGGCAGGCGGGCATCGCGATGGCGACCAACAGGCGGAGGGTGCGATGAAAGGCCAGGTTCATCTGTGTCGGATCGTGTTGCAGCCGCGCGAATGCCGCTGGCGCGACACTGCGCAGCGGCTGGCTGAAGATGCTGACCGGCCAGCTCGCCAGGTTGAACGCGAGCACGTAGAAACCGAGCGCGGTGCTGCCCAGCAAAATCCCGGTCACCAGCTGATCGGCGTATCCGACGGCGAAGACGACGACGCTCGCCCCGGCGAGCGGGAGACCGAAACGCAGCAGGGACCGCGCTAGAACGAGGTCGAAGCCAAAGCGGTAACGCTGCGGTGACCATGCCACGAACATCACCCCAGACACGACGCCGCCCGTGATGCGACCGATGGCCAGGCTTATGGCGCCCAACCCGGACAGCGCAAGTATCAGCGAGACCGCGGCGCCCAGCCAGGTATTGACCTGGTCGATGGCCATCCTTCGGCGCTGCTGGAAGGCGCGTTGCATCAATGCAGCAGGCGTGGCCACGAAACCGTTGATCAGGATGGACAGCGCCATCAGCCGAACCACTCCGGTTGCGGCTGGGTCGCCCATCGCTGCGCAGAACGCGGGGGCCGTGAACCAGACGGCCACGACGAGTACAGCGCTGGTGACCACCGAGATAGAGGTCACGGTACCCGTGATTGCGCGGGGGTCGTCCTTCCATCGCACAATGGCCAGGCTGACGCCGAGGTCATTGAAGCTGAGCATCGCGAGCAGCGCCACCGTTGCGACCGCGAAGGTGGCGAACTCCGCGGGACCGAGTACGCGGGCTAGAACGAGCCCTACCGCTAAGGTGCCTAGCCTT